>Ga0180221_1000408_pt1 | contig 39664 bp, 67 predicted proteins | sample eDN5th37CKraftMG_FD_151339 | JGI IMG/M metagenome (GOLD analysis project Ga0180221, IMG submission 151339) | Enriched Miracle-Growth compost microbial communities from Emeryville, California, USA - eDNA 5th pass 37_C Kraft MG (version 2) (version 2) ...
GACTGCGGTCCATTTCCTCGCCAGTCACAGGATCAAGCGGTGCACCATGCCAAATGCGGATACCGCAAAAGGCGGCGCCAGAGCGCAAGCGCATCCGGTAATATCCGGCAATCGGCTCATCGGGATCGAAGCCAACCGCGCGAAACTCGCTGCGTTGCGAATAGTCGAGACGCGCCCTCACCATGACATCCCCACAATCACCCCAATAAACAGGGCGCACAGAAGTATGGACGCCTTATCGAAGGCGGTAAGCGGGATGCAGATGCGGCCTTCGGGGACGGTCAGGGCTGCGTGGGCTTGGTGGAGGATGGTCATTAGAAGCCCTCCATCAGCCGGTCGCGGCGGCTCTGCGCCCGCCATTCCGCAGCCTCGATTTCCTCGGACGCCCAATCCTCCATGCACTCGGCAAGCAGGGCTTCGTCGTCATAGAAATGCTGCGGAATAGTCACCGACTTGTCGGCGCACTGGATCTCGACAATCTCGACGCTGGACGGTTCGGGCGGGTCGATACGATCGCCGCGATAGCCCTTGCTGCGCGAGTATGTGACGCGAACGTCCGCCTCAACTTCGCCACCCCGGCTATCGTGCCACAGGAGCGATGTTTTAAATGATCCGCGCCCGCTCATGGCTTCACCGGCAGGGCATCGACCGCATCGCGGAAGCTGGCGGGCGCGGCGTTATGCTCGCGGATGAGGTTCAGCACGGCCTCTTTGCATTCTGCTGCGGTCTTGAGGACAGGCTTTTCGAGTTTAGCCTGCTCGACCTTGGCGAGCATCTTCTCGACCGCCCCGGCTAGCGTCGAATCCGCGCCATGGCAGAACTTGTCGCGAGCACAGTCCCCTTTAGGGTAGTAGCTACTCGCACTGAACCGATCGCCATCAACTCGCGCACTGAAACCCATTTCCAGCGGAACGATTGAAGAAATAAAATCCTGCGCGACCTGCGCCTTGTCGATGGTATCAACCATGTTCAATCTCCTTCAATTGCCGACGAAGACGCGGCAGGGTTAAAAGTGCGCTCATGGAGCGTTCGAATTGCTGCACCTGGCTGCGTGGAAGCGGATTGCTCAGGCGGATGAACTTGCGGGCTTCTTCCTGCGCGGCGGCAAGCTGGCGGGCGATCTCGCCCTTACGCTCAAGCCGCTGACACTCTTCCCGATCCGCGACGTGCTGGCAGTGGTCGCCGTCGAAATAACTAGCCTCGGCGTAGAGGGTCACAGTCCCAACCCTCCCAGGATCATCCCGATCACCAGCGCGCACAGCGAAAGCGTGACAGCCTCGGTCACCGTAAGGCGGATGCTGGACCAGCCTTCGGGGTCGGTCAGGCGATCAGCGATGTTATGGATTGCGCCCTGCGCCATGCTTCATCTCCGTCTGAGCCGGTGGCTCGTTGATGGGGATGGTATGTGCGATTATCGGAAGTTTCGCAAGCACTAAATTGCGATTATCGGATTTTCCTCGCACCGCCCGAATCACCTGCTATAAGCGACGCGCACCCGCCACGCACAAAAAGCCCACCAGGGTAGACTCAGCGCCTTCCGCGCCCCATCATCATTACGGGAGGGGAATCATGCTCAGATTGCTTGCTATACCGCTGTTGCTGCTGGCTGGATCGGCGGTGCCTACGCCGTGTGCCTACGGGCAAACCTGCTGCAAAGTCTGCAAAGCGGGCAAAGCCTGCGGGAATACCTGCATCGCGCGGGACAAGGTGTGTCGAACGGGCGGCGGTTGTGCGTGCGATGGGTAAGGGTAACAAAAAAGGGCGAGCCGAAGCCCGCCCCTTCCTTTTGCAGTGGCGCGATCAGCGCTTGCCGGTGTTGACCTCTGAAACGCGGCCCTGGTTCAGCCCAAGGTCCGCCGCGATGTCGTGCTGGAACTCGCCCAGCGCCAGCCTGCGGCGAATTTCCGCGATTATTTCAGGCGTCAATTTAGCGCGCGATCGGCGCGGCCTGTCGTAAGCCATCTTCAATTCTCCCTTGATGGCAAATTCTGACGATTGACGAAGGGCTCCCAGCAGTGCATTTTGCAGCTATCGGGTTTCTCCCATCGCGCGTTTCAGAACCAGTTTCCGCGCGGTGATCCCGATCAGAAGGCTCGGTGTTGGTAGCACCGGGCCTTCGTCATTTCGGGAATGTCAGAGCGCAGGATTCCCGCGAAATCGAATCTTTGCAAGGGGGTATATGACAGGTTGAAGACTCGGGTTGTCCCCGTCCTGACTCTGTTTGTCGCACGTTGCAGTCGGCTTATCGGCGCAACTAACGGGCTTCTCTTGGGTGCAGAAATAAAAAGAGGGATCATAGGCGAGCAAAAATAAATATGGCTTGTCACAAAAAAGCCCGCCTCCGTGGGGAAGCGGGCAAAAGAAAACCCCGCCGGGTGGGGCGGGGCGTGGGGGTTAATGCGTAGGCGCAGGCAATAGGCGCGGAAGATAGGTCAACGCCGCTGGGTCGCGCTCCGCGAAATAAGCCGCCGCCCTCTGAGGAAGCCACACCTCTCGGAAGTGGCGGCGGAAATGATGGAGAAGGTTCTCCGGGTAGGCCTTCGCTTGGACAGGCTGACGCTGATCCTCAAATGTGTGCCAATATGTCGGCATTGCTTTGGTGTCGACACCATGCTCATCCCGCAGGAACTTTGCGAACATTAGCCCGGACGAAATGTCAGGCCAGAGCTTTTCAGGGATCCGGTAGCCCAACGCTTCCATAGGCGCGATTAGGCATAGCGTAAGCTCTGTCAGGATCGAGAAATGGCCGGCGGGGACGTTCCCCTGATTTGCGATATAGCGCCGCAGATGGAAAGGCAGCTCAGCGGGACGATGCGGGGCGCCGTTGCCCGACATCCAATCGAACACCCATTGCGACACCTGAACCGCGAACGTCGGTGAAAGCCATTGAGCTAGGTTGATTGCGATCTGGGGATGAACCCATGTCCCCTGCAATTCTGGATTTCCGCCAACAAGTGATTGAATTAGTTCCGCTATCGGTATTCCGAGGGCGGAAGAAAGTTCTGCCGCAAAGGCCTTGGCAGTCTGACCTTCCCAATATCGGCTCCATGGCCGACCAGCAGCCTTGCACATCGCTGTAGCATTGATGTAGCCATCCGCCGCGCGCTGCTGGATTAATGATCCTTGGTAGGTATGGGGGACAAGCGCGAGTTGATATTGGCCGGCGCTATGCTGGGTGGGCGACAAGCTCATATAAAGAAAACTCCAAGTAGGTCAGCTTGGAGGCCTTGACGATAGAGCTACAAAAGCACATACGCGTGGATACAGACATCGACCGGGCCTCCTAAGCATCGGTTGCGAAACGCCAGCGGAGAACCTTCCAAAGTTCCGCTGGCGTTCTTGTTATAGTCTGATTCCGTTCCCCGGCAAGCATCTCGTTACGATGGGTTAACCACCTATCCCATCGCCCGCGAAAACATCAGCGGGGAAGCCTAATCGTAGGGATACCGCGCAAAGAAATGCGTAGGTATCGCCCCCTTCTCCCTAAATTCTCCGCTCTCGCACCAGAACCCGGCCCGCTGCTCGCCTTCATTCAGCGCCTTCACATTGGCGTTCATGATCTGCGAAACCATGATGCAATTGTTGAGATTGAAAGGCGGCTTTTCGGCCGCGCTGAATGTCGCGAACTGGACCCGGAGAGCAGGGTCGAACGGTGAGTTGCGATAAAGGGTGACGACATCGCCCTTGGCTTCGTTACATCCCACCAGCGCAAGCCCCGCCAGCAATATCCCTGCCCTCATCAAATCCCCCACTTATCCACAGCAATCTTGGCCCGCCCTAGTCATAAATCTCATCCGGCCACCAGTCCGCATCTTCGGACCCCGGAGGCGGCCAGTCTGCGGCGCGCGAGTCGGCATGCTCCGGCAAGACAGGCTCGGTCCCGTCGAGGTGGGCGCGGATCGTCGCGCCCCATTTGTCTGCTTGTTGGAAGATCGCGTTCACGCCATGCCGGCGCATGGCCGTGTGTATCATCTGGCAGCGTTCGGCGCGGATATAGCCGATCTGGATATGGCGGTCGCTATAAACGGCGATGGCCTGCTTGTCCGCGATGTTCTTGGGTTCCGGCACCAGATGGACAGGCTCGCCGGGGATACACATCGCTATCTCAAAGCGGCGTGTCGGGCCTTTCTTGTTGGGATGATCGGCCCCGACGACTGCTAGGGAGAGGTGGCGCACTTATTCCCTGCGGATTTGCCAGCGCAGATAAAAACGAAGGTAAGGATCAACCAGATTGACCTCACGGGTGTCTTCTACCCAGTCAATCGCTGCTTCCTTTCCAAATTCACGGGAGAGCCTCGCCAGATGCTTCAAGGCTGACGTAATTTCGTGCTTCTGCGGCACTTGTTCTAGCAGAAGATTGTTGAGCTCAGACCTTAGCTCATCATAAGCAACCACGGATTTTGGTCCAGTCGCGGCTAACGCGAGCAAGATAGCTTGGTAAATATCGGCTGATTCGCCGTTTTTCATAGGTCTTTTTGCTCTGGCTTTCCTGATCTGAGGCCCGGCCGACAATTTCTGATAAATTGGCAGGCCAGCGTCCGTTGAGATGCGCCTGAACATTTCCTCCATCGAATAATTCGGCAAAAGAGCTTGGCGCGCGAGCAAAGGGGTCTGTTCTATGTTGTTGTCAAAGCACATTTCCCAACAGAACTTCTGCATCAGGAACGGACTTTCCTGAGCTTCCTCGCAGAGCCGGTCGATAACCGGTTCATCCACCTGCAACCTCAACTCATCGAATCCTTGAAGTGGAACCTTTCTCAGATCATTTTGTGACCAGTGAGGCAAAGAAATAGCTGTGAAACGTCCCGTCAGTTCCGCCTCTGCCTTGATTGCGTCAAAGACACGATGGCTGACTGACAGCAGTATAACCTTTAGCCCGGTAAAAACTGCTCCTTTAACATTCCTCATGACCGTCCGGCGATCATCTTCTGGCAGATAATGAAAATCGTCAATGACGAGCATTATTTTGTCGCGTTGCATCAATGAGAGCGCGGCGGCCATGGAATCTACACGAAACACTTTAGTTCTATTTTTTGATTGTAGCCGAGAGCCGCTAGCAGTCGTTATGAACGGAACAGAACCAGAGCCAGTTAAAGATGTTTCGCTACCTGATTCCTCTTGGAATTCGTAAGGAATAGTCAGCTCAGAAGCCACCTTGTCCCAAAAATCAGTTGCGCTTGCTACTTGGCCGCCGTCAATCCAGACATATTCGCGCTCGCCTAACGTCCTCTTACATAAAACCGTCTTGCCGGTCTTTGTAGGTCCAGAAAGCGAGACGATCTGATTGGGTGTTGCGACCGCGCGGGCGAATGAGCGTTCAATGTGTTCTTCTTCGCGTTGGACATACGTAACAGTCGGCTGCCCACCAGCCACGAAAACTTCATCACGATGCATCTGCCACCCCCGATTACGCGCCGCGCGCGCCGCTATCATTTTGTGCGCGCCGCGCGCGCCGCTATCATTTTGTGCGCGCCGCGCGCCCTACATCTTCCGCACGACACCCACGACGCAGACCGTCATCGCCCTCAATGCCTCCGCGCCGACCAGATGACCCGGCCTCTCATAGCTCTCGCCCAAACCAGACTGCCCGCCCGTGGATGCGTAATTCGTCAGCGTCAACCTCGAAGTCCTCGCCCCCGGCCAGCTTGTTATCTGACGAGATAAGGATGCGCCCCTGTCCAGCCGCTCGCAAGCGCTTCAACCCGTGCGCGCCCCAATGGTCGATCCAGTAAATGCCGTGCATGCGGGAAAGCGTCTTTTCGGAAGTGTCGATGAGCACCCGATCGCCAGTGCGAAGGGTGGGCTCCATACTGTCCCCAACCCCTTTGACCTGGCGTAGCATTTGGAATGGCGAGCGTGTGATGATCCGCAGAAGCCCCATGTCCCACTTGACCGGCTCTTCTTCGACCAAATCCTCGATCAACGTTCCCGGCCCCATGGAGAGGGATAAGTCGAGCGAGATGATTTCCACCGTGCCGTCATCAACCGACGCATTGCGGGTGGGCATCCGATCCGGGGCATCTCGAATGTTTAGAGGCCTCTTGCTCTGAGACTTCGCCTCAAGCTCCAATGCAGATAACCAATCCCTCGCAGCCAGCAATTCCGGACCTTTAAACTGGCGTTCGCCAACCTTGGTTTTGGAGATTTTATTCTCCTCCAAACCGAGCGCTGCCGCCAACTCCCGCTGCTTCAATCCAAGCGCATCAAGCCGCCGGAAAATGTCGGCCGCTTCAGGCTTGAGATTTGCATAGGGGTCCATTGGCCTATTGAACGATAACTTCCGACTATCGCAATCGCGATTATCGGAACTTTCCACTTGCGATGAACTTCCGATTATCGCATACATTGGTACATGAACACCGAAGCTGATCGCATCATTGACGGCTTGGGCGGCACGAGCGCCGTTGCAAAGCTGATCCAAGCGCCAACCTCAACCGTCCATAGTTGGCGAAGGATCGGCATTCCCGCCTCGCGCATGGCGCACCTGAAATTGGCCGCCAGACATGCCAAGAAGGTTTGGCCCGTCGAAGCAGCCCGCCCCACCAAGGACACGGAGAGGGCGGCTTGAGCGGGCGCAAAGTCAGCAACGCCGCTGATGATGCGGTCGCTGTGATTGACGCGTTCATTCAGGCCCATCATGCAGCAGCGATCCCGGCACTAATCGGCGCTGCTGTCATGTGGGCCGTGGATAACGGCGGTGCCGATGTCGTCAAAGGCTCGCTTCGCAATGCGATTAAGCTGGCCGACGCGATGAGCGCCGCTCGGAAAGCGGGTGCCGCATGACCCCGCTGCAAGACGAGATCACCCGCAAGGTTCAAGCTGGCCTTGATCGCCTCAAGGCTCGGCCAGTCCTTGCCGCACAACCGCGAGAAGGCCGGTCGCCCCGCATCCGCACGAGCCATTTCCAGCCTCGCGCCACTCTCGCCTTCTGGTGGGGCATCGTCGGCATGTTGTTGGGGAGGGGGTAGATGGCTGTGAACCACGCCTGGCAGGAAAAAACAGTCTTGGCGCGGCTTGAGAAGGCTGCTGCCAATAACCTGCCGTGCCCCTCCAACAACGAATTGGCCGAACTTCTGGATGCTGCTTCGGTATCCACGCCTGTCAATGTTCTGGCCCGTCTCCAGCAAAAAGGGACGATCCAGATTGAGCGGTTCGCGACCAGCAGGATCGTTACGATTTGCGCGACCGGCAAGTCCACTTATGGAGACCGGAGCAAAGCAGCGCATTGGCGTGTGACAGGGGCTAAGAATCCCGGAGCCTATACCGGACGAGGCCGCACGCCTTCCAGAGTTCCCGCTGTCATTCGCAAGGCGGGCCGCACAGATGAGAGCACACTCACATTCGTGAGCCGCGATCCTTGCCCTCGCTGCGGCGTTAGGCGCGATATCGGATGCCGGCATGTCAGCGCTCCCCTCTCGATGGGAGCATTTTAACCCATGCACCACCCGCAAAGCAGCCTCCCCGATACGAACGCAGTCCTCCGCGACCTCAATCGCGCGAAAGTCGCTTTCCAGATGCGCGCGCTCGCCACCGCCATCGGCTGTTCCTCCATCATCCGCGACGTGGACGGCGATGGCCTCATGCTCACGGTCGAGCCACTTCAATTCGTCCAGCCTGTCGGGTCGCCCGCAGGTGGCGCCGGGCACAGCCACAATCCGGCCCGGTGCGGTTCTGATTTCCTCCTTCATAGCGGAGATGAATAATGTTGCGAAGCAGCAATGTCTTGCCGCGCCCAATCGCGCTCACACAAACTTCTATGCAGAACGCCGTCGCCAGCATCGTGAAGGGCATCCAGTCCGACACTGGTGAAAGCGATCAGGATACGGCGGATCGCCTTGGCGTTTCGGCGGGCACTATCGCCAATGCCCGCAATGGCAAGGCGTCCTTGTCCATGCTGACCGTCATGAAGATTGGTGAGGTCTACGGCCTCGACCGTCTCGCGCCCCTGTTCCACCTGATCGGCGGCAAGCTCGCTCCTGAGGCGGCGGTCTGCACGTCTGACCGCGATTTACCAATCGGCGCGGCACGAGGGCAGATGTTCCTTGCTGAAGCACTGGCGGACAACCGGATCGACGATAGCGAACTGGCGAACGGCGCTGAGGATATCGAAGCGGCGGGGCAGGTGTTCGATGCGCTGCGCTATCGGCTGAACGTCCTTCGCGCGTCGGGGATCATCGTTACTCGCATGGGAGGGCGGTGATGCGCGTTGAAATTATCGGCAACGCCACGCTTTATCTGGGGGACGCGCGTGAACCTGATATTCTGGGGCAGATACTTGCCGACCAGAAGCCGGTCTGCCTGTTGTCTGATCCGCCGTTCGGCATTGGCTACAAGAGTGGACACGCCACCGATGCGCTTTGGGTAGGCGGGCGCACCATCGCCAATGATGAGAACTGCGAGGCACGGGATACGATAGCCTGCTTCTTTTCGCACCTGCCGATGCTCATGTTCGGCTCGCGCAAAGCTGCGCTGCCGCCTCATCATCGCATGACGCTGATCTGGGACAAAGGCCCCGCGCTCGGGATGGGCGATTTGCGCCTGCCATGGAAGCCGACCACGGAAGAAATCTACGTGATGGGCAGCGCCGCCGAGTTCGTGGGAACGCGTGACAAAGGCGCAGTTGTATATCATCCCCCGGTGCAATCCATGGCGAAGAATGGGCGCCAGCACCCGAACGAGAAGCCGGTGGGACTGCTGCTCAATCTCCTGCAGAGCCTACCCGCTGGCATGACTCTAGATCCGTTCATGGGAAGTGGCAGCACGGGCGTTGCTTGCATGAAAGAGGGGCGCCCTTTCGTTGGCGTCGAGATCGAACGTGCCTATTTCGACATCGCCTGCAAGCGCATCGAGGATGCCCAGCGGCAAGGCGACTTCTTCACGGAGGCCGCCGCATGAACACGGAAACCGCCCTCAAGGAAGCCGGACGGAAGGCGCGGACGCACATAACCGCCCGCGAACGTGATGAGATCGTGAAGATGCTCCGCACGCTCCCTATCGCTGAGGTCAAGGACAGGACGCGCCGATCCTACGGGACGCTCTGCAAGATCGCGGAGGTGTCGCTGTGAAGCGCATCCGCCAATGGCTCGCCTGTCGCAGGCTCGCAAAGCTCTGCAAGGCCAATGTCGCCCGCCTCCAGTCCGCGCCTGCTCGCGATAGCTGGGGAAGGTTCATTCGACAGACTTGAGAAATTCGCCGGGGCGTTTTGGGCCGCGCCCCGATCACCGCGAGACACGGCCCGTCCTACGCAAGGAGCATTATAGAATGGAAGATTATGATGTGCAAACCGGGGAAATCCTTCCCCCCGCCGCCGATGGCAGGCCACTGCGCCCTGCCGCCAGCACGTTCGGGCAGTTCATCGGTTTTCTGGAAGACGGCCAGTTCGACGCCGATGTCGCCATCGCTCTGAAAGACATGGCCGCCGAGTTGCAGGACATAGCCGCACAGCAGGGTTCAGCCAAGGGCAAGCTGACGGTGGAGATCGACTTCAAGGTCGAGAATGCCATGTTCATGATCGCGGCCAAACACAAGATCAAGCTGCCCGATCCGGTTCGGCCCAAGTCGGTCGCATGGACCACAGAGGATAACCGCTTCACCCCGCACAAACCCAACCAGGGCCAGCTTTTCGGGGTCCGCGACGTGACGCCGCGCGGTGGCCTGCGTGACGCGAACTAAGGGAGGGAAAATCATGGAAGATCAAGGCATCATCAAAGACGCGCGCTCGCTGGTCGAGGATTACATCGCGCCGACCATCGAGACGATGGAGGAACCGGGAACGGGCGTTAAGGCACCTGTCGAGATCGGCAAGGATGGCGTTGCCGCAATTCCATCCACCATCTTCGACGACTACCGCGCCAAGCCTGCGCGCCGGAAGGGAACTGCGACCCTGACCGATCTGGACAGCCTGATCGGGCACGTCAACCGCTTCAAGGATGACGATACGGTTCTGTTCGCCAGCGACAATCGATCGTCGCCTTCGATCACCGCCGTGCTGGACTATCACCGCGCAGGCGCCGATGCCGATCCACGGTTCGGTCAGCATCGTGCGCGCTTCGCTTTCCCGCTCTCCGATGAATGGACAGCATGGAACGCGGGCAACAAGAAGCCGCTCCGCATGATCGAATTTGCTGCGTTCCTTGAAGATCGCATCATCGACGTTCTGGATGATGGCGGCGAACTGCCTGACGATATGGCGCGCTTCGTCAAGGCAATCGGTGGCAATATTGCCAGCCCGACAAAGCTGATGGAAATTGCTGTCGGCCTTAAGGTCAATGAGAAGTCGGCGGTGGGCGAGACGGTCAATCTGTCCAGCGGCGAGGGCGAGATCAGCTTCGTCTCGCAGCATACCGATGGCGCTGGCAAGCCGCTCAAGGTTCCGAACCTGTTCCTGATCGGCATTCCCGTTTTCAAGAACGGACCGGCCTATCGGATAGCTGTTCGCCTTCGGTATCGGAAATCCGATGGCGGATTGTCCTTCTGGTATGAAATGTGGCGCGAGGACCGCGTTTTCGATGACGCCTTCCGTGAAGCTGTCGAGCGCGCCAAGGAAGAAACCGGCCTGCCCGTCCTGATGGGGACGCCGGAAGCCTGATATGCTGACTTTCACAGTCCCCGGCACGCCCGTAGCGAAAGGTCGTCCCCGTCTCTCGACGCGGGGCGGCTTCGCGCGCGCCTACACACCGGCGCGTACCGTGGCCTATGAGGGGCTGATTGCCTTAGCCGCGCAGGATGAGATGGCTGGCCGGGGACTGTTGGAAGGCCCGCTGTCACTCTCAGTCATCGCCACTTTCCAGATCCCCGCAAGCTGGTCGAAGAAGAAGGCGGCTTCCGCATCATGGCACACCGGAAAGCCTGATGGAGACAATCTGCTCAAAGCGGTTGGTGACGGCCTCAACGGCGTCGTCTGGAAGGACGACAGCCAGGTCGCGAGCGCGAAGATCATCAAGCGGTATGGCGAAGTGCCGGGACTGCTTGTGGAGGTCGTGCAGCTATGAGCGCCAGACCGATCGGAGAGATACTGCCAGGCATCATCGAGCGCTGCGCCGAGATGGTCGGCATCCAATACATCCTGTCCAAGATGGACACGGACCATGAGCGCAAGGCGTTCATTCTGGACTGCCACACGCACGAACTAATTGATGACGAGCAGTGCGCTCTCCTCATCACTGCACACATGTTGGAGGACGCATAATGGCGCGCATACGTTCAGTGCATCCGGGCCTTTGGACTGACGAAGCCAAGTGCACGCGCCTAGGCGTCACGCACATCTATGTCATTCAAGAGGGCGATAAAGGGCCGTGCAAGGTCGGTATCTCCCGCAACGCATTTTGGCGCAGGCAGGATTTGCAATCGGGCAATCACCGCCCTCTGCACCTTCGCGCCCTGTTCGCTGCCGATGATCGCGGCCATGCGCTAGTCGTGGAAGCATCGGCGTTCACTCACTTCTCAGGCTCGTATCTCTCAGGCGAATGGCTCGACCTTTCCCCCGATGTGATCGCCTCATTCATCGAAGAGGAATTCACCCGTGGCTAGGATTAGGTCTATTCACCCCGGATTCTTCACGGATGAAGAGCTTGTTTGTGTCAGCATGGCAGCGCGCCTGCTGTTCCTTGGGCTTGGCGTAGAGGCCGACGACAAGGGCGTTTTCGAGTGGAAGCCGCTCACCATAAAGATGAAAATCTTCCCGGCTGACAATCTGGATGTTGACGTCCTTCTTTCCGAATTACTCCACGCCAACGCTATCCGCCGCTATGAAATTGACGGTCGCAGCTTTGGTGCAATTCGGAATTTCCGCAAGTTCCAGAGACCCAAGACCCCCAACGACATCCACCCATCCTCACCTGAAATCCGCATTTATGTCGGGTTAGATAATCCCATTTCCGAAACACTTCCCCAATCCGGGGGAAACGCTTCCGAAATTCGTCCGCAGATGGAGGATGGAGGAGATAAGATGGAGGAGGAAGGAGAGAAAGAAAGAAAGGGTAAGGGCGCGTCCGCTGCGCGAACGCCAGCGCCTGAGTATGCTTTCTCCGGCAAGGTGATCCACCTGACCAAGCAGGATTTCGATAATTGGCGGGTCGCCTACCATGCAATCCCCGATTTCCGCGCGGAACTGTTGTCGCTGGATAGTTGGCTCAGTGGCCAGCCAGCCGAGAAACGGAAGGGCTGGTTCCACGTCACCAGCGGGTCACTTAACCGCAAGCATCAGGAGCTTTTGCGGGAGGACCGCAAGACCGGCAAGCGAACGGTCGATCCTGAAATGCCGGAACACTGCTGATGGACGCGGCCCTCCACCTCTCCGCAATCGGCATCAGGCTGACCAGCTACGCCAACGGCGAGCACACCAGCACCTGCCCCGAATGTTCGCCCCATCGGAAAAAGAAGAAATTGCGCTGCCTGTCAGTGCTGATCGACGCCGATGGATACTGCTTTTTTTGCCACCACTGCCAATTTTCTGGAGGTTCCCGTGGAACTCAAGACGCCGCACAGAGACTGGCTCGACCAGCGCGCAATCGACCCGGCACTGGCCGAAAAATTCGGTCTGCATACCGTCCAGAAGGGCGGGAAGAACTGGCTTGCGGTGCCATACGTCGAGAACGGCAAGACCGTGAACCACAAGTATCGCGTCATCTCGGACAAGTCGCTCCAGCTTATGGACACGGACGCGCCGCTGGTGCTGCTGAACCACGACTGCCTGCTGGACGAATCTCTCGCCAATCAGCCCCTGATCATCACGGAGGGGGAATGGGACTTCCTGGCGATCCTGACCGCTGGCAAGCGCCGGGTCGTGTCCGTCCCGAACGGCGCACCGAAGCAGGCCAGCGATGATCAGCAGCTAACCGAAGGCGCGCGCTATTCGTGGTTCTGGCGGCACGAAGCCGCACTGTCCAAAGTGAGGCAGGTCATCCTCGCGGTCGATAATGACGAGGCGGGCAAGGCTCTCGCGGCGGACCTTTGCCGCCTGTTCGGCCCTGAGCGGTGCATGTTCGTGGAATATCCCGAGCACTGCAAGGATGCGAACGATGTAGCGGTGCATCACAGTCATCAGCGGCTGTTGGAAATGCTCGACAGTGCCCGCCCCTATCCGGTCAAGGGACTGTATGCAGCAAGGGATTTCCCCGAGCAGCCCGCCTATACCTGCTATCCCACCGGCGTGGCCGAAGTGGACGAACTGTTTCAGGTCGTGCCACGGACGTTCACGGTCGTCAGCGGGTATGCCGGACAAGGCAAGACCAGTTTCCTGATGTGGCTTCTGGCCAACCTGATCCGCCGACAGGTTCATGTGACGATCGCCAGTTTCGAGACGGACATCAAACCGATATTCATCCGGAAGTTGCGTGCTGCCCTGATCATGGCAGGGGAATTTTCACGCCACAGCCGCGAGGACATGGAATGGGCTGATGGGCTGATCGACCGATACACCGCCTTCATCTCGCACTCTCCCTATGACGACGATGACAGCCTGGGTGTTGAGGAAGTTCTGGAACTTGGCAGGGCAAGCGTCATCCGCAACGGAACCCGCCTGCTGCTGATCGATCCATGGAACGAGATCGACCACAAGCGCCGCTCCGACGAGACGGAAACGGATTACACCGGGCGCGCCATCCGCATGATGAAGCGCTTCGCCAAGCAGAACGATGTTGCGGTCTGGATCATCGCGCACCCAGCCAAGCCTTTCCCCGGCAAGGCATCGGGAAAGCTCCCCGGCCTATATGACATCAGTGGCTCCGCGAATTGGGCCAACAAGGCGGACTATGGCCTGATCGTTCAGGCGAAGAACCGCGATTACTGGACTAGCACCATCGCCTGCACAAAAGTTCGCATGGGCCTCCCCGGCAAGATGGGCAAGGTCGTCGTCCAGTTCGATCCGGCCAAGTCCACCTATGCCTATTACGGCGAACTGATCGAGGATGAGGCAGCATGACATGCCACCCAATCCCGGCCGCAATCCCTTCGAGGGCAATGACAGCCCTCCCCTCGTGGATATCGTCTTCCGAAACGGCGTCATCGCCCGCTCTGTCGAACCGCACAAGCGCAGGTGGAAGCCATGGCCTGACGGTTCATCCGCATGGGACATCGTTCGGTATCAGTCCGCAACGGGGAAGGATTATGAGATCTGCTGGCCCACATGAAAAACGACCCGGCAGCATAACCGCCGGGCCAGGTGAGGTTGGAGTGTCCTCCAGCCTTCGGGTCGCAGCGGAAAGCTACACAGCCTTGGGTGATTCGCATTGCATAAAATGGACGTTGGGTGAAGGGGTTGGGGGATGACGTTCTGGGACTTCTGCACATTCTGTGTGACGCTTTGGCTCGCGCGTAAATGGGTGCCCAATATTCTGAAATGGATCATGGAAGAGCGCCAGGGCACCACAAGGGACGGAGGTAGGTGATGGGCGTAATTATCGCGGTTGAGGCTGGCTGCGATGCGCCGGGACGCCTGCGAACGGATCGACGACATCAGTACGGATTTGGGGAGCATGTTGCGGTGACGGACACGAATGATCGCTGGTGCATCCTTCGCATGTCGGGCATCTCGACGATCCCGGTCGCAACGGCACTGACGGACGCGGGTTTTACCGTCTGGACGCCAACGGTCACTGAGGAATGTCGGGTCGGGAAGGCGCGCGAACGCCGCGAGCGCAGCGTATCGCTCACGCCTGGCATCGTGTTCGCAAAGGACGACAGGCTACACGACCTGGCGGTGATGGCCCGTTCACCGGCACTGACGTTTCAGCGCTGGAACCCGGAGACGAAGCGCATGGAGCGGAAGGGCTGTCCGTCCTTTGCAGTATTCCGGTATCAGGGGCAGTTCCCCCGCATCAATGACCGCCATCTTGATCCGCTGCGGCAGGCTGAGCAGCGCGCCCAGCCGCGCGACCGTGGCCCGCACTTCAATGCGGGTGATGAAGTCCGCATACCGTCTGCCGCGTTCGGCGGACTGTCGTGCGTTGTGGATGAGGTTCAGAGCAGGTTCGCTGTCGTCCGCCTTAATGGAGCCATGGGCGAGATGCGGATCAGGGTGGAGATGTGCGATCTTCTCCCAGCGAAAACGGCGGCTTGACGCCGAGTCGCAGGATCGTGTATCTCTTGGGCGTTGCCGCGATTTGCGGTGAAGGCATCTGCCGAAGTGTGGCTTAGCCACTGCGGTCGCCAACGTGCCAAGCATGTGCTTGGACGTGTGTGCGACGCAATGTCTGAAATTCTTATACTGTTCCGGCTCTGGCTGGTTTCTCCCGGTGCATCCTCTCCGCACTGATCCAGCTATCGGGCTTGCCCAAGGCCAGCGGCTAATCCATCGCTACGGCGGATGGTAACGCAGACATGCTTTGAGTGTCCGGGCTGGTGACGGGGATAATCTGGGTTCATGGCGTTAGCACGGTCGTCGTAATTGGAACCACCGGCACCCTGGCTTGTTGCCGTCCAAGCAACTCAAGCCGGAGGATGGCAGATGGCTGATAATGACTCCAAGACCGTATACATCGAACGTCGCAGCGGCGGTGGCCTGATGGCGATAGTCGCTTTAGTGGCGCTGATCGTCATCGCGGCACTCGCCTACACCTATATCGAAAGCAACAATAACAAGAACGATGCGATCACGACTGCTGCGGGCAAGGTCGGAGACGCCGCGCAGGATGTAGGTCAATCTGCAAAGGATGCTACCGATCAATAATCTTGTTCCACCCTCACAGGTGGAAGCCGCTGGGGTCGGTGACCCTCCCGGAAATGGCTCCAGCGGCAGCATCATGGAGGTTGTGCGATGCCTTGGCCCACCACATCACGACATGAGCGCGGATACGGCCGCGAGTGGGAGAAGCTGAGAACAGCAGCCCTCCAACGTGACAAGCATCTGTGCCAGCCCTGTCTTCGTAGGCACCGCGTCACGCCCGCAGCTCAGGTCGACCACATCAATCCCAAGGCTAAGGGCGGCACGGACGACATGGATAATCTTCAGTCGATATGTGGCCCCTGCCATGATGCCAAGACGCTGACCGATGAAGGGAAGCGGGCGAAGGTGCGCATCTCTGCCGATGGTTGGCCGGAGCAGCAATAAAACAATTCGGCCCGACAAGGTGGTGGAACACCGAGCCGGGCCTAACCGCAACGAACGGATGAGGTTCGATATGGCTGACATCGATTACGCCAGCGAGGTCTGGCTGACAATTCCATTTGCCCCCGACTATGTTGTGTCGAACTTCGGCAGAGTTAAGCGCACGGCTCTTGAACCGGCTCACCGATGTGGGCGTCTGCTTAAGCCGAAGATCAGGCGCGACGGCTATCCAGAGGTCACGCTGTATGTGAACGGCGAGCCGTTATTCTTTCGGGTTCATCAATTGGTGTGCCGCACGTTCCACGGTGAAAGGCCGAAGGGTAAGGATGAGATTGGCCATATCGATGGTGACCGGTCCAATCCCCGCGCCGACAATCTCCGGTGGGTGACCAAGGAAGAGAATTACGCTGACCGGAATGGCCACGGCACGCACAATAAGGGCATCAATAATGGCGCTGCCAAGCTCGACCCGCTCAAGGTGCAGGCTGTTCACATCTTAAGCGAGCGACTGCCGAGCAGGAAGGTCGCCTCAGTCTTGGGAATAAGCAAGTCGCAGGTGGGTAACATCCTGCGGGGTGAAGCTTGGGCAGGCGATCCTCGCCGCCGACAAAGGCGAGCGGAGGCGAAGCGCGCCGCCTGACCAGGGGGGGGTAGTCGGAAGTCTGGCCCCTCCCGCCGTAGGACCGATGGGGCCCCAAACTTCGCACGTTTGCAGATTGATTTCCTGAATTGGTCAAAGCGCAAAGGAGGCCGACCATGGCCGTTCGCGGCGCAAAACCAAAACCGACCCGCCTGCGTCTGGTCGATGGCACCAACAATGTGACCCGCCATGGACCTGAAGCAGAGGCGCGAAAAAAGGCAGAAGCGGCAGAGGATCTGTTCGGCAAGCCCGTGTTGCCTTCGGGCATGAAGGGCGAGGCCGCGAAGGCGTGGAAGCGATACATCGTCCCTGCTGGCTGGCTGGATGCCACCCGTGAGGCCGCCGCAATCGCCTTCTGTGAACTCTGGTCGGAGTTCAGGTTCAACCCAACGGGCTTTCCCGCATCGAAGCACGGGCAATTGCGCGCTTACATGAGCGAGCTTGGCCTGACCGATGAGCGGAACAGGACGGAAGATGGCACCAAGAAGGAGAAAGACGAGTTCTTCGACGACTGATCGCGGCACACAATGGGCGCGCGATGTCGTCGCGGGGAAAGTTGTTGCCGGACCGCACATTCGCAACGCCTGCCGCCGTCATCTCGACGATTTGGGGCGCGGGCACGAGCGCGGGCTGACCTATTCGGTTGCGAAGGCCGAGCGCGCTCTGCGGTTCTTTGAGACGAGGCTTCGGCTTAACGGGGGGCAATTCGAGGGCAAGCCGTTCCTGCTGCATCCGTCGCAGGCGTTCAAGCTGTCGAACATATTCGGATGGCTGCGCGCCGATGGAACGCGCCGCTTCCGCCGGGCTTACATCGAGGAAGGCAAGGGCAACGGCAAGTCGCCGTTCGCTGGCGGCATCGGTCTCTACGGGATGATGGCCGATGACGAGCCGGGGGCAGAAATCTACGCGGTGGCCGCGCATCGCGATCAGGCGAAGATCCTGTTCAACGACGCAGTTGCGATGGTGGAGCAATCGCCGGATTTGGATAGCCGCATCACGAAGAGCGGTGGTCCGGGTCGGGTCTATAATCTCGCTTGGCTGGCGAAGGGTTCATTCTTTCGTCCGCTCAGCCGAAGCGCGGGCAAGTCGGGTTCCGGCCTTCGTCCGCATATCGGTCTCGCCGACGAGATGCACGAACATCCAAACCGCGATGCGGTCGAGATGATCGAACGCGGTTTCAAGTTTCGGCGGCAACCGCTGCTGCTGATGATTACGAACAGCGGCACCGACCGCAATTCGATCTGCTACGAGGAGCACGAACACGCGGTCAGGGTGGCCGCAGGCACGATGACGCCGGGCGAAGACTTCGCCTATGTGGGCGAGCCGATTGATGACAGCACGTTCTCTTTCGTGTGTAGCCTTGATCCGGGCGACGATCCCCTCAACGATCCGTCCTGCTGGGTCAAGGCGAACCCGCTGCTGGGCACGATCCTCACAGAGGACTATCTCGCGGGTGTGGTCGCGCAGGCCAAGGCGATCCCCGGCAAGCTGAACGGTATCCTCCGCCTTCACTTCTGTGTTTGGACGGACGCGGAAAGCGCGTGGATGTCTCGGGCAGTGTTGGAGCCATGCCTCGCCGATTTTGATCCGGCAGAGCATTACGGAAAGAAAGTCGCCATCGGCATCGACCTCTCGCAGTCGCGCGACATCACAGCCAAGGCGAACATCGTGGAGACGGGCAGCCTCGAAGTGGAGGTCACGGTCGACGGCGAGACGAAGATCGTCACGAAGCCGACCTATGATGCCTGGATTGAGGCATGGACGCCCGGTGATACGATCGATGAACGATCCACGAAGGACAAGACGCCCTATAATGTCTGGGCGCAAAATGGCCATATTCATGCGCCCAAGGGGCAGAGCATCCGCTTCGATCATGTCGCGCAGGCGATTGCGGACGACGACAGGAATTATGACATCACAGCGGTTGGGTATGACCGATACGCGTTCCGCCAGTTCGAGAATGAGTGCACGCAGATTGGGCTCAGCGTCCAGTTCGTCGAGCATCCCCAGGGCGGCACGAAAAAGGGCAAACCGACAGATGCGATGGTTGCTGAGGCGAAGGCCCGCGATGCGGAGCCAGAGGGCCTCTGGATGCCCGGCTCGGTTCGGGAACTGGAAAGCGCGATGATGGAAGGCCGGATCAGAATCAGGCGAAACCCGGTGCTGATATCGGCGATGATGAGCGCGGTCACCGATGAAGACCGCTGGGGTAATTATTGGCTGGCAAAGGAGCGCGCCGTGAACAAGATCGACGCAGCCGTCGCGCTCTGCATGGCTATCGGGGTTGCGGCCAAGGTGCCCCAGCAGCGCGAAGCTAAATTCCAGATGCTGATCCTGTAAGGAAAAACATATGCACAGAGCGTATTCGATCCTCGACGTGAAAAGCGTCGATGAAGGAAAGCGTGTGTTTCGTGGAATCGCAACCACGCCCGCGTTGGATCGCGTAAATGATTCCATCGACCCGCTGGGTGCCTCCTTTGCGAAGGAAATCCCGCTGCTTCATGCACACCAGCATGATAAACCAATTGGGACCGTGCGCCTCGGGAAACCGACTAAGGCGGGGATTCCGTTTGAAGCCGAGATCCCGGTCATCCACGAGCCGCCGACGCTGAAAGAGCGTGTCGATGTGGCTTATGCGGAGTTGGTGCATGGTCTTGTGAAGGCCGTGTCGATCGGCTTCCGCCCCACAAAATCTCCAACTTTCAACGACGCTGGAGGATTCGATTTCCCTGCGGTCGAGATCATGGAACTTTCTACTGTGGCGATTCCGGCTCAGGCCGAAGCCTTGGTGCACACAATTAAGAGCTTCGATGAAGCTGCAATGCGGGATGCTGGCGTCGAAAACGACCCTCTTCCCGACCCAGAAATTCCCGCCAAGCCCGATGACGCAGCCGCGACCGGCAAGAGCGTTCGCGTGGTGAAGCTGGATGCCCCTGCCCGCGACCGGGCGAAACCCTTCGTCATCAACCGCATCGTGCGGACAGGACAGGACTGAACATCATGAAATTCGCTGAACAGATCAGCGCCTTCGAACAGAAGCGCGCATCGCTGGTGGCTGCCAATGAGGCCATCATGGAAAAAGCTGCCGGTGAGGGCGCAACGCTCGACGCCGCTCAGAAGGAAGAGTTCGACGGCAACGCCACTGACATCGCCGAAATCGACGATCACCTGAAGCGCCTGAAGGCGATGGAAGCCGCACAGGGCGCCCAGGCCACGCCGGTTGCTGGTCAGAACGCTGCTGAAGCGTCGGCTTCGCGTGGCGGCCAGCGCATCGAAGTCAAGGGCACCAATCTGCCCAAGGGCACGGCGTTCACCCGCTATGCGATGTCCCTCGCCCGCTCCAAGGGCAATCTGATGCAGGCGCAGGAGATTGCCAAGGGCTGGCAGGATACGCCGGAGGTTGAAATTGTGCTGAAGGCTGCTGTCGCGGCGGGCACCACGACCGACGCCAGTTGGGCCAAGCCGCTGGTCGAGTATGAGAACATGGTCGGCGAATTCGCCGAACTGCTCCGTCCCGCCACCATCATCGGCCGCATCCCCGGCCTGCGCCGGGTGCCCTTCAACATCAAGATTCCGCGCCAAACCGGCGGCTCGTCGGTCGGCTGGGTCGGTGAAGGGAAGCCCAAGCCTGTCAGTGCTCTGGCGTTCGATCAGATCACGCTTGGCATGGCGAAGACAGCGGGGATCGTCGTCATCACCGACGAGCTTGCCCGTTCATCCAGCCCGGCGGCGGAAGGTGTTGTCCGTGACGATCTCGTCGCGCAGACGGCGCAGTTCCTCGACAGCCAGTTCGTTGACCCGGCCAAGGCCGCTGTTTCGAACGTCTCGCCTGCGTCGATCACGAACGGCGTGACGCCTGTCACGGCCAGCGGAACGGATGCGGACGCAGTGCGCGCCGATGTGCAGGAACTGATGGGCAAGTTCATCACCGCCAACCTGTCTCTGGCAGGCGCGGTGTGGATCATGACCGAGATGCAGGCTCTGGGCCTTGCCCTCATGCTCAACCCTCTGGGGCAGCCGGAGTTTCCCGGCCTCCAGATCAACGGGAACAGCGGCGGCACGTTCTTCGGTCTGCCTGTCGTGCTGTCGGAGAACATCCCGGCGAACGCGGGGGCGGGCGATCCGGTGGTGGGCGCAGGCGCGCGCATCATTCTTGCGAAGGCCAGTGAAATCCTGCTGGCTGACGACGGGCAGACGATGCTCGATGTCAGCAGCGAGGCATCTTTGCAGATGGAGAGCAGCCCTGATGCGCCGGCCACTGCCACCACTGTGCTGGTGTCGCTGTGGCAACATAATATGATCGGCATTAGGGCGGAGCGCTACGTCAATTGGGCCAAGCGCCGCGCCGGCGCCGTCCAGTTCATCGACAGCGCGAATTACGGCACCGCCTGATCGCAATGAAGCAATGCGCCCGGCTGCTCACGCGGCCGGGCCATTCACTGGAGATTCTCATGAAGCACCAGGCCTATTTCACCCGAGCGTTGAAGGCGAAGGATCGCCGCTTCGCGCGCATCTTCGGCAAGCTAGGTTACGAAACCGCACAGATGGTCGCGGAAGATGGCGAGCCCGACATCGATGCCATCCGCGACCTGTATCAGGAGGTTATCGGCAAGAAGCCATATCACGGCTGGGACGCTGATACCCTTAACCAGAAGATCGCCGAGAAGCGCGCGGAATCCTGATGCGAGGCTACACCCCCCCCTACACGCCGTCGCGCCTAACGGCCGTCCCTCGACGCATGGGCGATGATGCTGCGCGGGTTGATTGGGTGGTCCGCACATGGCGCAAGCGCGGCTTGATCTACGAAGCCCCGAAGGCAGCAGCGATCGCATACATCAACGAAATCGGTCGCGACAGGATCGATGCCGCCATGAAGGCGGCCAAGTAATGCGTATCCTTGGCCTCACCATCACGCGCGAGAAGGCGGCCGGTCTATCTTCCGTCGACAATCGCGGAGGATGGTGGCCTGTCGTGCGAGAATCCTTCGCCGGCGCATGGCAACAGAATGTGGAAGTGAAGGCCGCCAATGTGGTTGCCAATCATGCGGTTTTTGCATGTCAGACGCTGATCGCCAGCGACATCGCCAAGCTGCGGGTCAAGCTGGTGGCGCAGGACAGCGATGGCATCTGGTCCGAGGTGAAGAACCCGGCCTATAGCCCGGTGCTGCGGAAGCCGAACCATTTCCAGACGCGCATCCAGTTCTATGAATCGTGGGTTCTGTCCAAGCTCCAGCGCGGTAATAGCTATGTTCTGAAACAGCGCGACGGGCGCGGCGTAGTGACCGCGCTCTATGTGCTGAACCCTGACCGTGTGACGCCGTTGGTTTCGGAGAGTGGCGAAGTTTTCTATGACCTGAAGGCGGACAATCTGATGGGCTTGGAGAACGGCCTGATCGTTCCCGCCCGTGAGATCATCCATGATCGGTTCAATTGCCTGTTCCATCCGCTCGTCGGCCTGTCGCCGATCTTCGCGAACGGGCTGGCGGCCACACAAGGGCTTGCCGCTCAGAACAGCAGCACGCTTCTGTTTCAGAATGGCGCCCGCCCCGGCGGCATCCTCACCGCACCCGGCGCGATCAGTGACGAGACGGCATCGCGCCTGAAGGAACATTGGGACAGCAACTATTCCGGCGCGAATGCGGGCAAGGTCGCCGTGCTGGGCGATGGCCTCAAGTTTGAAGCCATGTCGATGAAGGCTGTGGACGCGCAGCTTGTGGAGCAACTGAAATGGTCGGCGGAGGTCGTCTGCTCCACCTATCATGTGCCGCCCTACAAGATCGGCATCGGTCAGCAGCCGACCTACAACAATGTGCAGGCGCTCAACACCGAATATTATTCGCAGTGCCTTCAGGTGCTGATCGAGGCCATCGAACTTTGCCTGGATGAGGGGCTTGCAACTGGCGAAACGCTCGGGACCGAGTTCGACGTCGACAATCTGCTGCGCATGGACAGCGTGACGCAGATGGAAGTGCTTGAGAAGGCGAGCGGCGTTCTGACGATCGATGAGAAGCGGGCCAAGCTAGACAAGCGGAAGGTGATCGGCGGCGATGCCGTCTATCTCCAGCAGCAGAATTATAGCCTGGCCGCTCTCGCCAAACGCGACGCGCAGAATGATCCGTTCGGTAACGGAGCCGATGCGCCATCCCCACCGGCGCCTGCTAACGATGAACCTGACCCCGAAGCGCAGCGCGCAGTGTTGGCGCTCTACGAGAAAGACCTGCGGGAGGCGCTGAATGCTTGACACGAAGGCGCTGGCCGCCGCGACCGCATTGATCGTGCGCGAGCATGTAGATGCTGCACTTGCCCCCGTTCTGGCAGAGAACAAGGCTTTGCGCGAGCGTATGGAAGCGCTGGAAACTGCGCCGATTGTGAGCGCCAAGGACATCACTGTCGAAATCTCGCCCTACTTTGAAGAGATGCTCGATGCGCGGTTTTCCGCTCTGCCCGCGCCAGTTGATGGGAAAGACGGGATAGACGGTAAGGACGCCGATCCGGCCCAGATCAAGGCTATGATTGATGAGGTTGTGGCCACCCTACCCGCTCCCGAACGCGGGGAGAAAGGGGAAACCGGCGAGCGTGGTCCAGAAGGCCCATCTGGCAAAGATATCGACATGGATCAGGTCAAAAGACTGGTCGATGAAGCCGTCGCGTCGTTGCCGCCTCCCGTTCCCGGCGAGCCGGGGCCGCAGGGCATTAAGGGTGAGCCCGGCGAACCGGGGCGCGACGGCAAGGACGGCGCGGGTATCGCTGATCTTGTGATCGACCGCAGCGGCAATCTGGTCGCCACCTTCACCGATGGCCGGATGAAAGAACTTGGCCTGATTGTCGGCAAGGACGGTCGCGATGGGATCGACGGCAAGGACGGCGTCCCCTTCGGCCCGGACGATATCGACATGACCCTGATGGAAGATGGCCGCACCCTCCGCATTGCCTTTTCCAAGGGTGATACGGAATATGCGTTTCAGGTTCCCTTCCCGGCAATGATCTATCGCGGAGTCTGGCGCGAAGGTCAGGAATATGCCGAGGGCGATACCGTCACATGGGGCGGAAATCTTTGGCACGCCAACAAAGAGACGGGGGGCAAGCCCGACTGCGGCGATTGGACGCTGTGCGCTAAGAAGGGTCGAGACGGGAAGGACGCCCGCTGATGGCCGCGCTCATCAGTCTCGAAGAGGCCAAGGCGCAACTCGCCATCCTTTCCGACGATCAGGATGCGACGATCACACTGGACGCCGAAATGGCGACCGACATTGTGATGGGCTACATCAAGAAGGATGCGGTTGAACTGGAATGGACGGACGAAACCGTTCCGTTCCGGATCAAGGCCGCGATTATCCTCGTGCTTCGCGCGCTGTTCTTTCAGGATGAGGGCGAACCGTTGAGTGATGCTGCAAAGGCACTGCTCCATCGGGATCGTGATCCGGCGCTGGCATGAAAGCCCGCAACCGTCACGACCTCATCGTCATCGAGCGCGCCACCATCACGCGCAACGCTTACAATGAGACAGTCGAGACTTGGGGCGAATATTGCCGAGAATACGCCGCCGTTTTCTACGGCAACGGCACCGAGCAGCGGGAGGCCGCCCAGACGCAGGCGTCCCAGGTCGCCAGCTTCGAAGTGCTGGCGAACAGCAAGACGCGCGAGATCAGCGTGACAGACCGGATCAGCTTCAACGGCTTGTGGGATATTCGCTCGGTCGCTCCGATGGGCCGGGATGGCGTCAAGATCAATGCAGCGCGGCAGGTGCCGTGATGAGCGAAGTCTTCAAGCTCACGGGTATGAAGGAACTGGAACAGGCCTTCCGTCAGATCGGCGATGTGCCGAAGAACAGACGCATCGGCTTCAAGGCTCTGCGCGCTGGTGGCGAGCCTATCGCCAAAGCGGCCCGATCCATGGCGCCGGTCGGCGAAGGTGATCTGCGCGAAAGCATCGACGTTCTGCCGACCCTCGCGCCTTCCCAGCGCGGCGACCGCGGCGCAGTGGCTCCGCTGGAAATGCATGTCGGCCCCGGCCAGCAGCCGCAGGCGATTACGCAGGAGTTCGGAACGTGGTTTTCTCCAGCGCAGCCATTCATGCGGCCTGCGTGGGAATCGCAGCGCATGACGGCGCTGGACCTGATCGGCGCAACGCTGGGCATCGAAGTGACGAAGGCCGCCGCGAAGGCTCCGAAAGGGCGATAAATGGAAGCAGACCTTATCGCTCGCTTGCTGGCCGATAGCGGGTTGTCGGCGCTTGTCGATAGCCGGATGAACATTCTGGCCCGTCCTCAGCTGGAGGCGCTGCCCGCGATCACGCTTCAGAAAGTCGCTCCGGGCCGCGCATACACATTTTCGGGCGCTGATGGTGCCCACGGAACACTGATGCAGTTCGATGTCTGGGGCAAGCGCATCTCAGACGTGAAGCCCATCATGGCAGCGCTCACAGCGGCGCTGGAGCAGCCGTCCACCGTCGGCGGAACACAGTTTGGCATGTCCTTCCTCCAATCGGAGCGAGACAGCCTCGAAGAAGTGCCAGGGGAAGGCACGATCTACCGCATCAGCGCGGATTTTCTCATCTGGTGGCAACATCTCTGAAAGGTGAAATGAAATGGCAAATGTGAAAATCGGCTATGGTGCCGGGCTATGGATCGCGGACGACGCAGACGCTCTGACGGAGATCGCGGAAGTGATTTCGATCAGCCTGCCCAACCCGCAGCAAAACGATGTTCTGGCAACGCACTTCAAATCGCCGGGCCGCGCGAATGAGTATGTGCCCGGCTTGATCGACAATGGCGAGGTCACGTTCGGCATCAACTATATCGCTGGCAGCGCGACTGACACTCTCATAACCGAGGCGCTGGAAGGCGGCGAAGCGCGCGATGTCGTGGTGGCTATTCCCGCCGGTGCGACGTTCCAGTATTTCGAATATTCGGCGATCATCAAGGGGTTTGAAAAGGAAATCCCGATCGATGACCGGCAGACCGCGACGGTCACCATGCGTGTGAACGGCGCTGTCACTCAGTCCAGCGTCAATCCGGTTCCCGCCCCGTGACAAATCCGATGAGGGGCGAAGCCTCTTTCGAGGCCGATGGTGAAACCTATGTCATCACCATGAACGCGGATGCGCTGATGATGGCGGAAAACATCACCGGCAAGCCGATCAGCACCATTCTTGCCCTGTTCGACAGCGGCGCACATCTCGGCATGACGGCGGCACTGGCTTGGTCTGGAACATACCGGCAATATGCCATCCCATATGACGAAATGGCCGATCGGGTTCTGCGCTGGGGCGTTCCTATGGTGCGCGAAGCCGTATCGAAGGCGATGCAGCACGCATGGCCTGAAAAGGAGGAAGAGGAGGCAAACCCTCCGAAGCGGGGTCGGAGGAAAGCAGCGGCTGGCACTGGCTGAAGCTCTTTTCGCTGTGGTGCGAAGCTGGCTTCGACCCCGCGCAATTCTGGTTGCAGACACCTCGCCTCCTGAAGGCGGCGCTCGACGGTTATAGCCAGCGCATTCATTGGGAGCATCGGGACAAAATGACCGCCGCATGGCATGGCGCGGCGTTTGGACGGGTGAAAAAAATGCCCGCCCTCGACAAGGTTGTTGGCGAGAAGCGGGCGGTTCCGGTGCATTCGCCAGAGCAGATGCTGGCGGCGATGCAGTCGCTGGTCGGGAAAAGTTAAGTGGTCACTAACCAGTCATTTGTTGATATTCGACCAATTTTTATAGGCGGCGCTGGACACGCCGCTTGAGTTCTTCGGCTGAGACTCGTTTTGCGGCTTCTCGAAAAAGCGGTCGCGAAACATCACGCCATGGATGCAGTAAGGTGCTGCCACCAAAAACACTGCGATTGCCGCCGCTGCTGCTTGTTGGGCGGCTCCTGGCGCGCCCAAAGAGGCGACTATAAGCAGCAGGCCGATTGCTGCTCCTATAAGCGTTAATATCTTGAAAACCTTCATCTGACCCTCCCATTCTGGAGGGATGTAATCTCAATAGCGGAATGGAAGCAACATACTTGAAACTGGCCGGATGCATTTCATGATGCCTTCTCCAGCAACCGCTCCACCGCAGCCGGGTCAGTCTTAATCATCGAGAGCAAGACGCGCGCCGGGGCGTCAGGGTTGCGTCGCCCCTGCTCCCAATCGCGCACCGTGCCGATGGGTAAATGGTAGGTCGATGCGAACGCCTGCTGGGTTTTCTTTGTAGCCGCGCGGATCGCCTTCACGTCCACCGGCTCATGAATAACATAGCCTTCACGCGCCCCAGATTTATAGGCGTCAACCTCAGCAAGGCCACGCTTCAGGCTCTCAAAGTCCTCGTTCGTCACTTGCCTTTTCCTTTCTTCAAATCACTCTTTTGTGCGGCGGTCAGGTTGGCTTGCTTACCCTTCGAAATGACAGTCAGGACGAAAACCGGCTCATCTTCCATAGTGTAGAAGGTGATGACCCGATAACCGCCAGACTTGCCTTTGCCTTCCTTCGCGATGCGGACCTTGCGGCATCCACCTGTGCCGGGGATGATATCTCCCGCATCAGGATTGTTCGCAAGGAACTCAACGGCGGCCTCGCGCTCCCCGTCTGTCATGCCAGCCTTCTTGGCGGCGCTAAGATATTCGGGCGTTTCGACTACCGTATGCATAAAGAGCATATACGGCATTGCCGTATCATAAGCAAGCGTGAAAGCGCGGCATTGCCGTATACTTTTAGGAGGCTATTTTGGCAAAATCCGTCATCGGCGCTTTGCGCGTCACGCTTGGACTGGACTCCGCTGAGTTCGAAACTGGCATCAAGCGCGCGTCTAAAACTAACCAGCAGTTCGTGCGTTCGGCAAAGGAAGTTCGAGGCGCGTCCGATCAGATTTCCCGCTCTTTGCGAGGAATAGGTGCCGCCGTAGGCATCACGTCCATCACAGCAGCGGGCGCGGCCTTCCTCAAGCTCGCAGACCAGTCGAAGCAGCTTGCCGCTCAACTCAGACTTGCCACGGCACAGTTCGGCAGCTTTGGACAGGCTCAGCAGGACGTGAACCGGATCGCAGCGGACACCCGCAACGGCCTCTCGGAAACGGGCACTCTCTACGCGAATTTCATGCGCGCCACGAGGGAACTCGGCGGCCAACAATGGGAAGCTGCCCGCGCCACCGAAACCTTCTCCAAAACACTGAAGGTCAGCGGCGCCAGTCAAGCCGAAGCTGCCAGTGCAACGCTTCAGTTCGGACAGGCGCTCGCCTCCGGCGTGCTGCGGGGCGACGAGTTCAACAGCATCATGGAATCGTCGCCACGTCTCGCCCGGCTGTTGGCGGATAGCCTGGGTGTGCCGGTCGGCAGCCTGCGGAAAATGGCTGAGGAAGGGCAGTTGACTGCGGACAAGCTGTTCAAGGCCCTGACAGATCGCAAGTTTACCGATGCGATTGACGCTGAGTTCAAACAAATGCCGGTCACGTTCGATGAGGCCATGCAGCAGGTTCGCAACGCGGCTGTGACCACCTTCGGCGATTTTGACCGGGGCGGACAGTTTTCCACCGCCCTCGCCAATTTCGTCACGGATGGCGCGAAGGGCTTTGACGATATGGGGTCTGCTGCCGAACGTTTCGGTATAACGACCCGCCAGCAGATCAATTCAGTTTCAGAGGCGGTTAAGCCTTTAATCGACTTACTCGGTCAAGTGCGCGGATTGCTTTCGGGTATTGAAAATAGTGTCCCGAAGGGAGCGAAGATCAGTCCAGAGGGGGTGGCATCGGGCACTGACTTCTTGACCGGGCTGTGGCGGCGACCGCAGGCATTTGGTCGCGGGATTTATTCAGCGGCAACCGGCGGGACGTTTCGCAAGGGCTTTGATGATTTCATGACGAACACTAGCGCTTCCGCGCTGGTGAACCGAACGAACGCAAATATCAATAATGCTAATACGAAGGCCACACTTGATCGGATCATGCAGGGCAACCCCCTGCGAGACGCGCCGAAGACGCCCTCAATTCTCAAGCCCACCACCACCGCTGCTGCCGATGACAAGGCGAGTAAAAAAGCTGCGCGCGAGACAGAAGCCGCCCGCAAAAAAGCCCAGCGCGAGGCGGAGCGCGCCGCTGATGCCCTGCGCCGCTTCACTGACGATCTCGCTCGCGAAAATGCCGATCTCGTTTCGACCACGGCGGATTTGACCGGGACGATCGAGGCGCGCCGCGACGCTGATCTCAATCAGATCGAAGTCGATCGGCAGGTTCGGGAGCGCGCTATACAGTCGGACGACGATATTGATGCCGCGAAAAAGCAGCAGCTTATCGAACTGAATAATCAGAACGCGCAGGCGCGCAAGAATCTGGCGACGCAGCGCGCGAAGGAAGAAATCGACCAGCGCACCATCAGGCAAGAGCGCGACCGGGCAGATCTAGCGATTGAACTGATGAGCCTGTCCGCCGATGCAGCGCGCACGGCTCGCGAGCGCCGTGCCGTCGAATTGCGGATACTCGACGCGCAATTCGATATTGAGCGGCGCACGCTGGAAATAGAGGCAGCGTCGAGCGACCTGGAAACGGCCACGCGCGCGCGCGCAAGACTGATGGCGCTTCCGGCCCTTCAGGCTGGCGCGCGGGATCAGGTCACGCGGCAAGCACAAGGTCCGCTGGAAGCCTATCTGGATCGCCTGCCCCGCTCGGCTGACGAAGCTCGCGAGGCGCTGGAGCGCGTGCAGGTCGATGGTATTGACGGCATTGTCAACGGCCTTGCCGATGCTGCGACGGGCGCGCGATCTCTCGGCGACGTGTTCAAGAGCGTCACCAACCAGATCATCGCCGACCTCATCCGCATCCAGTTGCAGAAGGCGATTGTCGGCGGCCTGTCGAACGTCCTGGGGGGTGTGTTTGGCGGCAATCCGCTTGCCGGATCGCTCACGACGGCCAGCAATAATGTCGCGAGCCTTGCGGCCAATGTCGGCAAATCGCCATTCGCTGATCTTCCCGGCTTCGCAACCGGCGGCAGCTTCCGGGTAGGTGGCGTGCCGGGGATCGACAAGAACGTCGTCGCCTTCAAGGCCACACGTGGCGAAATGGTCGATATTCGTAAACCCGGCAATGACAACGGCGCTGGCGGTATCGCGCATATCGTTCCCTCGCCATACTTCGATGTGGTCGTGGACAAGCGCGCTGCCGGCGTGGCTCAGCCAATGGCGATGCAGGCTGCAACCGCAGGATCGACTGGTGCGCAGGTCGCTATGGCACGCCAGCGCAGCAGGATCATTCCATGATTGATCTGCCGGACTATCCATCGCCGAACGGCGCCACGCCCCGCGTGCTCGATTTCGGCGGCTTTCTTGAGCCTGCCAGCGGCGCGCAGGTGCAGCGCATCAATCGGATGGGGAGCCGCTATGCGGTTGCCTTCACAATGCCGCCGCTATCGAACCAGAAGCATGGCCGCATCTGGGTTAATCGCTTGGTGCGGGGTCAGCAGGAGGGCGCGCGGATCGAGTATCCCCTGCTCGACTTCTATCCCGGGACGCCGGGCAATTTCGTTGTCGACGGGGCTGGGCAGGCAGGTAAATCGCTGCACATCAGGGGCGGCACCCCGCATTACGCCTTCTATGAAGGTCAGCCATTCAGCCTCGAAATCGACGGACAGCATTATCTGGACTTCATTGCCGCCGGGACGATCGCGGATGCCTCTGGCGATGCCACGATCACGCTAACCCAGATGCTACGCGCTGAACCGGCCGATGGTGACCCCCTGCACATTTCCAAGCCGATGATCGAGGGTTTCATCATGGGCGATCAGCTGTCCTGGAGCATCTCAGTAGAGCGCCTGATTGGCATCTCTTTCGAAATCCATGAGGCGGCGTGATGCCCTTCACTTCCCGCGTCCTTCATCTCGTGGCGCTGATGCAGATTGACCTTCCCGCCCGCACCGTTCGGCTGTGCGATGGCGGCTTCGTCTACTGGAGCGGGAACAAGTTCGAGGGCGTTGACCAAGAGTTCGGCGCGATCGCGGCAGCGGAAACCTTTGAGGAAAAGACAGGCGATGAAGCGCCCGGGGGGAAACTGACCTTCCTGCCGCCATCGTCAACCGCTGCAACGTCCCTGACTGATCCGGCATATCAGGGCGCGCGCATGCGCTTCTGGCTTGGCGAGATGGATGCGGAAACAGGAACGATCACCGGGACGCCCGAACTGACGGCGGATCTTGCGATCGATACTGTGACGCTGAAGGTCGGCAAAGGCACCCGAGCGGTCGATATTGAGTTCGAGAGCGCGGCCAAGCGCCTCTTCATGGTCATGCGGGGCAATGCCCTGAACGACCGCTTTCACCAAGCTTGCTATCCGGGAGAGAAAGGCATGGCGAACGCCACGGGCATGCCTCGCTCCACCGCATGGGGCGCGGCGACACCGAACGCATGAACGACATGCTCAGGCGGCAAGCCGCCCTCGAAAAGACGCTGGCGAAGTATCGCAAGCGAGCGCTGGACTTCGCCAGCGCGGATTGCGTTCGGATGGCGCGGTTCCACCTGTTGCAGATGGGGCACAAGCCGCCCGTGTTGCCGCGCTATCGCTCCCTCGCTGGGGCCATTCGTGCGCTGAAACAGGCGGGAGGAATGGAGGTTATTTTCGACAGCCTGCTGCCCCGCATTCCGCATGCTCGCATGCTGCCCGGGGACATCGCCCTGCTGGAAGGCGACAACGGTATGGACGCAGTCGTGATTTGCGTGGGGCACAAGGTCATCGGATGGCATGAAGGCAGCGATCAGATGGTCAATATGATCCCGCTGGAAATCAAGGCGGCCTGGAGGGCTTGATGGCTAAGGCCCTCGCAAAGGTCGCCATGCTGGCCGGCGCTGTCGCTCTCGTCGCTACAGGTGTGGGTGCTGCGGGTGGCGCGGGCCTCCTTTCCATGAGCGCATCAACAGCCGCTACCGTGACGACGGTTGCACAGGTGGCAACGGTCGTCGCTGCCGCTGCGTCTGTCGGTGCCCAGCTCATGGCGAAAAAACCTGGCGCTATTGGCGCTGTGAACCAGGTTACGATCGGCGCCAATTCGCCCATCCCTTATGGTGTGGGACGCTGCTTCTATGCGGGCAGCCAGGTTCATGACGTCGGCTGGGGGAACAAGGTCAACAAGACGAAGAACCCGATCCTGTCGAAGGCTTTCATCTGGAGCGGCGGCGGACCGATTGAGGGGATCGAAGCCTTCCTGATGGATTGGCAGCCGGTCACCTTCTACGGCACCTCGGCATCCGGCTATTATGGCGGCTGGCTCTGGAGCGATAACCAACTCGGCTTGCGTCCCGAACCGGACGCACTCTCTCCGCCTATCGGCCTGTGGGGCGTATCCATGCCCGACTGGGGCAACGACTATAAGCTGTCCGGCTATGCTGCGAGCGTGATCAGCTTCAAGTTCGACCGCGACAACAAGGTATGGGCGAACGGCATTCCTGCCTTCGGCGTCGTGGGCAAATGGGCGCGGGTCTACGATCCCCGGAAGGACAGCACCTATCCCGGCGGCGACGGCGATCATCGCTTTGCGGACGAAGACACATTCGAGTTCGACCGCAACGTCGCGCTGAACGCCATCACCTATGCGCGTGGACGCTATGCCATCGACACGACGACTGGCGAACAGACCATCAAGGTTGTCGGCTGCGGGTTCCCCTATGAGGCTTTCGACTGGCCGCAATGGGTCGCCTTCGCCAATCTCTGTGAAGCGAACGGCTGGAACAGCGACGGCACGGTCTTCGACGGCCCGGGCATCAGCCTGTGGGACAATCTGAAGCGCATCTGCATCGCAGGCGGTGGCGTCCCGGTCATCTCCGGCGGCCTGCTCTCAGTTCGCTTCCAGTCGCCGAAGGTCGCGCTCGACACCATCACGCCCGATGATTTCGCAGACGGCGAGCGGATCGTGCCCGGGATGCGCACCTATCGCGACCGCATCAACACCATGGTCCCGAAATACCGCTCGGAGGCCAACAAGTGGGAATATGTCCAGTCCGAGGCCGTCAGCTTCGAGAGCTACATCACCCTCGATGGGGAGCCGAAGGAAGAGGAATATCTCTGCGAGCTGGTGACGGACAAGGATCAGGCCGCTCAGCTAACCGCCTATGAACTGTTCAACCGGCGCGAGCTTTCCGGGATCACGATCCCGTGCAAGCCCCGCCTGTGGGAGGCTCGCCTAGGCGAAGCCTATCAGGTAGTCGATCCTGACACGGGCCTCGACCATCTCTGTGTCGTTGCCGCGATCAGCAAGGACGTTTCCACCGGCACGGTCACCCTGACCTTCGAAACCGAGACGACGGAAAAGCACGCCCTTGCGCTCGCCATGACGGGCACCGCGCCACCGCCGCCGACCCTCGTGCCTCCCGGCCAAGCCGATGGCGATGCATGGGCCGGTGACACGACCTTCGACAGCGGCGTGGTTTCCTTCGACGCCACCACCTTCACATTTGACGAGGCATAGATGGCCAAACAGACGATCGGCATCGGAAGCGCCGCCAATGACGGCACCGGCGATGATCTTCGCACCGCGGGCGAGAAGATCAACGAGAACTTCACCGAACTCTATGGTGCGATCTTTACGGCCGTCGCTGGCGGCGCGCTCGCGGGAACAGAGAAGTTCGTTGGCTTCGATGGTGCCACCGCTAAGACCTGGCTGGCCTCACAGATCGCCGCTTATATCACTGCTCAGATCGTCGACAGCGCACCCTCGACGCTCGACACGCTGAACGAGCTCGCCGCCGCACTGGCTGATGATCCCAACTTCGCCACCACCATGACGACCGCACTGGCCGGCAAGCAGCCGCTCAGCAGCAAGCTGACCGCCATCGCAGACGCCACGCCGATCGCGGACGGCGATCATGTCGTTGGCGGCATCACGATCACCACCGCCGGCGGCATCATCACCGCCCTCGCCTGACCGGAGAAACCATGACTATCACGCGCGACTTGCTCGCGGCGCGGAACAGGCTGTTCGCGCCGACGATGGAGCTTGAATATAAGGGTGACCCGCTGCCGCTGACCGGCGCGTCGATTTCCATGCAGGTGCGGCTCTATCCCGGTGCGGATGGCGCGGCGCTGGCGGAACATGCCGCCATCCCCTTCGAGGATGTGGCGCACGACACGGAAGGAGGCGTGCGCGTGCTTCGCCTCAATCCCGAGATCTCGCAGGCGATCCTCGTCGCATTTCCGACCGGCCTCAACCAGCCCGAGGTCGGGGAGGCCGACGCCTACGCCTATGAAATCAAGCTGACCTATGCCGATGGCGCGGCCGACGCGCTCTGGATCGGCAATTTCATCCTCGAACCCGGAGTGAACGAAGCATGAGCTTTCAAGCGCCTATCCGCGACCGCGAACGCGGGCTGCGTGGTCCGGGTTTGTCCGTCGCGGACAAAAGTTATTTCGACGGGCGAGTTAGTGATGCGGAAGCGGCTGCAGTCGATGCCACCACTAAGGCGGATGAAGCAGCCACCAGTGCCGCCAATGCTGCAACTACCGCCGATACCCGTATTGCGGCTTATGACCTCTCCCGCCTGGCGATCATCTGGCCTGATGACCCGCTGAAGGGCGGCAGCCTGACCGTCAACGATAGCGGCGAAGTGCTATCGGGCGTGCTGGCCGATGGTCGGGTCTATGGGAAAACTGCCGAGACGCTGATCGTCTGGCCCGATGACCCCTATTACGGGACCGGCGCGACGGTGAACGACGACGGGATGGTCCTATCCGGCCAGGCATTGGAAGCGTCCGCCCTGGACGCGCTGGCGGTCGGTGTGCTGGGGGATGGCAATGTCTGGGCGGTCGGGCCGGATGCGAGCGTGCGCCTGTCCGATCCGGTCGGCACGGCCTATAACCCGCAGCTGCGCGACAGCACCGTCTATTGGGTGGACGGCACCAGCTACCGGTCGATGGACCTTGATGCGCTGTCGGACATTCCCGGCTCCATCACGAAGCTGGTCATGGTGCCGCTGCTCGGTCAATCGCTGGCCGCGTCCTTCTCGGACAGCGGCATGACGGCTCTGACCACCAACGCGGCGGCGCGCACCTATATGTTCACGGGTGGGACCGTGCCCATTCAGGACGCAAAGCTGGATGCCCAGCCCGTGGGCCTTGCCGAAATAGACGACCGGCAACTGGCGGGCCTTGTCCCGCTGGTCGAGAAGGTGCGGCGCACCACGGCGCCCAGCGCGGGCTATGGTGAAAGCATGGGCGGCGGCCTTGCGGCTGTGCTGGCGGCGGCGCGCCCCGCCAATGAGGCGATCGTGTTCGCGTCCTTCGCTGTCGGATCGACCACGATCAGCCAGCTTGGCGCGACCTCCTACCCTTTCCAGAACATGATCCGGGGCATCGAGCGCATTGCGGCATGGTGCAAGCTCAAGGGCATTGCCTTCGACTGCCCCGTGATGGCGTGGCTTCAGGGCGAGGGCAATATCGCCGACAATACCTCGCCCGCGACCTATTCCACCTCGCTGCTGGCGCTCCAAGGGGCGTTCAAGACGGCGGTCGATGCGGCGGTCGGAACAGTAACCGACCGGCCCATTGTGCTGCTTCAGCCCGGCAGCGCATCCTTCTACGCCAAGACAAATATCCTGCCCGCCTCGCTCATGGACGTGGCGCTCGCCAATCCGACCAAGGTCAAGGTGGCGGGCGGGCTGTATCATCAGCCCAACTACGCGACCGGCGGGGTGCATATGACCTCGCTGGGCTATCGCAGGACAGGCGAGGAGTTCGGTCGGGCCATTGCCCAAGTCATTGCCGAAGCCGAAGCGGGTACCGTTGCAGACGCTGATACGGGCGCGCTCTATGTCACGGCGGCGGGCAATGCTGCAATGACGCTGACGATCACGACCAGCGCGGCGACCCAGCTTGTGCAGGACACCGCGACTGTCACCGATCCGGGGCAGTCCGGCCTGGTGCTGCGCAAGGTGTCGGATGGAACGACCGTGGCCCTGTCCAGCATCGCCGTGTCGGGCACGAACCAGATCACCGCCGCGCTGGCCGGTGCGCTGGAGGCAGGCGCGCAATATCAGCTTGAGGTCGGGCAGAACCTCGCTTCGGTCACGCCAGCGGGGTCTGTCTTCGCCGGGCCGACCACCGGCTACCGTGCCTGTTTCCGCGACAGTTCACCCGACACCTATTCCGCAACCGGCGGCGGCGGGGCGATGCGCCGCTGGATCGCCTACCAGGCCTTCACCTTCACCGCATCCTAAGAGGTAACCGACATGGCACGTCCCGACATTGCTGAAATCCGCAAGGGTGCGATCGCGCAGAGCGGCGCTCCGACACTGTTGCACGAAACCACCGATCTGGATCGCGCGCTTTATCGGTTCGACCAGGTCGTTCCGGGCGGCATCGTCGCTTATTCGCGGGCCATAGACCGCAACGACGCGCTACCCGCGTCCTTCAAGGATCGCATGGCGGGCAGCATCGTTCCCGGCGCGGGCGGCGCGATCGCCAATGACAATGCCAATTTCGGCGGGAAAGACACCTACGACATGACCGGCATGAATACGGTCGGTTTCCCCTCATCCGCCACGCTCTGCCCGGCCAGCTTCACCTTCATCCTGCCGTTCCGCATGAATGCGCTGCGCACGAACAATTCCATCTTCAGCGTCACGGAGTCGCAGTTCGTCGCCTATATCAATGGCCTCAACAAGCTTGTGATGGATGACAAATTCGGGGCCGGTGAGGCGTCCTTCTCCTTTGCCAACAGCCTAGTCATCAACACCACCTATCTGCTGTGGATCAGCCATGACGCGGTGAGCAAGACGAGCCGCTACGGGATTACCAACAATGTGGCGGAAAGCCATGTTCACACGCTTGGCCATGCCCCCGGTGCGGCCAGCTTCGCGCGGTTCGCTTCCTGGTATACCTCGCTCGCCAACACCACGATCAACGGCCATGTTGAGGGATGGGCGTTGCTGTCGGGTGCCTATGCCGCCTCGGGATCGGATGCGGACGATGCTATCGCCGATGTCCTGACGAACTGGCGGGATTTGCTAGGGCTGTGATGCGCGGGCTCGCCTTCATCACCGGCCTAGCCTCCGCGTCCCTCGCCGCCGTCGCGCTAATCAAAGGCTGGTCCCTGCTCTGGGCCATCCCCTTCGCCCTGTGGTTCGCCTTCGTGTTCGTGCCGGACATGAATCGCGATGAGTAGGGTCGTCCTCTATCTCGCCCTGATCGCGCTCCCGATGCTCACCCTTGATTGGCTGGATGGCATTGTGAGCGCTGCGGCGCTGGTCCTGTCGTTCGGGGCCGTCGATCTGGCGCAATGGCTTTGGGGCGAACACACAACGGCGAAAACGCCAAGGGTCGGGGCAACCCGCGATGAATAGCGCAACAACAGCGGGAACGAACGGCATGGATCTATTGGGTGCGGACGGGGGGAGCCTCGCCGCTGCCTTCGGATCGGGGTGCGTGGCGACATGGGGTTTCATTCAGATGGTCCTGATCGGCCCGCTCAAGAAGCAACTCCAGGAACTGAAAGACGAGTGCAAGGAGCGGGATGACAGGTCCGTCCAGCGCATCCAGCAGCTTGAAACGCTGCTTCTCCTGCATGGGCCGGGACAGCTTCGCCAGCAATTGCAGGCCGCGCTTTCGGAAGAGCGGGTGATGGGGGACAGGGTATGAGGCAACCAATCTTCGACGCGATCCGCGATGTTCGCGGCAAGGGCTTCACCCCTGCCGAAGTGAACATGACAGATGCCTTTCTGGATAGCCTGGGCATAGCGCGGGATACGCAGGCAGGGCGATCGATCAGCAAGAAGGGCCTCGACCTTATCAAGCAGTCCGAAGGCTGCAAGCTGACCGCATACCCGGATCCCGGCACTGGCGGCGCGCCGTGGACTATTGGCTACGGCCATACCGGGCCGGAGGTAAAAAAGGGCTTGGTATGGACGCAGGCGCAGGCTGACAGCGCACTTGCAGATGATGTATCGCGGTTCGCCGATGGGGTCTCCGCGCTTTTGGGGTCGGCCCCCACGACGCAAGGCCAGTTCGATGCGATGGTCAGCCTCGCCTACAATATCGGTTTGGGCAACTTCCGCGAAAGCACCCTGCTCCGCCTCCACAAGGAAGGTGATTACGCGGGCGCGGCTAATCAATTCGCCCGGTGGCGGTTTGCGGCGGGGAAGGAATTGCCGGGGCTGGTGAAGCGGCGAGCGGCTGAGGCTGCGCTTTACTGGGGGCAGGCATGAGACTCCCGCCCATGAACATGGCGGCGGCCCGGATCATCGCTGGTGGCGGCGTATTCGTCCTGACAGTCCTGATCCTCGCGATGCTCGCGTTCAAACCTGAACTGGCGGAATCCGACCTGTTCAAGTCTTTGGCGCAGGCCATTGTCATTCAGGGGCTGATCGGCCTTGTGATGGCGTTCCTTTACACCGGGAAGAATGGCGGGGGGAAGGAAGAATGAACGCCCTCCCCTTCCCCCTGTCCACCCTGCGCGCCCACTGGAAGCTCATAGGAGCCGCTTTCCTGCTATTGGCCCTCATCATCCAGACATTCCGCCTGAGCGCCACAGAGGGCGCCCTGAGCGCGGAGAAGGCGGGAAGGCGGGCTGACCGCGCTTCTTATGAGAAGGCGCAGGCGCAGGCCACCGCAGAAGCCTTATCCGCCAAGCTGAAAAAGGATGCCGAAAATGCTCAAGCTGCACAAACTGCCGACGCTGGCTATAATGCTTTGCGCGAGCGGTATGATCGCCTCTTGCGGGTCAAAGCCGCTGATCGTTCATCCGGCAGAACCATTGCCCCCGCCGAAGGTTACGCTCCCAGCGTTCATGAAAGCGCCCCCGCCATGCTTGACGGTTTTCGCCCCTTGCCAGAATCCGACTGGCTGAAACTGCCCGCCCTGCAATCTTACGCTGACCAATGCTTTAACTGGTCGATGTCTCTCGCTAACGAGGAAGGCCATGGCGATCAGTAAAACCCAATCGGGCCTGCGCTTTACGTCGAGCAATGACAGCCTCCTCGATTGTAGAGAAGGTGCCGAGGTAATGCTTTTTAACGCCGAGGCTAATTTCCGCCCTGTATTTCCCGCGCACGGCGACCACGCCGACGTGTCCCGTGGAGTTGGCGCGCGAAAGACTGCGATTTTTGGAATTGTCACTCCCAGTCACAACTCTAAGATTCCGGAGCCTGTTGTCGGAACGAATACCGTTGATGTGGTCAATCTCCCCATCGGGCTCCGTCCCATGGACCATCTTCCACATCAGTCGGTGCACGTAGTAGAACCTACCGTCCAGAGTGAGGCGGATGTATCCGCTTGGGGTGATGCGCCCGGCCTCCTTCCCTGCTCGGTCGTTGTTCCAGCGCAAAGTCATATAAGCATCGGATCGAGAGCCGGAAGCGGGGCACAGATCACGGCGCTTCCATAGCAGGGAGCCGGTGTCTTGATTGTAATGCAGCACCTTGCGTAGATAATCCGCGTCGGGCAGTTTCAGTTTAGCCATAGTGCAGTATCCTTGCATTTTGGTCAGGGCTGGGTCGCTGTTAGCGCAGCTTCCCGGCCCGCATTTCTTAGCAGAATCAGGTTTTGTTCTCAAGCAGCGACGGACCCGGTGGAGGTGCCGTCTTTCCTGTCGGGTCAATCCTGATCCCGGAGAGCGATACTTTCATATGCGCGACGAACACGGCCCGGTTGCAGGCGGTGAGGGAATGGGCTGTGTCGCTCGACCAACCCTAATCATCCGGCAAATACTCCGCCAGCTTCTCCGCATAACCCTGATGCCCCTCTTCCATCAGCGCCTGAACCACGTCCCAAATCTCGTGCGGGTCCACATAATGCCCCGCATCGATCTGCTTCTGGAGGGCCGTATATTCGTCCACCGCTGGGCCGCGTCCGCCTATGGGCCGGAATTTCTCGGCATTATGTAGCAAACGCACCAAGCTCTAGATAGATGTAATCGCCCGCGTAGCGTAATGTCATCATATGACGGACTACGCCTTAGATGCGCTCAAACGAAAGCGCGCGGAGATGACCGGCGAGATTGCCTTGTGCCACGCTCGCCTTCAGCAGCTATCCACCGATCTGGAGCATTTGG
>Ga0180221_1000410_pt1 | contig 39528 bp, 40 predicted proteins | sample eDN5th37CKraftMG_FD_151339 | JGI IMG/M metagenome (GOLD analysis project Ga0180221, IMG submission 151339) | Enriched Miracle-Growth compost microbial communities from Emeryville, California, USA - eDNA 5th pass 37_C Kraft MG (version 2) (version 2) ...
CCGCCGCCGCGAGAAGGGCGCTCCCGCATGACCGACGACGCTGCGATCCTGCCGAAGGCCGCAGCCCAGGAGACGCAGCGGCCGGGGCTGCTGCGCCGCCTGCGCTACCTCGAACCCTCCAGCCTGATCTGGATCGTGCTGATCGCGGTGCTGCTGTTCCTCGTGGCGGTGCCGATCGGCAAGCTGCTGGTCGTCAGTTTCGAGCAGCAGGGCACTGGCGCTTTCACCCTTTCCAACTACGCCACAGCCTATGGCCGGGCCCGCTACCTGGAGGCGCTCGTCAACTCGCTGCTGCTGGGCTCCCTGACCTCCCTCCTGGCGGTGATCTTCGCCGTGCCCATGGCCTGGGCCGTCTCGCGCACCGACATGCCGGGCAAGGGCTTCACCTGGGCGATGGTGATGGGTGCCTTCATCATGCCGCCCTATCTGGGCGCGGTGGGCTGGATCCTGCTGGCCGGCCCGAACTCCGGCTTCATCAATCAGGCCTGGACTTGGCTCACCGGCCTGCAGGAGCCGCTTGTCAACGTCTACAGCTTCTTCGGCCTGGCACTGGTGATCGCGCTGCATTCCTTCCCGTTGATCTTCATCTTCGTGAAGAGCGCGCTGGATCTGATCTCCTCCGAAATGGAGGATGCCGCGAACATCCTGGGCGCTGGAACCTGGACGGCAACGCGCAAGGTGACGCTGCCGCTGGTCTGGCCGGCCGTGCTGGGCGGCATCATCGTGGTCTTCCTGGAGACGGTGGCCCTGTTCGGCACGCCTGCCATCATTGGCATCCCGGCGCGCATCAACGTCGTCACCACGCAGCTCTGGCAGTTCTTCGAGTATCCCGTGCGGGTCGAGGTCGCCGCCGCCTATGCCATGCCGCTCCTGCTGATCACCATTGGCATGATCGCGGTGCAGCGGCTTCTTCTTGCCCGCAAGGGCTTCGTCTCGCAGACCGGCAAGGGCGGTGAGCGGCGGCCGATCAAGCTCGGCCGCTGGCGCTGGGCGATGCTGGGCTACTGCGGCTTTGTCGGTCTGCTCGCGGTGCTGATGCCGCTCGTCGTGCTGCTGCAGGCCTCCTTCGCCAAGGCCTGGGGACGGGGGTTCGCCTGGGACAACCTGACCCTGGGGAACTATGCCTATCTGCTGTTCCGGCACGAGATGGCCTTGCCCTCCATCTGGAATACGCTCTGGTTCTCCGCCGCATCGGCAACGGCGGCGGTCGTCATCGCCGTGCTGATCGCCTATATCGTCGCCCGGAAGCTGGTCCCCTTCGGTTCGGCGCTGGCCTTCCTGGCGATGGCGCCCTTCGTCATCCCGGGCATCATCATGGCGATCGGCTTCTACGCGGCCTATGCGGCGCCGCCCATCGCGCTCTACGGAACGGCGCTGATCATCATCCTCGCCTTCACCGCCCGCTTCCTGCCGATCGCCTTCGCCAATTCCGCCGCCGCTGTCCGCGCCGTGCACCCGGAGATGGAGGAGGCCGCGCGCATCCTGGGTGGCGGGCGGCTGCTGACCATCCGCCGCATCACCGCGCCGCTGATCATCCGGAGCCTGATCGGCGGCTGGCTGATCGTCTTCATCGTCGCCTCGCGCGAGCTTTCGGCCGCGGTCTTCCTGGTCGGGCCGCGCACCCGCACCATGTCCGTGCTGCTCTATGACCTCAGCGAGGCCGGCAATTTCGAGGTGCTGGCAGCCTTTGGCGGGCTGCTGCTGGCCATCACCCTGATCCTGGTCGCCATTGGCATGAAGCTGGCCGGGCGCGACTTCATGCTGCGGAGGAGTTGAGATCATGCCCCGTCTGACGCTGAAGGGTCTCGGCAAGGCCTATGGACCCCTCAAGGTGGTGGATAATGTCGACCTGACATTGCAGGAGGGCGAGTTCGTCTGCCTGCTCGGCCCCTCCGGCTGCGGCAAGACGACGACGTTGCGCATGATCGCCGGCTTCATCGAGCCGACGGAGGGCAGCATCAGCATGGATGGCCAGGTGCTCTCCGCCCCCGGCGCGGTGCTGCCGCCAGAGCGTCGCCGCATGTCGATGATCTTCCAGAGCTATGCCATCTGGCCGAACATGACGGTGGCGGAGAATGTCGGCTTCGGGCTGAAGCTGCAGAAGCTTCCCTCCGCCGAGGTTCGCGCGCGCACGGCCCAGATCCTGGAGGTGGTGAAGATGAGCCACCTGGCCGACCGCTACCCGTCGGAACTTTCCGGCGGCCAGCAGCAGCGCGTGGCGCTGGCCCGGGCGATCGTCGTCAAGCCTGCCGTGCTGCTGCTGGACGAGCCGCTGTCCAACCTTGATGCCAATCTCCGCGAGGAAATGCGCTTCGAGATCCGCCGCCTGCACGACGAGTTCCGTATCACCACCGTCTATGTCACGCATGACCAGGCCGAGGCCATGGCAACCGCCGACCGGATCGCCGTGATGAATGCCGGCCGCATCGAGCAGGTGGACGCGCCGCACATGATCTACACCCGGCCGCGCACGCGCTTCGTCGCGGCCTTCATCGGCCGCACGAACCTGCTGGCGGGCCGGCTCGCGAATGGCGAGATCGGCCTCGATGGCTTTGCCCTGCAGGCGGCGCAGCTCGGCGGTGCCGTGCCCGATGCGGGGCAGCCGATTCTGCTCTCGGTGCGCCCGCAGAGCATGGCCTTGCATCGCAGCCAGCCGCAGGCGCGCGAAGGGCGGCCGGTTTTGCCGGCCACCGTGGCGCAACGCACCTATCTCGGCGAGTCCTGGGACTATGTGGTCCATCCGCAGCAGAGCGGCCTGCAACTGCGCGTCACCGCGCCGCCCCTGCAGGTGCATGAGATCGGCGAGGCGGTCTGGCTGGAGATCGACCCGCAGCAGATCGCTGTTGTCGCCTGAGGATCAGGCCTTCCCTTGCCCGGCGGGTTCGCCCATCGGGGCAGGGGGAGGTGTGCAGGGAAGAGTCACGTTCTCTCGCTTTCACCCATGAGGTGCAGCACCAGTTGCCGGTGGTGGGGCCGGGTGCGGTGTTCGTAGAGCCAGATCCCCTGCCATGATCCCAGCACCGGCCGTCCGGCTGCCACCGGAATCGAGAGCTGCGTCTGGGTGAGGGCGGCGCGGATATGCGCCGGCATGTCATCCGGGCCTTCGTCCTCATGTCGGTACCGGCCGTTTCCTCCATCGGGTACCAGCCGCCGGAAGAAATCCTCGAGGTCCGCCTTCACCTCCGGTGAGGCATTCTCCTGGACCAGGAGGGAGGCGGAGGTATGGCGGCACCAGACCACCAGCAATCCCGTCCTGATGTCCTGGCTGGCCACCCAGCGGCAGATCTGGCCCGTGATCTCGACCAGCCCCCGCCCGGGCGTCGCGATGGTGAAACTGTGCTGCGCCTGTTCCATGTTCCGCTCCTTCCGCTTGGCTGGCCCTCGCACTGCCGGCCCTAGGCAGGGCCGGTGGCGCCGCTTCCGAGTCTGCTGTGGCGCGCGCTGCTGATCTGAGCCATCGGGCCCTTCCCGTTACGGCCTCCTGACGGCCTTTTTCCTGTCAGGCTTGAGTAGAGGATGGCAGAGCCGGCCTCTGCCTTCTGCACAAGGTTGTCAAAGCCCTTCAGTGATCAACGCCTCGCTTCGTGCATCAAAAGTTCTGCTTCCCGATCGAGAAGCGAGCAAATGCGTTTTCAGGCAAAATAGTGGGGTAATGGAATTCCCAGGTATTGTTGGGGGATGACCAAATTGGATTTCCGGTTTCCACCTTCTCATCCTAAGTGCGGCATTGGAGTGGGGTAGCCGGCTACAGCGGAGGCTGACGAGGGGGACTGGAGAAACCCAACCATATCTTCCTGAATTATTCCTCCTGGAAACCGCGCTTCTTATGGCCGGATCATGCAAGGGAATGCCGTCGGATGATCATTGCATCCTGGGTCCGGATGCCCGGCCTGCTGGGCAGCCGCATCGAGTAGCGCAACGTGACCAGCAAACGAAGCGCACGCGGCCTGGACTGGCTGACCTTCTTCGCGGCGGACGTGCAGACGGGCTTCGGCCCCTTCATCGCCGTCTACCTGGCCATGCATGGCTGGAGCGATGCGCAGGTCGGCCTGGCGCTCAGCGTTGGCAGCCTGACCATGCTGCTAAGCCAGGTGCCGGCCGGCGCGCTGGTCGATGTCCTGCCCCGCAAGCGCCTTGCCGCCCTGGCGGCCCTGCTCGCCATCGCCGGCAGTGCCGTGCTGCTGGCGCTCTGGCCCGACCCGGTGCCGGTCTATGCGTCCGAGCTGCTGCACGGCTTCGCGAGTTGCGTCCTGGTGCCGGCTCTGGCGGCCATCAGCCTTGCGCTGGTGGGGCGGAAGGCGTTGAGCGAGCGGCTGGGCCGCAACGGGCGCTTCTCTGCCCTGGGCAACGCCGCGACAGCCGGGTTGCTGGGTCTTGTCGGCGCCTATATCTCCATCGCCGCGGTCTTCTGGCTGACCGCCGCGCTGACGATTCCCGCGATGCTGGCCTTGTACAGCATCCGCGCCGAAGATCTCAGGGACCGGGTCAGCGCCATGCGCAAGCGCGGCAGCGGCGAGCATGGACTGCGGCGCTTGCTGCTGAACAGGGGTGTGCTGGTCTTCGCCGCCTGCGTGGCGCTGTTCACCCTGGCCAATGCGGCCATGCTGCCGCTCGCCAGCACCGCCATCACGCGGTCGAGCGGGGCCATGTCCAATCTGGCGGTCGCCGGTGGCATCATCGTCTCGCAATGTGTGGTCGCCGGGCTCTCGCCCTGGATGGCGCGACTGTCGGACCAGCGCGGGCGCCGCTTCGTGCTGCTGCTGGGCATCCTCGCCCTGCCGCTCCGCGGCCTCTGGCTGGCCCTGATCACCAGTCCCTCCGCCCTGCTCCTGGCCCAGATGCTGGACGGCATCAGCGCGGCGATGCTGGCGGTCCTGGTGCCGCTCGTCGCGGCGGATCTGACGCGCGGTACCAACCGCTTCAATCTCTGCATGGGGATCTTCGGGCTGGCGGTGGGCATCGGGGCCACGGTCAGCACCACCGCTGCCGGCGTCATCGCCTCCCATTTCGGCACGCCGCTCGCCCTGGGCGGCCTCGCCGTGGTGGGCCTGTTGTGCTTCTTCCTGGCGCTCGCCGCCATGCCGGAGACGAAGCCGCAGAAGGCCGCCCAGGAGTTGGCTACCGCCTGAGCCTGTGACGGGCAGGCGGCTGCGGGCGTGTGTCCTGGCTTTCCCAGGAAGGGCGTGGGGCGGTTTGTCGAGAGGGCGGCTTGCGGGCGGCGGAAGGCGCAGAGCGGGCAGCGCCGGTCATCCTCCCCTGTACCGCAATGCATCGACCAGCAAGGCGAAGGCTGGCGTGGGTTGGCGGCGGCTGGGGTAGTAGAGGTGGTACCCGGGGAAGGGCGGGCACCAGTCGGCGAGAACCCGGACAAGCCGTCCGTCATCCAGATGGGCCTGCACCTGGTCCTCGAACACGCAGGCCAGGCCGAACCCGGCCAGGACCGCCTTGAGGACCAGGGGGGTAACGTTGAACACGAGCTGCCCCTCGACCCGCACCTTCAGCTCGTGTCTGCCCTTCTCGAGCTCCCAGGCATAGATCGAGCCGAGGGTCGGCAGGCGCAGGTTGATGCAGGTGTGTTCCGTCAGGTCCTGTGGCCTCTTCGGCTGCGGGTGGCTCTCGAAGTAGGACGGCGCGCCGACGACCGCCATGCGCATCTCCGGCCCGATGCGCACCGCGACCATGTCCTTCGCCACCTGCTCACCCAGGCGCACGCCCGCGTCGTAACGTCCGGCCACGATGTCGGTCAGGGTATTGTCGACATCGATCTCGACCTTGATGTCCGGATAGTCCGGCAGGAACCGCTCCAGGGCGGGCCAAAGGACGGTGTCGGCCGCGTGCTCGCCGGCGGTGATGCGGATGGTGCCGGAGGGCTTCTCGCGGAACTCGCTGAGCGCAGCCAGGGTGGTGCCGATCGCGTCGAGAGCCGGGCCGAGGGTGCGGAGCAGGTGCTCGCCCGCCTCCGTCGGCGCGACGCTACGGGTGGTGCGGGTCAGGAGCCGCAGGCCGAGCCGCGCCTCGAGACCGCGGAGGGTCTGACTCAGCGCGGAGGGGGAGACCCCGAGCTGCGCGGCGGCCCGGGTGAAGCTGCCTTCCTCAGCAACGGCGCGGAAGGCCTGGAGGTCGTTGAGATCCGTCCGAGGCATTATGAAGTTCTGCTTCAAGGTTTGTGCGGAATTTACCGCCTAATTCCCGGCAAGCACATCCCTTACCTTCGCCCGGGATCTCGGGGCCGCTGGACGGTCCGGGTCCAGAAGGAGAGGGCGATGGAGATCAGGCGAGCAGGATCCCAGCCCTCCGGTAAGGACCCCGCGGACACGCAGGCCGACTGCGCCGTTCGCGGCCGCATCTGACGTTTCTGCAGTCTCAAGGCCATTGATGAGCGGACAAACCCTTTCGGGAGCCGACGCGCTTCCTTCCCGTTCCCCCATCCCGGGAGCGGTCCTTGCGATGACGCTGTGTGCCGCCGCGCTCATCGCGTCGGAGTTCATGCCGGTCAGTCTGCTGACGCCACTGGCTTCGGACCTCCACATGACGGAGGGGCAGGCCGGCCAGGCGATCTCGGTGTCGGGCATCTTCGCCGTTCTGACCAGCCTCTTCGCCTCGGCGGCGGCAGGGCGGCTCGACCGCCGCACCGTGTTGCTCGGCTTCACGCTGCTCATGGTCCTCTCCGGTGCGGTCGTGGCCTTCGCACCGAACTACGCGGTCCTGATGGTCGGGAGGGCGCTGCTCGGCGTTTCCATCGGCGGCTTCTGGTCGATGTCGACCGCCACCGTGATGCGCCTCGTGCCCCGCGACGAGGTGCCGAGGGCGCTGGCGATCCTGAACGGCGGCAATGCCCTGGCCGCGACGGTGGCGGCGCCTCTCGGGAGCTTCCTGGGGGCCTATGTCGGGTGGCGCGGGGCCTTCTTCTGCGTGGTCCCCCTGGCCGCCCTGACCTTTGTCTGGCAACTGATGACCATCCCGCCCTTGCCCGCCGAACGGCAATCCGGTGCCGGGGCCGCCTTCAGGTTGCTGGGCCGACCTCAGGTGGCCACGGGCATGCTCGCGATCTTGTTCCTGTTCATGGGGCAGTTCGCGCTCTTCACTTACCTGCGGCCGTTCCTTGAGACGGTCACGCGCGTGGATGTCTCGGCCCTGTCGGTCATCCTCCTGGTCGTCGGTGTCACCGGCCTCGTCGGCACCTCCCTGGTTGGCTGGTTCCTGAGGGCGAGCCTGCATGGCGTCCTAGTCTTCATCCCGCTTGGGATGGCGGCAATCGCCGTCGCCCTGGTGGCTCTGGGACACTGGCCAGTGGCAACCGCCGCACTGCTGGCCGGATGGGGGCTGATCGGCACGCCGGCGCCCGTGGGATGGGGAACCTGGCTGAGCAAGACTCTGCCGGAGGATGCCGAAGCGGGCGGTGGCCTGATGGTCGCGACCATCCAGCTGGCCATCACCGCGGGGGCGTCGGTCGGCGGCCTGCTGCTCGACATGAGCGGCTACCGGAGCACCTTCGGCATCAGTGCGGCCATGCTGTGCGCATCCGCCCTGCTGGCCTTCGTGACCTGGCGTATGGGCCTGGCGAAGCGCGGGTGAGCCCCTGCTGCCCGCCTTGGTCCGGGACGCCGTTCTGTCGGCCAGCGCGAGGGACTGCCCGGTCCTGTGGGAATGAGAGGAATGAGGATTGGAGGACGACATGCGAAACCCTGATCTCGCAGCGACCCGCCGTGACCTGATGATCGGCACCGCCGCTTCCGCCGCCGCCGTGGCGGCGCCATGCGCGGCGGGCGCTCAAACCGCCACCACCACTGGCCCGGCCAAGGCCGCAGGAGCCGCTGCCATGTCGAAGGTTTCCTTCACTGTGAATGGCGAAGCCCGCACCCTCGAGCTCGACACACGGACAAGCCTGCTCGACGCCTTGCGCGAGCACCTGCAGCTCACGGGCACCAAGAAGGGCTGCGATCACGGCCAGTGCGGCGCCTGCACGGCGATGGTCAACGGGCGCCGGATCAACACCTGCCTGACGCTTGCGGTGATGCACGAGGGCGACAGCATCACCACTGTCGAAGGCCTGGGTTCGCCGGACAACCTGCATCCGATGCAGGCCGCCTTCGTCAGGCATGATGGCTATCAGTGCGGCTACTGCACCCCGGGGCAGATCTGCTCCTCGGTCGCCGTGCTGGAGGAGATCAAGGCGGGCATCCCGAGCCACGTCACGGCGGATCTCACCGCCGTGCCGCAAGCGACGGCTGAGGAAATCCGCGAGCGCATGAGCGGCAATATCTGCCGATGCGGCGCCTATTCGAACATCATCGACGCGATCACCGAAGTCGCGGGGAGGCCGGCATGAAGCCCTTCACCTACGAGCGCGCGACGTCTCCTGCCGGAGCGGCGGCGGCCGTGGCGCGCACCCCCGGCGCCAAGTTCATCGCGGGCGGGACCAACCTGCTCGACCTGATGAAGCTGCAGATCGAAGCGCCGACCCATCTGATCGACGTCAACGGCCTCTCGCTGGACCGGATCGAGCCGACCCCCGAGGGTGGTCTGCGCATCGGCGCGCTGGTACGCAACACCGACCTCGCGGCGGATGCGCGCATCCGCCGCGATTACGGCGTGCTCGCGCGCGCGCTGCTCGCGGGCGCCTCGGGCCAGCTGCGGAACAAGGCGACGACGGCGGGCAACCTGCTCCAGCGCACCCGCTGCCCCTACTTCTACGACACCAACATGCCCTGCAACAAACGCCAGCCCGGCAGCGGCTGCGCAGCGATCGGCGGCATCACGCGCCAGCTCGCCGTGATCGGTGTGAGTGAGGCCTGCATCGCGACCAATCCCTCCGACATGGCGGTGGCCATGCGGGTGCTGGACGCGGTGGTGGAGACGGTGCGGCCGGACGGCTCGACCCGGCGCATTCCGATCGAGGAATTCCACCGCCTCCCCGGCGAGACGCCGCATATCGAGACGGCGCTGGAGCCGGGCGAGCTGATCACCGCCGTCACGCTGCCCCCGCCCGTCGGCGGCACCCAGATCTACCGCAAGGTGCGCGACCGGGCCTCCTATGCCTTCGCGCTGGTCTCGGTCGGCGCCATCGTGCAGCGTGACGGCACGGCCCGCGTGGCGCTGGGCGGCGTGGCGCACAAGCCCTGGCGCGTGGAGGCGGCCGAGGCCGAGATCCCGCGCGGTGCCAAGGCGGCCGCCGAAGCCATGCTCGCCGATGCCCGCCCGACACACGACAACGCATTCAAGATCCCGCTGGTCGAGCGCACCCTCGGCGCCGTGCTGGCGGAGGCAAGGGGCTGAGCCATGCAATTCGACACCCCCGCCACGACCAACCCCATCGATCAGCTCAAGGTCGTCGGCAAGCCTCTCGACCGCATCGACGGGCCGCTCAAGACCACCGGCCGCGCGCCCTATGCCTATGAGCACCATGATGCGGTCAGGGACCCGGCCTATGGCTATGTGATCGGCGCGGGCATCGCCAAGGGCCGCATCACCGGCATGGATCTCTCCGCCGCCAGGGCCGCGCCCGGCGTGCTGGCCATCGTTACGGCCGAGAATGCGGGCCCGCTTGGGAAGGGCCAGTGGAACACCGCGAAGCTGCTGGGCGGGCCGGAGATCGACCACTACCACCAGGCCATCGGCGTCGTGGTGGCCGAGACCTTCGAGCAGGCCCGCGCCGCCGCATCGCTGGTCCGCGTGGACTATGCCGCGGCCGAAGGCGCCTTCGACCTCGCTGCGGCCCGGGATTCCGCGAAGAAGGTGGACCAGTCCGCGACCGCGGTGGGCGACTTCGAAGGGGCCTTCGCCGCGGCACCGGTGCAACTCGACGCCACCTACACCACGCCCGACCAGTCGCACGCGATGATGGAGCCGCACGCCTCCATCGCCGCCTGGGACGGGGACCGGCTGGTCGTCTGGACTTCCAACCAGATGGTCAACTGGAGCACGGGCGATCTGGCCAGGACGCTGAACATGCCGAAGGAGAAGGTGCGCCTCATCTCGCCCTTCGTCGGCGGCGGCTTTGGCGGCAAGTTGTTCCTGCGCACCGACGCGCTGCTGGCGGCGCTTGGTGCCCGCGCGGCGAGGCGCCCGGTGAAGATCGCGCTGGCCCGGCCGCTGATGATGAACAACACCACGCATCGGCCCGCGACCATCCAGCGCATCCGCATCGGTGCCGGGCAGGATGGCAGGATCACCGCCATCGCGCATGAAAGCTGGTCGGGGGACCAACCGGGCGGCCAGCCCGAGATCGCCGCCGATCAGACGCGACTGCTCTATGCGGGCGCGAACCGGCTGACGCAGCTTCGCCTTGCCGTGCTGGACCTGCCGGAAGGCAATGCCATGCGCGCGCCGGGCGAGGCGCCGGGCCTGATGGCGCTGGAGATCGCCATGGACGAGATGGCGGAGAAGCTGGGTATCGATCCCATCGAGTTCCGCATCAGCAACGACACGCAGGTGGACCCGAACAATCCGGACCGCCCCTTCTCCCAGCGCCAACTCGTGGAATGCCTGCGCATCGGGGCTGAGCGATTTGGCTGGGACAGACGGAACGCGCGGCCTGGGCAGGCTCGCGATGGACGCTGGCTGACCGGAATGGGCGTGGCTGCGGCATTCCGGAACAATCTGGTGATGAAATCGGGGGCGCGGGTGCGGCTCGACAGTCGCGGCGAGGTCACGGTCGAGACGGACATGACCGACATCGGCACGGGCAGCTATACCATCATCGCCCAGACCGCGGCCGAGATGATGGGCGTCGGCATGGACAAGGTCACGGTCCGCCTGGGCGATTCGAGCTTTCCGGTTTCGGCCGGCTCGGGCGGGCAGTGGGGCGCCAACAGTTCCACGGCGGGTGTCTATGCGGCCTGCGTGAAGCTGCGGGATGCGGTGGCGCAGAAGGTGGGCTTCAACTCCGCGGATGCGGTGTTCGCGGACGGGCAGGTCCGGGCGGGTAACCGGAGCGTGCCGCACCCCGTTGAACTCCGGTCGAGAAAGCTCAGCATCCCCATCTCTGTCGGGCCGGGCACAGCGCCCACGTTCTTATATTCGCCGATAAGGATGTTGCACTTCCGGTTGTTCGGCAGGATGGTTGTGCAGGGCAGGTTCTCCCATCCTGACCATCAACGGCGTGTAAGGCTTACGCCATGACAGGCTCGCGCATCGGCTACGCCGGACGTCGTGCCCGACTCATGAAGCCCACGCGGCGCTGAGGTAGGCTGCCGCGGGAGACTTGCTACAGGACCTCGGCTTGGCGACAGGTGGAACGGGATGAGGCACGTATCGGTTGTGGGTGGCGGCATCGCTGGCCTGCTGACGGCCTGGGCACTCAGCCGTCGTGGCGTGAAGGTGACAGTGTTCGAGCAAGGGCCGTTGCCGAACCCGCAATGCTCCTCCTTTGACGAGCACCGGATCATCCGCCATGCCTACGGCACGATGCCGGGCTACGCGCGCCTGATGCCCGAAGCGTTTTCGCTCTGGGATCGGGTCTGGGGGGACATCTTCCCAGCGGGACAGCAACGTGGCTACCTTGAAACCGGCCTCACTTACGTCCTTCGTGGCGATAATGGCTGGTACGGCAGTACAGCCCAGTCGCTCGACGAACTGGGGGTGGCATACAAGGACGTGCCCCTGGACGCCGTGCCGGCGCACTATCCCATGCTCAATTGCGACGGTGTCACCCGCGTCGTCGAAACGGGCGGCGCCGGTGTGCTGTTCCCGTCCATCATCATGACCGCGCTCGTGGCTGCACTGCCCGGTATGGGCGTCCAGTTCGTGCCGTCATGCACGGTGACCGCCGTTGATGCCGACGCCGGAGAGGTGGTGGCCAATGGCGAACGGTACCGCGCCGATGCCGTCGTGATTACCGCTGGTGCCTGGGTCGACCGTCTGGTCCCAGCGCTCAAGGGGATTGCTGTCCCCTCGCGCCAGGCTGTGGTCTACCTGGCGCCACCCTCGGACCTGGCCTCAGCCTGGGCCACGGCGCCCGCCATCATCACTCGCGATTTCACGGGTGAAATCGGAGGCACATACACCCTGCCGCCGCGCCAGGGCATGCGGCTCAAGGTCGGCGACCACCTGTTCTCGCGCCGGGGCAATCCGGATGACGACCGCGTCGCCCGCCCGGAGGACCTGGAGGTGCTAATGGCCTCCCTGCCGCTCGTCTATCGTGACTTCGACCGATACACCATTCTGGAGCGTCGTGCCTGCTTCTACACGGTAACGGAGGATGAACGCTTCATCGTCCGCCCTTCCGGCGATCGCGCCTGGGTCATCAGTGCCTGCTCTGGCCACGGCTTCAAGCTGGCGCCGGTGATGGCGGAAGCCGTGGCGCAGGCCCTGACGGGAGAACGTGATGGTGCGGACATTCCGGCCTGGGCCGCTCCTGCCTGACCGGGTCTTTCATCAGGGCAGATGGCGGCCGCGCTCTGCGGCCGGAGGCGGTCGTGTCCCACCCGGTCCCGCTCGCTTCGGCCGCCGCCCCCAGCAAGTCAACCCTGGCTTGGCGTGCGGAGGGTCGAGCAAGGGGCGGGCTGCCTCATTCGCCCAAGCCATGGCTGTCGCGGTTCCTCACCGCTGCGGTGGGCACGCTTGCCGATCCGGAGCCCGCGCGTTGTGCCCGGGGTGGTGCGACACCCCTATCCCTGGCCGGTGGTCCCGCCGCGCTCCGAAAGGGGCCGCCCGGCGGCGATGTCGCGCCGGGCGCGGCGGGGGATCAGCGGCATTGTCCATGTCCTGCGCTCCGGTGGGCGCTGGGCCAATGCTCTGGCGTCAGCCCATTCGCGCCCAGAGCCGCTTAGACAACGTGCCGAGCCGGTCCTCGATGGCGATCATCGCATCCACTACCAGGTCCTCCCGCCACCGGCGCCCGAGGATCTGCACCCCGATCGGCTTCGGGCCTTCCGGAAAGTCCTCCAGGCGCGCCGGCACATTCCCGGCCGGCAGGCCGAGGTAATTGCCGAGTGTGGACCAGAACGCCTGGCCAATCGTCTCCCGGAGCCCTTCGGGGCCTTCAGCGTCGCGGCCGGGCGCGTAAAAGGGCTGGGGGAAGAATGGGGAGAGGAACAGCGGATACTCCTCCATCAGCACCGACCACTGGCGGGCATAGAACGTCCTCCGGGCGAGCATTGCCAGCATCTCAGGCATCTCGACCCTCGGCGTGCGACGGAAGTTCTGTTCGAATACGCCAGAAATTTCGGGCGAACCGTACTTGCTGATATCCTCCCACATCAGGTGGTAGCTCTCGGTCATCAGCGCGGAGCGACCCTCGAAGGCGATCTCACGCAGCGAGGGCGGGGCGATCTCCTCGACGAGGAAGCCGGCGTCGACCAGCGCAGCACGAGCGTCAAGCAGCGCCTTTTCTACCTTGGGGTGCAGCGGCAGGTCCGGAGCCTCAAGGCTGAAGCCGACCTTGATCGGGCCTTCCAGCGTCGGCCCGCGCCAGGGCAGCGGCACATGGAAGGGGTCGCGTGCATCGGTGGTGATCATGGCAGGCATGGAGAGATGCAGATCCCGCGCCGAGCGGGCCAGCAACCCTTGAGCCGACATCTGCTGCGCCAGGATGCCGCGTTCGACCGTCTGCGAGGGATTGTAGACCGGCACGCGACCGACGCCGGGTTTGACCGTGACCACGCCGTTGGCCGCAGCGGGGAAGCGCAGCGACCCGCCGATGTCGTTGCCATGCGCCAGCGCGCCGATCCCGGCTGCAACCGCCGAGCCTGCGCCACCCGACGATCCGCCCGGGCTGACATGCTTTCCCCAGGGGTTCCAGGTCTGGCCGAAGAGCGGGTTATCGGTCTCGCAGCGACGCGAGAATTCTGGGACGTTGGTCCGCCCGATCACGACCGCGCCGGCATCAAGCAGGTTCCTCACCAGCGGCGCATCGTCCGGCGCGATCAGATCCTTGAAGGCAACGACGCCGTTCGAACTCGCCTCACCCTTCTGGTCGATGTTGATCTTGATGGTGACCGGCACGCCGTGCAGCGGCCCCTTGGGCCCCTTCGTCGCATCGAGCACCTTCGCGCGTTCCAGGGCCAGCTCCGACAGGTCGGTGACCACGGCATTGAGCGCGGGATTGACCGCATGCATTCGCTCGACCGAGGCGCGGACGGCTTCGACCGCGCTGACCTCGCCGGACTGGATCAGGGCGCTGAGTTCGGTGGCGGTGTATTGCCAGAGGGGCGTCGATGTCACGAATGAATGGCCTTCTGCAGTGGAAACTCCGCCAGCCCGTGCGGTCGCGGCCGACTTCCCCTATCGGTGCATGTCAAGGCGCCTTGGACAATGGGTCGCTACGACGCTCAGGCCGAATGGCATCGGGTGCTGGGTCTGTCCGCTCGAACCCGAGCCGGGCAGCGCCTGCAACGCGCCAGCGGCAGCGGCGGAGGGCGGGCGCTGAAACTAGGCCTGTTTCCATCGCTTAGCCCCGCCCTTACCGACCGGCTTCAACTGAAGAATGGCAGATCACGATCCGGCAGAGCCGGCATCCCGTTCTGGCATGGGCGGGAAGGTCGGCCTGAACGGAGGCGGCGGAGGTGGTGGGCGCGATGGCAGCGCAGAGGGTGGAGGGGGCGGGATCGGCTGGGCCGCGGCTGGTGGCCTTGGTGCCTGCTGCCGGCGATCGGATCGGTACGGCCGGTATGGTCGATAGAAGGGATCATCATAGGGCCCATATCTGTACCCGTATCCGGGATACCCGTAGCCATAGGCGGGAGGGTCCATCCTTCCGTGGTTCTCCGAAAGGCTGGAGGCGCATGCCCCGAGACTCAGGAGGGGCAGCAGCAGTGAGAGGCACCATCGTCTCATCAGAGACCCTCCTGGGCGTTCGCCAGATCTATTCCGCTGGCTGGCTCGTCACACCGCCGATGTTCTGCTCGCGGCCTTCCGCCAAAATAGCCGGCCTGATGGGCATCGCCGTAGCCGAAATCATCCCAGGCCACCCTGTTCCAGGCATACAGGCATAGTCGTATTCCTGACCCAAACTTGCCAATGTCGGCCCGCCAATCTCTGGCTTTTTCAGAGCCTTATCCTCTGATCGCGCACGCGAATGCCGGGGTATCAGGTCGAGAGTGGAGCAACCAGCAGTTACCACATCCACTTGGCTCGACTGACTCTAACAACATTTGACATGCGCATTTCAATACCCATGATATGCGCATGTCAGAAGCACAAGCCGATACCCGGCTTCGCCGGGCCGTCAATGTCACCCTTCCCCTCGCGCTCGTAGCCGAGGCGAAGGAGGCTGGGGTCAACCTCTCGCGCGCTTGTGAGGCCGGACTTGAAGCGGCCGTGCGGGAGCACCGCCGGGCGAAGTGGGTCGAGGAGCACCGGGAGGCCTTCGAGTACTGGAACGCGAAGGAGGAGGCCGAGGGACTGCCGCTGGCTCAATACCAGCAGTTCTGAGGTGGCCCGCTACGACGTGTTCCGCACCCGGAGCGGAACTTTGGTGCTCGACATCCAGTCGGACCGGCTGAGCAATCTCTCCACCCGTGTCGTGGCTCCGCTGCGGCCCTATGAACAAGGGATGAAGCTGTTCCGCGATCTGATGCCGGTCTTCACGGTGGAGCAGATCAAGGTGGTCATGGTCACCCATCAGCTGGCCGCCGTGCCCCTCCGCGAACTGGCTATCCGGATCGACAACCTGTCGGCCCACAGCCATGAGGTCGTCGCGGCGCTCGACGTGCTGCTGACGGAGGGCTGAGCCGCTCTCTCGCCTGGGAGCATGGAAATCCGTGTTCTCGCGAGGACGGCAATGAGGCGGCCCGGGCCAGGGTCCTAATGCGCTTTCCAGAGAGGTTTCACTGTAGGCCAGTCAGAGGCGTTGCGGGACATGGCGCGCCCGCGGGGCGAGGCGTGATGGCGCATGCACGAACCGTACCAGCGGCGTGGCCAGACAGTTCGGGAGGAGGCGTAGCTGGTGCGCCCGGGCGGAGGCAGGATATGGTCGCAGTTGTCAAAGGATTGCGCATGGACGAGATCTGGCCGCTTCTGCTTTTCACGGCCATTTCCACCGCCACCCCGGGCAGCGCCACGGTGATGGCCGTCGCCTCCGGCACGCGCGTCGGCTTTGCGCGGTCTCTGCCGCTAGTCGCAGGGCTGGCCCTCGGCCTCGGCCTCGGCCTCATGGCGGCCGCGGCAGGGAGCGTGCTCGGCGCGGTGCTGGTGGGATCGGTGATCCCGATCTGGTGGCCATGACTGCGGCATGGCGCATCGTTTGGCGAGCCGGCCGGACGGTCCGGTGCGCGACCTGGAGACTGGCCGCGGCCCGTGCCGCCATCGCCGAGGGATGTTTCGCCTATCGACGGGCCGTGGCGGAGGGCTTCGCCGATGCCCAGTGAAGAGGTCGTCCTCATCACCTGCGCGGATGGCGTGCGGCTGGGTGGCCATGTCTGGCCGGCCCAGGGGCGCTCGCAGGGTGCCGTGGTGGTGAATGCCGCCACGGGCGTGCTGGCGCGCTACTACCACCGCTATGCGCGCTTCCTGGCCTCTCACGGCTTCGACGTACTGACCTACGATTATCGTGGCATCGGCGCCTCACGTCCGGAGCGACTCCGCGGCTGCGGCTACCGTTGGCATCAATGGGGCACGCTGGATGCTGATGCGGCGCTGCGCTTCATGCGGCAGGCGCGGCCAGACCTGCCGCTGCAGGTGGTGGGCCACAGCATCGGCGGCTTTCTGCCCGGCCTTGCCGCCAGCGCACCGGCCATCAGCCGCATCCTGACCGTGGGCGCGCAATATGCCTACTGGCGCGACTACGGGCCGGCGCAGCGGCCTGGGCTCTTTCTCAAATGGCATGTCGTGATGCCCCTGGTGACGGCGCTCTGCGGCTATTTCCCCGGCCGCCGCCTCGGCTGGCTCGAGGACCTGCCGGCGGGCGTGGCCAATGAATGGAGCTTCCGCCGCGCGCGCATGGAGCTCAGCCTGCCGCCGCAGCAGCGCGCGGAGATCCTCGCCCGCCTCGCGGCGGTCACCGCGCCGATCCTGGCCGTCGTCGTTCTGGATGATCCACTGGGGACAGGGCAGGCGATTCGCCGCGGCCTGCGCTACTACCGCAATGCTCCGCAGGAGGAGGCCGTGCTGGCACCGGCGGATCTCGGAGTGCCCAGGATCGGGCATTTCGGCCTCTTCCATGCGCGTTTCGAACACAGCTTCTGGATGGACACGCTGGCCTGGCTCAGGCGCGGCGTGAATCCCTGGCTGGCGCACGGGTATCGGCCTGGCGAGCAGAGAGTGGTCTGTTGAGGCCGTTCCGAGGAAGGGGGAACGATTCTGATCGGACAGTCGAACAGCCCAAGCATAACAGGCCACCCGCTCGTCCGGCGTTTGGCGCCGTCATACCCGGCCCGGGGGCCGCTCTCGGGCGTGGAGCGGAGAATCCGGCTGTCGAGGATGGCGGCTCTCGGGGCGGCGGCGCGTCTCTTGGCCAGCCGCAGCAAGGCCCAAAGATCGTGCGCCATGGCCTCGAAGCAACCCGCGGCCAGCCAGCGCCGCGCCCGATCGTAGACGACGTGCCAGGACGGGAAGTCGCCCGGCAGCTTCCGCCAGGCCGCTCCGGCGCGGACAATCCAACGCAACGCATCGTAGGAGGCCCGCAACGCATACCGACGCTGCCCGGCACCCTCTGGCAACAGCGTCAGGTAGGGCGCGGCGAACGCCCGCTCCTCCTCCGTGCTGTCGGTCGGATAGCAGAAGCGGCGTGGATCAGTAGACATCCCCCTCATCCGGGGACGCCCAAGGTCCGCAACACGCTCTAGTCAGACCTGGGCTCGGCTTCAGCAGTTTCCATACGGCACGACGAACACTGGCGGGCTGCGAGGCGAGGGCGATGATCAGGAAAGGCCAGCTCCAGCCCGCCGCCTGACTTGGCTGCCCTCGCGGCTACTCACGGCTACCGACAATCCTTGCAACGGAACCCTCGCCGCCGTCTCGCAATGCCAAGGTTTGTACCTGCTCGGGGAGGCTCGGCAAACCCGCATCGGAATCGCGCGGACGATGGTGGCGCGGGCCGCATAGGGGGCAAGCGCGGCCGATGGGCCGGCTCGCCCCCGCCGGAGTCTTGCACGGCACAAGATACTGCGCACCCCCCCGGCCGACTGTCCCGTTCGGAGTAAGCCATAACGGGACAGCATTGGTCAGCTCACCTCTCAGGCCGGCCAAGCCGATCCGAGGATGATCGAGCAGAAGTTCGTCCGCTTGAAGTTTCGATCCTTCAACGCCAGCACGTCGGCTTTGACGTTGCCGAATGTCGTCTCAGGCTTCTTCTTGATGCCTTCGTAGAAGTGATCAATGATATTTTCCTTGAAATTATCCTCGCGCGGATGACACGCGCAAACCTCATGCCGGTGCTCGTGCGAGAACTGGTCATAGGCGATGCCGAGCACGTCCATTTCGACGCCGGCCGTCACCAGCGCGATCGTCGGCCGCATGTGCTCGGGGATGCCGGGCGTGGTATGAAGCGCGATCGCGGTCCACACGTCCTCGATATCGCGCTCCGAGACCCCGTAGCTCTTCATGAAGTCGCGGGCCGCGTTGGCGCCGTCAACCTCGAACCGTAGATCGGGGCTCGAGTACTTCTCGGTGAGCCCCATGTCGTGGAACATGGCGCCCAGGTACAGAAGCTCCGGATCGTACTTCAAGCCCTTGCGCTCGCCAGTCAGCGCGCCCCAGAAGAAGACGCGGCGGCTGTGGTTATAGAGCAGGTCGTCCTCGGTGTCGCGAACGAGCTGGGTGGCGGCGCGGGCGATATTGCTGTCTGGCACGCGAATGCCGGCGATGACCTGTGACATGCGAATAGCCTCCATTAGCAAGCCTCCGGCCTGGCGTGGATCGCCACGTTGAGGCGTTGCGGGTTGTGTGGGTGGGAGAGGAAGGCCGTCGGTTGCTCGGCGGCCTCGGCCTCAAAAGTCAGCCCCAGCGCCTTCGCGACGCCGGCGCCGCAGGCCGGATCGGCCTTGGCGCAGTTGGCGATGTGGCGCTGCTTGACCTCCACGCGGGCGTCACCCATGACCCGTGCGGTGTTCTCGAAGAGAAGCTGCTGCTGGAGCAGCGTCATCTTGCGGAACAGGATGCCCGGCTGCTCATAATGGTCATCATCAACGCGATGATCCCGATGAGCGGCAGCGCCGGACAGCTCCAGCGGCGGCTCGGCAAGGCGCGGGTCGTGGTCGATCCACGCCCCCTTGCTGTTGGGCCAGTAGCTCGGCATCCCTCCGAGAGTGCGGCCCTTGATGAACTCGGCGCGGTTGCGCCACTGGCTATCGACGGTATATGCGAGCGCCACCTTCGCCGGATCACGGCTGTTCCAGCTGTCTTCTGCGAGGCGGACCTTCTCAATCGCACTCGCCTCAGTGAACGGGGGAAGGGCGGAGACATCGAACCTCTCCAGGCGATTTACGGACAAGACTTGTCAGTATCTCGCGCTGGGGCAGTTGGCGCCGCCGATGCTCCTATGTATCAGGACAGCGCCCCGTCGTTTCTTGACAACAGGGCCTTTTGAGCGCTTCGCACGCTGCTCGCACGTGCCGGCGAGCCGACGGTCTGGCCCGCCGGGTCTTGCACGGTGCAAGACTTCCGTTCGCCGCCTCGGCCGCGATCTACACCAATTCCACCGGCCGGAAGCTCGCGCGATACTGGCTCGGGGTCACTCCAAGCCGAGCGATGAACACGACCCTCATGCGGTCGGCCGATCCGAAACCGCAGTCATAGGCAACCGTTTTTATCGGCAGGTCGCTTCCTTCCAGCATCCTGCGCGCGGCGTCCACCCTCGCCCGCTCGACGAACTCATGCGGCGTGATGCCGGTCTCTTGGACGAAATGCCGGGCGAAATTCCGCGGGCTCATCCGGGCGATGGTGGCCAGCGATTCCAGCGTATGGCGGCTGCCAATGTTCGCCATCACATGGTCCTGAATCCGCACGATCGGCGACGCGGGATCAGCGGGGGCGCTGAGATAGGGGCTGAACTGCGACTGCCCGCCTTGCCGCTGGGCCACCACCACCAGGCGCTTTGCGACCTTGAGAGCCGTATCGGCGCCATGTCGCTGCGCCACTAGCGCCAAAGTCAGATCAATCCCGGCCGTCACGCCGGCCGAGGTGATCAGGCGGCCATCCCGCACATAAATCAAATCGGGCTCGACTCGCGCCTTCGGGAACTTCGCGGCGAGCGTCTGAGCATCCTGCCAATGGGTGGTCGCACGCCGATCGTCCAAAAGGCCAGCGTAGCCAAGGACGAAAGCGCCCGTGCAGATTGACCCGTAGGTGTTCGCGCGCCATGGGGCGGCTTGGACCCATTCGACAAGCCGGGCGTCCGGAGGCGCTACCGGCAAGGTCGGCCCGCCGGCCACGAGGATGATATCGAACCCGCCAGTTGCCTCCTCGAAGGTGAGGTCGGCCAACAATCGAATCCCGTTCGAGGCGCGCAATGGCTCGTGATCGGCGCCAACCAAAACAGTCTCGTAGTGATCGTCACTGTTTAGAAAGTTGTTCGCTTCGGTGAACACGTCCACCGGGCCAGCAACATCCAAGGCCTGGACACCTTCGTGAATGACGATTGCTACTCTCTGCTTCGGCAACTTGCCTCGCCTCGCTCTACCTTTGTGGCCTTCTTTTTTGCTTCACTTGAAGAGCCCAGCCCGACGTCTCCACCTTTCCCAAGTTACGCCAGTATATGAGACTTGCCGTAAGCCGGCAAAGGCGCGGAGGTCTTGCACTGTGCAAGCCCCCCCTCCTCTAAGGCAGGCGGCCACTGCCGCGCAGCGTGATAATCTTGGTCGTTTCGGCAACTCGCCGGATTGTATCAACGTGGAGCAGGCGAGCACCGAAGTCGCACTGAGGGAGGCGCGGATTCGCACGGGCACGTTTCAATCCGGCTGACCGACCTTTTGGTCAGCCAGCCCCACAACGCATCGCTCTAAAGCTCGCGATGTGCCGCCTAATCAACACGACACCGTCACGCCGTGGTCTCCGCCGAATGAGAGTCGCCGGCCGTACCCGAAACAAGAAAGCCGACGAGTAGGGCCACGATCAATAGACCGGCGGCGATCAGGAACAGGATCCGGTGATTTCCACCTGTTGCGTTGAACAGCGCCGAGTAGGCGTATGCCGCAACGGCCATTCCCGCGGCGGAAATAATGCTGGCGCGAGCCCAGGCAATGTTCTGGCGGGGTGCGTTATGCGCCACCAGTTCATGCACGCGCGCGAGCACCAAGGGAACGATGCCGGGGGCAAAGGTACCAATGATGACCGTGAGAATGCCGAGCACAGTCAGATTCCCGGCGAAGTAGAATCCGGCAAGGATTACGGCCATGGTTAGATTGATGACCTGGACTGTGAAGCCGGGGCGCAGGCGGTCCGCAAAATACCCGTACAGAGGGGGACCCGCGATGGCTCCCAGACCGTAGATGGCCCAGAAGACGGATCCAACATGCATACCTTTGCCCATGCCGCGGGCGATGAAATCTGCCAGGAATACCATGGCTGGGACAGCGGCGGCCGCCATGAGTGCATACTGCAGATAGAGCACCTTGACCGCAGGCCTGAAGTGCGTGGCCTGCTTCAGGTGCTTCCTGGCATGGGGTGCCTTCGTGTCGAGCATGCTAGATGGCCAGGCGAACCAGCTGGCGGCCGTCAGCAAGGTCGAGACGATGCCAAGCCCCATCCAGGTCTGCGGCAGACCGAGGCTGAGAAGTGGCGGGATGATCGTGCCTGAGCCGGCGATACCCAGACCAAGCCCCAGGAAGACGGCACCGCCCGCAACGCCTTTGCGGGCGGGAGGCACGTGCGGCAGGATGGTGCCGGCCACCAGAACCATCACCACGCCGCCGGCGAAGCCCGATAGGGTGCGCCAGGAGAAGTACCATGCGAACGACATCGGGAAGGCACAGGCGAAGAACGCCGCGGTGATCAGCACCATCATGAGCCGAAGAACGTGCTCGTTCGCAAGGCGCGACGCGATGGGGCGACCCGCCAGGGCACCGCAGAGATAGCCCGCCAGGTTGGCTGCTCCCAGGTAAACGGTGCCTGAGGCGGTGAACCATTGGGCCTGGATGAGTTCGGGGATCAACGGCGTGAAAGCGAAGCGGGCGAGCCCAATACTGTCAAGGCTGGCGCATAATCCCGCGAAGATGTACCGCCAGACGAGCAGCCGGTCTATTTTCGCCGGAGTAAGGGGAGACGCGTGAGGAGGCATCGGGGGCCCCGGGATTTGGAGGTTGAACGTCGGTACGCCCACGAGCCGTGGACGGACCGTCATCTTTGACGCTTATGTCATGTTTGACGATATGGTCTAGGATGGCGTTGCTGTCAAGAATGGGGCCGCCACGGCGGCGCATCCGTTTACGTCACGGGAGCAAAAAATGGTTGGAGTCCGCCAGTTCGACGAAGGCGAGGCGCTGGACAAGGCGCTGACGCTCTTCTGGCAGAAGGGCTATTCTGGTACGACGATGCAGGATCTGGCTGAGGCGACCGGGGTCCAGCGCGGCTCGCTGTACAACGCCTATCGGGACAAGGAGACGCTGTTCCTGCGGGTCTTCGGCGTCTACCGGGAACGGTACCTCGGCCAGATGCGAGAGGCTTTGAACCGGCCGACCCTTCAGGGCTCGCTACGGAGCTTCTTCGGATTCGTCATCACTTCAATGACCACGGGGGTGCCAACCCGCGGGTGCCTGAGCACGAAAACTGCGGTTGGCGTCGAAGCTCTGGAAGAGCCCATTCGCGCGGCGGTCAGGGATCTGCTCGAGGAGATTGAGGCGGCACTCTACGAGCGGCTGTCGCGGCCTGGTGACGTCAATCGGTTGGCGCTCCCACCACGTCAGGCGGCACGGCTGATCGTCACAATGACCCGCGGTCTGGTGGTCATCGAGCGGGTTTATGGGGATGAGAAGCGTTTGCGTTCGATGGCGGAGTCGCTCATCGGGCTTCTGCTTCCGTCCTAACGAGAAGCGTAGCCATTGGGGGCAGCACGGCGCCTCCATCCGGCGTACGCAGGAAGGGCGTGGTGCTCCGTGCGTCCCGCAGGTGCTATCGGTACGAGGGCTCGCGGGGAGGGAGCTAGGTTGACGACCCTTGGCTGGAACGACGCGACTACGACCTGGACTCACAACCAGTGGCTGACGGCTGCAGCGAGTTGGACGGCGGCAGGGAAGTTGGTGGCCAGCTTGTCGTAGTCGATATGGGCGGTCCCGCGAAATGCATGGCGCGGAAACTGGTCGGTGAGGATGAGAAGCGCTAGCGCGCCCCCGGGATTTTCGATCCAGCCGTCATTCGGCCGGCTTGCCCTTGCCGGGAGCATTGCCCTGGATCAGATCACGACCGGCATAGATTCCGCCGGCCGTCTCGATCTCGAAGCGCTCGGCGTCGGACTTGCAGATGTCGGCCATCAGCTCGCTCGCAGCGCCCTACTCGTTGCCCAGAATCACCAGCGCACGCTCGCCGAGCCTGAGGGCGGATTCGAAGGTCTCGCGTACCTGGAACCCTACGCCGGCGTGAACCAGCCCGATAGCATGCTCGCGGTCCGCCGCCCGCGCGAGCACTGGGACGAGCAGGAATTCGCGCTTGGCCAGTTTGGCGATGGTGCTGGCGGCATGGGGGTTGGGGGACGGCAGACGCCGCGGCTCAACCCTTCTCCAGTTGCCAGACGGCGAAAGCGGCGATTACGGCCGGCACCGCGAAGACCACGAGCAGGATCGGCAGTTCCTGAGCCACAGTGTAACCGGCCCTCGTCACGCCGATCCACATGTTGACCAGGGAAACCACCAGCCACACCGGCACGAAGACTTTCGCCGCCAAGGCGATTCCCGCGGCGTCGCCGCCTCAGAGCCTTCCGAACAGCAGGAACACGCCGAGCAGGAGAGCGCCCGCGACAATGACCAGCAGCATATGCATGAGCGATCCTTGATCTACTTACGTCGGGCGTGTTGGCCTGCTGGAGCCGGCGGCCCGCTACCAATCCTTACTTGGTTGTGTAGCCGCCATTGACGAGGATCGTCTGTCCCGTCATCCACCACCCGTCCGAGACCATGAAGCGGATATAGGGCACGATGTCCTCGATGTCGGTGAGGCCGGTCTTCGAGTACTTCGACAACGCGGCGGCTGTCTTGTGATAGGCGACGGCGTCCTCGCCCTCTGCCGGATAGAAGAAGGGCGTGTCCATCGGGCCAGGACCGATGGCGGTGACCGAGATGCCGCGCTCGCCGAGCTCCTTGGCAGCCGCCCGGGTAAAGTGCTCAACCGGTGCCTTGGTCCCGGCATAAGCCGCATAGAACGGCGTGAAGGCCCCGAGCAGCGAGGTGACGAGCGTGCAGATCTTGCCGTTGTCGCTGACGTGCCGGCCAGCCTCTTTCAGGAAGAAAAAGGCCGACTTGGCATTGACGGCACTCATCTCGTCGTACTCGGCTTCCGAAATCTCGACGATCGGCTTCTTTAGCACTTTGCCGACGGTGTTGATGGCGATGTCGGGACGACCGACGGCAGCAATAGCGTCGGCGAACAACTTCTCCATCGCGCCGGCGGTTGTGAGATCGGCCTGGAAGGCGGCGGCCTTGGCGCCCGCAGCCCTCACCGCGGCGATAGTTGCGTCCGCGTCCGCCTTGGTCGCGGCGCTGTTGTAGTGGATCGCAATCGCCTTTGCGCCATGTTCGGCGAGATCGCGGGCGATGAGCCCGCCCAGGTTCTTCGCGCCGCCGGCGATAATGACGGTTTTGCCCTTGATTGAATGGTTGGTCATGGGAGCAGCCTCCTTTGACTGCGCGGCCACATCGAGAGGCCGCTTCTGCCTTACGACGATATCGTCTAGAATTTGCTGATAAAGTCGGTCATTCTGACATCACTTGTCAGAGATGCGGGCTAATGGAGAGTCGCCAGACCGTGGATCGCATAGACCTGTTCCGCATCTTCTCGCGTGTCGTTGAATGCTCGAGCTTCACGCGCGCCGCCGATACGCTCGGCATTCCGCGGTCCTCTGTCTCGGCGGCTGTGCAGGAGCTGGAAGGGCGCGTCGGCGCGCGCCTCCTCCACCGCACCACCCGCAAGGTCTCGCCCACGCAGGACGGCCTCGCCTTCTATGACCGTTGCCAACGCGTCATTGCCGACGTCGAGGACACGGAAAATCTCTTCCGGCAGACAGCGGCTCAACCCTCGGGCAGGCTGCGTGTCGATGTTCCGGGCCGCATCGGGCGGTTGATTGTCGCTCCGGCGCTGCCTGACTTCCTCGATCAGTACCCCCAGGTCGATATCGATCTCGGCGTCACCGACCGCGCGGTCAATCTCGTGGGGGACAGCGTCGATTGCGTGCTGCGGGTCGGGCCGCTGAACGACTCCGGCCTGATCGCGCGATCGATTGGTAAGCTGCCGCTGATCAATGTCGCAAGCCCCGCTTATCTGGAGCGCTATGGTACGCCGCAGACGCCTTCCGACCTTGGCGCGCACCACGCGGTCAACTATGCGTCACCGTCCAGCGGCAGGGTCGAGGATTGGGAGTGGATCGAGGACGGCACGCTCCGTACGCTGCCGATGCGCGGCCGCATCACCGTCAACAGCGCCGAGGCCTATATCGCCTGCTGCCTCGCTGGCCTCGGCCTGATTCAGATTCCGGCCTATGACGTCCGGCGCCACATCGAGGCCGGAGAACTCGTCGAGGTCATGCGACAGCACCGCGCCGAACCGATGCCCATGACGCTTCTCTACCCGCACCGCCAGCATCTTTCGCGCCGGTTACAGGTCTTCGCCGATTGGCTCGAAATGCTGCTCAAGCGGCAGCTCCTGGAATAGATATCCAGAAGCGCGAATGCTGATCAATATCGGCGTTGTTCGTGCGGCAAAAGAGGACGTTCAAGCAACCGAGGCTGCGAGGCAGGCCGGAGTCGCGCGCATAGGGGCGCCTCCTGCTCAGACACGCCTCCCTTTTCTCAAAAAGGCCCTTGGCCGGTTCCACGCGCAGACGTTGAACGCAGCACCGCTGGCTCCAGCTGATGATAATCCAAAGCGAGATTCGTGTGCGGATTGAGGACTTTACCTACTCACCTGCCCCCACTGGCTATGGCCAGAACTGCGTCATCCTGGCATCAAGCACGCCGCCGCTCTGAAGCGCCGAGGTAGTGCGAACTATCTTCATGCGTTCGCTGAAACTCCAATAGATTGCATCGCTTCGCAGATCGCTTGCCATGTCACAGAATCGATCGGGATGCCATTGCGGAGCCGCTCCCCGCGGATGCGGCGCTCAGGGTCTCCCGCAAGCAGTACGGGGCGCCCGGGACTGGCCGACGGAGATTCGCGCAAGTATGCGAGCAGTGCACGAGTTTCGGCGTCAAAGGCCGATCGCTCGACCAGATGCTCCGGGGAAATAAAGATCGCCGTCAGCCCGTTGACGATGGCGGGGTCCGCCGCATTCGCATGCTGCGCGGTGGCGCCACCAGACAGGACGCCACCCAGGATCTCACAGATCAGCGCCAGGCCTGAACCTTTGTGATCACCGAAAGGCAGCAGCGCACCACCTCCTTTGCCGTAGATCGCGCCCGGGTCGCAGGTGGGCTGCCCGTCCGCATCGATCAGCGCGCCGTCTGGCACCGGCAGCCCTGCATTGTAGGCGATGCGTACCTTTCCCAGCGCGATGCGACTGGTGGCGAAGTCCAGCACGACAGGCTGCGCTCCGTGCGGCACAGCGATGCAGATGGGATTGGTCGCCATCCGGGCATCCCTCCCGCCGAACGGCGCGACACGCGGTGCGCCGGACAGGCCGTTGACGAAGAAAAGGGCAATTATCCCTGCTGCGCAGGCCTGCTCGCCATAGGTGCCGACGCGGCCGACATGATGCACGTTGCGCAAGGTGGCCAGCGCGAGGCCATGCTGCCGCGCCGACCCGATGCCCCAGTCGGTGACCTCCCGCGCCACGACCTGGCCATAGCCCATATCGCCGTCGAACGTCGCCATGGCACCCAGGCCGCCGATCTGCCGCGCATGGCGATTGGCTTGCAGACGGCCATTATGGCGGTTGCGGAGATAGGCCGGCAGCATGCCCGGCCCATGGCTGTCATGGCCACGCAGCGCCGCCTCGACGAGGTGGTCCGCAACAATGGCCACCTCCGCACTCTCACTTCCCGAGGCTGCCAGGGCCTGCATCAGCATGTCGCGGAGCTTATCTGCGGTTATCAGCATCGCCGGTTCCTTGTCCCTGCCTTGGAGCGGTCATGATGGCGCCTCGCCAAACCCATTGCTATATCGAGCGGATGAGCAGACCCACGGAACGAGCATTGACGGAAGGCCGCGCGGCGCAAGGAGGCCGCGGGCTCCGGGAGCGAGCGGTCGAACAGCCCAGCTCCACCAGGTTGGTCTCCGCCCCGCCGAAGTTGACGGATCAGGTGGCCGAGGCCCTGGTGCGGCGCATCGCCGAGGAAGGGCTGCGCGCCGGCGACCGCCTGCCGGCCATTACTGAGCTTTCTCAGCTCTACGGCGTGAGCCCCACGGTAATCCGTGAAAGCCTGGCGCGGCTCCGCTCCGAGGGTATCATCGAGACGCGGCAGGGATCGGGCGCCTATGTCCTGGAGCCGTCCGCCCGACCGTTCCGCATCGAGGCCGCGGCGCCCGGCAGCGTTGCCTCGGTGCTGAAGGTCCTGGAACTGCGGCTCGGCCCGGAGACCGAGGCCGCTGCCCTGGCCGCGCAGCGCGCCAAGCCTGCGGAGATCCGGCGGATCCGTGCCGCTCAAAAAGCCTTTGCCGCTGCCATCGGCGCCGGCGGCACGGCGGTGGAGGAAGACCTGGCCTTTCATCAGGCAGTGGCCGATGCGGCGGGGAACGAGCTGTTCACCAGTTTCGCGGCCTTCCTGCAGCAGTACCTCCGAGAAGGCGTGACGGTTTCGCACCGTTGCAGCCTGAGTCGGGGTGCGCTGGATGGCGTGGTCGGAGAGCACCAGCGCATCCTGGACGCCATCGCCACCCGCAATGCCGATGCAGCGCGCGAGGCCGCGCGCCAGCACCTTCAGGCAGGGATACAGCGGTTGCAGGCGGCGCTGGCCGAACGGAAGCGCCCTTGAGCGAGGCCGGGCCGCCGCCTGCGCTTCGTCACTCCACCCTGCGCCAGATGCCCTCGCCACCCAGGTCCTTTGCCCCGTAGCGTGCGATGGCTCCCGCCTCGAAGTCGAAGCCCAGGCCGGGCGTCTGGGGCAGCAGCAGGTCGCCCTTCTCCAGCACCAATTGCCGGTCGATCAGCCGCCGGAAGTTGACGATGTGGTCGTCCGGCATGAACTCGACATAGGTCGCGTTGGGTGCGCTGGCCACGAGGTGCACATGGACATCGTGCCAGGCATGCGGAGAGACGGAGACGCCGTAGCTCGCCGCAGTGGCGGTGATGCGGCGCCATTCCGTGATCCCCCCGCAGACCGTGGCGTCGGTCTGCAGGATGGCGGCGGCCTCCTTCTCCAGCAGCTCGCGGAAGCGCCAGCGCCCGGCCTCGATCTCGCCGGTCGCAACCGGCACCGAGGTCGAACGCGCCAGCCGTGCGTGGTTGTCGATGTCGTCGGGTGAGAACGGCTCCTCGATCCAGCCGGGCTCGTAGGGCTCGATCAGGCGCATGTAGCGCAGGGCAGTCGGCAGATCGGCCCAGGCGTTATTGGCATCGAGGAACAGCTCCACGTCAGGGCCGACCGCTTCCCGCACCGCCTGCACGCGCGCCGCTTCCTCGCGCGGGGAAAGCCGGCCGACCTTCATCTTCACGGCGCGGCAGCCCTGCTCGACAAAGTCCGCCATCTCCGCGCCGAGATCGGCGTTGCTCTTACCGGGCAGGTAATAGCCGCCGCTGCCATAGCACGGCACACGATCCAGCACCGTGGCGCCGAGCAGGCGGTAGAGTGGCAGCCCCGCGCTCCGTGCGTTCAGGTCCCAGAGCGCGATGTCGATGGCGGATAGCGCGCGGGTCACGGCGCCGGCACGGCCGAGCAGCAGGCTATCCTGATACATCTCGCGCCACAACCCTTCGACGCGGTGACTGTCCTCGCCAATCAGGCGCGGCGCGAGCGCGTCGGTCACTGCGTCCATCAGCAGCTTGCCGGCGCTGTTCACGGCGTAGCAGTAGCCGAGGCCGTGCGCCCCATCGGTGGAGCGCACGCGGACCAGGCAGTATTCCCGCGCCTTTACGGTCCGCGTGGAGAAGTTGACCGGATTGTCGAGTGGCACGCGGGCAACGCAAACCTCGACTGCAGCGATCTTCGGCATCGTGTTTTCATTCCACCTTGATGTTGGCTTCGTGGATCAGGCGCGACCACTTTGCGTTCTCGGCCTGCATCAGCTTCGCGAACTCTTCCGGGCCTTGGTTGATGATCGTGGCGTCCTGGGAAGCGAAGCTCTTCTTCATGTCCTCGGTCTGCAGGCCGCGGGCGATGCCGGCCTGGATCTTGTCGACGATCGGCTTGGGCGTGCCGGCCGGCGCGATCATGCCGTACCAGACATCGGCTTCGTAACCGGGCAGGCCGGCTTCCGCGATGGTGGGCACGTCGGGCAGCATCGGCGAGCGTGTGGTGGAGGTGACGCCCAGCACCCGGACCCTACCGTCCTGCACCTGTGGCAGGACCTGCGTCGTGGTGAGCAGGGAGAGTGGGATGACGCCGGACATCAGGTCGGTCAGCGCTGGCGCGCCGCCTTTGTAGGCGATGTGGTTCAGCTGGATGCCGGCCATGCTGGCGAACAGCTCAACCGCCAGTTGCTGGCTGGAACCGGTGCCGGGCGAGCCGTAGTCGATGCCGCGCGGCTTCTCCTTCGCCATGCGGATCAGGTCGGCGATCGACTTGGCGCCGAAGGAGGGATTGGTCACCAGCGCGAAGGGCGCCCGCGCGACCAGCGAGATGGGCACGAAATCCGTCAGCGGATTGTAGGGCAGGTTGGGGTAGAGCGGCCGGTTGGTGACATGGGAGGAGATGGTGAACATCAGCGTGTGACCGTCAGCCGGGCTCTGGGCCAGGGCCTCGGTCGCGATGATGCCGTTGGCGCCGGCGCGGTTCTCCACCACCACCGGTGTGCCCCATTGCTTCGACAGGCTGTCGGCGACGGCGCGCGCGAAAATGTCCGTGGAGCCTCCGGGCGGGAAGCCAACCAGCACCCGCACCGGTCGGGCGGGATAGGATTTCGCCTCCTGGGCCGTTGCCGGCCCGCCGAGCAGCGGCACCGCCAGCAATGCCGCGAGTGCGAGCGTTCTCCTGCGCATCTGAGCCTCCCCATCGTTGTTGCGGCGCCGGTGACGAGCCAGCACCTTGTGAGGTGCAGGCTATGGCGCTTGCGCTTGGCATGTCAAATGGTCACCATATGACTTTGTTCAGCCGGGCCCCACCCGCCAGAGGAACGACAGACATGAAGATCACTGACATCCGCGCGACCGTCGTCAACGCGGAGATGCGCAACTGGGTCTTCGTCAAGGTGGAGACGGACCAGGACGGGCTGTGGGGGTGGGGCGAGGCGACGCTGAACTGGAAGACCCGCGCCGTCTGCGCCACCCTGGAGGACCTCAAGCCGCTGATCCTCGGTCGGGATCCGCGCGACATCGAGCAGATCTGCCGCGTACTCCGCAAGCAGAGTTATTACCGGCTCGGCATCATCGGCATGACCGCGATCAGCGGCATCGAGCACGCCCTGTGGGACATTTTCGGCAAGTCTCTGGGGCTGCCGGTATGGCGACTTCTCGGCGGGCAGGTGCGCGACAAGGTGAAGCTCTATACCCATCTCGGCCTCGGGCAGATGAGCTCGGTCTACGAGACCTTCGATGCCGGCCCCATGGTCGAGAAGGCGCAGGCGGTGGTGGCGCGCGGCTACCAGGCGCTGAAGGTGGTATGCATCCCCTATGTGCACCAGACCGCCTCCCCCGCCTCGGTTCGGCATGTCGAGAAGTTGGCCGGGACGTTGCGTGAGGCGGTCGGTGACGGCGTCGAGATCATGGTGGACTTCCACGGCCGGCCGGGCACAGTGAGCGCTGCCCTGCAGTTCGTCCGCGCGCTGGAGCCCGCCTCCCCACTATTCTGCGAGGAGCCGATCCAGCCCGGCGATACGGACGGCATGCGGCAGATCGTGGCGCAGGCGCGCTGCCCCATCGCCACGGGCGAGCGGCTGGTCGGCGCGGCCGAGTTCGCCGACCTGCTCCAGGCACGCGCGGCGCATATCATCCAGCCCGACCTCAATCATTGCGGCGGGCTTCTGGAGGCCCGCAAGATCGCCGCCCTGGCGGAGGTCGCCATGGCCGGCATCGCGCCGCACAACCCGAATGGGCCGCTGGCCGGCATCGCTGCGCTGCATTTCGCCGTCAGCACGCCGAACTTCGTGATTCAGGAAGCCATGCCAGGAAGCGTGCCCTGGTATCACGACGTGGTGCGGCAGCCCGTGCAGATGCAGGATGGCTGGTGGCCGGTGCCGCAGCTCCCGGGCTTCGGCGTTGAGGTGGACGAGAAGGAGGCGGCCCGTCATCCTTTCAGGCAGGAGGTGCTGCACACGGCCAATGCGGTACTGGAGGATGGCACGGTGGTGGATTGGTGAGGCGGCAGATGTCCGGGCTGCAGATCTTCGTTCTTGCGCAGCACGCTCCGCAGGCGGCACGCCTGCGGGCATTGCTGGGTGCTGGACCTGTGGTGACCGGGATGGCAGCCCTGCCGCCGGAGGGGCCCATCGACGCGGATGTCCTGGTCACCACGCATCTCTCCGCCGAGCAGGCCGCGCGCTGGCGGGGGCGGCTGCTGCAAGTGCCCGGTGCAGGGCTGGACGGCATCGCGCTGGAGGCGGTCTGGCCGGGCTGCACGATTTGCAACGTGCATGGCCATGAGATCCCCATGGCGGAGTTCGCCATGCTCGCTATGCTGGAGCACCGCATCCGGCTCTCCGAGATGCCGTCGCATCTCGACGCCGCCACCTGGCCATCAGCCTATGCTAGCCGGCCCTTGCATGGCGAAGTCGCGGGCCAGCAGCTGGCCATCATCGGTTTCGGCCATATCGGGCGGGAGGTGGCGCGTCGTGCCCGCGCCTTCGGCATGGGGGTGGTCGCAGTGACGCGGACCGGTGCGCCGGAGCCGCTGGCGGATCGCACCGTCCCGACCTTCCGTCTCCTGGAGATCCTTCCTGACGTGGACGTGGTGCTGCTCTGCTGTCCGCTGACGGAGCAGACGCGCGGCCTAATCGGCGCGGCGGCGCTGGCAGTCATGCGGCGCACCGCCCTGCTGATCAACCTGGCCCGCGCCGAAGTCGCCGACGAGGCCGCCTTGTACGCCGCACTCCGCGAAGAGCGGATTGGCGGTGCTTTTCTCGACGTCTGGTACCGATACCCATGGGGCGGTGAGGCGGAGCTGGCGCCATCCCGCTTTCCCTTCCATGCGCTGCCGAACACGCGCTGCACGCCGCATTCCTCCGCCTGGACGCTCCCTTTGCTGGAGCGGCGCTATGCGCTCATCGCGCGGAACATCCGGCGCCTGTGGGAGGGCGGCGGCTTCGAGCATCTCCTACGGGCCGGCGACCCTAAAGCGCTGGCATGACCAAAATCCTGGCGGCCGCACGGGAACAGAGCGAACACTCTCTGGGTGTACGGAGCTACGTACCAGGTTTCCAACCCAGCTCGGTGGCCATTAATAGGTCCTGAGCCTAGGACAGGAAGTCGCCAGCTGTGTGCCCGTCAAAGAATAGTGGTCAGGATAGTGCACGGGACGGCTTGCAGCGTGGACTGCCTGCGGCGCTCGCGCGTCGCGACGGGGCCTTTTCTGGCGCGTCGGCGAGGAAGAAGGCTCGGCTGCGTGCCGTTGACGGCACCGAGGTGAGGCCACCGCCCTCTCGCTTTATAATGTCGTCGGCCTGGCGACCGCGATCGGCGCGCCGAACGTCCGGTCCGATCTTGCGACGTCGGTAAGCTCCACCCGCCGGCGCGGCGGCGCGGTGTTCACCGAGATCATCATCATCATCATCATCATCGAACTTGCCGAGGAGGACCATGCGGGCCGGCCGCTCCGGACTCGCCAGGCGGTTGCCCATCCGGAAGGGCATATGCCACTGACGGGGCTCGGCGTTGCCATGCTTCTCGAACGGCTCTCCGGGCTCGACGGCCATCGGGCGACCCCGGTCGGGCTCTACTTTCCGTACCAGCTGCCGATCCCGCATCCTACTTCGCCCGCCCGCCCGCCCGGAGCGGATCGGCGGAGGCGTCCTGCAACTGGAAGTGCTGTAAGGCGCGGAACTCGCCCTCGAACGCTTGGCGGCGCCGGCGGGCCGGGCCGCCAACCGCCGGAGCGTGGAGGCGGCCCGCAAGGCTGCGCGGCCGGATTTAAACCTGGGAAAACCAGCGGCGAAATCCGCAATGCACGCCCGAAGCGGTGCAACCGCCCGGCATCACCGGCCTAGCGTGCCGGCCGAGCCGCGGATGCCGATGCCGGAACAGTTCCACAGGCACTGGCTTCCTGGCCGGCTTGCGCGATGACGCGCAGTCCGCCCGCATACCGTCGGCACACCTGGCCTCCTGCCTGGTCCGGCGGGCCTTCCCACCAGCTCGTCCGCCTTCGTCAGGCACCTCCCATGGCGGCGCCAATCTGCCGCACCATCCGCAGCAACCGGGGTCCGACAGCCTCGAGTTGCTCCGCATCCACGGCAAAGCCGATTGCCGAGCAGCTGAAGCTGAAGACGCTTCGTCCCCGCGGGTCGACGAAGGGCGCACCTATCGCCGCTACGTCGGCACGAAGCTGTGCGATCACGACGCAGAAGCCCTTCTGCTCCAACTGCGCGAAGGAGGCGGCGATGGCGGCTTCCTGCGCCGGCCATTCCGCGCCGGCGATCTGGCGCAGACGCAGCAAGATTTCCTCCCGTTGCCGCTTCTCCATGACGAAGAGCGCCGCATGGCCGAGCGCCGTGCGGGCAATGGGCAGGCGCGCGCCCATCTCGCTCGCCACCGCCACCTGGCCGGCCTTCTGCGCCAGCTCGAAATGCAGCATCTCGTCGCCAACCGGCATGGCGAGATCGACCGGCAGGCCGATCTCCTCGCTCAGGGCCCGCATCAACGGTGCCGCGATGCTGCGGATGTCGAGATTGGCCAGCCGCGTCAGCCCCAGCCCCAGCCGCTGCGCGACCGGCCGGGCAAGCCCCGGGCGGACGACCGGCGGGTGATCAGCGGCATCCTGCACGTGCTACGCTCGGGCTGTCGCTGGCGCGACTGCCCGCCCGAGTACGGCCCGGCCACCACCATCGACAACCGCTACAACCGCTGGAGCGCCCAGGGTGTCTGGAGGCGCCTCTTCGAGCGCCTGGCGGCAGCCGGGAACATCCCGGACGAGATCGCGATCGACAGCACGCCTGTGAAGGCGCACCGCTCGGCGGGCGCCTAAAAGGGGGCGAAGCCGCGCAGGGGCATTGCCGCATTGTCTGGTGATCGGGCGGGTTTGACTGCACGGCGGAGCCTGCGCGCCCTTACACGGACGCCTGGACACCTGTCTCCAGATCCGGAAGGCCTTGTCACGCGCACGGCGGTAATGGCGGGCGGTCACCAAGTGCCGCCGCGGACGGAAGTGGCCGTAGATCATGCTGTGCGCCGTGAGAAAGCGCTGCGCTTGCTCGGGAGACTTGAACCGCTGCATCTGGCGTTCCCGCCGGCGCGTCGGCCGGTGTGAGTTCTCCGCCCGATTGTTGAGGTACCGGCTGGTGCGATGCCGAGCCCCGGGCAGCAACCTCGCGATGCGCCGCATCATAGCTCCGCACGCCGCCGGTGATGACCCACCGCGGCCTGTACTTGAGGCCGGCCAGCAGGCGCTCGAAGAAGCGCTTGGCCGCCATGGCATTCCGCCGGTCCTGGACCAGGATGTCGAGTACGACGCCATGCTGGTCAACTGCGCGCCAGAGATATTGCAGATCTCCATTTACCTTCAGGACCACCTCATTGAGGTGTCAGACGTTGCCTGACCTCGGCCGGCGCCTGCGCAGCTTGGCCGCGGAATCAGCCCCAAAGCGGAGACACCAGCGGCGGACGCTCTCGTGGCCAACGCCAGCGCCCCGCTCGGCCAGGATCAGTTCGATGTCGCGCAAGCTCAGGCTGCACAGGTGATAGAGTCAGACGGCGTGCTGGATGACCTCGGCCGGGATAGCGGGTGGGGTCGGACGGCATCTCGCCAGCTTGGCCCAGCCAGCTCCTTCCGGCCAGGGCCGGAGAACGTGACAATGCCCTCAGCGCGCAAGGAAGTGCGCCAACTCGGAAACCTCGTTCAGCGTCTCGAATGCATGAAGGGAGGCGAGGCTCGCCTCAATGGCCTGTGGGGCGAGGCCGGACATCGGCACCAGATGCCTGTACTTGGCGTCGACGTCGGACCATTCGACGCCCCGCGGGCTGGACCCACGGGGCGCTCTGCAGGTATGGCTGAACCGGCGCCCGTCCTTCAGCACGATGGTGACGGTGCCGCCGTGCCGGTGCGGAAAGCGGTCGGGCAGCGGCGCGGGGTTGGGATCGATGGCAACCCTGTCCAGCAGGCTCCGGATCACCGGGTCGGCCATCTTGGCGGGCTCGATGTGCTCCCAGCGGAAGCCACGGTCGGCGACGGCGGCGGCGGCGAAGTAGATCACGCTATGCGCGGCCCCGATCAGGTCGGTCGGATGGGTCGGTCCGTGCAGGTTCAGGAGTTGCGCCGCGGACAGGATGATACGGTCGACATCCTCGGCCGCCACGTCGCCCGCGATGGCCGCATTGGCGGCTGCCTCGGCGATGGCATGATAGGGATGGCCACCCGGCATCAGCTTGATCGCCATGTCGGTGACGATGTCCCAGGAGGCGCCGAGGTCGCACGCGATATCCTCGACGGCCTGGCCGTTCATCGCCGACAGGAAGCCGCGCGGCGCGTCGAGGACGGCGGGCTCAGCGCGAAACCCGCGCTTCGCGGCCAGGGCGGCCTGGAGGCCGAGCATGGCCGAGAGGCCTGCGTGATACTCCCGGGCCCAGCTCGTGTCGGCGGCGATCGCGAGGCCGCCGATCGAGGTCGCCGCCAGGGCGATGGCCTGCGTCATCTGCGCCTCGTCCAGCGCGAGCAGGGTGCCGGCGGCGACGGCGCCGCCGAACACCGTGGAGACCGAGCCGTGGAACCCGCGCTGCATACGTCCCGGCGTGAGGGCCTCGTCGATGCGGCCAGCGATCTCGTAGCCAAGCACCATGGCACGCAGCACCGGCATTCCCCCGAGGCCCAGCTTCTGCGCGACAGCCATCGAGGTGGTCGAGACGATGGTGCCGATATGCGCGATGCTGCGCAGGTCGCTGTCGTCGGAGGCGGCGGCGTCGCTCGCCACAGCGTTGACGCGGGCAGCGCTGCGCGCCGGCAGGCGGGCGGAGGAGAACCAGACCGCCGCTTCGGGCGCGCCGCCCTCCTCGATCTCCATCTCCCGCGTGATCCGGGCGGAGGGGATCGATACGCCCGCGGCCGCGCTGGCGATGGTGCTCGCGAGGCTCATCTTGGCCCGTTCAAGCGCCAGGGGCGGCAGTTCGCCGTGCGCGGCCCTTACCACGAAGGCGGCCAGGGTCTCGGCGAGGCGCGTCCCGGCGGGGGCATCGGCGGTGCGGTCCTGCTGCTGTTCGTTCAAGCTCGGAGTATCCTCGATGCTGGGGTTCTGGGGTGCCGTGGCCGGGCGCTACTCGGCCTTCGCACCGGCGGCCTTGACGATGGCGGGCCACTTGGCGAGGTCATCCTGGATGAGCTGCGCAAACGCTGATGGCGGGCCCAGCGGAACCGGCTGCAGATCATAGCCCTGCGCCGTCAGCTTCTGCCGCAGGGCCGGCTGGGCGAAGATGCGGTTGAAGGCCTGGTTGAGCCTGTCGATGATCGGTGACGGTGTGCCTGCGGGTGCGATGAAGCCGATCCAGGTCGCCACGTCGTAGCCCTTGAGCGCAGCCTCATCGATAGTGGGTATGCCGGGCAAGGTGGGCGAACGCTGGATGCTGGTCACGGCGAGCGGGCGGAGTTCCCCGGAGTCGATCAGGCCTTTGGCTGCCGGGATGTTGAAGAATCCCAGGTCGATATCGCCGGCCACGATCGCCGTCATGGCGGCCGGGGCGCTTGTGAAGGGGACATGCGTGAGTTCGGTCTTGCTCAGGTTCCCGAACATCACTCCGGCGATGTGCATGCTGCTGCCGATGCCGCTCGAGGAATAGGTGAAGGTGCCGGGCGGCTTCTTCCGGATCGCTTCGATGACGTCCTGCACCGATCTGTAAGGGCTCTTGCCGGAGACGACCATGATGTTCGACATGACAGCAACCATGGCGACCGGTGCGATGTCCTTCACCGAGTCATAGCCGGTCTTGGCGTAAAGCGCCTGGTTGATGACCATGGTGCCCTGTCCAGCCTGCCCGATCGTGTAGCCGTCGGGCTCCGCGCGCGCGATGGCGGTGGTGCCGATGTTGCCGCCAGCGCCGACCTTGTTCACGACGACGCCGGGCTGGCCGAGCATCTTCGGAAACTCATCCGCCACTTGCCGGGTGAAGACATCGGCGGCGCTTCCGGCTGCCAGCGGGGCGATGATGGTGATCGGACGCGACGGGTAATGGTCCTGCGCCAGGGCTGGCCAGCCCGCTGCCAGCCACGCCAGGGCCGCCACGGCCGCGATCCGCCGGCGCTGAAAGCCTCGGTCGGCGGCAAGAAATCCTGTGTCCACAGGTTGCGCAAGCACCATTGGACCCTCCCTTTGGGTGGCGCCGGCGTGCCGCCCGAAGGGCATGCCGCCGGCGCTTCGTTCTGAAGTTGTATTTTATATTTTGCACCGAGATTTGGCCACCTCGATTCGGGCGTAGGGTGGCCGAAATCCCTGCCGAGAGGCCCGGGGTATGTCGCCCGACCGGACCTCCACCGCCCCATTCTGGACCGGGCTCTGAGGCTTGTTGCAGCCAGTTCCTGTCCTGCGCGGCCCGGACGGCGCCAGTCCTACGCACGATAACCGAGACTTGGCGTGCCTTGCGCCGAGCGGCACGCGGAATGCCACAATGGTTAGCCCGAGAAGCCAGGGTTAAGCGTGCGTGGGGCCGGCTGAATCCCGGCGGTACCGCGCTAGGCGGATACCATGGCTCACATCCTCAACCGCACATAGTAGCAGCGCCGCCTCCACGCCGAGCCCCTCGCCGCCTGGCGTGGCCAGGCCTCCCTGAGGCGCCTCTCACCCTGCCGCGTTGTCGTCCGTGCCGCCGCTCCATCTCGACGAGCAGATCCAGCGCCGCCCCGGCCTCGGCGGCGACCGCCCGCAGGAAGGCCGGGATCCAGAGGGATGGCTCCCAGGGCTAGCCGGGCCCGAGCGCCGCCGCCCCGGTGAACGGCAGAGGCGCGCGGAGCAGGCCCGCCGCCGCCCAGCGCCGCACCAGCGCAGCGCGCAGCGGCGGGCGCGCCCCGCCGTGTTCGATCCAGCGCCAGGCGCCCCAGGCGGCGTCGAGCAGCGCGCCTGCGTCGATCACCCGCGCGCTGTCCCGCATCGCCCGCAGCGGCAGGCCCTCCAGCACAGCGGCCAAATGCCAGGGATCGATCAGCGCCCCGTCCGCCGCGGCCTGGCGCCGCGCCGCGTCGAGGCGGGCGCGATGCAGCAGCGCCTCCCGCAGCCGGGTGGAGGGAGCGACCGCGTCGAGGCGCACGGCTGGAGGCGGCACCACCTGGCGACCGGGCTCGGTCGCGCATGTCGTCGCCCGCGCCCGGAAGGCCGGCCTCCTGCCGGCCCTGCAGCCCGATCGGCCGCCGTGACCGGCGAACGGGGTGGCGGCCTTGTCAGTGAGGGGCCGCCACGGCTCGGGGTCTGGTGGATGCTTGGCCGGATCACCCGCGCCTACCGCCGGCCTGCGTGCGGCCGCCGGTTTATTAGGCCGCTCAGTACGGCTGATCTTCCTCATCATCCGCGCCCGCCTCTCTGGGCGGCAGGCACCGCTCGGCAACTATGCCGAGCATCCTGTCCATGCATCGGACCGATGCATTCAAAGACCATAGGTTCGAGCAGGATCACCGCGGCATCAAAGAGCGCACACGACATATGCGCGGGTTCATAAGCCTCACCTCGGCGGGGTGCTTCTGCAGAAGCTGCGATGAGTTCCACACCTATCGCCGCCCCATACCCGGCACAGCCAGCATGTCCCTGCCAGCCGCGTTACGCCATTCTCGAAGCGGCGTAGGCAAAATTCGATTCTGACGGTGCGTCGTTAGGCCCGGCGCAAGCGCTGACAGAACCGTCTGACGGAGGCCGAGGCGACATCAAGCAGGCCCCCCTCAGAGCGTCAGACCGATCTGGAGGCCCATTTCGAAATGACGTTGCATTTTTTTCACACTCCGCAAATCTGCCCCCGCGCCGCAGGGTGGTGGATCGCTGGAGGAACACGATGGCTTTGGGCTTCAGGATTTTGCCACGCACCCGTGCGGTGTGCGCAGACCGAGGGGAGCGCTTCCGCGACCTGCCGGTGACCGATGTCAGCGATGTCACATCTCGCGCGGTCACCGGCACGCATAACGGCTCCTGGGTGGACGCGACGCTGCGTCGGCTTGGCTGCGAGGGGCTGGAATGAGCGGCGGCCAGGGCGGTTCCGCCGTGACCTCCCGCCCCGTCGTCCTCATCACCGCGGCGCGGCTGGCGCCC
>Ga0180221_1000411_pt1 | contig 39475 bp, 46 predicted proteins | sample eDN5th37CKraftMG_FD_151339 | JGI IMG/M metagenome (GOLD analysis project Ga0180221, IMG submission 151339) | Enriched Miracle-Growth compost microbial communities from Emeryville, California, USA - eDNA 5th pass 37_C Kraft MG (version 2) (version 2) ...
CCGCGATCCCCGCGACGCCGCCGCTGGCGATCACCGGAATGCCGGTAGCGCGGGCAAGGTCCACGGTCGCGTCGATATTACAGCCCTTGAGCAGCCCGTCGCGGCCCACATCGGTGAAAAGCAGGCTGGCGACCCCCGCATCCTCGAACCGGCGGGCGAGGTCGGCCACCGGCATGTCGGACGTTTCCGCCCAGCCGTCCGTCGCCACGAAGCCGTCCCGCGCATCGACCGCCACCACGATCCCGCCGGGGAAGTCGCGCGCCGCCGCCTTGACGAAGGCCGGGTCTTTGAGCGCCGCCGTGCCGATGACGATGCGCGCCACGCCCAGATCGAACCAGCGCTCCACCGCTTCCCGGTTACGGATGCCGCCGCCCAGTTGCACATGGCCCGGAAAGGCTTCGACGATCTTCTCCACCGCTTCGGCATTGACCGCATGGCCCGCGAAGCTGCCGTCCAGATCGACCACATGCAGATGCCGCGCCCCGGCCTGCGCAAACAGCAGCGCCTGCGCGGCGGGATCGTCGCCATAGACGGTGGCGCGGTTCATGTCGCCTTCGGCCAGGCGGACGACCTGGCCGCCCTTGAGGTCGATGGCGGGAAAGACGATCAGGCTCAAGGACGCCACTCCAGAAAGCGGGAGAGGAAGGAAAGGCCGTAGGTCTGGCTCTTTTCCGGGTGAAACTGACAGCCGACGATGCTGTCGCGCGCCACGGCGGCGACCAGCGGCCCGCCATGGTCGGTGACGGCGGCGACATGAGCCGGGTCATCGGCTTCGAAATGATAGCTGTGCAGGAAATAGGCTTCCCCCGCCTCCAGCAGCGGCGGCGCGCCGCGCAGGATGACGTCGTTCCAGCCCATATGCGGCACCTTGATCGCGGGATCGGTCGTTTCGATCCGCTTCACGGTGCCCGCAATCCAGCCCAGCCCTTCATGCCGCCCGAACTCCTCACCCGCATCCGCGAGCAACTGCATTCCCACGCACACGCCCAGAAAGGGGACGCCGCGCCCGTTCACCGCCGCGTCCATCGCGTCCACCATGCCGGGAATCGCCACCAGCGCGTCGCGGCACGCGCGGAAGGCGCCGACGCCGGGCAGCACGATCCGGTCCGCCTTTGCCACCACGTCGGCATCGGCGGTAATAGTCACGTTCCGGGCGCCGGCCTTGCGCAACGCATTGTGGACCGAATGAAGATTGCCCGCCCCGTAATCGATGAGGGCAAGGGTCGTCACAGCATTCCCTTGGTCGACGGGATCGCGTCGGCCTTGCGCTGGTCGATCTCCACCGCCTGCCGCAGCGCCCGCGCCAGGCCCTTGAAGCAGCTTTCCACGACATGGTGATTGTTGCCGCCGTAGAGATTTTCGACATGCAGCGTGATGCCGGCCGCCTGCGCGAAGCTCTGGAACCAGTGCTCGATCAGCTCGGTGTCCCATTCGCCCAGCCGCTGCACGGTGAAGGGCGCCTTGAACACCAGCCACGGCCGTCCCGAAATATCGAGCGCCACGCGCGTCAGCGTCTCGTCCATCGGCGCATAGGCCGTGCCGTAGCGGGAAATGCCGCGCTTGTCGCCCAGCGCCCGGGCGACCGCTTCGCCGATGGCGATGGCGGTATCCTCGGTCGTGTGATGCTGGTCGACATGCAGGTCGCCGACTGTCTTCACATCGATGTCGATCAGCGAGTGGCGCGACAACTGCTCGATCATATGGTCGAGGAAACCAATGCCCGTCGAAACGGAATAGAGGCCCGTGCCGTCCAGGTTGACGGTGACGTCGATCTGCGTTTCCGCAGTGTTGCGATGAATCTCGGCTCTACGCATGGCCGCCCTATAGCGCTTTGCGCGCGCCATGCAATCCGCGCGCGCAAGGATGACGCGCAGATGACAGGCGGGCTTGACGCTTCGTATCGCCTCGTTAGGACAGTGCGCCATGAGCGAAGACCTGCCCGACAGCCTGATTCCCTATGACGAAATCGTGCAGGAAGCGCTGCGCGCCGTCGTCGGCCGCGTGCTGGGGGAGGTGGAGCAGACCGGCGGCCTGCCGGGCAGCCATCATTTCTACATCACGTTCAAGACGCAAGCGCCGGGTGTCGACATCCCGGTCCGGCTGATCGAACGTTTCCCCGATGAAATGACCATCGTGCTCCAGAACAAATTCTGGGACCTCAAGGTCAGCGAGGACATGTTCCAGGTGAGCCTGACCTTCAATCAGGTCGCGGCGCATCTCACGATTCCCTTCGCGGCGATCACGGCTTTCGTGGACCCGGCGGTCAATTTCGCGCTCCAGTTCCAGGTGCAGGGCGACATCGCGCCCGAACCGCACGACGAGGCGGAAAATGACGCGCCGCAAGTGAAGAACGAAGACGGCTCCAATGTCGTAACGGTGGATTTCGGCAAGAAGAAGTAAGGGCCGCCGAGAACGGGGCCGGTTTCAGCCTCTACGCCGTTCAGTGTCCGTCATCCCGGCGGAAGCTGGAATCTCTCTTTCTTAGGGCGCAACCAAGCGTAAGCGAGAGTCCGGCTTCCGCCGGGATGACGGATGAGTGGCGGGAATCCACCATAGCCGCAATCCGGCGCGGGTTTGCAGGTTACCCAATCCCCACAAGAAAACGGCCGGGAAATAATCCCCGGCCGTTTATTTCCCTGGAAAGGATCGGACCCCTCAGCCGCCGTGGATCGGCGCGCCCCAGCCGCCCCACACATAGATGGCGACAAAGAGGAACAGCCACACCACGTCGACGAAGTGCCAATACCAGGCGGCGGCTTCGAAGCCGAAATGCTGGCGGGGCGTGAAGTCGCCCTTATAGGCGCGGATGAGGTTGACGATCAGGAAGATCGTGCCGATCAGAACGTGAAAGCCGTGGAAGCCGGTCGCCATGTAGAAGGCCGAGCTATAGGGGCTGCCGCCGAAGGGAAACGGCGCATGGGCATATTCATAAGCCTGGATCGACGAGAACAGAATGCCCAGCAGGACGGTGCACCACAGGCCCTTCTTGAGGCCATCCCGATCGCCGTGGATCAGCGCATGATGCGCCCAGGTGACGGTGGTGCCGGAGCAGAGCAGGATCAGCGTGTTGAGCAGGGGCAGCTCGAACGCGTTCATGACCTCGATGCCCTTGGACGGGAACAGGCCGTCGATCGGGGCAAGCTCGCTGGGGAAGAGGGAGAAGTCGAAAAAGGCCCAGAACCAGCCGACGAAGAACATCACTTCCGACGCGATGAACAGGATCATGCCGTAGCGCAGGTGCAATTGCACGACAGGCGTATGGTCGCCCGCATGCGCTTCGCGAATCACGTCGCTCCACCAGCTGAACATGGTGAAGAGGACGCCCGCGACACCGATGAGGAACACCCAGCCGCCGCCGGTGGGCAGCGCGTCGGGGTGCATCCACATGATCGCGCCGAACGCCATGACCAGCGCCGACAGCGAGCCGAACATCGGCCAGATGCTGGGCGGGAGGATATGATAATCGTGATTCTTGGCGCCTGCCATGACCTGCTCTTCCCTGTTCGCGTTATTGCCTGTTGCCTTAGCTTGGCTTCTTGTCCTGCTCAACAGGATAGAAGGTGTAGCTCAGCGTTATTTCCTGCGTGTCCTTGTTGTCGGGATCCTGAAGTATCTTCGGATCGACATAATAAAGCACCGGCATCCGCACTTCCTCGCCGGGCTTCAGCGTCTGCTGCGTGAAGCAGAAGCACTGGATCTTGGTGAAGAACGCGCCAGCCTGGGTCGGCGTGACATTGAAGCTGGCCGTGCCGGTCACGGGTTTATCCGACATGTTCTTCGCGATGAAGATCGCCATGTCGCGTGCGCCGACCGTCACCGTGTCTGTGGGATGTTCGGGGTGGAATGTCCACGGCATGCCGGGCTGCACGTTGGAATCGAAGCGGATGGACATCGTGTGACCCACCGCTTCCTTCACCTGGACATCGGCCGCCGCGCGCTGGGTCGTCCCGCCGAACCCCGTCTGTTGACAGAAGATGCGGTAGAGCGGCACCGACGCGAAGCCCAAGCCCAGCATGGCCAGGCCGACGCCCGCCATCGTCACCAGCGTCCGCCGATTGCGGCGGTCCCGATCAAAGGGGGATGGAGGAAGGCTCGCCATCAATGACCTCCGCCGATCTTCACGATGGTGATGGCGTAGAACAGGATCACCAGCGCCGCGAGCAATATGCCCGTCACGATGGCGCGGGATTTCTGCCGTGCCCGCACCTGCCGGTCCTCTTCCGGCGTCATGCCAGCAACCAGCGGTCGACCACGACCGCCCCGAACAGCAGGAAGAGGTAGAGGATGGAATATTTGAACAGCCGCCGCTCCGGCCCCATGCGCGCCGGATCGCTTTCCCGGCGGCGGAACACCTGGAAAGCGAAGACGGCGAAGAGCCCCGTGCCCAGCAGCGCCGCGATGCCGTAAACCAGTCCCGTCAGGCGCAGCAGAACCGGCGCCATGGCCGCGACCGCCATGATCGCCGTATAGAGCCAGATCTGCCGCCGCGTCGCGACCTCGCCCGATACCACGGGCAGCATCGGGATGCCCGCCGCAGCGTAATCCGTTTTCACGAACAGCGCCAAGGCCCAGAAATGCGGCGGCGTCCAAAAGAAGATCAGCATGAACAGCGCCACCGGCAGAGCCGATATGTCGCCCGTGACCGCCGCCCAGCCGATGACGGGCGGGAATGCCCCCGCCGCGCCGCCGATGACGATATTCTGCGCCGTGCGCGGCTTGAGCCAGATGGTGTAGACGAAGACGTAGAAGAGGATCGAAACCGCCAGAACCGCCGCCGCAAGCCAGTTGGTCGCAATGCCCATCAGCAGCACCGAGAAGACGGACAGGCCCACGCCGAAATGCAGCGCCGATTGCGGGTCCATGCGGCCGGCGGGCAACGGACGATTGGCGGTCCGCTTCATCAGACCGTCAATATCCTTCTCATACCATTGGTTGAGCGTCGCGGCGGCCCCCGCGCCCAGCGCGATGCAGAGGATCGTGGTGAACGCCAGCACGGGGTGAATCCGCCCCGGCGCGGCGAGTAGTCCGCACAGGCCCGTGAAGACCACAAGGGTCATGACCCTGGGCTTGGTCAAGGCCACGAAATCCCGCCAGTGCGCCGGAAGCGCGGGGGACATCGCCTTGGACATGATCGGCGAACTTGCCATAATCTCCTCACGGGTCAGCCCGGCGCCGTGTTTGCGCCGGGTCTGAAAAGCAGGCTGCGGCCTCAGCCGTGCCCATGGCGTCCCGGCTCACCGGGACGCCTGGTTGATGCCGCGTCTCAGTCGACGACCGGCAGGGTTTCGAACTGGTGATAGGGCGGCGGGCTGGTCAGCGTCCATTCCAGCGTCGTCGCGCCTTCACCCCAGGGATTGTCTTCCGCCTTCTTGCCCGCGACCATCGACCAGATCAGGTTCACGAAGAAGATCACCATACCGGCAGCCATGATTTCATAACCGTGGCTGGCAATCTGGTTCCAGTAGGCGAAGGCTTCCGGATAGTCGGGATAGCGGCGCGGCATGCCCGACAGGCCCAGGAAGTGCATCGGGAAGAATAGCATGTTCACGCCGATGAAGAACACCCAGAAGTGCAGATGGCCGAGAAATTCGTTGTACATCCGGCCGGACATCTTCGGGAACCAGTAGTAGAAGCCCGCGAACAGGCCGAAGACCGCGCCCAGCGACAGCACATAGTGGAAGTGCGCGACCACATAATAGGTGTCGTGCAGCACGTCGTCCACGCCGCCATTGGCCAGCACGACGCCGGTGACGCCGCCCACGGTGAACAGGAAGATGAAACCCAGCGCCCAGACCATCGGGGTCTTGAAGCTGATCGACCCGCCCCAGATCGTGGCGATCCACGAGAAGATCTTGATGCCGGTGGGCACCGCGATCACCATCGTGGCGGCGGTGAAGTACATCTTCACATTGACCGACATGCCGGTGGTGAACATGTGGTGCGCCCACACGACGAAGCCGACGACGCCGATCGCGACCATGGCATAGGCCATGCCGAGATAGCCGAAGACCGGCTTGCGGCTGAAGGTCGAGACGATCTGGCTGATCATGCCGAAGCCCGGCAGGATCATGATGTACACTTCGGGATGGCCGAAGAACCAGAAGAGATGCTGGTAGAGTTCCGGATCGCCGCCGCCAGCGGCATCGTAGAAGGTCGTGCCGAAATTACGGTCGGTCAGCAGCATGGTGATCGCCGCGGCCAGAACCGGCAGCGCGAGCAGCAGCAGGAAGGCGGTGACCAGCACCGACCAGACGAACAGCGGCATCTTGTGCAAGGTCATGCCCGGCGCGCGCATGTTCAAAATGGTGGTGATAAAGTTGATAGCGCCCAGGATCGAGCTGGCGCCCGCGAGGTGGAGCGAGAGGATCGCCATGTCCACCGCCGGACCGGCCGAACCGCTGGTCGATAGCGGCGCATAGACCGTCCAGCCGGTGCCCGCGCCGTTGCCTGTGCCGCCGGGAACGAAGGTCGAGCCGAGCAGCAGCGCGAAGGCGGGGATCAGCAGCCAGAAGCTGATATTGTTCATGCGCGGGAAGGCCATGTCCGGCGCACCGATCATGATCGGCACGAACCAGTTGCCGAAGCCGCCGATCATCGCGGGCATCACCATGAAGAAAACCATGATGAGGCCGTGGGCGGTGATGAGCACGTTCCACAGGTGATAGGCCTGATCCAGCGTGGCCGACGGACCGTCGCTGAACTGCGCCCATGTCTGGAGATACTGGATACCCGGCTGCGCGAGTTCGGCGCGCATCAGGCCCGAAATCGCGCCGCCGATGATCCCGGCGATGATCGCGAAAATCAGGTAGAGGGTGCCGATATCCTTGTGGTTCGTCGACATGAACCAGCGCTGGAAGAAGGCCGGCTTGTGATCGGCGCCGTGATGCTCGTGAGCCCCATGCCCGGAAGCGTCGCCGTGGTGGTCTGCGGTAATCGTGGTCATGGCGTATCTGCCCTTACATCAAATCTTGGCGGGAGCGGCAGCGGGCGCGGAGGCCTCAGCCGTCGCGGCCGTCGCGGCCGTCGCGGCTTCTGCGGCCTTGGGCTTGCCGCCCTGCGAGAGCACCCACTGGTCGAACTGCGCGGGAGGCAGCGCCTCGATCGCGATCGGCATGAAGCCATGACGCGCGCCGCAAAGCTCCGAGCACTGGCCGTAATAGACGCCGGGCTTGTCGATGGTGAAGCTCTTCTCGTTGAGACGGCCGGGCACGGCGTCCATCTTCACCCAGAGCGAGGGAACCGCGAAGCTGTGGATCACGTCCGCGCCGGTGATGATGAGCTTGACCGGGCGGCCGACGGGCAGAACCAGGCGGTTGTCGGGCGCCAGCAGATAAGGCTCGCCATTTTCGGCCGCCTTTTCCTTGGTCAGCATGTTCGACACGAATTCGGGGATTTCGTTGTCGGGATATTCATAGCCCCAATACCACTGATAGCCGGTCACCTTGACGGTGATCGCATCCTTGGGCGCGGGCTTGTACTGGTCCGCGAGCAGGCCGATGGACGGCACCGCGATCACCAGCAGGATGACGACCGGCACCACCGTCCAGATCACCTCGATGACCGTATTGTGCGACGTCTTCGAGGGGGTCGGGTTGGCGCCGCGCCGGAAGCGGACCATCACATAGAGCATCAGGACGAGCACGAGGATCGAGATGATCGTGATGATCGGCAGCAGCATCATGTCATGCAGCCAGCGGGCGCTGTGCCCGGTGGAGGTAAACTGCTGCTGGAGGGTGATTTCGCCCGGACGGGGCATGCCGATACCTTCGGTCGGCTTCATACGGGGCGGCGCGGCAACCTTTGCGGCGGGCGCCGCATCGGCGGCATTGGCGGCCGATTCGACCGGCGCGGCGGCATTATCCTGCGCCAGCGCCGGACTGCCCATCGCCAAAGCCGGCGCAAAGGCCAGCATCCCGGCGAGAATGAGCGATTTCACCTTGTTCATAGCGTCTTCTTACCCCGTAACCCCTTCGCGCCCCTGCAGCGGAGACGCACGCGCATACGCTTCGTCCCCGCCCGGTCGGTCTGCCGCGGCTTATAGGCATGGTTTTTTCCTGCCTCAAGCGTTCAGGAGCAGATTTTCTTCTCTGTTGCAACGCTTCCCTTGCCCGCCTATTCCGCTCCCGCGCACAAGGGCGCTGTTTCACGGGGCGCGGACGCCCTTTAATAAGGAGCGCGACGAGACGGGGTTTCCCGATGTCGGCCGCGCGAATGGATCTGTAACGAATGACCGACGACGAAGTATTGGCGGAATTCCGGGCGGCGGGCGCGCTGCTGGAAGGACATTTCATCCTGTCATCGGGGCGCCGCAGCGGCAATTATCTGCAATGCGCGCGCGTGCTGATGAACGCGGAACGGGCCGGGCGGCTGGCGCGTGCGATGGTGCAGCAGCTACCACGTGAATTGCGGCAGGACATCGATCTGGTCGTCTCCCCCGCCATGGGCGGCGTCATCATCGGCCATGAGGCCGGGCGCGCGCTGGACAGAGACGCGATCTTCCTGGAGCGGCCGGAAGGGACGTTCGAACTGCGGCGCGGCTTCGCCGTCACGCCGGGGCAGAAGGTGCTGATGGTCGAGGATGTGGTGACGACGGGTCTTTCGTCCCGGCAGGCGATAGAAGCCGTGGAGGCGGCGGGCGGCCTCGTCCTCGCCGAAGCGGCGCTGGTCGACCGTTCGGCGGGCGAAGTCGATCTGGGCGTGCCCTTCTATCCGCTCGTCAGCATCAATTTCCCGGTCTATGACGCGGATGACATACCGCCCGAACTGGCGGCGATTCCCGCTGAAAAACCGGGCAGCCGGAAGCAGTAGGCGATGGCGGCCTCTCCCGCGCATCTCCGGCTTGGCGTCAACATCGACCATGTGGCGACCATTCGCAATGCGCGGGGCGGCACGCATCCCGATCCGGTGAAGGCGGCGCTCATGGCCGTCAAGGCCGGCGCGGACGGCATCACGGCGCATCTGCGCGAAGACCGGCGCCATATCCGCGACGAGGATATCGCCACGCTGATCGCGGCGCTGACGGTGCCGCTCAATCTGGAGATGGCGGCGACGCGGGAAATGCTGGACATTGCGCTCCGGCATAGGCCTCATGCGGTCTGTATCGTACCGGAAAAGCGGGAGGAACGCACCACCGAAGGCGGGCTGGATGCGGCCGGGCAGATCGAGGCCCTGCGCCCCATCGTCGGCGCGCTGGGCGAAGCCGGGGTGCGCGTCAGCCTGTTCATCGAACCCGATCCGGCCCAGATCGAGGCGGCGATCCGGCTGGGCGCCCCGGTCGTGGAACTCCACACGGGCCGCTATGCCGAACTGACCGGCGCGGAACGGGCGCGGGAATTGCGGCGGCTGTCGGACGCGGCGGCGCTGGCCGCGAAGAACGGCATGGAGCCTCATGCCGGGCACGGCCTGACCTTCGGCAATGTGGGACCGGTCGCCGCCATTCCGCAGGTCGCCGAACTCAATATCGGCCATTTCCTGATCGGCGAGGCGATCTTCGGCGGGCTGGAAAACGCCATTCGCGAAATGCGGCGGCAGATGGATCTGGTGCGTTGATTATCGGCCTCGGCTCCGACCTGTGCAACATTGAACGAATCCGCAATTCGCTCGACCGCTTCGGCGACCGTTTCGAGCAGCGGGTATTCACCGACATCGAACAGGCCAAGGCCAACCGCCGCCCCTTCACCAAGGCGGGCACGCTCGCCAAGCGCTTCGCCGCCAAGGAAGCCTTTTCAAAAGCGGTCGGCACCGGCTTCAAACGCGGCGTGTTCATGAAGGATATCGGCGTCGTCAACGCGCCGAGCGGCGCGCCGACGCTGGCGCTGACGGGCGGCGCGCTGGCGCGGCTTCAATCCATGGTGCCCATGGGCTACAAGCCGGTCATTCACCTGACGCTTACCGACGATCATCCATGGGCGCAGGCGTTCGTCATCATCGAAATCCGGCCGCAGGACGATGCGGCGCCAGAGCCAAGCCCCCATCCATGACGGCATCCGACATGACCGAGAACAGCCTGCCCCCCGCAGAGGAAAGCCCTGTGCCGCAGGAGGCCGATACCGCCTCAAGCCCCGTCAACTGGTGGCATGAGGCGCGGAGCATCGCGCTGCTGATCCTGGCGGTGCTCGCCTTCCACAGCTTCGTCGCCAAGCCTTTCTACATTCCATCCGAATCGATGATGCCGGTGCTGTTGAAGGGCGACCGGCTGGTGGTGAGCAAATTTCCCTATGGCTGGTCCTATGTCTCGCCCAGCTTCCACCCGCTGCCTTTCCTGAAGGGGCGTATCTTCGGCCATATGCCAGCGCGCGGCGACATCGTGATCGTGTCGCCCCAGAATCGGCGGGAGGATTATATCAAGCGCGTGATCGGCCTGCCCGGCGACATCGTGGAAGTGCGCGGCGGACAGGTCATCCTGAACGGTCAGCCCGTGCCGCAAAAGGCGCTGAAACCCATCCGCGTGCCCATCGACGGCAATGCCCCCTGCCCGCCCATGCAGTTCCCCGGCGCGCGGCGGACGGGCGCGGACGGCGCGTCTTATTGCGAATTGCCGGTGAAGCAGGAAGTGCTGCCGGGCGGCAAAACCTATGTCACCATCGACATGGGGCCGAGCGCGCTGGACTGGTATGGGCCGGTCCGTATTCCGCGCGGCCATGTCTTCCTGATGGGCGACAATCGCGACAACAGCGCCGACAGCCGCGCGCCGCTGGAGGAGAACGGCCTGGGCGGACCGGTGCCGTGGGAAGCGATCGGCGGACGGGCGGAATTCATCACCTTCTCGCTGGACGGCGATTCCACCTGGAACCCCCTGACCTGGCTTCACGCCCTGCGCAGCGGGCGGGCCGGGAACAGCCTGCGTCCCCGGAGCGTTGACGCGCCGAAATAGACGATCCATGGGGGAATCGGGTTTGAGCAACAAGGTCCATATCGAGGAACCCGGCCCCAGCGAATACCGCAGTCCCCTTGTCCAGCATGAGATGAAGCGCGCGGGCGTATGGATCGCGATGGGCGTCGCGGTCGCGCTCATCGTGCTGCTGGCCCAACCGATCATGCTCATCATGGGTGCGCTGGTGCTGGCCACGATGATGGATGGCGGAACCCGTCTGCTGGGCCATGTGCTGCCCATCGGACGGGGCTGGCGGCTTGCCATCGTGCTGCTCGCCGCGCTGGTCTTCCTGATCTACACCTTCTTTCTCACCGGATCGAGCCTCGCCGCGCAGGCGCAAGCCATGCGCGTCATCGTCGAGGCGCAGGTGACGCGGATCGGCGGATGGATGCAGCAGCTTGGGATCACGACGACGCCCGAGGACTTCAAGAACCTGGCGAGCCAAGCCATGAGTTCGCTGGGCCGCGTCACGGCGGCGGTCGGGACGATGGTGGGCGCACTGACCAGCGGAGTCATGATGCTGGTGCTGGCCATCTTCATCGCCGTCGAGCCGAAGCTCTACGAGCGCGGCGTCGCCTGGATGCTGCCGATGGAAAAACGCGCGCGTTTCTACAGGATCGCGGACAAGATGGGCTGGACGCTGCGCCGGCTGATGTTCGGGCGGCTGATCGGCATGGCGGTGGAGGGCGTGGGCACATGGCTGCTGCTGTGGGCGGGCGGCGTGCCGATGGCGGGGCTGCTCGGCATATTGACGGGCCTGTTCGCCTTCCTGCCCAATATCGGGTCGATCATATCGGGCATATTGATCGTTCTGGTCGGTTTTTCGGCAGGGGTGAACGCCGGATTCTATGCCTTTGGCGTTTATCTGGCCGTGCAGATCGTGGACGGCTATCTGATCGTGCCGATGGTCGCCAAGCGTGCCACGGACCTCGCGCCCGCGCTGGTGCTGGCGGCGCAGATCCTGTTCGGTGCGCTGTTCGGCATATTGGGCCTGTTCCTGGCGGACCCGATGATCGCAATGCTCAAGGTCTATCTGGAGGAACGGTCAAGGATGCTGGAGGCCGAGCGGACGGACGGCCTCGCCGTTGATCAGGAAACGCCCTAAGGAACGCGCATTCGATGGCGGTTATGGGTGGGGAGCGGACGTAGCGTGGGCCCTCTTTCTTCCGTCATGCCAGCTTTCGCTGGGATGACGGATTTGGGGAAATGTCCGCTCCTGGACGTAAGCCGCCATTCAACGAGTTTTTGCAATCCCCAAGCAAAAAAAGAGGCCCGCAAGCGGGGCCTCTTCCTTGATCCTGCGATGGAAGCGCCGGTCAGTTGCCGGGCAGAGGGGGCGGCGGCGCGCCCTGTTGCATCATCTGCTGCATCTGCATGATTTCCGCGCGCGACTTGAAGTCGTGGAGCTGGACGTCGAAGACCAGGACCGAATCTGCCGGGATCGGTCCGGCGGCCTGGTCGCCATAGCCGAGCTGCGGCGGAATCCACAGGCGGTACTTGCCGCCCTTCTTCATCTTCTGAAGCCCTTCGGAGAAGCCCGGCACGACGCCGTCCACCGGCATGGCGGTCTGCGGATTCTCGTCGAACACCGTGCCGTCGAGCAGCGTGCCCTTATAGCCGACCAGCGCCACGTCCTGCGCGGTCGGGCTGGGACCGGCCCCTTCTTCCAGCACCTTGAACTGGAGGCCCGATTGCATCGTCTCGACGCCGTCGGCCTCCGCATTCTGCGTCAGGAAAGTCGCGGGCGACGGTTCCAGATTGCGCTGCCCGGCCCAGGCAAGGCCCCCCGCCGCCAGCACGATCACGGCGACGCCGATCCAGAGGCGCGTCAGCGACCCCTTGGCAATGGGATGAAGGGGAACAGCCGTCGTGGACATGGGCGCGCGCCTTGCAGTTGGAAGAAGACTATTAAGGAAAGGGCGGCCCTGCGGCCGCCCCGTCAGACATGCTTACCGGACGCCGTCGCGCTCGGCGCGCTTGCGCTCCAGCTTGCGGGCGCGGCGGACGGCCGCGGCCTTTTCGCGGGCGCGCTTTTCCGAGGGCTTTTCGTAATGACGGCGCAGCTTCATCTCGCGATAGACGCCTTCACGCTGCAGCTTCTTCTTGAGAGCGCGAAGAGCCTGATCCACATTGTTATCGCGAACGATGATTTGCATAAGCCAGTCAATCTCCAATCGAAAACGGGCGGTCCGCCAGGAATAAAACCCTTCCCGGCGGGCCTCCCGAATAAAAATCCATGAGTCGTCGCAAGTCACCCTGCGCCGTGTGGGGCGCGCCCTACCAGCAGAGTCGCGCAAATTCAACCCTAAAGCCATCCAATCCCGGCAATCCGCCGCATAAGCGGTCTCCGCCTTGCGCGGCGGAGGGGATGGCGACCCGCCTTTATCCAGCCCGGCGGGCAATTTTCCGGCCCTTTCCCGCTCTTTGCGGTTGATCGGCGCGGCACTTCGTGATTTCCTTGTCCCCGCCCGAACGCAATGGAGGATGAGGTTGGCGACAATTATGAACAATCGCGCGGCGCGGGGCCATCGAAACCCCTCCTTTGCCAAGCGGATCAGTTCGCACCTTGCCGCCGCGCTCGTCGTCTTCTGCCTGCTCCAGATCTTCATCGTCGCGAAAATGGGCGGGTCGCTGGTCCTGCATCTGGGGATCATCATCGCCATCGGCGGCTTCGCCGTGGCCGCGCGAGGGCTGGAACGGCGCTGGCAGATGATCGAACATGCCGGACTGTCCCAGAACGGGCTGGCGCTGCGGTTCCGGCGCGATCTGCTCCAGCTTTGGGCTGCCAGCCTGATCGGCGCGCTGCTGTGGATTCCGGTGGCCATCATATACCACGCGCTGTTCGGCTGAATCCGCGGAGCTAAAGAGCCTTTCCTTCGTTTCTTGCCTGTTACAGGAGGAGCGGACATGGCCGACGCCACGATTTTCGACCGGCTCAAGCAGGATCACGATGCGCATCGGCAATTGCTGGACAAGATGGACGATGCCGGGGATCAGGTGGATCGGCTGGAAAAACTGTTCGAGCAGTTCAAGGTCGAAGTGACCGCCCATGCCGCGGCGGAGGAGGAAACGCTCTATGCCACCATGCTGGCGCGGCCGGACCTGCGGGAAGACGCGCAGCACAGCGTGGCGGAGCACAAGGAAATCGGCGATTATCTGGAGGAGATGGACGGCCTCCCCTTCGACGGCGAGGCGTGGAGACGCACCTTCGCCACGATGAAGAAGCGCTACATCCACCATATCGACGAGGAAGAGGAAGAGATGTTCCCCGATGCCGCCAGGGAACTGACGGCGGAAGAGGAAGAACGGCTCGCGGCCGTCTTTGCCCGGCGCAAACCCGCCGAATTGAAGCGCGCCGAAGCGGAGAACGAAGCAGGGAAATAGGACGCGGTGCTTAGCCGGACGCAGGCTTGCCCGATTTGGGGTGGCACGCTCTTCTACTTGGGCACGCCCAGCATGAGGGAAGATCCCAGCGTTGGCTTACGCCGCCCTTCGGGTCGCCGGGATGACGGGCGCGTTTTCCCGCTGGTACGATCGCTTCGGCCGATCGATGGTGGAGAGGCAGGAGGATCAAGCCATGAGCGGACGGATCAGGGTCGGTATCGGCGGCTGGACCTATGAGCCGTGGCGCGGCGCCTTCTATCCCGAAGGGCTGCGGCAAAAGGATGAGTTGGCCTATGTCGGCGCGCATCTGACCGCGACGGAAATCAACGCGACCTATTACGGCACGCAAAAGCCGGCGACCTTCGCCAACTGGGCCGGGGCGGTGCCGGACGGCTTCCGTTTCGCGGTCAAGGCGTCGCGCTTCTGCACCAACCGGCGCGTGCTGGCGGACGCGGGCGAGTCCGTCGCCAAATTCGTGGGGCAGGGTCTGGCCGCGCTGGGCGACCGGCTGGGGCCGATCCTCTGGCAGTTCATGCCGACCAAGACTTTCGATCCCGACGATTTCGGCGCTTTCCTGAAACTGCTCCCCGCCAGCGTCGAGGGCATGCCGCTGCGCCACGCGCTGGAAGTGCGGCATGAAAGCTTCGACGATCCTGCTTTCCTGGCGCTGGCGCGGGATGCGGGCGCGGCGGTGGTGCTGGCCGATCACCCCGAATATCCCGCCCTGCATGGCCATGATGTGGGCTTTTCCTATCTGCGCCTGATGCGCAGCCGCGAGGAGGAAGCGACGGGCTACGCCACGGCGGATATCGCGCAATGGGCCGATACGGCGCGCGAAAAGGCGCGCGACGGCGACGTGTTCGCCTTCTTCATCAGCGGCGCGAAGGTCAGGAACCCGGCGGCCGCCATGGCGATGATCGCGCGGCTGGAACGCTGAAACGGCGGCCTTTCCCTGCTGACTGTGTTCCATGCGCAACAGGCTGTTGCATTTGCTGCAACTGCGAAGGCGTGCTTTGCGATTGTTACAACCGTGAGACGGGCGCATAGGCGCGGTCCCGGCCCGTCGGGTAGTATAAACCGGCCCGTCGGGTAGTATAAAAAAGTCAAATGTTCGAAGGAATTTCAATATGCGTCATGCTTTCCAAGGTATCGCGCTGGTGGTCGCGGTTGGCGCGCAGGTGCTGACCTTCTATTCGGTGCTTTTCGCCTGAGCGCTTTTGCCGCGCTTTCCTCTTTCCCGATCTGATCGGGACTCAAAAGGCCGCCCCGGGCATTCGCCAAGGGCGGCTCTTTTATTTTTCGTCATGCCAGCGAACGCTGGCATCTCTCTTCTTCTTAGGCATGATCCGGCCCAGGGAGATCCCAGCATTGGCTTACGCCGCCCTTCGGCTCGCCGGGATGACGGATTGGGCGATATTCGTTCCTGGCCGAACGGCCGTCGCGAGAATAGGACTCGCGAGCTGCATAAAGGGGCGTGTCAGCCCTCCGCCAGCCAGCCCGCCAGCAGATAGGCGACAAGCCCGACCGGCCCGAGTGCGCAAAGCGTCAGCAGGACCACGGCGATGCGGATGAGCGTGACGTCCACGCCGATGCGGTTGGAAAGACCCGCGCACACGCCCATGATCTTTCCGTTGCGGCGGTCGAGGGTGAAGCTGTCGTTCATGAATCCGGCCTTTCGATGCGATGTTGCGATTGATGCGGGGCGGCTCAGGCGATCGGAACCACCGGAACCGCCGCGCCGACGAAGATGCCGGCGAACAGGAAAGCCCCGGCGAGGGCGAAGCCGACGTTCTGAATCCTGACGATGGACATGGCGGTGACTCCCTTGACTTGGGGCAGCCGGACCATCCGGCCTGATGCCCCTTCGATTGCAGATTCGTTTGCAGGAGCCGTAAGCAGGAGCCGTGCCAATTGTGCTTTCCGGCTGAAATGCGGGTTTTGGGATGACGTGCCAGCGAAAACGCGGCGGGAGAATTCCGTAAGTTGGGATTATTTCCCATTTATCGGGAATATTTTCGAACTGTAAGCAGGCGGGAGAGACAGCGGCCGGCTTGCCTGGCCATGGTTGCGCCGCAAGCCGTTGCCGCTAGTCTGGGGCAGGGCGGGAAACAGGAGAGAGCATGTCATGACCCAGCGCCACCAGCCTGAACGCTTGCCGGAGGACCGCAACTGGATCGCCTCCGCCGGACTGGACCGCCGCCGCCTGCTGGTCGCAGGCACCTTCGCCGCCGGTTTCGCCGCGGCCTGCCGGCCCGTCTCCAGCAGCGCGATCCAGACCTCGGCCGAAGGGCTGGTGGAAGAAAGCGTGTCGATCCCCGCCGCCGACGGCTTCGCCATGCCCGCCTTCGCCGCCCGCCCGGCGGACAAGGAAAATGCCCCGCTCCTCTGCGTGGTTCACGAGATTTTCGGCGTCCATGAATGGATTCGCGACATATGCCGCCGCTTCGCCAAGGCAGGCTATTATACCATCGCGCCCGACCTGTTCGCCCGCCACGGCGATGCGACGAAGATCGCCGACTTCAAGCAGCTGGTGAGCGGCATCGTTTCCAAGGCATCGGACGCGCAGGTGCTGGCGGACATCGACGCGGCCTATGCCTGGGCGGGCGGCCATGGCGCGGACGGGTCGCGGCGGGGCATCACCGGCTTTTGCTGGGGCGGGCGGATCGTCTGGCTCTATGCGGCGCACAGCGCGCAACTGGATGCGGGCGTCGCCTTCTACGGCCGCCTCGTCAGCCAGAAGACGGCGTTGCAACCGCTCAGCGTGATTGAGGAGGCGGGGAAGCTCAAGGCCCCGGTGCTCGGTCAATATGGCGCGCTGGACCAGGGGATTCCGCTGGCCGATGTGGACGCGATGCGCGCGGCGCTTGAACAGGCGGGCAAGTCCCCGCCCGACGAGATCACCGTCTATCCCGGCGCGGACCATGGCTTCATGGCGGATTACCGCCCCAGCTACGACGAAGCGTCCGCCAAGGCGGCATGGCAGGCGGCGCTGGGCTGGTTCGACCGTTATGTGAAAGCGGGCACGTGATTATTTCCCGGTCATCGCCTTCACCGCCGCCAGCGTGCTCTTCACATGATCGACATAGTTCATTTCGCTGTGGACGAAGGCGATCCGGCCCGACGGCGCGATGACATAGGAGGTGCGGTCGGTCAGCCCCGGCCGCATCTTGAGCGCCACGTCATAGCCCTGGACGATGCCCGGCCCCGCCGACGCCACCGCGAACTTGCCCGCGCACTCCCTGGTGGAGAAGGCGACCAGATCGTCGACCGGATCGGCGGACATGCCGATCACGGTGGCGCCCGCCTTCTTGAAATCATCGATATGGGCGGCAAATTCGCGCGCTTCGGCCGAGCAGCCGGGCGTGAACGCCTTGGGGAAGAAATAGAGGACGACCGGGCCGCGCTTCAACTGGTGCGACAAAGTGAGGGTGAAGGTCTTGCCCGCCAGGGCGCCGCGCGTGGTGAAGTCGGGCGCTTTGGCTCCAACGGCCAGCGCCGCCATCGCGCCGGTCGCGCCCAGGGCGGCGGCGGTGCCGAGGAAAAGGGCCGCGATTCGCGCGATCAATGGGCTTGGCATGGTTCAACTGTCCTTGTCTGGCGAAGCGGGCGGTTCCCACAATTCGATGGCGTTACCTTCCGGATCGTGAATGCGGGCGAAACGGCCCGCATTGGGATGATCCCATTCGGGCTTGGTGATGACCGCGATCCGCGCGGCGCGCAAGTGGGCAAGCAGGTCGTCGAGATCGGCCACGCGGAAATTCATCATGAACGCCTTGTCGGCGGCGAAATAGTCGCTGTCCTGCTTGAAGGGTGCAAAGACCATGGGGCCGCCCAGCGTCTGCCACGCCCATTCATTCGCCTGTGCGGCGGGATCGGACGTGCAGCCCGCGCCGACGCCCAGATGGTCCCGATACCATGCGGCCAGCGCACCGGGATCGCGCGCCCGGAAGAATAATCCGCCCATTCCCAATACCGGCATGGCTGCGCTCCTGATGGAGGGGGGGCGTGTCGCTGCCCTTGCCGCAGCGGAACTCTTTCACGCGTCGCCGGTTCCTTGCGGATGCGTATCTATCTGCCTTTCGCCCTGCCGCTGCTGCTCCTTGCCTGTGATGGGGGGCATGACCGGCAATCCGGCATGACCGCCGATATCGAGAACGCCGCGCCGCCGGACGGGCAGGAGGAAGCGCCCGCAAACAATGCCGTCCCGCCCCCGGAAAATGCGGCATCGCCAAACGAGACGGAGGCCGGATCACTGATCCCGGCGGCATTGCGAGGGCGCTGGACGGGCATGGACGAGGATTGCGGCGACAGGCGCGCTGAACTGAAGCTTTCGATCACGCCGAAGGATTTGATCTTCCATGAGAGCGTCGGGACGGTGACGGGCATCGAACGGCAGGCGGACGGGCGGATCAGGATCGACGCGTCCTTCACCGGCGAAGGACAGAGTTGGACCCGCAGCCTGACGCTCAAACCCTCCGCCAGGGGGCAGGAACTGACCATGATCGATGACGGCGTGGCCGTGACGCGCAAGCGGTGCGGCTGAGAGGCACGGGTCGCGCTTCCTAAACCGGCTCCGCATCGCTAGAGCGGCCTGATGATCGGCCGACTGACACTGAGCGATTTCCGCAACCATGCGGATGCGCTGATCGTGCCCGATCATGCCTTCATCCTGCTGACCGGCGAAAACGGCGCGGGCAAGACGAACATATTGGAAGCCGTATCCATGCTGGCGCCGGGGCGCGGCCTGCGCGGGGCGGCGCTGCGGGACATGGCGCGGCAGGACGGCGCGGGCGGCTTCGGCATAGCGGCGGAAGTGGATGGCGTGATGCTGGGCACGGGCGTCGCGGCGGGCGCGCCGGACCGGCGGCAGGTGCGGATCGGCGGCGTCGCCGCATCGGCCAATGCGCTGGCGGATCATCTGGCCATCGTGTGGCTGACCCCCGCCATGGACCGGCTGTTCATGGACAGCCCCGGCGGACGGCGGCGCTTCCTGGATCGGCTGACGCTGGCGCTCCATCCCGGCCATGCGGTCCACAGCGCCCGCTACGAAGCGGCGATGCGCGCGCGCAACCGGCTGCTGGCCGACCCGCGGAGCGCCGATCCGCTCTGGCTCGACGCGCTGGAGGCGCAGATGGGGGAGCATGGCGCGCCGCTGGCGGCGGCGCGCGCCGATCTGACCGCGCGATTGAACGCGATGCTGGCGGATCAGCCGGACGCGCCCTTCGCCCGGCCGCTGCTGGCGCTGGAAGAGGCGGAGGGCGGGGGAGACGAGCCGCTTGGCCCGCGCCTCGCCCGGGAAAGGCGGCGCGACGCGGCGGCCGGGCGGACCTTATCGGGACCGCACCGGCAGGACCTGGCCGTCACCCATAGAGCCAAGGGGCAGGCGGCGGCGCTCTGTTCGACGGGGGAACAGAAGGCGCTGCTGCTGTCGATCCTGCTCGCCCACGCCGCGCTGGTGGCGGCTTCGCGAGGGCAGCCGCCGGTGCTGCTGCTCGACGAAGTGGCTGCGCATCTCGACCCGTCGCGCCGTGCTGCCCTGTTCGACCGGCTGCGCGGCATGGGCGCGCAGGTGTGGATGACCGGCACGGAAAGCGCGCTTTTCCAGGATGTTGGGGAGGCGACTCGGCTCTCCGTCACGTCCGGGCACGTTTTTCGTTCCGCCAGCTAACGCACCGCAGCAACGATTCGTCGCCCCGCACTTTTCAATTCGTCCGACCTCTGCCCTAAGGCCGTCACGGGAATGAAACGTCTTTGAATAGTCGGGGGTTCGCACGGATGATCGGTGGTTTTCGCGCTCTGTTCGCGGCAATGATGCTTGCGCTCGGCGCCCTGACCGTTACGCCCGCCGCCGCCGGCGTCCTCCAGTGCGTGCCCTTTGCCCGCCAAGCTTCCGGCATCGAGCTTTACGGCAATGCGAATAGCTGGTGGGGCCAGGCGGAGGGCCGTTACGATCGCGGGCATGAGCCGCGCGTCGGCGCGGTGCTGGCCTTTTCGTCCAGCCGCGCGATGCCGGTCGGCCACGTCGCGATGGTGAGCAAGGTCGTGAACGACCGCGAAGTGCTGCTGACTCATGCCAACTGGTCCTATCGCGGCGGGATCGAGCGCAATGTCCGCGCCATCGATGTGTCGCCGGACAATGACTGGACCGATGTGCGCGTGTGGTACGGTCCCATCGGCAAGCTGGGCCTGCGCTCCAATCCGGCGCGCGGCTTCATCTATGCCAACCCCCCGCGCGACGAGGCAAGCGGCGTGCGGTTCGCTTCGGCCGACCGCGCCACCGCCGGCACCGAGGCCGCGCGCGGCGCCTACTGAGCGCTTAACCACTTCCTAAAAGTTCGCGGCCTAGGATCGTCCCCGGTGGGGCGATTCTCCGATTGAGGTCGCATGATGTTTCGTTACGTTCGCTGGGCGGCGATGCTGCTGCTGTCCGGCGTGATGGCCGCGCCCGTGCTGGGAGCGACGGCACTCCAGTGCGTTCCCTATGCGCGCATCGTGTCCGGCGTGGAGATCTACGGCGACGCGCTGACCTGGTGGGATCAGGCGGAGAACCGCTATCAACGCGGGCACAGGCCGCGAACGGGCGCTGTCCTCGCCTTTCGTCCGGCGGGACCGATGACGCTGGGCCATGTCGCGGTGGTCAGCCAGGTGCTGGGCGATCGGCGCATCCTGATCCGTCATGCCAACTGGTCCGCGCCCGGCGCGATCGAGGAAGACGTGATGGCTGTGGATGTATCCCCGGCCGGCGACTGGAGCGAAGTGCGCGTGTGGCACAGCCCGACCGGGCAGATGGGCGCGCGCGTCAATCCTGCGTTCGGCTTCATCTATGGCGAAAAGGGGAAGCTGCGTCCGTTCACGCCCGATCCGGCTCTTGGGACCAGCACGCGTTTCGCCGGCGTCGATCAGAATCTGTGGAAGGATGTTCGCGTTCCGGCGCGTCCGGCAGCTTCGCGTTCCGCCTCGGACGAGGCCCAACTGCGGCAGGCTGTGCTGGCCGATACCCGGGAAGTGCGCAGGGCTCCGCGCGGCCCGCGTCTGGAAAGCGATCCGCGCGTTCTCGAATATGCCGACGGCACGCTGGCTTCACGCTCGCTGCACGACATCATCACTGACGTGAAGCAGGAAGCGCGGCTGCGCTGAGGATTATTCCCCGGCCGCTTCGGGCGCATCCTGGGCGGCGTTTTCGAACCAGGCTTCGACGGGGCCGGACAGCTTGATCGTCAAGGGATTGCCGTGGCGGTCGCGGGTCTTGCCCGCCGCGACGCGAATCCAGCCTTCGGAAATGCAATATTCCTCGACATCCTTGCGCTCGCGCTCCTTGAAGCGGATGCCGATGCCGCGTTGCAGGACATCCATGTCGAAATGGGGGCTGCGCGGGTTGGTCGAAAGACGATCCGGGGGCGTGTCGCTCATATCTTGCTTCCTATGGCCATGCGGCGCGCCTAGCCGCCGCCCCGCCCTCCGTCAACCATGGGCGGCGGCACGAGAGCAGCCCCAGGATCGATGGGCATTCAGCGACGGCAGGCGGGCCGTTCCCATTCATGCGATCGAACTTTTTTCACGCGAGGCGTGAAGTATCCGGAAGTCACGATGCGCAGCCCACCCATCAGCGTGCGGAGGGTCGGTCAGCAGGGCAAGAAGCGCCTTTCGGCGCGCCCTTTTCCGCTTCTCCGCGCCTCCGCGTGACTCGGTCAGATCAGCCGGCTGCGCAGGACGATCCCTGAACGTCGATCCGGCCTAGCGGCATATCCGGACACGCACGCGCCGGCCGGTATAGGGGCTGCGGCGCCATTCGATCCAACAGCGCTGGCGATGCCCGCGCCAGTCGCGCCGGTTGTCGCGCCAGTGCCGCCGGTCGTTCCAGCGATGATCCCGGTCGCCGCGCCAGCCGTCGCGATAGTGATGGTCGCGCGCCTGTGCGGGAATAGCCGTCGCACCGAGTCCGGCAATGGCCAGTCCCAGCACCGCTACGCCTTTCCATAAAAAGGTCATGATGCTTCTCCTCACCGATCCCGCCGCTCCACCGGCGGGACGTGATGGAGAGGATGGACAATGGCGGCTGAACGGTCCGGGAACGCGCCTGTCAGTTTGCGTTCAGCCTGCGCTACTGTTCCGCAGCGCCGTTTCGGTCTCCGTCATATAGTCGCGCGTGATCGGCAACGTGCGCCGGTCGCGGACATATTGGACCTGATAATTCACCATCCCGCCATGCTCGAACACCGTCGCCGCTCCGGCGAGATAGAAGGTCCACAGGCGGAAGAAGCTTTCGTCATACAGGGCGACGATCTCTTCCCTGTGCTCCATTGTCCGCTTGTACCATTCGCGTATCGTCAGCGCATAATGCAGGCGGAGCACCTCCACATCCGTCACCATCAGGCGCGTGCCCTCGCTGCCCCGCAGCATTTCGGACAGGGCCGGGATATAGCCGCCGGGAAAGATATATTTCTGCGTGAAGGCGTCGGTGATGCCGGGGCCGTCGATGCGGCCGATGGTGTGGAGCAGCATCACGCCGTCGGGCGTCAGCAGGTCGCGGCATTTGTTGAAGAAGGTGCGGTAATGCGCCGTCCCCACATGCTCGAACATGCCGACCGACACGATCCGGTCGAACGGCCCGTTCATGTCGCGATAGTCGATCAGTTCGAAGCGGACATGATCGGATACGCCCGCCTCCTGCGCCCTCTGGCGCGCGACCTTGAGCTGTTCCTCCGACAGGGTGATGCCCGTCACGTCGACGCCGCAGGTGCGATGGAGATAGAGCGCCATGCCGCCCCAGCCGCAGCCTATGTCCAGCACCTTCATGCCGGGTTTCAGCAGCAGCTTGGCGGCGATATGTGCCTTCTTGTCCTCCTGTGCCTGTTCCAGGCCGATGCCCGCCCGATTGTCGGCATCGGGCCAGTAGGCGCAGCTATATTGCCGGTCCTTGTCGAGGAACAGGGCATAGAGCGCGCCCGACAGATCGTAGTGATGGGCGACGTTGGCTTTCGCGCGGGAGCGGTGGTTGGCGCGCCAGAGCGTCTGGCGAAGCGCCTTGAACGCGCGCTTGAGCGGCCCCCTGCTGCTGATCGACCGGCCCTTTTCCCAGGCGTTGTTGACGCGGATGAGGGAGATCAGCTCCATAATGCCGCCGCCCTCGATCGCGACCCGCCCGTCGATATAGGCTTCCGCCATGCCGAGCCGCGGGTCCTTCAATATGTCCAGCGGAACGCGCGAATCGAGGAATGTGAGCGTCAGGCCGGGGAAGGCCGGATCGGGCGTCCCCACCGTGCTGCTGGAGCCGTCATGATAGATGACCGTAAGCTGGCCCTGCGAAACCAACCGCCTGAGAATCCGTTCGAATATCTTCATGTGCCGCAACCTGCCCTGTCATGACGCGGGCGTCAAATGCCTGCGTACCAATCATAGCCTGCGCGGTCTTCCCAATAGCCGCCCTTGCCCGCGCCGATACCGGACAGGCTCTCCACCGCCTCTATCGCCATCAGATATTTGGCGTGCTTGTAGCCCAATTGCCGCTCCACCCGCAGCCGCAGCGGCGCGCCGTTCGCCACCCGCAGCGGCCGGTCGTTCAAGGCGAAGGCCAGGATGGTCTGGGGATGGAAGGCATCGATCAGGTCGATGCTTTCATAATAGCGCCCGCCCCCGCCCATATCGTCGGCGCAGCGCAGGACGACATAGCGCGCCCGGCCGTGCATCCGCGCGGCGTCGAGGATGAGCGACAGCGGCACGCCGCGCCACTTGCCGATGGCGCTCCAGCCTTCGACGCAGTCATGGCGGGTGATCTGCTCGCGATGGGGCATGGCGTGGAGTTGGGCGAGCGAGAGCGACAGGGGCCGGGCGACCATCCCGCCGACGCGCAGCCGCCAGTCGGCAAAGCCGCTCCGCCACAGCGCCCTATAGGCCGGCGTGTCGGGATTGGCGGTGCCGTTGGCGCGGAAGAAGGGGGAGATCTGATCCGGCCGGAATTCATGCGCGAGGGCGTCGGGACGCATCAGGCCACGCTGCGCCCATTGATGGAAATTGTCCGCCGAAAAGAGCGCATCGCGCACCGTTTCTTGGCGCGCCAGCCGGTCGCAGCCCGCCAGCGCGGCGGCTCCCCCCAGCACCAGCGCGCGGCGGGAGAGAAGGCGCGTCATCGCCTTTTCTCCGGCACGCGATATCTGCCCGTGAGCATGGATCGAACCTCATTGAGCGGACCCGCCAACAGCACCATGAGGATGTGGACGAGGAAGAAGGCCGCAAGCGCGAAGGCGACGATAAAATGGATCGACCGGGCGGACTGCCGCCCGCCGAACAGGTCGATCAGCCACGGCCAGGCCGCGTTCATGCCCGGCGACATGGCAAGGCCGGTCAGGATCGCGACCGGCAGCAGCAGGAAGATCACCGCCCCATAGCTGCCCTTTTGCAGCACAGTGTAGCGAAGCGCCGCCTCCCCCGTGGGAAAGCGCAGGCGGGCATGATCCTGGATATCCTGCCAGACGTGGCCGGGGGCCAGCTCCCCCCGGCGGAAGAACAGGTCCCGGCGGATGTGCCCGTTGCCCAGGCTCCAGAGCATATAGACGAGCAGCGAGAAGAGAAGGACCGGCGCGGCGGTCAGGTGCCAGTGCCGCGCCATGGCGAGATCGTAGAGCGCTGGCAGCGTGATCCAGCCGGGGAAGCGACCCGGTTCCAGCCAGGCATGATCGAAATTGGCCCCATATTGGCCCCAGTAAAGCCGCGGATGCGCGTTGAAGATACCCAGGCCGCTGGTGAATAGCATATAGAGCAGCATCGCATTCAGCCAATGCCACAGGCGCGTCGAAAGCCGATGGCGCTGCACCATGCGCGGCATGACGGCGGCGGCCTGGCCCTGTCCCATGAGGGCAACTGTTACCCTTTTGCATCAGTCAGGTCAAAATGGATGTTCGGAGCGCAAAAGGAAGGACGCCGTTCATCTGGCAGCCATCTAGCGGGCGCATAAGCGCGCTCCCACCGCAAGTAAGCCGGCGGGCCCTGAAACGACTATGGAATGATAGCTGGTATGTTTCAAGAGGGTTAGGATCAGAATAAATTTATAGATCAGTCCCTTTTAAAAACTGATTGAGTATCTAGATAAAGCTCATCCCGGTTCAGGGTGTCGAATAATATATGAGGAACATGATGAAAACTGCGATTATCGCGGCGATTGCTGCTGCCACCGTTTCCGTCCCTGCTTTTGCGCAGGATGCAGCTCCCTTTACTGGCCCGCGCGCTGGCGTGATCCTGGGCTATGACAATATCCAGGGCAGCGACGGTTTCACCTATGGCGGCTCCGCCGGTTATGACATCGCGGTCACGCCGCGCGTCACCGTCGGCCCGGAAGTGTCGTTCAGCGACTCCACCACCAAGGACAGCGGCGTCCATGCCAGCCGCGACCTCGCCGCTTCGCTGCGCCTGGGCTATGTCGTGACGCCGCAGGTGCTGGCGTTCGGCAAGGTCGGCTATGCCAATACCCGCTTTGAATATGCCGGCGCGCATCAGTCGCTGGAAGGCGTGCGTTTCGGCGGCGGCCTGGAATATGCGGTGACCCCGCGCACCTATATCTCGGCCGAATATCAGCGGACCGAATATGAGGATGATTTCGGCGGCCGCAATGCCGGTCTGGTAGGGGTCGGCTTCCGCTTCTAAGCGCGGTCGATCGCAGGACGAAGGGCGGCTCCCCTTGCGGGCCGCCCTTTTTTTTGGGTCAGTCGCTTGCAAACCCTCGCGCCGGGTGGCGTTTATGGGTGGTTTGCGGTCGCCCCCTCCCCGTTGTCATGCCAGCGAAAGCTGGCATCTCTCTTTCTTAGGGTGCAACCAAGCCTAAGGGAGATCCCGGCTTTCGCTGGGATGGCGGATAATGAACGTCCGCAACTGGCCGAAAGAAGCCGCCGGCGCGAGGGTTTGCAAGGTGCGTCATTCCCCTTTTGCAGGCCAGCAATGGACCTGCGGCGAAAAAAGCGCCAATCTTCGTCAATGTTCATGGGATGTTTCATGACGCTGCCGGGTCCTCGCGCTCCGGCTTTCCTAGCGCAGGCACCTGTCCAGCCCGTCCCGCTGGACCACGCCGACGCGCGCGGCGATGCTGTTGCCGTAGCGCCTGGTGAAGCCGCCCGGCGCGACCGCCGCCCGCTTCTTCGGCAATGGCAGGACAGCGGCGATCCGCGCCGCCTCCGCCCGCGTCAGGCGGCTGGCATCATGATGGAAATACCGCAGCGCCCCCGCATTCACGCCATAGGTTCCGATGCCGGTCTCCGCGACGTTCAGATAGACTTCCATGATCCGCCGCTTTCCCCATATGGCCTCGATCAGCACCGTGAACCACGCTTCGAACCCCTTGCGGACAAAGCCGCCGCCCTGGATCAGGAACACATTCTTCGCGGTCTGCTGGCTGATCGTCGATCCGCCCCTGATCCGGCCGCCGCTGGCATTATGCCGCATGGCCTGCGCGATGGCGTCGACGTCGAAGCCATGATGCGAGCAGAAGCGGCTGTCCTCCGCCGCGATGGCGGCCCGCGCCATGTTCGGGTCCATATCGTCCAGGCTCATCCAGTCCTTCGTGAAGCCCCTGGAATCGAACAGCATCGTCAACGTCACCGGCGGCGGCACGACGCGATAAATCCCCACCAGCAGCAGCGAGAACACCGCAAAGACGACCACGATCCTGATCGGAACGGTGATCCAGCGGGAAAAACGGCGGGAGGAGGAAACGGGTTTGGCGTTCATGGCGTCCTCGTAACGCGCCGCCCCCGCTTCGTTCAAGCGGCCGCGAGCATTCTCCTTTCGGACCGTCTCCGTTCGATGCGCGGCACCATGGGAGTACCGGAATGACCTTGCCCGACGGCTGGCGGCCGATGGAGGCAACCGATATCGCGGCCGTGTCGGCCATTTCCGATGCCGTGCACGGGCCTTTCACGGAGGATGCGGAAATCTACGCCGAAAGGCTGGCGCTTTATCCGGCGGGATGTTTCGTGCTGGAACGGCAGGAACGCATATCGGGTTATCTCATTACCCATCCATGGCATGGGGCGACACCGCCCCCATTGAACCGGCGCGTCGGAGCGATGCCGGCCGATGCGGATTGCTATTATCTGCACGACCTCGCGCTGCTGCCGGAAGCGCGGGGGTGCGGAGCGGGCCGGGCTGCGACGGACTGCGCCCTGCGCGCCGCGCGGGCGGCGGGGCAGGACGTCATCCTCCTCACGGCCGTGGGCGGCGCGGAGGCTTTCTGGAAAAGGCAGGGCTTCGCCGCCATTGCCGGCAGGCGCGACGATGCGGGCAAGGCGTCCTACGGGGAGGAGAGCGTGCTCATGCGCCGTCTGGTTTGCGCCGGGGGACCCGATAGGCTGTAAAAAGCGGGATGCGGATGCTGTCCGATGCCCAATCGTCAAAGCCGCTCCACCTGGATGGACTGGCGGTTGAGGACGGCGCTTCCGAAAACCGTCATGAAGGCGATATCCGTCGCGTCGCGGCCCACGGCGATGCGGACCATGGTTTCAATGGGCGCAAGGCCGGTGGCGTCGACCAGATGCCAGGCCCCGTCCAGCCAGACTTCGACCACGGCATGGAAATCGGGCGGATCGAGGTCCAGCGCATAGACGGAGACGAGCCGGGCCGGGATGTCGCAGGCGCGAATAAGCGCGGCGGTCAGATGGGCATAATCGCGGCAGACGCCCTGTTGGGTGACGAAGCTGTCGACCGCGCTGGTCGTCGCGTCCGAACTGCCGGACACATAGCGCAGATTGTCCCGGACCCATTGGACAAGGGCCTGCACCAGCACGCCGCCTTCCAGTCCGGGGAAATGCCCTTCGACGAAGCCGCCGAAACGGTCCGCCTCGCAATAGCGGCTGGGCCAGATGAAGGGCAGCACCGATTCCGGCAAATCGGGCAAGGGCGATTTGCGCAGCCCCGAAAGATCGGGTGCGATCCGCTCCACCTCCACCGCCGCATGATAGCGCAGCGTCATGCGCCCGCCGCCCGCGCGCGTCCAGGCCCGGCGGCCCACGGCGCTTCCTCCGCCCAGGGTGGAGACAGGCCCCGCCCCTTCGACCATCAGCGATTGTTCCAGCACATGCTGGTCGGGCATTTCCGCCGCCTCAAGCGCCAGCAGGACATCGGCCGGCCCGGCAAAATCATAGTCCAGCACGGTTTCGATTTCGAGGTGCATCCCTGCCCTTTCCCTTGTCCCGCAACACAACCGGTCAATCCCGCGTCCGTTCCTTCCGCGTTGTGCTCCAGCTATTTACATGGTCCACGCGAAGAAAAAGGCGGTTATGCCGCTTGCAACCTTGAATGGCGGTTATGGGCGGATTGCCTACAGGTGGCTTCCCCGTCCCCGTTTGTCCTGAGTAGCCCCTGAGCCTGTCGAAGGGGCGTGTCGAAGGATAGATGTTGCGCCAAAGACCCTTCGATACGGATCTTCGACTTCGCTCAGCCCTGCTCAGGGCGAACGGATGAGGGGGAACGTCCGCAAATGGCCGTAACCGGCTTTGCAAACGCCATCATCACTCATGTAAAAGGCCCGCCGTGCTTCCTTGCGCGGCAGGCCTTTTCAGTGCGTGAAGCGTGAGACGGGCAGCGCCGCACCGGCCAGCATCCGGTTGATCCGTCCGGAAGCCGGTCAGCGCTTATTCGCCGCCGTCATCCGCTTCGGATCCCGCCATCATCCCTTCGGCGACCTCCTCGGTCTTGCCCCGGATCGCCCGTTCCAGACGATCCGCCATTTCGGGATTTTCCCTGAGGAAGGTCTTCGCATTTTCCCGGCCCTGACCGATGCGGACCGAGTCATAGGAGAACCATGCGCCCGATTTTTCGACCACGCCGGCCTTGACGCCCAGGTCGAGGATCTCGCCGATCTTGGAAATGCCCTCGCCATACATGATGTCGAATTCGACCTGCTTGAAGGGCGGAGCGACCTTGTTCTTGACCACCTTCACGCGGGTCGCGTTGCCGACGAAGTCGTCGCGATCCTTGATCTGGCCCGTGCGGCGGATGTCGAGACGGACGGAAGAGTAGAATTTGAGCGCATTGCCGCCCGTCGTCGTTTCCGGATTCCCGTACATGACGCCGATCTTCATGCGGACCTGATTGATGAAGATCACGATGCAGCGCGAACGGCTGATCGAGCCGGTCAGCTTGCGCAGCGCCTGGCTCATGAGGCGCGCCTGGAGGCCGACATGGCTGTCGCCCATTTCGCCTTCGATCTCCGCGCGGGGCACCAGCGCGGCGACCGAGTCCACCACCAGCACGTCGATCGCATTGGACCGCACCAGCGTATCGACGATCTCCAGCGCCTGTTCCCCGGTATCGGGCTGCGACACGATCAGTTCGTCGATGTCCACGCCCAGCTTCTTGGCATAACCCGGATCGAGCGCATGTTCGGCGTCGACAAAAGCCGCGACGCCGCCGCCCTTCTGCGCCTCGGCGATGACATGCAGCGCCAGCGTGGTCTTGCCCGAGCTTTCCGGCCCGTAAATTTCAACGACGCGCCCGCGCGGCAGGCCGCCGATGCCGAGCGCGATGTCGAGGCCGAGCGAGCCGGTCGAAATCGCTTCGATCTCCATCTTCTCGCGGCTGCCCAGCTTCATCGCCGAGCCTTTGCCAAAGGCGCGGTCGATCTGGGAAAGGGCCGCTTCCAACGCTTTTTGTCTGTCCATTGTCCCTGTCTTCTTGGAATCGATGAGTGAGAGCATTGCGGTCATGGCCCTGTCCCCTGTCAAGTGGAACGCGCCGATTCTTCCGGCGCCTGGCCATCATGTATCCTGTTTGTTCCACAAGAACAAGGGGGGAACAGAATTTTCCTATCGCCCCTCCAGCGCCTTGCCCAGGGCGCGCTCCACCGCTCCGATGGTGAACGGCTTGGCCAAGGTGGGCCGCGCCGCATGGGTGGTCGGCAGATCGTCGGCCATGCCCCCGGTCGCAAAGACGAAGGGTATGGCATGTTCGACCAGGATGTCGGCGACCGGCCAGCTCTTTTCGCCCTGGAGGTTGCAGTCCAGCAACGCGGCGTCGAAGCCGCCCTGCCGAGCAAGCATGCAGGCTTCCTCCAGAGACGTCGCCAGACCGTGCAGCCGATAGCCCAACGTGTCGAGATAATCCTCCAGCATCATGCCGATCATCGCTTCATCCTCGACGATCAGGATGGATTTGCCGTCCGACATGCCTGCATTCCCTGTTGCGAAAGGCTTCGCTATCGCATCGGATGCGGCTTGCCCAGCCCCAATCCCCTGATCCACCGCAAAGTCATTCCGCCGCCGGTGGGCGCAAAGCGAGCGCGTCGCGCGCGGCTTCGGCCAACTGGCTGACGGAAAAGGGCTTGGGCAGGAAGGCGACATTGGCGATGTCGATGGATTTGCGAAGCTGTTCCTCGGCATAGCCGGACATGAACAGGACCGGCAGGTCGGGGTGCGTCCGGCGCGCGCGGGCGACCATCGCCGGACCGTCCATGTTGGGCATGACCACGTCCGAGATGAGAAGGTCGATCCGCTCGTCCCCGGCCAGCACCTCCAGCCCTTGTTCGCCGTCGCTAGCGGTCAGCACCTTGTATCCCTGCCGCACGAGCGCGCGTTCGGCGACGGCGCGGACCATGTCCTCATCCTCCACCAGCAGCACGGTGCCGGTGCCCCATGTCTCGCTGCGGCGGACGGGAGCCTGCGGCTTTGCGGGCTGATGCGCGTCCGCGCCCTGATAGACGGGGAGGTAGATGACGAAGCTCGCCCCCCGCCCCAATTCCGATTCGGCGAAGATATAGCCGCCCGACTGCTTGACGATGCCGTAGACGGTCGACAGCCCCAGGCCCGTGCCCTTGCCCAGTTCCTTGGTGGTGAAAAAGGGTTCGAAGATCTTCGCCAGCACCTCCGGCGCTATGCCAAGGCCCGTGTCGGACACGCGCAGCGCGGTATAATCGCCCGCGGGCATGATCTGGCTGCGCATCTCGCGCACGCGCGCGGCGGGCACGGCATAGGTCTGGATGTTGAGCGTGCCCCCTTGCGGCATGGCGTCGCGGGCGTTGACGGCCAGGTTCACGATCACCTGCTCAAGCTGGCCGGGGTCCGCGCGCACCGCGCCCAGATTGCGGCCGTGGCTGACTTCCAGCTTCACGCTTTCGCCCAGCAGCCGCTTCAGGAGGTTGGACACGTCCGCCACGATATCCGGCAGTTGGAGAACCTGCGGCCGCAAGGTCTGTTGGCGGGAGAAGGCGAGCAACTGGCGCGTCAGGCCCGCCGCGCGGTTGCTGTTCGACTTGATCTGCTGGATGTCGTCATAATCGCTGTCGCCCGGCGTATGGCGCATCAGCATCAGGTCGCAATGGCCGATGATCGCGGTCAGGATATTGTTGAAGTCATGCGCGACCCCGCCCGCAAGCTGGCCGATGGCCTGCATCTTGGTCGCCTGCGCCACCTGCCGCTTGAGCTTGCTTTCCTCGCTATTGTCCTTGAGGCTGAGCAGCACCGCCGCTTCGCCCAGGCCGCGCACGCCCGCGAGGCTGAGCGCGGTCGGTTCGTCGGGCTGGTCGCGCATCCTGACGGCAATGTCGCCGGACATCTGCGGGCCGACGGCGAAGCGGCGCACGGCGTCGGCCACCGCCGCCTGATCCTCCCGCACGACAAGGTCGCCGGGATAGCTGGGCTTCTCGCCGGGATTAAGGCCCACCGCCCGCCCGAATGCGTTGTTGAGGAAGAGCACGCGCCCGTCCCGGTCCGCCATGGCGAGGCCGAAGGGCAGCAGCGACAGCAGCGTTTCGATATAGGACAGCGCCGACGTCCCGCCTCCGCCGCCCGGCTCGTCGATGAGGAGGAGGAGCATCGGCCCGTCCTGCCCGCCGCCCGTCTGGGTCGCGCGGCGCAGCGGCACCTGGAGCAGGCGCAGCGGCAGCCCGCCTGTCTGCTCGCGCGCCAGGAACAGCCGTCCCTTGTCGTCCACCCGCATGTGCTGGGCAAAATCGCGGCCCGTGGCGTTGGCGTCGATCCGCCCCACGGCGCGGAGCAGGAAAGCGCCATTGGCCGCCCGGATGCGCCCTTCGCCGCCGATCATCACCGCCATGACGCCCGCCTCGCCAAGCTGGCGCCCGGCCTCGCCCGTCAGCAGGCGATGCACGTCGTCCAACGCGCTGGGCTGTCGGACGGGCGTGAAGCGCCAGAGCAGATAATCCTCCGCGCGGCCCGTCCGGCAGATGTCTACGTCCAGCCGCAGCGCGCCATGCGCCATGCCGCGCACCGCCGCTTCGCCATCCTTCCACGCCTTGCGCGCGGCGGCCGTCAGCTTTTCGGTCAAGGCGGGGTCGGCGATGAGGGCGGGCGGAGTGGGATAGCCCGCGAACCATTCCCCGAACAGGTCGCTGGCGCACAGCAGGCGGCCGGTGCGGTCGGTGACGGCGATGGCGACGTTGGACGCGTCCGCGGCGGCGCGGGCCACGGTCCAGTCGGGCATCGCCTCGCTATCGGCGGGGGCGGGGGGATAGAGATGGCGGAACCAGGACAGCAGCGCCGCGATCACCAGCACCGCGGCGGCAAAGCCCGCCGCCAGCGCCCATTCGCCCACGGCGAATAGAACCAGCCCCGCCGACAGCAGCGCCCCGCCGACCAGCAGCGGCAGGGCCAGGCGCGAAGGCGGCCGCGCCAGCCACGCATCGTCCTTGCCTTTCAACCGCGTGGCCATGCCCGCGTACCCCCTGCACCCATTACGGAACGGCGCCCTCTTCGATCAGACGGGCGCGATTTCCTCCAATGCGCTGCTTTCGGCCTGCTTGCCAATCCTCAATTTGCGGGCATTCCATTTCCGGCCCATGCGATGCCGCCAGAACCAGTCGGCCAGGAAATAGCCGACCGCCGCCGCGGCACAGGAAATCAGCGCCAGGCCGAACAGCATCGCAGGCGCGGCCTCCGAAAAGAGCCAGGTGCACCATTGCCCGATGGTCGCATGATCGTTGACCAACGTCATGAAGCCGGACGCATCGGCGGAGCGCCCCAGCGTCCAGTTGCCGATATAGACCGACGCCCAGAGAATGAACGGCGTCGTCGCGGGATTGGAGAGGAAAGTCATCGCCGCCGCGACCGGGATATTGGCGCGGAACGGCAAGGCCAGCAGCGCCGCGCCCGCGATCTGGACGCCGGGGATCAGCAGGAAGATGCCGACCAGCAGCCCCAGCGCGACGCCGCGCGGCACCGACCGGCGGGTGAAACGCCAGAGCGAGGGTTCCAGCACGCGATGCGCGACGGGGGCGAGAAAGCGGTTGTTCTCCAGCGATTCACGAGTCGGGGCATTGGCGTGCCACCAGCGTGTGAAGCGGTTGGTCATCAGCCGTGCGCCTTCATGATGCGCTGCTGATCGCGTTTCCAGTCGCGTTCCTTGATCGTCTCGCGCTTGTCATGGGTCTTCTTGCCGCGGGCGAGCGCCAGCTCGACCTTCGCCTTGCCGCGCCCGTTGAAATAGATGCTCAGGGGCACCAGCGTCATTCCCTGCCGCGCGACCGCGCCGTGCATCTTCGCGATCTCCCGTTCGTGCAGCAGCAGCTTGCGGGGGCGTTTCGGTTCATGGTTGTAGCGGTTGCCGTGGCTGAATTCGGGGATGTTGCTGTTGACCAGCCACACCTGCTCGTCGCGCACCTCGGCATAGCTTTCGGCGATGTTGCCTTCGCCAAAGCGCAGCGATTTGACCTCCGTGCCCTGAAGCGCGATCCCGGCCTCGAACACGTCGTCGATGAAATATTCGAAGCGCGCGCGCCGGTTTTCGGCGACGATCTTCTTCTTGTCGAATGTTTCGGGACGGGGACGGGCCATGATTTCCAGAACTAACCACTATGCTTTCTATATGGGGTCGCCGGCCCCCTTAAACCAGACCGGCGATCTCCAGCGCGCGGTCGACGGCGGCGCGGCTCGATTCCGATGGCCAGGTGACTGGCAGGCGGACGTCGCCGGGCATGTCGGGCCGAACGCGGGTGAGCGCATATTTGACAGGTCCAGGTGAAGAATCGCTGAACAGCGCATCGTGCAGCGGATAAAGGCGGTCGTGCAGCGCCAGCGCCCCGGTCCAGTCCCCGCGCGCGCAGGCCGCCTGAAATTCGGCGCACAGGCGCGGCGCGACATTGGCCGTGACCGATATGCAGCCCCGTCCGCCGGACGCGTTGAAGGAAAGCGCGGTTTCGTCATTGCCCGATAGCTGGCAGAAATCCGGCCCGCAGGCGAGGCGCTGCGCGGTGACACGCCCCAGATTTCCGGTCGCGTCCTTTATGCCGACGATCGTCTGGAAATCCTGCGTCAGCCGATGGATCACCGGGACGCCGATGTCGGTGATGGTGCGGCCCGGCACATTGTAGATGACGATGGGCAGGTCGCAACGCTCGGCCAGATAGGCGTAATGGCGATAGACGCCCTCCTGGCTGGGCTTGTTGTAATAGGGCACGACGACCAGCGCCGCATCCGCCCCCGCCGCCTGCGCCGCGAACATATGTTCAAGCGCGATGCGCGTGTCGTTCGATCCGCAGCCCGCGATCACCGGCGCCCGGCCCGCCGCCTGATCGACGCAGACGGCGACGACGCGATTATGTTCCGCCACCGTCATGGTCGAGCTTTCGCCCGTGGTGCCGCAGGGGACGAGGGCGCTGCTGCCTTCCGCGATCTGCCAGTCGACCAGGGCGCGGAAAGCCGACTCGTCGATCGCCCCGTCGCGAAAGGGGGTCACAAGAGCCGGTATGGACCCGGAAAACATGATTTTACTCCTTCAATTCTCCGGGATTCCGGGGCATTGTCTGGTTGAACGGGGCGCTATAGCGCTTCATTCAGAGCCTGATAAGGATGCAATTACGATTATGTCCATAATGCGCTCACCCGCTCCTCCTGAAATGTTGATGGTTCGTATGCCCCTTATTGCCCTTTTGCTTGCCACCGCCAGCGCCAGCGCGCAGGTGGATACCCCTGCCTCTCCCGCCCCCGCCTATCCGCCCGGCGCGGTGGTCCAGCCCCTTCCGGGCCAGGGCGGCCAGCCCTCCAGCTCCGGCCAATGGGACCGGGTGAGCAGCCGCATCGGCGTGTCGTCCGACGCGTCGGTCAATGGGGCGATCAGCCAGTGGCGCGCCTTGCAGCAGAGCGACGGCCTGGGCTTTTCCACCTATGCGAGCTTCATCATGGCCAATCCCGGCTGGCCCGGCGAGGACCGGATGCGGCGGCTGGCGGAAACCGGGATCAATCCCGACAGCTACGATCCCCGGCAGGTCGCCGCCTTCTTCGCCCGCTTCCCGGCGCGCACGGCGGTCGGTCATGCGCGCAACGCGCTGGCGCTGATGCAGCTTGGCCGCATGGACGAGGCGCGGGTGGCGGCGCGCAGCGCGTGGATCGGCGGATCGCTGGCGCCGACCGACGAAGCGCGGCTGTTGTCGCTGTTCGGCTCGGGCTTCAGCGCCGCCGACCATGACCAGCGCGCCGACGCCCTGCTGTGGGGCAATGACGTGATGGGCGCGACAAGGATGCTCGCCTATGTCTCCCCGGCGCGGCGTCCGGTCTATATGGCGCGGATCGCCTTCCGCCAGAAAGCGCCCGACGCGGCGATGAAGATGCAGGCCGCCGAAGCGCTGGGCGCGACCGATGCGGGCTTCGTCGCGGACAAGGCGATGTGGCTGCGCGACACCGGCAACTGGGTCGCGGCGCGGCAATATCTGGCCAATCGCGCCACCCTGTCCTTCCGGCCGAGCAATGCCGAGAAATTCTACGAGGTGCTGCTGGGTCAGGCCCGCGCATCGGCGAATGACAGCCAGTGGAGCTTCGCCTGGGGCATAGCGAGCCGGATCGACGATGCCTATGCGCCCGGCACCGACGTCAGCGGACGGCCCATCGGCGAGCGCGACGATTATACCAGCCTCGCCTGGCTGGCGGGGACCACGGCCTTCTACAATCTCAACCGGCCCGCCGACGCGGTGGGCATGTTCCGCCGTTATGCCGCCGCCGCCAAGTCGCCGCAGACCCAGTCCAAGGGCTATTATTGGGCGGGACGCGCCGCGTTGGCGGCGGGGGACGCGGCATCGGCCAACAGCTATTTCCAGCAGGCGGCGGTCTTCCCCGACCAGTTCTACGGACAACTCTCGCTGGAGCGGCTGGGCCGTCCGATCCCCGCCCCCGCCCCTTATGAGCGGCCGGTGGAGATTTCCGCCGCGCAGCGCAGCGAGTTCAACGGCCGTTCGGTCGTGCGCGCCGTCCGGGCGCTGGGCGCGATGGGCTATTGGGAGGATCAAAGCAAATTCGCCCGCGCCATCGCCAATAATGCCGACAGCGACAGCGATCATTATCTGGCCGCCGAACTCGCCAAGAGCATCGGCCGCCCGGACATGAGCGTGATGGTGGGGCGGCGTGCGGTTTCGAACGGCCTCACCGGCTATGGCGAAAGCGCTTTCCCCCGCGTGCCGGTGCCCCCTTCGGCCCAGTCCAACTGGACCATGGTGCACGCCATCGCGCGGCAGGAGAGCCAGTTCGACCGCGCCGCCGTCAGTCATGCCGGGGCGCGGGGCCTGATGCAGCTCATGCCCGGCACCGCGCGGGAACAGGCGGGGAAGCTGGGCATGGGTTACAATCCCGGTTCGCTGACCACCGACACCAGCTACAACATCATGCTGGGCTCGTCTTATTTCGAGCGGATGATGAGCTATTATGGCGGCAGCTATCCGCTGGCGGTGGCGGCCTATAATGCCGGGCCGGGCAATGTGAACAAATGGCTGGCGGCCAATGGCGACCCGCGCATGCCCGGCGGCGACATGCTCCGCTGGATCGAGCTGATCCCGATCTTCGAGACGCGGAACTATGTCCAGCGGGTGCTGGAAAACGCCGTCGTCTATGAAGCGATGAACCCGGAACGGGCGCGCTTCCGGGGCACGCAGGCGGTGCTGAGCCGCTATCTGGGGAAGCAGACACCGGGCTGAACCTGCGCTAAAAGGCAGGGCATGACCGGCCAACCCAATTACATCACGCCCGAAGGCTTCGCGAAGCTGCGGGCGGAATATGACCATCTGCTGGGGCATGAGCGGCCCCGCGTCGTGGAGGTGGTGAGCTGGGCGGCGGGCAATGGCGACCGCAGCGAGAATGGCGACTATCTCTACGGCCGCAAGCGGATGCGGGAGATCGACGGGCAGCTCCGCCGCCTGTCGCGGAAGATAAAGGACGCCAAGGTCGTCGACCCGAAGGCCCAGCCGGACAAGAGCCGCGTCTATTTCGGCGCGACCGTCACCATCGCGGACGAGGACGACAACCGCCGCACCGTCACCATCGTCGGCAATGACGAGACCGATGCCGGCGCGGGACGGATCGGATGGGGATCGCCCATCGCGCGGGCGCTGCGCGGGACGGCGGCGGGCGATCTGCGCCGGGTGGCGCTCCCCGCGGGCGAGAAGGAATATGAAGTGATGACGATCACCTACCCCGAATAGGAAAGCGCGGCGCGCAAGCGCACCGTTACCGGGCTTGATCCAAGTCGATGATTTGTGCTGCATTTTCCATGCGGGGAAACTATGAGGACGCGCGGACAGTCGGGGGTGGAATCAGGTTTGCGTCATCTATCGTTCTTCTGCCTTCTGCTGATGCCATCGGCCGCCGTCACGGCAGTTCCGGCCTACCAGCCCGTGGCGATGCCGATCGGCAATGGAGCGGACCCCTTGGCTTCCGGCGCGGCGCGCATGGTCGGCGCGATATTGGAATATACGCGCTGGCCGGCCGAACATCCCGTCATCAGGCTGTGCGTCGTAGGCGCGACGCGCCATGCGGGCCGGCTGGACGAGGCAAGCCCGCCCCACGGCGCGAGAATCGACCTGTCGCCCCTGTCCGACCCGGCCGAACCGGCACGAAACCGTTGCGACGCGCTCTACATCGGGCAGCTCGCGTCCGTTCCGCTGCGCCGCCTGATTGGCGACATGCGCGGCAAGCCCGTCGTCACCATCGCGGAAGACGATCCCGACTGTCGGAGCGGCGCGATGTTCTGCCTGATCTTCACGCCGCAAACCCTGTCCTTCCAACTCAACATCGATGCGGTATCGCGGTCCGCGGTGCGGATCGACCCGCGCGTGCTGCGCATGTCGAAAGGGGGATATTGAGCCATGGCCGCTCCGTCCGATCCCGCCATGCCGACGCTTCGCACCGTGCTGGCGCGGGTGCACATGCGCCTGATCCTCTTCGCCGTGCTGATGGCCGGCGCGACATTGCTCATCACCGGGGTCGTGGTCATTCGCGGCTATGCCGAACGCAACCTGTCCCTGATCGCGCAGACGGTCGCCTATACGGTCGAACCGGCGCTCGTCTTCGACGACATGCAGGCGGCCCGCGACGGGATCGCCACGGTCGCCGCGTCCGAAAGCGTGCGCGTCGTCGAAGTGCGCGATGTGCGGAATCGCCTGCTGGTGGAATGGCGAAGGCCCGATAGCGGCGTGATGGCGGCGATCGGACGGGGCGGCGGCCTGTTCGCGCCATCGCCCGCGCTGGCCGCGGTCCGGCGCGGCCAGGATGTCGTCGGCCATGTCCGCGTGTTCGGCGATGCGGGAGGGCTGGGCCGCTATATCCTGGCGGGGCTGCTCGCGGCGCTCACCTGCCTCGCTTTGACCGTCATCGCCACGCAGATGCTGGCGCGGCGGCTGCAACGCGACGTCACCGAACCGCTGGCGCGCATTGCCGAGGTCGCCCATGCCGTGCGCGCCGACCGCCAGTTCGACCGGCGCGTGCCCGCATCCGACATATTGGAGGTCGATCAACTGGGCCGCGACTTCAACGCGTTGTTGGATGAACTGGACGACTGGCACGCGGGCCTGCTGTCCGAAAACCGGATGCTGGAAAAGCAGGCCACCCGCGATGCGCTGACGGGGCTGGGCAACCGCGTCATGTTCGAACAGGTCCTGCCCGTCGCCATCGCGCGGGCCGACGCCCAGGGCAGCGCCTTTGCCGCCGTCTATATCGACGTGAACCGGTTCAAGCAGGTCAACGACCGGCACGGCCATGATGCGGGCGACGCGATGCTGATCGTGATCGCCGCGCGGCTGCGCGCCGTGCTGCGGCCCGGCGACCAGGCTTTCCGGCTGGGCGGCGACGAATTCGCGCTGATCCTGGCGCCGGACATCACGCGGGAGGATGTCGCCATCCTCATCCGCCGCCTCCTTGCGGGCATGGAGCAGCCGATCATGCTGCCCAGCGGTGAAAGCACCGTCGCATCGCTGAGCGTCGGCAGCGCGCTCTATCCCGACGACAGCGCCGACGCCCGCGATCTGCT
>Ga0180221_1000414_pt1 | contig 39404 bp, 37 predicted proteins | sample eDN5th37CKraftMG_FD_151339 | JGI IMG/M metagenome (GOLD analysis project Ga0180221, IMG submission 151339) | Enriched Miracle-Growth compost microbial communities from Emeryville, California, USA - eDNA 5th pass 37_C Kraft MG (version 2) (version 2) ...
CCATGGTGCGATGCTGGCACAGGTTGTTGCGCCCCTGTACGCAATAGCCGCAGACGCCGCAGGTGATCAGCGGATTGGCCGTGACCCGCGTGCCGGCGGGAAACGCGGCCACCGAGCTGTCGGCCACCGTGCCGGCCAGTTCGTGGCCCAGCACCAGGCCCGGCCCGCGCCGCGGGTCGTGGCCATGGTAGGCGTGCATGTCGGAGCCGCAGATCCCCACGGCATCGATGCGCAGGACGACCTCGCCGTCCGCCAGCTCCGGGTACGGGACCTCCTGCAATTCCATTGTCTGCGGTCGGGTGTAGACCAGCGCTTTCATGGCGATTCCTTCAAAGAGCGGCGCGGCATGCCGCGCCGCCCGTTATCTGGCGGTGTACCCGCCGTCGACCATCAATACCTGGCCGGTGATGTAGGCCGACGCCTGGCTGCACAGGAACACGGTGACGCCGTGGAGGTCCTCCATGCGGCCGTTGCGGCCGATGCAGGTCTGGGCGGCATGCCGGCCGGCCAGGGCTTCGTCGGCGAACACCGGCGCGGTCAGCGCGGTCGGAAAGAAACCCGGGCCGACGGCATTGCAGGTAATGCCCCAGCGCGACCACTCCTGGGCGATGGCCCGCGTCAGTTGCACGATGCCGCCCTTGGCCGCGCCGTAGGGCGCGCTGTCGGCGAACGCCCGCCAGGACTGCAGGGATGCGATGTTCAGGATCCGCCCCCAGCCGCGCTCGCGCATGCCCGGCGCCAGCGCCTGGACGAGGAAGAACGGCGCGGCCAGGTGCAGGTCGACCTGCTGCTTCCAGGTTTCATAGCTCACCTCGCCGAATGGTTCGCGCAGGTTGATGCCGGCGGCGTTGACCAGGATATCGATGGCGCCCCAGCGCCGCTCGGCCTCGGCCGCCCTGTCGCGCAGGGCGTCGACGTTCCCCAGGTCGCAGGCTAGCGCAAACGCTTCGACGCCGGCCTGCTCCAGGCGGCCGGCCGCCTGCGCCAGGGCCTGCTCGCGGCGGGCGACCAGCACGACCCGCGCGCCGGCCAGGCCCAGGGCCGTGGCCATGGCCTCCCCGACGCCGGAATTGCCGCCGGTCACCAGGGCCGTGCGGCCGCGCAGATCGAACAACGATGCCATATCCATGCTCCTGTCCTTGCTCGAACGGCCCGCTCAGACCTCGACCGGTTCGCCCTTGTCGAACGCGCGTTGCGGGAAATACTTGGCCAGCCGGTCGTCCGCCGTGCGCGCATGGGCTTCCATGCCTTCCAGGCGCGAGATGCGGGCCGTCACCTGGCCGATCTGCTCGTTGGACGCGCGGGTCATTTTCTGCCAGGTCAGGGTCTTCATGAACTTGTGCACCGACAGGCCGCCGGAGTATCGCGCGGCGCCCTTGGTGGGCAGCACGTGGTTGGTGCCGCTGGTCTTGTCGCCGAACGCTACGGTGGTTTCCTCGCCCAGGAACAGCGAGCCGTAGCAGGTCAGCCGCGCCAGCCACCAGTCGAGATCGGCCGCCTGCACTTCCAGGTGCTCGGGGGCATAGCGGTCCGCCACCTCGACCGCCTCTTCGCGGGTGTCGCACAATGCCACCTCGCCGTAGTCGCGCCAGGCCGAACCGGCGGCGTCGCGCGCGGTGGGCGGCAGCTTGTCGATCAGCGCCGGCACTTTCTTCATGACCTGCTCGGCCAGCGCGCGCGACGTGGTGATCAGCCAGGCGGGCGATTCGTGCCCGTGCTCGGCCTGTCCCACGAGATCGCTGGCGACGATATCGGGATCGGCGTTCTCGTCGGCGATCACCGCCACTTCGGACGGCCCGGCGAAGACGTCGATGCCCACCTTGCCGTACAGCGTGCGCTTGGCCTCGGCCACGAATTTGTTGCCCGGCCCCACCACCACGTCGGCGGCCTTGCCGCTGAACAGTCCGTAGGCCAGCGAGGCGATGGCCTGCACGCCGCCCAGCGTCATGATGACGTCGGCGCCGGCGGTCTTGAAGGCGTACAGCAGATAGGGATGCATGCCCCCGCCGCGGAAGGGGCTGGAACACGCGACGATGGTGCCCACGCCGGCCGCCTTGGCCGTGGCCACGCCCATGTAGGCCGAGGCGATGTGCGCATAGCGTCCCGCCGGCGCGTAGCAGCCGACCACATTGACCGGCAGGACCCGCTGGCCGGCCGTCACGCCGGCATGCAGCTCGACCGAGAACTCCCGCAGCGACTTGCGCTGCGCCACGGCGAAGTCGTAGACCTGCCTGGCGGCGAAATCGATATCGGCCCGGACGCCCGCCGGCACGTCGCGGATCTGCCGCTCGATGGCGGCCTCGGACATGATGATGTCCCCTTCCCATTTGTCGAGCTTGCGCGCATAGTCGCGCACCGCCTGCTCGCCGCGCGCCTGGATGTCGGCCAACATCTCGTTGACCACCTGCTGGGCGGTCGCGGTTTCGGTTTCGGGGGTCTTGCTTGCCTTCTTCAGATAGGTGATCGCCATGATGAAATCCGCTCTGTAAGCGCTTACATTGCCAGGAAAAAGCAGGCCGGCGACGCCGGCCCGCAACCAATGCCTCGAGTCAGTCCTTGCCGTTGGCGTAGGCCGACAGCTTGGGATCGTCGGCCACCCGCTTCAGGAAGCTGCCGTCCATGTACTGCTCCGCCGGCTGCACCTTGGCGAGGGCCCCGGAAGCCTTCATGAATTCGCCGATCGCGGCGAACCATTTGTCGGCCTCGGAAGCCCCGCCGGCGCGGTCGAACAGCTTGATCTGCTGGGTCAGGTCGTAGGTCGGGCGCGTATCGAACTCTTTGTTCATGGATGCTTCCGAGATCTTGACGCCGCCCTGCGAATAGAATTTTTCCATCAGTTCGATGGCCTCTTTCCGGTTCGCGTTCAACCAGTTCCAGGCGTGCAGGTACACCGCCAGGAACTTGGCGACGTTCTCTGGATGCTCCTTGGCATAGTCGCCGCGCGCCACCAGCGCGCCCGGCACGTAGGCGCCGGCATCCTTCCCGGAGCACAGCACCTTGGCGCCCGCGCGCTCTTCCAGGGTGTAGATGTTGGGCGCCCACACGCCGGAATAGTCGGCGTTGCCCGAGGACATGGCCGAGATGATCTCGGCCTGGCCCATGTTCTTGAGCATGACCTCGGACTTGTCCAGCCCGAACTTGCGCAGGCAGGACTGCACCGCATAGTCGCCGGTCGAATTGGCCGTCAGCACGATGGTCTTGCCCTTCAGGTCCTTGGGATTGGCCTTGAGCCCGTCGTACACGCCCTTGCTGACGACCAGCGCGTTGCCCTGCGACTCGTCGTTGGAAATGCCGATGGTCTTGATCCCGAAGCGATGGAAACCCAGGATCGCCGGCACCGAGCCGGTGCTGCCCACGTCCCAGGACTTCGACGCCGAAGCGGCCATCTGCGGCACGCCGGCCGGAAACACCGAGAACACGGGCTTCAGGCCCATCTGCTCCCACCAGCCTTTCTCGGTCGCCACGTAGAACGGCAGCGCCCAGTACACCGCGGGCTGGTAGCTCACTTTGATTTCCACGGGTTCGGCGGCCTGGGCGCCGGAAGCCGCCACGGCCGTCACGGCCAGCGCGCCGCTCATCGCGGCCAGTCGGGTCAACAGGGGTTTCATGGTGTCTCCTTTGGATGGTTGCCGGGTCGGCTTGGAGCGGCGCCGGGACGGGCTACGCCCGTTCCTCGACGTGCCCATGCTCTTCGCGCAGCGAACGCCAGATATGCGTGCGCAGGCTGACGAACGAAGGAAGGTCCATGACGTCCTCGATTTTGGAGTACTTGTCCCAGCCTTCTTTCTCGCGCGTCGACTTGACGTCGACGATTTCCTTCACCTTGCCGGGGCGGCTGGTCATGATGACCACCCGGTCGGCCAGATAGACCGATTCGTCCACGGCGTGGGTGATGAAAAGCACCGTGCGCGGATTGATCCGCGCCAGCTTGACCAGTTCTTCCTGCATGACCACGCGCGTCTGCGCGTCGAGCGCGCCGAAGGGTTCGTCCATGAGCAGGACCTGCGGATCCAGGGCATAGGCCCGCGCGATCGCGACCCGCTGCTGCATGCCGCCCGACAATTGGTGGGGATAGGCGGACTCGTAGCCCTTGAGATTCATCAGCCCGATGTAGTGCTCGATGATCTCGCGCCGCTTTTGCGCCGGCAGGCCCTTGACCCGCAAGCCGAAGTCGATGTTGTCCCACACGCTTTTCCAGGGAAACAGCGCGAATTGCTGGAATACCACGGCCCGCTCCGAACTGGGCTTGCGCACCGCCTCGCCGGCGACCTTGACCTGGCCGGAGGTCGGGAACTCCAGCCCGGCGACCATGCGCATGCAGGTCGTCTTGCCGCAGCCCGACGGCCCCACCACGGCCACGAACTCCTTTTCGGCGATTTCCAGTGAAATGCCGTCCAGCGTCAGGAAGTCGCGGCCATCCCGTCGGAACACCCGCGTGACCGATTCGAAGACTATATTGCTCATGCTCGTGCGTTCCAGGACTTCAGGAATTGGAGGGATGGCGATAGCGCAGCAGCCGGGCTTCGGCGCGGCGCAGCAGCATGTCGATCGCGACCCCGACCAGGCCGATGGCGATCATGCCGCTCATGACGATGGCGGTGTCGATATTGCTCTGGCCCTTGACCAGCATGTAGCCGATGCCGCTGGAGGCCACGATGAGCTCGGCTCCGATCAGCGACATCCAGCCCAGCCCGGCGGACACGCGCAGGCCGGCCACGATCGAAGGCAGCGCGGCCGGCAGCAGCACCTGGGCCACGATCCGCAGGTTGGAAGCTCCCAGCGTCTGCGCCGCCTCGATCAGCCGCGGCTCCACATACTTGGCGCCGCGGTAGGAGTTGACCACGCAGGGGGGAAAGGCGCCGGCGAAGATGATCAGCACCGGCCCGCCGATGCCCGTGCCGAACCACAGCGCCGCGAACGGCACCCACGCGATCGGCGCGACGTAGCGTATGCATTCGAACAGCGGCGTGACGATGCGGTCCAGCCACTCGAACCAGCCCATGAGCAGGCCCAGCGGCACGCCGATCGCGGCCGCCAGCAGGAAGCCCATGGCGAAGCGCAGGAAGCTGGACCACAGGTGCTGGCCCAGGGTGTAGCCGGCGAACGGTTCGTGCAGCAGGTCGAAGAACGTACGCAGCACGTCCTGCGGCATGGGCAGGAATTGCGGCGGCGCCAGCCCCAGCCCGGCCGCCAGCCACCAGATGCCGAAGAAGGCCGCCAGGCCGGCGATGGAAAGCGGCCAATGGCCCAGGTGAGGGTCCGCGCCGCCGCTCATGACTTGCGCCTCCAGGGCATGGAGGCATGCTCCAGCCAGGTCAGTACCAGCGTCATCAATCCTCCGCATACCGCCACCGTCATCATGGCGACCAGGATCATTGCCGGATAGATGTCCAGCGAACTCTGCGTGAGCACATGGCCCAGGCCGAAGAAGGCGCCGATCAGCTCCGCGGCCACCAGCGTGGTCCACGACGCCTGCAGCGACAGCCGCAGGCCGGTGAAGACGTGCGGCAGCGCCCCCGGCACGACGACTTCGCGCACGAAGCGCGCGCCGCGGACCTCCAGCATGGAAGCGGCTTCCAGCACGGGCTGTTCGATGGACCGCACCCCCACATAGCTGTTGATGACCGAAGGCACGAAGGCCGCGAACCAGATCACCATGACCTTGGAGGCGTCTTCCAGGCCCAGCCAGACGATGGCCAGCGGGATCCAGGCCAGCGGCGGGATGGGGCGGATCAGCATGAAGATGGGGTTGAAGAAGGCCTCGGCGCGGGCCGAGTAGCCCATCCACAGGCCCAGCGGCACGCCGATGACGGTCGCCGCAAGGAAGCCCATGACGACCAGCGCGACGCTGTGCAGGATGTGCTGGTCCAGGCGGCCATTGGCGTAGCCTGTCACGGTAATCTGCTGCAGGGCGTCCCAGACGTCGACGGGATTGGGGAACCGCGTCGGCTCGATCCAACCCGTTGCGCTGGTGCTCACGTACCACAGCGCCAGCACACCGATCAAAGTACAGAAACCCACTGCCAGACGGGCGGGGCGGAAATGGGCCACCGTTTGTCTCCCCGAGTTTTAGTTTTCGCCAGGTCGATGGCAGATGCCATCTCATGTAAGCGCTTACAGAGAAGATAAGGGATTAGATGACACGGCGCAACCCCGGGATATCCAGAGGTATGGCTGAAATTTTGTAAGCGCTTACAATCCAACTGTTCATTTTCCTCGCTTCGCTTTCATGACACAACGGGCTCGCCTGAGCGACGTCGCCGGCCTGGCGGGAGTTTCCATCGCCACGGTCTCGCGCGCGCTGTCCAATCCCGCCGTCGTCCGTTCCGATACGCTCGAAAAAATCCGCTCGGCCATCGTCGCCCTGCGCTACGTGCCCGACGGCACCGCCCGCGCGCTGGCTTCCGGGCGCACGCGCACGGTGGGTGCCATCGTGCCCACGCTGGACAACTCCATATTCGCGCTGGCGGTGCAAGGCCTGCAGACCACGCTGGCCGACGCCGGCTACCAGTTGCTGATCGCCGCCCACGAATACAACCCCGCGGCGGAACTGGCGCTGGCGCGCGCGCTGGTGGAACGGTCGATCGACGCGCTCGTCCTGGTGGGCGCCGACCATACCCAGCAGACGCGCGACCTGGTGCAGATGCACGGCATCCCCCTGCTGATCACCTGGGCGATCTCCCCCGACTACCCTTCCGTGGGGTTCGACAACCGGCTGATCGGCGAACTCGCCGCGCGCCATTTCATCGAGCTGGGCCATACGCGCTTCGGGATCGTGTCGGGCCACTTCCGGCACAACGACCGGGCCCGGGAGCGCACCGCCGGATTCCGCCAGGCCTTGCGCAAGGCCAAGTTGCCCCTGCCCGACGCCAATATCGTCGAACAGCCCTTCGGCTACGAAGGCGGACGCGCGGGACTGAGAGTGCTGATGCAAATGCGCCCGCGGCCCACCGCCATCTTCTGCGGCAACGACGTGCTGGCGCTGGGCGCCCTGTTCGAGGCGCAGGGCATGAAGCTCGACGTGCCCGGCGATGTCTCCATCGTCGGCTGCGACAACCTGCCCATTTCCTCCCAGGTGTCCCCGGGCCTGACCACGGTATTGCTGCCGGTCTACGACCTGGGCAAGCAGGCGGCCAACGCCCTGCTCGGCTGGTTCGGCAGGCAGGAACCGCCGGCCGACGCCTGCCTGCCCGTGGAACTGGTGGTGCGGGGAACCAGCGGCCCCTGCCCGGCCGCCTAGCCGGACGATGCGGCGTCAGCCCGGCGTATAGACTTCCGCCACGCGCCGCTGTTGCTCGCGGTCCTCGCGCACGGTCTGGCGCTCCAGCGCATTGTCCGCCGTCGTGATATCGATCGGGCTGCACAGCCCCTGGTATTGCATGGCCGCGCGCACCCGCTCGGACACCATGCACAGGACGTCGTTGGCGGCCTGGTGCAGCCGCGCGGCGTTCTGCGGCTGGGCCGCGGCGGCCTGCTCGATGCGCTCGAAGGTGCGGCGCAGGTCGCACTGTTCATCCCGGTAGGGAACGACCGTGTTCGCACCGAATCCCACCACGGTCACGCCGCCGCCGGCCGACACCATGCAGTTGTCGGAAGAAAACGAACCGTAGAAGCTGTTGCCTCCCAGCGCCGGCACGTTGCGGATCTTCGAATCCCCGCTGGCATCCGAATTGAAGGTGATGCCCTGGTTGTTGCCCTGGTTCGCCGAGCTGGAGGTGGCCGAGGTCGACGAATTGGATGTCGCCGTCTGCGCGCACACCTGGAATGCGAACGCGGACAGTAGCGCGGCGGCGAAATAGCGATGCGTATTCATGATCAGGTCCCCATCTCGATGGGCGCGCGGAGCGTTCCCGCAGGTCGGCCCCGCGCGTCCGTCGTGCCGTTGAAGGCGCAGCGATCAATGCGACGTGATCGCGCCGATTCCCGCCAAGCCGGGAATGCCGCCGATCGCGCCCATGGCGAACGTGCCGTAGCCGGCGACGTTCACCTCGGTCTGGCCGAACGCGGCCGCACCGTTGGCGATCAGGTCGCCCGACATGGCCGGAGCGTTGCCGTGGGTCACCCCGAACGCCTTGCTATCGGCCCAGTGCTCGGTGTCGGTGAAGACGGCCGTGCCGTGGCGGTCGATCTCGCCGCCCACCCATCCGCTGCCGCCCGAATAGCCTTCGGCGGACTGCTTGGAAAAGCCGTTGCCCATCACCTGGCTGGCGGCGACCGACATGCCGGTCGTGTTGATCTCCACGGTGCCGGTCACGGAACCGGCATATCCGCTCAGGCCACCGAAGTTATGGCCGCCGAAGCCGTCGGCCAGGACGGCCGTCGACGACGTCGCCAGAATCGCAGCAAGTACAAGCTTCTTCATGGTGTTGCTCCTATGCATAGGCCCGACGCGCGAGCGCGAGGGCAAGGGGTTTGCCAGTAAACGCCTGGCCGCGTACAGCACATCGGTCCCGCCATGCTCGCGGCGATACGCTTGCCCATCCCGCTCCCCGCGCCGGCGAAGATGGATGAGATGACGACCCCGCCCGCCCTCGGAAACTAATCCCGACCGAGAGAAACGCTGACGAATCCCGATCGCGACTCGTTGGGGCGAATTCTGTCAGCGCAAGAGGGGTGTCACTAGTGGCTTAAAGCATTAAGCGCGACTTAAGACCCGGCATGCGCCGGGCAGGACCGGCCGTACGGAAGGCCTACGCCGAAGGTTCCAGGGATTAGGCGAATGGGCGGAGAAGCGCGGCCGCCGCACGCAAGGGAATGCGCGAGGCGACCGCCGGCCGGACGTCCGGCGCGGTATCGGGATAGTCCGACGGGGGGATATGCCGACGTATCGACTAATGCTTATGGCCGAGACCCGCCACGCGGGCCGTGCCGGAATCGGCGGGACACGGCGCGGGCTTGCGCGCGGCGCGGCCGGCTGCGCGATCGGCCCATGGCGACGGACCGATCCCGTCCGCAACGGGTGCTATAAAGGGCTTTCGAAACCGCATTTTCCGGAGACCATGCATGCGACGCGCGGGAAGCGCCGATCTTCCTCTGCACGGCGGGCGCGTCCCGCCGTGGCTGGGCCAGCGCATGTCGCGGATGGGAGCCGTCGTCGCCCAGGCCATCGTCCACCACTACGGACGCGACGAATTCCTGCGCCGGCTGGCGCATCCATTCTGGTTCCAGTCTTTCGGCGCCGTCATGGGCATGGACTGGCATTCCTCGGGCATCACCACCAGCGTGATCGGCGCGCTCAAGCGAGGCCTGGGCCCGCTCGGGCGCGAACTCGGCATCCATGTCTGCGGCGGGCGCGGCGCGCATTCGCGCAAGACGCCGCAGGAACTGGCGGCGATCGGCGAACGCGTCGGCTTCGACGGCGACGCCCTGGCCACCGCCAGCCGCCTGGTCGCCAAGGTGGACAGCGCCGCCGTGCAGGACGGCTTCGACCTCTATCTGCACGGCTTCGTCGTGGCCGACGATGGGAACTGGGTGGTCGTGCAGCAAGGCATGAACGGCGGCAACCGCCGGGCGCGCCGCTACCATTGGCTGTCGCAGGACCTGAAGAGCTTCGTCGACGCGCCGCACGCCGCGATCGACGGCGTCCGGCAGGGCCGCATCGTCAACCTGACGGACCGGCGCGCCGCGGCTTCGCGCCGGAGCCAGTTGGAGCTGCTGCGCGAGCTGGGACCGGACCGCATCGTGGAAGAGGCCGCGGCCCTGTCCGGGATGCCGACGGCCGCTCCGCTGTCTTCCCCGGCGCGATCCGGCACCGGCCAGCTGGCGCTGCCCCATCTCGACCTGCCCGATCACCACGACGTCCGCCCGTCGGACGTGAACCTGCGCCGCCTGCACGGCGCCCTGGCCGCCGCGGCCGACCGCGGCCCGGTGGACTTCGCCGACCTGCTGCGGGTTCCGGGGGTCGGCGCGCGCACGGTGCTGTCGCTGGCCATGGTGGCCGAGGTCGTCCACGGAGCGCCCTGCCGCTTCGACGATCCTGCCCGCTACTCCCTGGCCCACGGCGGCAAGGACCGGCATCCCTATCCGGTGCCGTGCGAGGTCTACGACAAAACGCTGGACGTCCTGAAATCCGCGGTCGCCGGAGCGCGGCTGGGCAACGACGAGCGGCTGCAGGCCCTGCGCCGGCTCGACGCACAGGCCCGCCGGCTGGAACGCCATGCGCGCGGGCCGTCGTTGCCGGAATTCATCGGCAACGAACGCCGGGCGTCGCCGGCCTATGGCGGACGCAGCGTTTACGGCTACGAGGCCGGCGCCACCGTGGCGGATTGAGTAGCGGGGCTCAGCAATTGCCTTTCTTGGCCTGGCCCGGCGGACAGAATCCCCCGTTGTCATGAGGATCGACCACCACGGAGCCATGCGGGGTATATACGGCACAGCCCGCGAGCAGCGTCGCGGCAAGCGCAAAACCGATCAGTACTTTCATTGAGGCATCCGGGAAACGAAACGACCGGCAGTGTATGACGCTGCCGGCTGCCCGGGGAGCCGCAGAGGTAACCATTTCCAACTTCGGGCATCCCTTACGATAGTGAGCAATCGGCTCTTCTATTGTTAACAATCTTATTGATGCCAATTTCTATGTATACTAAAGCCATGAAATCCACCCCGCCGGATTCCCGGCGCCCCGCGCCCGAAAGCCACCCGCTGCTCTCCCAACTGGAGAACACCGTGGCCTTCCGCCTGTTTTCCGAACGCAAGCTGCCCACGCTGACGGTGCCCGAGCAGATCGCCGCGCAGATCGGCGACGACATCATCAAGGGGCGGCTCGCCCCGGGCGCCCCGCTCAACGAACAGAACCTGGCCGACGCCTTCGAAGTCAGCCGCGGCCCCATCCGCGAGGCCATCCGCATCCTCGAGCGCGAAGGCATGGTCACCATCTATGCCCGGCGCGGCGCGGTGGTCACCGACCTGACCCTCACGGAAGTCCGGGAAGTCTTCGAAATCCGCGCGGGCCTGTTCGAGATCGTCGCGCGCAAGATCGCCCGCCATCACACCCCGGAATTCCTCGCCACGCTCGAGGCCGGCGTGGAGCGGCTGCGCCAACTGTCGGACCTGGACGACGACGCGGGCCAGTACGCCGAAATGTCCTACCGCCTGTCGATACTCGGCGTGCGCAACTGCGGCAACCAGCGCCTGGCGGACATGCTGACGTCGATCTCGCTGCAGACCCTGCGCTATTCGCGCATCGGCTTCCAATCCAGGAAGCGCCGCCAGGCCTCCGCCAGGCTCTGGCGTGAAAGCCTGGCCGCCCTCAAGCGCGGCGACGCCGAACAGTACGTGGCGATCGCGCGCGAACGCATCGAAAGCTCGGCGCGCGGCATCGTCGAGCGGCTTTCCGAACTCAAATCCCAACAGGAGCCTCCTGCATGAACCCTGACGAAGCGCACACCGGGGCGCCGGTGGCCGGACCGCTGGCGGGCCTGAAAGTCATCGAGATCTGTTCGACCATCGCCGGCCCCGCGTGCGCGCGGCTGATGGCCGACTTCGGCGCCGACGTCGTCAAGATCGAACCGCTGCAGGGCGACGGCGTGCGGCAGATGGGCAAGCACGCGGACAACGTCTCGCTGTATGCCGCCGCCATCCTGCGCGGCAAGCAATCCGTCGCCCTGGAGCTCAAATCGGACGAAGGCAGGGAGCTCGCCAAGGCGCTCATCCGCCAGGCCGACATCCTGGTCGAGAACAACCGGCCCGGCGTGATGGAGCGGCTGGGCCTGGGCTACGACACGCTGTCGGCCGAGAATCCCGGCCTGATCATGGTGCGCATCAGCGGCTACGGCCAGGACGGCCCGTATGCCGACCGGCCCGGCTACGGCGCCATCTGCGAGGCGCTGGGCGGCGTGCGGCACATGACCGGGGATCCCGATCGCCGGCCGGCGCGGGTGGCCCTGGCCACCACCGATTACCTGACCGCGGTCTATGCGACATTGGGCGCCGTCATGAGCGTGCTGGAGCGTCAGCGCAGCGGCCGCGGCCAGGTCGTGGACGTGGCGCTGTACGAGACCGCGTTCACCCAGATGGAGCCCTACGTCCCGGCCTACGAAAAGCTGGGCTTCATTCCCAAGCGGGTCGGTCCCAACCTGCCCACCATGGCGCCCAACAGCATCTATCCGACCGCCGACGGGCAATGGCTCCTGATCGCGGCCAACAGCAACATCATTTTCGAGCGCCTGGCCAGGCTGATGGAGCAGCCCGGGCTGCTCACGGATCCGCGCTTCAGCACGATACGGGCGCGCGGCCAGGCCGGGAACATGGCCGCGCTGGACGCGCTGATCGCCGACTGGAGCGGACGCTTCCAAAGCGACGCGCTCGAGCAACGGCTGATCGAGCATTCCATACCGGCCTCGCGCATCTACACCATCGCCGATATCTACAAGGACCCGCACTACGCCGCCCGCGACATGCTGGTCGAAGTGCCGCATCCCGAACTCGGCCACACGACCCAGGCCGGCATCGTGCCCAAGCTGTCGCGCACGCCGGGCGGCATCCGCCATACCGGGCCGGCGACCGGCGCCGATACCGAACGGATCCTGCGCGGGCTGGGACTGGACGACGCGCGCATCGCCGACCTGAAGTCGCGCAACATCATCGGCTGCGCCTAGGAAGACGACTCATGCGAACTGGCGAAGAACACGCAAACCCCGTACAGCCCGGCCAACCGGCCGAACCCGCGGGCGAATGGGCCGCGGAACTCGACGAACTGCAGCGCCGCCGGACCGGAGCGGCCGCCATGGGCGGCCCCGAGGCGCTGGCCAAACACCGGGCGCGCGGCAGGCTCAACGTGCGCGAACGGATCGGCCTGCTGCTGGACGACGGCTCTTTCCGCGAAGTCGGCAGGGTCACGGGCAAGGGCGTCTACGACAAGGACGGATACTTCCAGAAGCTGAATCCCGTCAATGCCGTCATAGGCAGCGGCCGCATCGACGGCCGCAAGGTCATGGTGTCGGCCGACGACTTCACGCTGCGCGGCGGTTCCTCCGAAAGCACGCTGTCGGACAAATGGCTGTATGCCGAGCGCATGGCCCAGGAATTCGCCATGCCCCTGATCCGGCTGGTCGACACGGCCGGCGGCAGCGTGAAGCTGCTGGAGCAGCAAGGCAGCAGCAAGATCCCCGGCTATCCCACCTGGCCCGTGGTGCCGCTCATGAGCCAGGTTCCCGTCGTGGGCGTGGCGCTGGGCGCGTGCGCCGGGCTGGGCGCGATCAAGGTCCTGATGTCGCACTTTTCCGTCATGGTCCGCGACCAGGCGCAGGTCTTCGCCGCCGGGCCTCCGGTGGTCAAGCAGGCGTACGGCATCGACATCGACAAGAACGAACTGGGCGGCCATCTCGTGCATCGCCGCAGCGCCCTGGTGAACAACGAGGCGAAGAGCGAGGAAGACGCCTTCCTGCAGGTCAGGCGCTTCCTGTCGTACCTGCCGCGCAACGCCGCGACGCTGGCCACCCGCACCGCGTGCGACGATCCTGCGTCGCGCGCCGACGAATGGCTCAAGGACGCGATCCCGCACAACCGCCGCAGGATTTACGACGCCCGCCGCATCGTCGAGGCCGTTTTCGACCGCGACTCCGTCTTCGAGATCGGCCGGCACCAGGGCGGCTCGGTCATTACGGCGCTTGCCCGGCTCGACGGCTACCCGGTCGGCGTGATGTGCAGCGATCCCAAGGTGGCCGGCGGCGCCATGACCACCACCGCCGCCTGGAAGATCGAACGCCACGTCAAGCTCTGCGAGACATTCGGGCTGCCGGTCGTGAATCTCGTCGACCAGCCCGGCAATGCCACGGGACCCGAGGCGGAACTCAGCGGCACGCTGCTGGGCGCGCTGCGCGTCCTGACCACCATAGAAAGCACCACCATGCCCTGGGTGTCGATCATCCTGCGCCGGGCGTTCGGCATGGCCGGGGGCCTGCATGCGCCCAAGTATTTCCCCAAGCTCAACCACCGCTATGCGTGGCCGTCGGCCCGGTGGGGATCGATCCCGATCGAAGGCGGGGTGGCCGCCGCGCACCGGTCGGAAATCGCCGCCGCGGACGATCCGGCGGCCGAGCGCGAACGCCTGGAGGCTTATTACCACCGTATCGCGTCGCCCTTCCGGACCGCGGAAAAGCTGGGCGTGCTCGACATCATCGATCCGCGCGAAACGCGCGCGGTCCTGTGCGACTGGGCCGAGGATGCCTGGGCCGCGCTGCAGGCCCGGCGATGACGCCCCCCGCCGGAACGCGCATGGCACATCCCGTGACCGGACGACTGCACGCGCAGATGGACCTGCCCGTGATCTGCGCGCCGATGTTCATCGTTTCCAACCCCGACCTGGTGATCGCCCAGTGCACCGCCGGCGTCGTCGGAGCGGTGCCGGCGTTGAACGCCCGGCCGCAGGCCGAGCTCGACGGCTGGCTGGCGCGCATCGAATCGGCGCTGGACGACGCGCGCCGCCGGGAACCGGCGCGCAAGGTGTCGCCCTACGCGGTCAACCTCATCATCCATCAGTCCAACGACCGGCTGGAAGCCGACCTGGCGGTCTGCGCCGCGCGCCGGGTGCCCATCATCATCACCAGCCTGCGCGCGCCGGATACGATCGTGCCCCGGGTGCACGCCTGGGGCGGGAAGGTCTTCCACGACGTCACGACGCTGCGCCACGCGCGCAAGGCGCTGGACGCCGGCGTGGACGGCCTGATCCTGGTCTGCGCCGGCGCGGGCGGCCACGCCGGCACGCTCAGCCCCTTCGCCCTGCTGGCGGAAGTGCGCCAGGTCTTCGACGGCCCCGTCGCGCTGTCGGGCGCGATCGCGCGGGGCCGGGACATCCTGGCGGCCCAGGCCATGGGAGCCGACTTCGTCTATATGGGCACCCGTTTCATCGCCAGCGCGGAAGCCAATGCCGCCGAGGCGTACAAGCAGATGCTGGTGGACAGCCGGGCCGCGGACATTCTCTACACGCCGTTCTTCACGGGCATCCCGGGCAACTATCTCAAGCCCAGCATCGCGGCGGCCGGCCTGGATCCGGAGAACCTGCCGGCCGACGCCGCCAAGGGCGCCGATTTCGGCGCGTCGCGCAAGGCATGGCGCGACATCTGGGGCGCCGGCCAGGGCGTGGGCAGCATCGCGGCGATCGCGCCCGCCGCCGGGATCATCGAGCAGTTGAAACAGGAATACCGCCAGGCCTGGCGGGAATTGTCCGCATCGCGCGCAAGCGCCCATACCTGAACACATGCCGGGACGGCGCGGCGAGCCGGATGGCGTCCGGGTCCGCTCCCGGCCGCGCCGTGCCGAAGCGGCGGCTCCAAGGGGAACATGATGGAAGCATCGATGGCAGCGAACGACGAAGTCAGGCAGGCGGTGGCGAGCCTGCTGGCGGATTGCGCATTGGAGCAGCCGGACGCGGCGGCCGGCCGGCTGCGCCTGTCCGGCGACATGCCCGCGCTGGATACCCGGCACAAGCTGTGCGTGGCCGCGGCCAGCGCGATCGGCGCCTACGCCCTGGCGATCGAGCAATGGTGGCGCATGGGCGGGGGCCAGGAGCAGGTCGTGGGCCTGGATTGGCGCCAGGCCGTCGCGGCCCTCAACCCGGGGGCATTCCAGCGCCAGAACGGCTATTCCATCTCCGCCGCCGCGCTGTTCACCGAGCTCAAGGCGGGCTTCTACCGGACCGCCGACGACCGCTGGTTCTTTCCCGTCGGTTCGTATCCCCACCTGCGGGACGGCGTGCTGGAAGCGCTGCAATGCGCGAACTCGCAACAGGCGCTGGGCGCGGCCATCGGCCGCCGCACCGGCGACGAACTCGAAACGGCGTTCGGGACACAGCGGCTGCCCGGCATCTGCGCCCGCTCGCACGACGAATGGCGCCGCCACGAACAAGGCCGGAGCCTGGCGGCCATGCCCGTGGTCACGATAGAGAAGATCGCCGACAGCGCCCCGGAATTCCCGGCCGGCGCGGCGCGGCCGCTGGACCGGATACGCGTGCTCGACATGGGCCACGTGATCGCCGGGCCGGTCATTGCCCGCAGCCTGGCCGAACATGGCGCGGACGTGCTGCGCCTGGGCCCGCCGATGAACCAGGACGCGTTCCGGCAGACGGTCGACACCAATATCGGCAAGCGCTCCGGCTTCATCGACCTGGATACCGCGGACGACCGGGCGCGGCTCAGGCAACTGGTCTGCGGCGCCGACGTGCTGGTGCAGTCCTGGCGCTCGGGCAGCCTGGAGCGGCGCGGATTCGGGGCGCAGGAAGCCGCGGCCTTGCGCCCGGGCATCGTGTATGCGTCGGTCACGGCATTCGGCCATGAAGGCCCGTGGCAGGAACGCGGCGGCTTCGAGCAACTGGGGCAGGCCGCCAGCGGCATCGCCATGGCCGAAGCCCGCGACGGTCGGCCCCGCCTGGTCACCAGCCAATTGCTCAACGACTACCTGACCGGCTATCTCGGCGCCATGGGCGTCATGGCGGCCCTGGCGCGCCGCGCCTCCGAAGGCGGCAGCTATCACGTGCGGGTGGCGTTGACCCGCACTTCCATGTGGGTGCAGGGCCTGGGACTGTGCGAGCCGGCCCCCGAGGCCGCCGGCAAGCGGTTCGTCGAATGCGTGCGCCCGCTGCTCGAACGCCGCCAATCCGCCTTCGGCCTGCTCGAGCAACTGCCGCCGGTCGCGCAATTCTCCCGGACGCCCGCCCACTGGACCTTGCCGCCGGCGCCCAACGGCGCCCACGAAGCGCACTGGCGCTGACTCGCGTACCGGTCCTTCCAGATCGCCGGCGCGCGCATGCCGCGCGTTCGGGCGATGCCCTTCGCAGTGCCATTCCACCCATCGCAGGAGACATGAAAATGAGAAAGACCCTTGACGCAGCCTTGCTCGCCGCCCTCGTCGCGACCGGCGCGCCGCTGGCCGCCCAGGCCGCCTACCCCGACAAACCCATTACCGTGATCGTCGGCTTCGCGCCCGGAGGCCCCACCGACGCCCTGGGCCGGGTGATCTTCAAGAAGGTGTCGGAGGAACTCGGCGTCTCGATGATCATCGAGAACAAGCCCGGCGCCGGCGGCAACATCGCCGCGCAGTATCTCGCGCAGGCGCGGCCCGACGGCTACACGCTGATGTTCGCCAGCGCCGCCGTGGCCATCGCCCCCGCGCTCTACAAGCGCGAGGACCTGAACCCGAAGCGGATATTCAGCGCGGTGGGCTGCTCGTCCAAGGTGCCCTTCATCCTGCTGGCCGCCAAGAAGACGCCCGCCGACGACGCGCAGGAACTCTTCAAGCAGATCAGGCAGCACCCCGGCAAGTATTTCCTGGGCACGTCCGGCAACGGCACCATGGATCAGGTCGTCGCGGCGAACATCGCCACCAGGCTCGGCCAGGAGTTCGAGCAAGTGCCGTACAAGGGAAATGGCCCGGCATTGACGGCGCTCGTCGCGGGCGACACCCAGTTCATGTATTCCGGCTCCTTCAACAGCGCCCTGCCCTATATCAAGGACGGCCAGATCAAGGCCCTGGCGGTCACCTCGAGCGAACGCTCGCCCGCGCTGCCCGACGTGCCCGCGCTCAAGGAAGCCGTGCCCGGGCTGGGCAACTTCGACGCCGGCACGTGGCAGGCCGTCGTGGCCCCGCACGGCACTCCGGCGGACATCCTCGCGCGCGTCAACCAGGCCTTGAACAAGGCGCTCAAGGACCCCGAAGTCATGGCCAGCCTGCGGTTCCAGGGCGCCGAGGCCATGGATACCACGCCGGCGCAATGCCAGGATTTCGTCGCGTCCGAGTACGACCGTTGGTCGGAAACCGTGCAGACGCTCGGCCTGAAGGAGTGATTCCCGCGCGGCAATCCGGGGAATGAAGGCGGTGAAAACAAAAGCGCCACACCTATCGTGTGGCGCTTTTTGCTTGTCATTCGTGGTGGGTCGTGCGCGACTCGAACGCGCGACCAACGGATTAAAAGTCCGCTGCGCTGCGGCGAGTTACTGATCTGGATCCAGTGAATAAAAAATATCGGCTAGCGATCGCGCATCGAGTCTTCCCTCGGCGACATCGACCATTACCTCTTCCAGGTCGTCGCTTCGCGGAATATCGACACCCTGGATCTGCAGATACGTCAGCGCAGTTACCAATGCCGTACGCTTGTTTGCGTCATTGAATACGTGGCCTCGAGCCAGCGCGACAGCATACAACGCCGCAACTTCGTAGATGTCCTCGACCTCGGCATATTGGAGATGGCTGGATATTCGTCCAAGCGCCCCCTCCAACGGACCAATGCCATGCCCTCCATCCAATCCGGATTCGGTGCTCAAGATCAAGTCATGAATCTCCATGACCATCTCTGGGGTGATTTCCGACACGGCGCTAGCTCATCGATTAGCCAGAGCCTTGATCACCTTTTCGTGCGTTACCAGCACACGCTTGGCGGCGCTGATGACGACACGCGTCCCTTCTTCGCCAACCAGCTTCATTTCGACCGGCCGGGTAAGCGTTTTCCGAGGTTTGATCACGATGCCGTGGTATTTTTTCATGGCCTTCCACTATTTTGGATGGTCCAACACCGGCGTGCTGTCAAGCCGATGCTCTGCTCAGTCCCGGAAATATTCTAAACCTCGAGAACAGAGGCCAAACAAAAACCGCCATAACCGGCGGTTTGGAATGCGTCGCCAGCGCTGTCGATACCCGAAGCACTGAACCTGTAAAGTTTGCAAGAAGCTGGTGGGTCGTGCGCGACTCGAACGCGCGACCAACGGATTAAAAGTCCGCTGCTCTACCAACTGAGCTAACGACCCGAAGCCTTAGATTATGACCCGTAGGCAGGGGCTTGTCAAAAACGACGGCGCCAAAACCGCGCCGTCCGCCCTCATCGAGCCCGCGAGATCCGCACTTCGGCGCCGCGCCGCTTGACCTCCAATCCTTCGGAAGGCAGGATCCGCAGCCCTTCGAGCCCCTTGATATAGCTAGACCCTTGCATCTGCATGACCCGGATCTTGTTGCGCATGACCACGGGGTTGTGGATCGGCATGCCGAACATCCAGACTTCGTCCAGGATGCGCGCGGAATTGAATTCGCCCGTGTGCTGCGCGGCCGGCCCCAGGCAGAGCATGTGGCCTTCGCGGCCGAACACCGGGAACTGCTCGGGTCCGCAGGACATCGTCAGCACGGAGCCGCCTTCGTAGCGCCAGCCGGTGTTCAGGTCCCACCAGGCTTCGCCCTTGGGCAGATAGACCCGCAGCGACGACTCGGACCGCAGGATCGGCGCCACCAGCAGCGCCGGGCCCAGCAGGTATTGCGTGTCCCACAGGTGCGCGTCCGTGTCGCCGGGGAAGGACAAGGCCATGGAACGCTGCACCGGCAGGCCCGTGCGGGCCGAGTCCTCGATGGCGCCCAGCACGTACGGAATCAGGCGATAGCGCCACTGCAGCCAGGTCCTGGCGTGCGCCAGGGTTTCCTCGCCGAAGGACCAGGGCATGAGTTCGGGCACGCCCTGGAAGCTGAAGTTCGACGAGAACACGGCGCAGGTCAGCCAGCGCAGGTAGAGGTCGGGCGACAGCTTGTCGCGCCCGCCCTGCGCATCGCCCAGGGCATGGACCTGCACGGGAATCGAGCTGGCGCCCAGCGACAGCGCCGTGCGCAGCGTGTGCTCCAGGCCTTCCCAGCTATTGGGCACCTGCGGCGCGGCTTGCCACGGCAGGCGCTGCGCGGCCGGGAACAGGTCGCTGCTCCACACCACGCCTTCGGGCGGCGTCTTGTGGCCGGCCGCGGCGTCGTACAGCGCGCGGCGCGCCAGCAAAGGATAGATCGTGCGCAGGGCCGCGCCGGTCTCCCCGCCGCGGGCCGCGATCCCGTCCGGGATGTCGATCTGCGCGTCGCAGGCCGGCGCGTCCACGCCTTCTTCGCACAATTGCCGGTGGCGCTCGGACCACAGGTTGTACACGTCGCGGTGCGTCAGGTCGAGCAGGCCGTAGGACTGGCCGCCCGTGGCCGCGTTGCCGGGAAACACATGCGCGTTGCCATCGTCGCCGGCCAGGAGCCAGCCCCGGTCCTCGAGTTCGGCGAACGTGCCGCTGCCCGCGGCGATGCCCGGGAAGGTGGGCGCGCAGACATGCACGTCGTGCTTGTGGAACAGGGCCAGCATCTGCCGCGAGTCGGGAAAGCGCGCGGCGTCCCATTCGGGAGCGAGCTTGGTTTCCTGCAGGCTCCATGCCGCGGGCGGGGCAAGCAGCACGGCGTCCACCGGGATCTGGTGTTCGCGCATCTGCGCCACCAATTCGGCCGTTTCCGCCGGCGTGCGCGACGGCGCCTGCTGCAGCCACGCCCCCATGGCCCACAGCGTGGGCTGGCCGGCGCGGCCGGTGAGCTGGCTGTACTGGTTGAGGATCTCGCAAGGCTCGCCGGCGAACAGGAAGAGGTCCAGCATGGCGTCATCCACCGTCACCACGTAGGACGACGGCGCATCGGCCGCGCCCAGCGCATGCTCGACCCGCTGCACCGTGTTGGCGTACACGCCCCACCCGCGCGGGCTCCAGGCCAGCGGCAAGGCGCGGTGCTCGGGCAGGTCCGACACCACGGTTTCGTCGCGCCGGTTGAGGTCGCCCGGGGTCTCGCCCAGGCCGTACACGGGCTCGGCCTTGTCCAGCGCGAACGCCACGCTCCAGCACTCGGGCGGCTCGCCGCCGTAGCCGAACGCCGGCAGGTCCTGGGAAACGTCGGAGGCCAGCACGCAGGTCCCCGCGCGATACAGCGCGATCTGGACCGGATCGACGGTGATTTCCAGCACGACGTCGCCCTGGGTGATGCGCCAGCCGCGATGGTCGCCGGACATGGATTCGCAGACGGCCTCGCCGACGGCTTCCTGGCGCCCCAGCAGCATTTCGGCCGTGGCCCGGGCGCGCGCGCCCAGGGGCTTGTCTTCGGCCAGCTGGACAGCGGCGCCGCAGCGTATGCGGAACACGCCTGGCGCATGAGGTTCGACGACCCACGACAGGCCGTCTCCGGCGTCGAATTCGATGCGGGCGGAGCGGGCCGGACCCGGATCCAGGGTTTCGAGTTGCGTAGAGCTGGCAGAGTCGAACGTGGACGGCACTGAGCATCCCCCGGCTCCGGACCCGCGGTAGACGGTCACCGCGGGGGAATCCCGCCGTGCCCCGGCCGATCCAAACGGGCACCAAGCCAAAAAAGCTTTAAAAGACGGTATTTTGACGGATTTGGCCGCTGAAAGAAACTCGCCTCCGGGCGGGGTTTCCCTGCCCCGGCCGGCGCGCCCGGCCCGCGGGCCTCAGCGCGGCGCGATCGCCGCCAGCAGATCGCGCTCCAGCGGCAGCGGTTCGCCGCATAGCGCCGCGGCCGCAAGATCGCCCGCCAGGGCGGCCCAACTGAAGCCGCGGGAGGCATAGCCGGCGGCAAGCCAGATTCCGGGCGCCTGCGGCACCGCCCCCACCATCGGCAGGCGGCCCGGCAGCACCGCGCGCCACCCCGCCCAGCCGGGCAGTTTTTCTCCCGGGCCGCCCGACGCCAAGGGCCGCTCCAGCAGGCCGTTGGTCCGCTCGATGTTCTCGGCGCCGCCGCCAAACGTGACGACCGCCTCGGCCGCGCCCCGGACGTACGTGCTGCCCGCCACGCAGCGGCCATCCACCGCGGGCAGCAGATAGCCGTCGCCGCCCACGATGCAGCGGGGCCCGCCCTCCAGCCGGTCGGCGGGCAACAGGGTGATCTCCCCGGCCAGCGCATGCATGGCGGCGAGCCCGGGCAGGTCCCGCCCGAGGCCGCTGGCGGCCAGCAGGCCGGCCGCCGCGGCGGCATTGGCAACGACGACCAGGGGCGCCTGCGCGATGACGCGCCCGCCGGCATCCAGCGCCTGCCATTGCGCGCCCGCCGGCGCCAGGCGTTCGACCCGGCCAGGCCTGCATTCCACGCCGGGCGTCTCCAGCAGTGCCCGGAGCAATTCCACCGGCCGGATGCGCATCCCGGCCGCGAAGAAAACGCCCCCGCGCGCCAGCGGCAGGCCGGCCCGGGCCGACGCCTCCGGCGCATCCATCCAGCGCGCCCAATCGGCGGGAAACCGCAGGATGTCCAGCGTGCTCGCCAGGTCGGCCTGCCGGGCGCAGGTGCGCGCCAACTGGATCGTCCCGCAGCGCAAGGGTGCCGCCGCGCCCGGCAGCCCTCCCCACCGCGCTGCGGCGCGCAGGGCGCCGGCGCGCGCCAGCCGGGCGCGCGGATTGTCGTCGCGCGCGACCAGCGGCGTCACCGCCGCGGCGGCGTGGCCGGCGTGCGCGCCGGTGCGGGGATCGGGCCTCGGATCCACCACGGTCGCGCGCCAGCCGCGCAAGGCCAGGGCCTGAGCCATGCCGGCGCCGGCCGGGCCCGCTCCCACGATCAGGGCATGCCGATCGGAGCCCCCTGCCGCGGCAGCCGGCGCAGCGGCGCGGCCGCCCGCTGCGTGCGTGGCCACCGTCATTTCCCGCTTGGCGCCGAAGCCGGGCCGGCGCTCCACCGCGAATCCCGCGGCCTGCAAGGCCCGCCGCACCGCCCCGGCGCTGCACCAGGTGGCGGCCGTGGCGCCCGGCGCGGCCAGGTTCGCGAGGTCGCGCATGAGGCGGGGCGACCACATCTCCGGATTGCGGTCGGGCGCGAAACCGTCCAGGAAATAGGCATCGAAGCGGGCGCACAGCGCGGGGGCCAGCGACGCAGCCCGTCCGAAGCCCAGCGTCAGCGTCACAGCGCCTTCCTCGAACTCCAGCCGATGCAGGCCCGGCAGCAGGGGCGGCCAGGCGGCGACCAGTTGCGCGGCCAGCGGACGCAGTCCGGCGGGGACCGCCCCGGCCGCCAGGCGCTCGAGATCCGCCCTGGCGAAGGGGTGCGCTTCCAGGGAAACCATGTGCAAGCGTCGCGGCCGCGCCACATCCCGGCGCCAGGCGTCCCACAACGCCAGGAAGTTCAGCCCCAGGCCGAATCCCGTCTCGCACACCGAGAAAACCGGCCGGCCCGCCCAGCGCCCCGGCAAGGCGTTGCCGCGCAGGAATACGTGCCCGGCCTGGGCCAGCGCTCCCTGCGCCGAATGGTAGATGTCCCCGTAACGCGCGCTGTAGGGCACGCCGCCCGGCCCGGACTCGGCCACGGCGGGAATCAGCGGCTCATATGCGGAGGACATCTCATACCTGAAATACGGCTATGGTCGTAGAATCGAAACAAGCGGCGACCGCCATCATGCCATTGCGCCCGGTTTTCCCCGGGCCTGACGGCGGCGGCATCGCACGAATGTAACGTGACGCCGCGTACACTGGATACATGGATATGCTCGAACCTGCTTCCGCTGTCGCCACCCGGCTGGATCTGGGCGCCGCCATAGACGCCGCGGTTTCCGCCGCCCACGCCGGCGCCGCGGTGCTGCAATCCTACGCCCACCACCGCGCCGACCTGGTCATCGACCGCAAGGCGCGCAACGACCTGGTCTCCCAGGCCGACCGCGAAGCCGAATCCTGCATCATCGACGTCCTGCGCGAACGCACCCCGGATTTCGGCCTGATCGCCGAGGAAACCGGGGGGCAGGCCGGCGGCGCGGCCACCTGGTATATCGACCCGCTGGACGGCACCACCAATTTCCTGCATGGCCTGCCCCACTACGCCGTGTCCATCGCGCTGATCGCCCACGCCGGCGCGCCGCTGCTGGCCGGCGAGCCCCTGCGACAGGACACTCCCGTGGTCGGTGTGGTCTACGACCCCAACCGCGAAGAACTCTTCACCGCCGTGCACGGCATCGGCGCCTGGATGAACGGCCGGCGCATCGCCTGCTCGCGCACCCCCTCCCTCGAAGACGCGGTGCTGGCCACCGGCTTCCCGTTCCGCGACTTTTCCTTCGCGGACGAATACCTGCCCATGCTGCATGCCGCCATCCATTCGGCGCGCGGCGTGCGGCGCATCGGTTCGGCCGCGCTGGACCTGGCGTGGACCGCCTGCGGCCGCTACGACGGCTACTGGGAAATGGGCCTGGCCCCCTGGGACGTGGCCGCCGGCACCCTGCTCGTGCGCGAGGCCGGCGGCGTGGCCGGCGACCTGCGCGGCAACGAGCCCTGGCCGGAAAGCGGCAACGTGATCGCCGGCAACCCCGACATCGCCCGCGCGCTGCACGCCCTGATCGAGCCGCACCTGGCCAGCGGGCGCTGACGGACCGTTCGCCCTAGCGCAGTTCGCGCCGCAGGATCTTGCCCACGTTGCTCTTGGGCAGTTCGTCGCGAAATTCTATGTACTTCGGCCGCTTGTAGCCCGTCATGCGCTGGTGGCACCAGGCCATCAGTTGCTCCGCGGTCAGCGTCTTGTCCTTCTTGACCACGAACAGCTTGACCACCTCGCCCGAATGCTCGTCCGGCATCCCCACGGCCGCGCATTCCAGCACGCCCGGGTGCCCGGCCACCGTCTCTTCGATCTCGCTGGGATACACGTTGAACCCGGACACGAGGATCATGTCCTTCTTGCGATCGACGATGCGGGTGTAGCCGCGCTCGTCCATGATGCCGATGTCCCCGGTACGGAAGAAGCCGTCTTCGGTCATGGCCGCGCGGGTTTCCTCCGGTTTTTTCCAGTAGCCCAGCATGACCTGCGGACCCCGTATGCCGATCTCGCCGCGCTCGCCGATCGGCAGCGGCTGCCCCGCGTCGTCCAGGATCACCAGGTCGGTCGACGGCACCGGCAGGCCGATGCTGCCCGAATATTCCTTGGTATCGGTGGGATTGACCGTGGCGACCGGCGAGGTTTCCGACAACCCGTAGCCTTCGATCAGCGGCCGCCCGGTGACCTCCAGCCAGCGGTCGGCGACCGGACGCTGCACCGCCATGCCGCCGCCGAAGGTCAGGCGCAATTCCGAGAAATCCAGTCGCGCGAAGTCTTCGTTGTGCACCAGGGAATTGAACAGCGTATTGACGCCGGGGAATATATTGACCGGCACTTTCTTCCAGGCGCCGATCAGGGCCGGAAGGTCGCGTGGATTCATGATCAGCAGGTTCCGCATGCCGGCATGCACGCCGTAGAGCCCGCAGACCGTGAGCGCGAAGATATGATAGAGCGGCAAGGCGCTCAGCATGGTCAACTGGCGCTCGCCCAGGTCGTGCAGGGCCGGCCAGGCCACCGCCTCGACCTGCAGCACGTTGGCCACCAGGTTGCGGTGCGACAGCTCCGCTCCCTTGGGCGTGCCCGTCGTGCCGCCGGTGTATTGCAGGACCGCCAGGTCGTCCATGCCGATCTCCACCGGCCGTAGCTGCCCCTCGCCGCCCTTGCGCAGCGCGTCGGCCAGCGGCCTGGAGCCGGGAAGATTCCAGGGGGGCACCAGGCGCTTGAGATCGCGCACCACGAAATTGACCATGGCGCCGCGCAACCGGCCCAGCAGGTCGCCGGGCGCCACCACCACGATATGCTCCAGCGCGCCGCGGTTCTCGACTTTCTGCAGCGTGTGGGCGAAGTTCTCCAGCAGCACGATGACCTGCGAGCCGCTGTCCTGCAACTGGTGCTGCAGCTCGCCGGGGGTGTAGAGAGGATTGACGTTGACCGCCACGTGGCCGGCACGCAGGATGCCGAGCAGGCAGACCAGGTAGGCGGGCACGTTGGGCATCATGAGCGCCACGCGGCTGCCGCGCTCCAGGCCCAGGGACTGCAGCCAGACGGCGAAGGCGCGCGCCTGGCGATCGAGCTCGGCATAGGTCATGGTCGCGCCCAGGGCCGAGCAGGCCGCGCGCCGGGCGTGCCGCCGGCAGGCGCGATCGAGCAGGTCGACCAGGGAGGTGTACTCATCGGTGGAAATTTCTGCCGGCACCCCCTGCGGATAGTGTTGCAGCCATGGACGTTGCATGCACGATCTCCTTTGTGTTTGTTTGATGATACCCTTTGATCAATGGAATTCCGGGAGCGCCACATGAAGCTGATCGAACCCTTGCTCGCCTGGCAGGACGAAATGCGCGGGATCCGGCGCGACCTGCACGCTCATCCGGAACTCATGTACGAAGAGCACCGCACCGCCGAAGTGGTGGCGCGCGTCCTCCAGGAATGGGGCGTCGAGGTCGACCGGGGCCTGGGCGGCACCGGCGTGGTCGGCACCATCCGCGGCAAGGGCGGCGGCGACCGGGCCGTCGGCCTGCGCGCCGACATGGACGCCCTGCCCGTCCCGGAAAGCAACACCTTCGAGCACGCCAGCCGCCACCCCGGCAAGATGCACGCCTGCGGCCACGACGGCCACACCGCCATGCTGCTGGCCGCCGCCCGCTACCTGTCCCGGTACCGCGATTTCGCCGGCACCGTGCACGTGATTTTCCAGCCTGCCGAAGAAGGCGGCGCCGGCGCGCGCCGCATGATCGAAGAAGGCCTGTTCGAGCGCTTCCCCATGCAGGCCGTGTTCGGCATGCACAACTGGCCCGGCATACCGGCCGGCGACTTCGGCGTGACGCCGGGGCCCATCATGGCCTCGAGCAACGACTTCTGCATTACCGTCAAGGGCAAGGGCTCGCACGCCGGCATGCCGAACCTGGGCATCGATCCCGTCATGACGGCGGTGCAATTGGCCCAGTCGCTGCAGCTCATCATCACCCGCAACCGCAATCCCCTGGACGCCGCGGTGCTGAGCATCACGCAGATCCATGCCGGCCATGCCGACAATGTGGTGCCCAACGAAGCGGTGATGCGCGGCACCGTGCGCACCTTCACGCTGGAAACCCTGGACCTGATCGAGCGGCGCATGGAAGAAACCGCCCGCCATACCTGCGCCGCCATGAATTGCGAGGCGAGCGTCGAGTTCGTGCGCAACTACCCGCCCACCATCAATCATCCGGCCGAAACGGCGCTGTGCATCGAAGTCCTGCGCGACCTGGTCGGCGCAGACCACGTCGACGCGCAGGTGCAGCCTTCCATGGGGGCCGAGGATTTCGCCTTCATGCTGCTGGACAAGCCGGGGTGCTATGTCTGGATCGGCAACGGCTCGGGCGAGCATCGCGCGGCCGGCCATGGGCTGGGGCCCTGCATGCTGCACAACGGCAGCTACGATTTCAACGACGACATCCTGCCCCTGGGCGCCACCTACTGGGTGCGGCTGGCCCAGCGCTGGCTGGCCCAGCCGCCGCAGTAGGCCCGGCCCGGACCGCGGCGCCCGCGCCGCGGACAGCCCCGCGCACGAGCCTCAGGGCACCGGCACGCTGCCCGAATCCAGGCAGAGATCCAGGAAACGCTCGGCCGCCCGCGACGGCGCGCTGGCATGCGGCATCAGGATGCTGAGCATGCGGGTCAGGCCCAGGCTCACCGGCTGCAGCAGTCCGTCTTCGTGCCGCATCGACATGCTCGAGACGAAACCCACGCCCAGGCCGGCCCGCACCGCCTGCTTGACGCCCTCCACCCCCGCCAGCTCCAGGCCCACCGACAGGCCCAGGCCGGCGGCCTGGAATTCGCGCTCGACCATCTTGCGCAACCCCGACCCGGGCTCGCGCATGATGACGGGATAGCGGGCGACCTCCGCCAGGGATACCCGCTTGCGGCCGCACAGCGGATGATCGGATCGCACCACGGCCACGACTTCGTCCCGGGACCAGGAATGCACCGCGGTGTCGCCCGGCAGGTTGCCGGGCACCTCGCCCTCGATGCAGGCCATGTCCAGCCCCGTCAGCGCTTCGACGATTTCCGCCGTATTGCCGTCGGACAGATGCACCGTGACGGCGGGATACCGGCGGTGGAACTCGGCCACCAGGCCGGGCAGCAGGTAACTGGCCGGCGTGGTGCTGGCGCCCAGCTTGAGCGAGCCGGTTTCCAGGCCTCGCCAGGCATCGCGCGCCGCGAGCGCCTGCTTGTAGACCTGCCGCAGTTGCCGCGCCTGGGCGGCCAGCCGCTGGCCGGCGGGCGTGAGCGCGATGCCGTGGCCGCTGCGGCGATACAGCGGCTCGCCGAACCAGTCCTGCAGCATGCGCAACTGGCCGGACACCGCCGGCTGGGAAAGATTCAGGGTTTCCGCCGCGCGGCTGATGTTGCCCAGGTCGGCCACGCAGGCGAAGGTCAGGAGCTGGTCTGGCGTCATGGTCGGAAAGACGGAAGCCGAAAACGCTCATTTTATATCAGACAAACCGATATTTGCTATTGAAAATAAAGATTTTTCAAATACCGTCCCGGCCGATACCATGCATGTCCTTGTTTCCATTTTCCCCCTGCGGGTCGTCCCTGTCGCATCCATGACCACTCTCGCCCTTCCTCTTCCCGCGCGCCGGCGCGACCAGCTCAACGGCGTGCTGTTCGCCGGCCTGCTGGCGGCCGTCGCGACCCAACTGGCCGGCCTGCCCTGGATCCAGGGCCTGGCCTTCAGTCCCCTGACGGTCGGCATCGTCTGCGGCATGCTGTACGGCAATTCGCTGCGCGGCGACATGCCGGCGGACTGGAATGCCGGCATCCATTTCACCGCCCGCCGCCTGCTGCGCATCGCGGTGGCCTTCTATGGGCTGAATATCAGCGTCCAGCAGATCGCCGCCGTCGGCATGCCGGGCCTGGCCATGTCGGCGACCGTCGTGCTCGGCGTCCTGGCGATCGGCACCGCGGCCGGCGTCTACCTGCTGCGGCTGGACCGCGACACGGCCATGCTGACCGCCGCCGGCAGCGCCATCTGCGGGGCCGCCGCCGTCCTGGCCTTCGAGCCCACCCTGCGCGCGCAACCGCACAAAAGCGCGGTGGCGGTGGCCACGGTGGTGCTCTTCGGCACGCTGTCCATGTTCCTCTATCCCCTGCTCTACCATCTGGGATGGCTGGACCTCGACACCCGCGCCCTGGGCATCTATATCGGCGGCACGATCCACGAGGTCGCCCAGGTGGTGGGCGCGGCCAGCAACATCGACCCGGCCACGACGGAGATCGCCACCATCGTCAAGATGACGCGGGTGGCCATGCTGGTGCCCGTGCTGCTGGTCCTGGGCCTGTGGCTGCGCGGCGCGGGCGCGGGCGCGGGCGAAGGCCGCTCGGGCAAGATGCCCGTGCCGTGGTTCGCCCTGGGCTTCCTGGCCCTGGCCATCGTGAATTCCCTGGCGATCCTGCCGCCCGCGCTGGTCGAGACGCTGCGCAAGCTGGACTACTTCGTCCTGACCATGGCCATGACCGCCCTGGGCATCGAGACCCGCTACGCCCAGATCCGCCAGGCGGGGCCGCGCGTGCTGGTGCTGGGCCTGCTGATCTACGGGCTGCTGCTGGGCGGCGGCTATGCCCTGGTGCGGCTCGTCGCCTGAGGCGGCCACCGGCCCGGCGCGCCGGCCGTGCCGGGGCCATCACAACCGCGGCGCAATTTTCCTGCATAATCAGCCGGTCCCGCATCAGGAGCCGGCCGTGACGCTCTCCACCGTTCCGCTTACCCAATTGCCCCCGGACCGCATGCCGGTGCTGCGCGTGCTGCCCATGCCGGCCGATTCCAACACCCACGGCGACGTCTTCGGCGGCTGGATCATGGCGCAACTGGACCTGGCCGGCGCCGTGCCGGCGGCGCGGCGCGCGGCCGGCCGCGTCGCCACCGTGGCCGTCAACGCCATCCAGTTCAAGCAGCCGGTCTTCGTCGGCGATCTGCTCAGCTTCTACGCCGAGATCGTGCGCACCGGCACCACGTCCGTCACGGTCGAAGTCGAGGTCTACGCCCAGCGCCAGCGCCTGGACGCCGAAATCGTCAAGGTCACCGAAGCCACGCTGACCTACGTCGCCACCGACGAAGCCCGCCGTCCGCGGCCGCTGCCGCAGCTCTGAGCGGACCGCCTTGAATCCGAATTCGATGCCGTCCGCCGCCGCAACCCCCGCCTCTCCTCCCCGCCGGCTGGATCCGGAAGACGCCCAGCTGGCCCTGAACCAGGTCCAGGAACTGCTGCGCCGCCAGCAACTGGTCGAAAGCCTGGTCCATCGCCAGGAAATCGGCGACGAGCGCGCCGACCTGGTCGAAGGCCTGCTGCATCGCCAGCACGAGGCCGAGCTCAAGCAACTGGTCGACAATCTGCATCCGGCCGACATCGCCTTCATCCTGGAGTCCCTGCCCAAGCTGGAGCGGCAGGCGGTCTGGCGCCTGGTGAGCTCGGAGCATGACGCGGACGTCCTGCTCGAAGTCGACGAATGGGTCCGCGAGTCGCTGATCGAGGCCATGGACCGCCACGACCTGGTGGCGGCCACCGGCAACATGGACGCGGACGAGCTGGCGGACCTGGCGGCCGACCTGCCGCCCGACGTCGTCGCCGAAGTCCAGAAAGGCCTGACCGAGGCGGAACGCGCGCGGCTCATCGAAGCCATGGGCTATCCCGAGGACACCGTCGGGGCCATCATGGACTTCGACATGGTGCGCGTGCGCGAGGACATCACCCTGGAGGTCGTGCTGCGCTACCTGCGCCGCCTGCAGGAATTGCCCGACCATACCGACCAGATCTTCATCGTCGACCGCCAGGACAAGCTGCTGGGCAGCCTGCCGCTGTCGCGCCTGCTGCTCAGCGAGCCGGAAACCGAAGTCCGCGCGGTCATGAGCACCGAATACCTCACCCTGAACCCGCTGGACTCGGACGCCGACGCGGCCGGGGCCTTCGAACGCTACGACCTGGTGTCGGCGCCGGTCACCGACGACCACGGACGGCTGATCGGCCGGGTCACCATCGCCGACGTGGTGGACGTGATCCGCGAAGACTCGGACGAGCAGGAGTTGTCCCGCGCCGGCATGCAGGAGCAGGACATCTTCGCGCCGATCGGCAAGGCGCTGCGCAACCGCGCGCCCTGGCTGCTGTTCAACCTGGCTACCGCCGCCACCGCGTCGCTGGTGGCCTCGCGCTTCGAAGACACGGTCAGCCACATCGTGATCCTGGCCTTCCTGATGTCCATCGTCGCCGGCATCGGCGGCAACTCGGGCAACCAGACCATGACCATGATCATCCGCGCGCTGGCCATGGGCCGCATCACCGGCCGCAACGTCTGGCAACTGGTCAAGCGCGAGATGACCGTCACCCTGCTGGTGGGGCTGTGCGGCAGCCTGGTGGCGGCGATATTCGCCTGGGCCATCTCGGATTCCCTCGCCATCGCCCTGGTCATGATGGCCGCCATGATCTGCAACATGCTGGTGGGCGCCTCGGTGGGCGTGCTGGTGCCCATGGTGCGGGAGCGCTTCGGCAAGGACCCGGCCATCGGCTCGTCGGTGCTGCTGACCTTCGCCACCGACTCGCTCGGCTTCTTCATTTTCCTGGGACTGGCCACCCTCTTCCTGATGTAGCGGCCGGCCCCGCGCCCGGCCCGCGCGCAGGCATGGAATGCGGCACGCGCGGGCTACAGGCGCTGTCCGCCACTGGCCTCGATGCGCTGGGCGGTCACCCAGGCCGCCTGGTCCGAAGCCAGGAACGCCACGACCGACGCGATATCGTCGGGCTGCCCCAGGCGACCCAGGGCGATCGACGCCACCGCCTGGGCGCCGGCGGCCGTGGCGGGATCCACCGGGTTCATGTCGGTCACCGTCAAGCCCGGCAATACCGCGTTGACGGTGATGCGGCGCGGTCCCAGGTGCGCCGCCAGCAGGATCGTGAGCGATTCCAGCGCGGCCTTGGACGGCGAATACACGGCCATGGCCGGGTACGCCGCCCGCGTGCCCATGGACGACACGTTCACGATGCGCCCGCCGTCGCGCAGGCGTCCCAGGCACTGCTGGATCAGGAAGAACGGCGCCTTGAGATTGACTTGCAGCGTGTGGTCGAACTGCTCGACGGTGATGTCCTCGACCGTGCCGCGGTGGAACACGCCCGCGTTGTTGACCAGGATATCGAAGGCCGGCGATCCACGCCGCGCCGCGAGTTCGGCGTCCATGCCGGCCAGCAGGGCGCCCACGCCATCCGCCGCGGCGAGATCGGCCCCTACCGCGAACGCGTGCCCGCCGCCGCGTTCGATGTCGCGCACGACCTCCAGCGCGGCCTCGGGCGAGCGGCCGTAGTGCACCGCGACCAGGGCGCCGCAGGCCGCCAGGCGCAGGGCGATCGCGCGGCCGATGCCGCGGCTGGCGCCGGTCACCAGCGCAACCCTGCCTTCCAGGTCGGGCAGGCCCTCGCGGGCCGCGGGATCGCGAGCTTGGGCGCACATGGCCGGCTCAGGGCACGATCGCGACTTTGCCGAACACCTTGCGCTCGTCCAGCATGCCGAAGGCCCGGGCGGCCTCGCGCAGCGGCAGCACGGTATCGACCGGCGGGTCCAGGCGGCCCTGCTCCACCAACGCGAGCAGGCTGTGCAGGTCTTCGCGCAGCCAGCCGTTCGAACCCTTGATGTCCAGCTCGAACGTCCAGATATAGCGCAGGTCGGTATTGGGGCTGAAGCCGGCGGTCGCGCCGCAGGTCAGGATGCTGCCTCCCTTGCGCACGCACTTGAGCGACGGCACCCAGGTGTCGCCGCCGGTGAAGTTGACGATCATGTCCACGCCGCCCTCGCCCCAGATGCGGGGCTTGCCGGCCTTGGCATGCAGTTCCTTCATGAAATCGTGGGTCTTGTAATTGATACCGTCGTCGGCGCCCAGCGCGGCCAGGCGGTCCAGCTTGTCCTGGCTGGACGCGGCCACGATCACATGAGCGCCGGACAGCTTGGCCAGTTGCACGCAGCAGGTGCCGACCCCGCCCGAGGCGCCCAGGACGAAGACCTTGCGCCCGCTCGCGCTGCCGTCCAGCGGCAGGCCGCCGCGCACCGCCATCATGCGATAGGCGGTGCCGTAGGCCACCGGCAGCGCGGCCGCCTTCTCGAAGCCGACGCTCTCGGGCAGGCGCACCAGTTGGGCGGCGGCCACCTTGCAGTATTCGGCCAGGCCGCCGTCCATCGTCTCGCCCAGCAGCTTGTAGCGGCTGCGGTCCAGCGGGTCGACCAGCACCCGGTCGCCGACCTTCCAGTCGCCGCAGCCGGGGCCGACTTCGGCAATCGTGCCGGCGACGTCGATGCCCATGATCAGCGGCATCGGCACCGTGATGCCCGGCATGCCGCGCAGCGTGAACAGGTCGTGGTAGTTCAGGGTGCAGGCGCCGACCCGGATGACGACGTGGCCTTCCTCGGGCACGGGATCCGGGTAGTTCTCTTCCCAGGTAATTTGCTCGATGCCCCCATGGGAGCGGATCACTTGCGCTTTCATGTCTATTGCCTGTTGATTGAATGGAATCGTGCCGCGACGCTAGCGCTTCAAGCCCGTCGTCTGCGCCAGCAGTTGCTTCTTGTCCACCTTGTTGGCCGCCGACAGCGGCAATGCATCCAGGAACAGAACGAACCGGGGATGCTGGTAGGCCGGGGCGTTGGCCAGGGCAAACGCCTTGATCTCGTCGGCCGTCGCCTGCGCGCCCGGCTTGCGCACGACGAACGCGGCCGGGATCTGCCCCTTGATCTCGTCGGCGATCGGCACCACGGCGGCCTGGGCCACGGCCGGATGCCGCTCCAGCAGCCGCTCGACCTCGCCGGGATAGATGTTCTCGCCGCCGCACACGAACATGTCGTCGGCCCGGCTCACGAAAAAGAAGAAGCCGTTGGCGTCGCGCCGCATGATGTCGCCCGTCTTGTACCAGCCGCCGAACAGGCGCTTGCGGTTGTCCGCCTCGCGGTTCAGGTAGCCCGGCATGATGGCGCCGTTGCGCACGTACAGCTCGCCCTCGTCCAGCCCGGGCGCTGCCAGGGGGTCCGGCGCGTCGGGCGCCACCAGCCTGACTTCGACCGTCGGCAGCGGGTGCCCGATCGACAGCGGCGGGCGCGGCAGGCCCTGCGGATGCGGGCCGAATACCGCCGGCCCGGTCTCGGTGCTGCCCCAGCCGTTCTGCACGGCGGCGTTGGGAAACATGGCCCGCACCTGCTCGAACAGGGCGTCGGTGACAGGCGCCGAGCCCATCGCGACCGTACGCACGCGGCCCAGGTCCAGCTCGGCCAGCAGGTCGCGCTCGCGCGCGCACAGCGCCAGCATGGTCGGCACGGCGCTCACGATGCTGCAGCCGTGGCGATCCGTGGCGCGCAGGTACTCGCGGGCGTTGAACTGCCCCATGAGGATCTCGGTGCCGCCGTACGCGGTAATGGTCTTGCTCATGAACAGGGCATTCATGTGGGACAGGGGCGCCGCGGCCAGCACCGCGGCCGCCGTGTCCCGCATGAAGTCCCCGCCCAGCATGGCGACCTGCCTGAGCGTCCACAGATAGCCTCCGTGGGTCAGGGGCACGCCCTTGGGTACGCCGGTGGAACCGGAGGTATACAGGATGGTGGCGAAGTCGCCCGGCCGCATCGGCATGTCGGGCCGCGGCCCCGGGTCCAGGTGCGCATTCCAGGCCGCGCGGTCGTCGAGGTCGATGCGCGGCAGGCCCGACGGCAGGCGTCCCGCGCAATCGCGGTCGGTGTACATGAACACGATCGCGGCATCGGACAGAATGTGCTCGACCGTGTCGCGCGCCAGCTTGTAGCCGATGGGCACCGGGCAATAGCCGGCCTGCATGATGCCGAAATACGTGATCAGGTACTCGGCGCTGTTGCGGCCCAGCATGCCGATGCGCGCGCCGTCGGGCAGGCCGCGCCGGCGCAGGGCCCGCGCCACGGCCGCCGCCTGGCGCCGCAGGGCGCCGTAGCCGAAGCGGCGTTCTTCCCCGGCCTCGCCGATCTCGATCAACCAGGGATGATCGTCCGGCCGGTCGAAGATCGCATGGCCCAGGTTGGTGATTTCGAAAAGGTCCATGGCTTGCGCGCCCATGTCAGCCCGGCTGGGACCCGTAGGTGCCGCGCCCCATTGCCGTCAGCCGCCCCTGCTCGTCGTAGACATCGACGTCGGCCACGCTGACCGTGCGGCCGACGCGGCGCGCGGTCGCCTTGGCGAGCAGGTAGGCGCCGGAAGAGGGCCGCACATAGTCGACCCGGAAATTGATGGTCGGCACCGTGCCCTTGACCATGAGCGCCACGGCGAAATCGCCCGCGCAGTCGATCAGCGAGGCCACCGGCCCGCCGTGGAACTGGTCATGCCCCCCGGCCCGCCGCACGGCGTCGAACAACGGCATTTTCATTTCGACCGTGCCCCGCTCCGGATCGACGCTCTCGATCGTCATCCGGCAGAACCGGATGAAGGGCGAGCCGTCCGCCCATTCCTGCAATTTTTCCTTGGTGAGAGTCTGCTCGACTTGGGACATTGAAAAACAACCTCCGATAGAAAACATGGCGATCGCGCCGGATGCCGGGGCGCCGCGGATCAAGCCTTGCGGAACTGCCAGAACACCACGTGGCGATGGACGAAACGGACCAGCAGCGCGAGCAGCGATGCCAGGGCGGCCAGCACGGCGATCGCCGCGAACATGCCGGATGCGTTGATGTCCGAGGAAGCCGCCTTGACGTAGTAGCCCAGCCCGTTGGGCGCGGCGATGAATTCCCCCACCACGCACAGGATGAAGCTGAGCGCGGAACAGATCTCCAGCCCGCTGAATACATAATTGAGCGAATGCTTGATCTTGACTTCGCGCACGATGCGCCAGCGCGTGCCGCCGAACGCCTTGCACATGTCGATCAGTTCGCCCGCGGCCGCGTGCATGCCGGCCACCGTGTGGATGAACATGACGAAGAACGTGCCGATCGCCACCAGCGCGACCTTGGATGCCAGCCCGATGCCGAACCAGACGATCACCAGCGGCGCGATGGCGACCACGGGCATGGCCTGCAGCGCCAGCACCATGGGGTAGACCGAGCGGTCGAGATAGCGGATCTCCGCCACCAGCACCCCGGCCGCGAATCCCAGGCTGGCGCCCAGCGCCAGCCCGCCCAGGGTGCCGTAGAGCGTGGCCATCATGTGCGGCAGGAAACCGCCGCCGGCGATCCAGGTCCACAGGGCGGTGAACATCTGCAGCGGCGTCGGCAGCAGGGTGGGGTCGCCCACCACGTAGACGGCGACGGCATGCCAGCCCGCCACCAGCAGCGCGACGCCCGCCAGGGGCAGGGCCACGGTGGCTCCGCGCGGCAAGTCCTTGCCGTAGATGTCAGCCATGGCGCGCGCTCCCTTCCCAGAACACCAGGCGGCGCTTGGCCTGCTGCAGCAGGGCCCCGCCGATGAAACCCAGCACGCCCAGCAGGACCATGGCGGCCACGGCGGTCTCGGCGTCGAGATTGTTGGCCGAATTCTGGATCAGGAAACCCGCGCCGCTCAGGCCGGTGATGAATTCCATGACGACGCAGCCCACCAGCGCGAACCCCCAGCCCACTTCCATGCCGGCGAATATCGAACCGGCCGCGTGCGGCAGATTGCAGTGCAGGAAGGTGGCGAAGCGCCCGGCGTTCAGGGTGCTGAACAGATCCACCAGCACCGGCGGCGCGGCCCGCACGCCCACGAAAGTGCCGACGAAGATGGGGAAAAAGCAGATCAGCGCCACCAGGATCACCGTGCTGCGGATATCGAAGCCGGCCCACAGCAGGATCAGCGGCGCCACCGAGACCTTGGGCACCGACTGGATCAGCACGACCAGCGGGTAGGCCAGCAATTCCAGCGTCCGGCTCATTGCCAGCGTGCTGCCCACCACGATGGCCAGGCCGCCTCCCAGCAGGAAGCCGAGCAGCGTGGCCTCGGTGGTGCTCCAGAGGTGGGCCCACAGGTCGCCCGTGACGACCAGGCCGTCGTAGATGCGCCGCCCGACTTCCGGCGGCGACGGCATGAGCCGGCTGGGCACGTCCAGCGCCCACACCAGCGCCCACCACACCGCCACCAGCAGGACGATGGGCAACAGCCGCCGCAGGAAATCGCCCGCGGCATTCGCGAACATCGTCATGGGTCGGTCCGGTCGAACATGTCGCGCAACTGGGCCGACAGCTCGGCGAACCGAGGCGTGCCCAGCGTATGCCGGTCGCGCGGGCGCGGCAGGTCGATCGCGACGTCTTCGATCACGCGCCCCGGACGGCCGCTCATGACGATCACCCGGTCCGACAGGAAAACCGCTTCCTGGATCGAGTGGGTGATGAACAGGACGGACGGCTTCATTTCCTGCCAGATCCGCTGCAGTTCGATCATCAGGTTCTCGCGCGTCATGGCGTCGAGCGCGGCGAAGGGCTCGTCCATGACCAGGATGGAGGGATCCCGGATCAGCGAACGCGCCACCGAGACGCGCTGCTGCATGCCGCCCGACAGCTCGAACGGATAGCGGTCGCGAAAGGCCTCCAGGCCCACCAGCTCGAGCAGGGCCCGGGCCCGCGGCAGCGCGGCCTGGACCGATTGCCCCGTGACGCGGATCGGCAGCAGCACGTTCTCCATGGCGGTCTTCCAGGGCAGCAGCGCCGCCTGCTGGAACGCCACGCCGACGTCGTCGCGCGCGCCCACCGCGGGCTTGCCGTCGAAACAGACGGCGCCCGTGGTCGGCTTGAGCAGGCCCGACACCAGCTTGACCAGGGTCGATTTGCCACAGCCCGACGGGCCCAGCACCGACACGAAGGAAGACGGCTGGACTTCGAGATTGAAATGCTCGAGCGCCAGGACCGGCCCGCGCCGGCTCTCGTAGCTGACGCTCACGTCCCGCAGGCCGAGCGTGCGCTTGCTGGATCCTCGCATCGTGCTTCCCGCTCCGCTCACTGCTTGACGTCTCGGGCGGCGGCACGTACCGCGTCCAGGTCGAAATCGTTGAACGCCTTCACGAACTGGTCCGTGTAGAGCTGCGAGATATCGAAATCGGTATTGGCGATCTGTTCGCCTTCTTTCATCTTGGTCACGAAGGCCTTCCAGTCGTCGGCCGTGTAGGCGCCGTGGCGGCCGTCGAGCTTGTCCAGTTCGCCGATGTCCGCCGTGCGCTTGTTGACCGCCACGAACGTGCGGACCCAGTCGGCCTGCTTGTCGGCGGCCGGCTTGGAGCTGGGGTCGATCTGCCAGTAGGCCTTCACGCAGGCTTCGTAGTTGGCCATGCAGGCGACCTGCGACTTGGCGATCGCCCGGCCCATGCCTTCGATCAGCTTGGGATTTTCCTGGATCAGCTTGCTGCTGGCGGCCACGCCGTTGGAGAATACGTTCTGGAACTCCGACGGAATGGCCAGGCGGCGGATCGGCGTGCCGGCCTGGGCCATCATTTCGTGCTGCGTGGAAGGCAGGTTCAGGGCGTCCACCGACCCGTTCTTCAGGCGCGCCCAGGAAGCCGGGCCCACGCCCACCGGCAGGACCTGGATGTCCTTCATCCAGGTGACGCCCGCGTCGCGCAGCATCATGCGCGACATCGGCAGGTTGCCCCAGGTCAGCGCGCCGACGCCGAGCTTCTTGCCCTTGAGATCCTTGAGTTCCTTGATCGGGCTGTCCTCGAGCACCACGAACTCGAAGATATTGCGCGGATAGAAGTTATAGAAGAACTTCACCGGGAACGGCTCGTCCTTGGACGCCGCGATCACCGCCAGGTCGGCGTTCATGATGCCGAACTCGACCGAGCCGTTGGCCACCTGCGGCAACAGCACGCCCGTGCCCTGGATCGACACATAGTTGAGCTTGATGCCTTCCTGCTTGAAGAACCCCAGCGTCTCGCCGAAGGGAATCGCCGCCTCCACGGCCGACCAGGCGGGCGGATAGCCGATCTTGACGGTGGTTTCCGCCTGCGCGGGCGCCGCGGCCCAGGCCGCGGCAAGGGCCAGTTGGCACCCCAGGAAAATCTTGCTCAGTGTTTGCATGTCGTACACCATCGTTTCAGGTAAATCGGTTCAGTATGGAGCCCCGCCGGCGGCCGCGGCGCTGCCGGCCCCGCCGGAAATCATTGCGCCGAAGTCAATACCACCGGCCCGCGCGGCGTGCCCAGCGTCACCCGCATGTAGGCCGCGTCGGCCTGAACCAGCGGGAAATCGAAGCCGATCGCCCGCCAGAACGATTCGATGCCCGCCTTGTCGGGATGCCCCGCTTCGCAGGCGACGATCGTACACGCGCTGGCCGCCAGGCGCGTGGACGGATGGGGAGTATCCAGCCAGTCGATGAACATGGGGGCGAAAACCCCGAGGGGATTGGGGTCGGCCGGGACCAGCAGCTTCCATTCGAGCACTTCGCCCGTCGCCGTGACCCGCTGCAGGTCCATGCCTTCGGCCGCCACGCCCATGTCCCGGTACAGCCCGATCAGGCCGGGGAAATCGCGGGCCGAACCCAGTCCGATCACGCGATGCAGTTGCGGCCGGCGCATGGCTTGCAGCGCGCCGCGCAGCGGACTGCGGGCCGGCTGCGCCGGATCGGGCGCGATGAGTTCCAGGTAGGTCGACGTATCGGTTCCCAGCAGGTGATTGCGGGTCCCCAGGTCGGGATGGCTGCCGCCGGCCGCGGTGGCCACGCCCGTCATCTCGGCGAACCGCCGCGCCAGCTCGTCCATGTCGCTGCCGGCATACATGAAATGATCGATGCCTTTCACCGCCTGTTCCCCTTGTTCGTCGAGAGCCAGCAATCTTACGCCACCGCCGCCAGCCGGTTCACATGGGTCGACACCCGGTCGGCGTCGATACCGTATACATGTATCGAAATGGCCGGCGCGCCGCCGTCGTTGCCG
>Ga0180221_1000415_pt1 | contig 39401 bp, 32 predicted proteins | sample eDN5th37CKraftMG_FD_151339 | JGI IMG/M metagenome (GOLD analysis project Ga0180221, IMG submission 151339) | Enriched Miracle-Growth compost microbial communities from Emeryville, California, USA - eDNA 5th pass 37_C Kraft MG (version 2) (version 2) ...
TCGTCAACAAGGCCAGGTCCAGATGCTTCCTTCGAAGCGAACTCCGGGGTCGCCAGCGGCGCGCCGCCCTCGTTGTTGAGGCGTATATAGGCCCCACCCCCGCAAACTGTCAACGCCATTTTTCGCGTTTCGCGAATTTTTTGTGACAGCAATCCACAACCCCAACGGAACGCTGGGTAAGGCATGGAAAAAATCTTTGCCGCCACCCTGTGAAGACGCGTTCCGCGCCTGGAGGCGGCTTGCCGAGAGATAGGTGTTCGGCCTTGCCGATTCCAGGGGTAGACCACTCTCCGGAATAAAAAGATAAATTATTTCAATTGGATAGAATGTTTTTGAGTGAATTGCAGCGCAGAATCGCGGCGACTCGCGAATCCACGCCCACGATTCGAGCCAACGGAATTCCTATCCACGGACGCATCATAAAATTCGGGAATGGCTTTTCCGGCCGGAGAAGTAAGGGAATCGCCTGGTCGCTCGTTTCCCGGCGCGGAGAGCGCCCTTCAAGGAAAGCGCAACGGGGGCATGCAAGCGAAGAAAGGGGCGCGGTCGACCCGCGCCCCTTTCGCTGTCCAAAGAGGCCGCCGATCAGAACGGATAATGACGCGGGCCGTTCTGGATGGTGATCCAGCGCAACTCGGTGAATTCGGCAATCGCCGCCTTGCCGCCGAAGCGGCCGTAGCCGGAGGCCTTCACGCCGCCGAAGGGCATCTGCGCCTCGTCATGCACGGTGGGGCCGTTGATATGGCAGATGCCGCTCTCGATTCGCCCCGCCACCTCCATCGCGCGGGAGATGTCTCGGCCGAACACGGCCGAGGACAGGCCGTATTCGCTGTCGTTTGCCACACGCACCGCCTCGTCGATGCCGGATACGCGGATGACCGACACGACCGGGCCGAACGATTCTTCCGAATAGATGCGCATGGACGAGGTGACATTGTCGACGACGGTCGCCTGCATCACGGTTTCCCGCGCATCACCGCCGGCGACCACGCGCGCGCCCTTGGACCTCGCGTCCTCCACCAGCTCGTTGATGCGCTTGACCGCCTCCATGTTGACGACCGATCCCAGGACGGTGCCTTCGGCCCTCGGGTCGCCGGCCTTGAGCGATCTGGCCTTGGCCGCCAGCCTGGCGACGAATTCGTCGGCCACCTTTTCGTCCACGATCAGGCGCTCGGTCGACATGCATATCTGGCCCTGGTTCATGAAGGCGCCGAAGGCGGCGGCATCGACGGCCGCGTCGAGATCGGCGTCGTCCAGCACCAGGAAGGGCGCCTTGCCGCCCAGCTCCAGCAGGGCGGGCTTCAGATGGCGGGCCGCCGTCTCGGCGACGATGCGCCCGACGCGGGTGGAGCCGGTGAAGTTCACGCGGCGGACTGCCGGATGCGCGATCAGCTCGTTGACGATCTCGGGCGCATCGTCCGGCGCATTGGTGATGAAGGAGACGACACCCGCCGGCAGGCCGGCCTCCTTCAGCACATCGGCGATGAGCTGGTGCGTGGCCGGGCAAAGCTCGGAGGCCTTGAGCACGACGGTGTTGCCGCAGGCGAGCGGCATGGCGATGGAGCGCACGCCCAGGATGACCGGCGCGTTCCACGGCGCGATGGCGAGCACCACGCCGACCGGCTGGCGCACACCCATGGCAAAGCTGCCGGGAACGTCGGACGGAATGATCTCGCCGCTGATCTGCGTGGTCATGGCGCCGGCCTCGCGCAGCATGTTTGCGGCAAGGGCTGCGTTGAAGCCGGCCCAGCCCGGCGTGGCACCCGTTTCGGCGGCCATGCGCGCGATGAATTCCGGCGTCCGCGCTTCCATGATCTCGGCCGCCTTCAGGAGATATCTGCGGCGCTCGCCCGGGCCGGTCTTCGACCAGGCCGGGAAGGCGGCGGCCGCTGCCGACACCGCGGCGCGGGCATCGGCCAGCGAAGCCGCGGCGGCGCGGGTCGCCTCGCCCTTGCTGATCGGATCGGCGCGGTTGAACACGCGGCCATCGCTGGCGTCACGATACTGATTGTCGATCATGAGCTGGACGTTGAACATTCTTCTCTTCCTTTCCTTATATCCGCCGCGTGGCGGTATCCTCGCCGGCAAGACCGAGATAGGCGCGCTGCACCGCGGGGTCGGCGCGCAGGTCGGCGGCACTGCCGCTGCCGACGATGCGGCCGTTCTCCATCAGATAGGCACGATCCGCGATTTTCAGGCTTGCGCGCGTGTTCTGCTCCACCAGCACGATGCCGGTGCCCTCATCCGCTATGCGGCGCAGCGTGACGAAGAGCTGCTGCGTCACCACCGGCGCAAGGCCGAGTGAAGGCTCGTCCAGCAGCACGAAATCGGGCGCGGCCATCAGCGCGCGGCCAATGGCCAGCATCTGCTGCTCGCCGCCGCTCATGGTGCGCGAAAGCTGGTCGCGCCGCTCGGCCAGGCGGGGGAACATGGACAGCACCTTGGCCAGGCGCTCGCGCTCGGCCGCGCGGGCACGGCGGGCGAAGGCGCCAAGGCGCAGGTTTTCGGAAACCGTGAGATCGCCGAACAGGCCGCGCCCTTCCGGCACCAGCGAGACCCCGGCCTCGACGATCTCGTGCGGGCTGAGCTGCGTCAGGTCGTTACCGCCAGCCGCGATGCGCGTCTCCGGCCCCTTGCCAACCAGCCCGGCCACGGCCTTGAGCAGGCTGGACTTGCCCGCGCCGTTGGAGCCGAGAATGGCGACGATCTCGCCCCGGCGCGCATCCATGCCGATGCCCCGGAGCGCAACGTGGCTGCCATAGGAAACGGTGAGGCCCGCGACGGACAAGACGTCGTCAGTCATCGTCGTCCCCCAGATAGGCGGAGATCACGGCAGGATCGGCCATCACCGCCGCCGTCTCGCCGGCGGCTATGACGGCGCCGGCATTCATGACCACGCAGCGGCCGCACAGGCGCCGGACCGCCGCCATGACATGCTCGACCATGAGGATGGTGACGCCGTCGTCGGCAAGCGAGCGGACCAGCTCGATGCCCCCTTCCAGCTCGCTGGCGTTGAGCCCCGCCAGCCATTCGTCGAGCAGCAGCAGACGCGGCGAAAGCGCCAGCGCCCGGGCAAGCTCCAGCCGCTTCTGGTCGACATAGGTGAGTTCGGCAGCCAGTACCCCACCGCGCCCCCCGAGGCCGACGCGGGCAAGCAGGCTTTCGGCCTCTGCCTTCGCGGCGAAGCCCCAGAGCGGGTTCTGGCGGAAAGCAAAGCCGGCGACAACGTTCTCGCGCGCGCTCATGTCACCGATCACCCGCACGAGCTGGAAGGTGCGGGCAATGCCGCCACGCGCGATCGTGTGCGGGCGATGCCCGGCGATATCACGGCCTTCCAGCTTCACCGCTCCGGTGTCCGGCTTCAGATTGCCGGAGATCAGGTTCATCGTCGTGGTCTTGCCGGAGCCGTTCGGCCCCAGCAGCCCCATGATCTCGCCCCTGTTCACGCTGAAGGCCGCTTCGCGCACGGCAACCAGCCCGCCGAACCGCTTGGTGAGGCCCGAGACTTCGAGCAGCGCCGTCATTGACGGGCCTCATTCATCGATACCGGCGCAGGCTGTTCTTTCTTGCCGCGCAGGCCACGAAGCCTGGTAAGCGCGCCGGCCACGCCTTGCGGCAGCAGGTAGACGATGAGCATGAAGACGATGCCGAGAATGAGCAGATAGTGGTTCGGGAAACGGGCGTTCAGCCAGTCGAACAGCAGAGTGAGCGGAATGACCCCGAGCAGCGGTCCCCACAGGCGCTGGACGCCGCCCAGCAGCGCCATGATGACGGTCTGGAACGAAACCTGCGGATTGAAGGCTATGGCGGGGTCGATATAGGTCCAGCGCGGGGCCATGATGGCACCGGTGAGCGTCATGAAGAGCGCGCTGAGCACGAAGAGCAGCAGCTTGGCGCGGGTGGTGTCGATGCCGACATGCCGCGCCACCGTCTCGTCGCCGCCGATGACGCGCAACGCAAAGCCGAGCCGCGAGCGACCTATGAGATAGCCCGACAGGAAGAGCAGTGCGGCAAGCCCGAGAAGCTGCCAGTAGATTGCCCGCTGGTCGATGTCGAGGAACACATAGCGACCGATCGTGCTGGTGACCTTGACCTCGTACCACGTCACCAGCTGGCGGATCAGTTCGGTGAGGCCGAAGGTGAAGATGACGAAATAGACGCCCGCGAGCCTCAGCGTCGAGAGGCCGACCAGCAGCGCGAGCGCACATCCGTTCAATGCCGCCACCAGCATGACGGCCGACCAGGGCAGAACCTCGCCCAGCACCGCCACCGTGTAGGCGCCGACGCCGAAGAAGGCGACGGTGGCCAGCGAGATGTAGCGCGTGGGACCCGAAAACAGCGCCCAGGCGGTGGCAAGGATGGTGTAATTGGCGATCGCGATGGCCAGCGACATGCCGTAGCCGTCGACCATAAAGGGAACCAGGGCCAGCGCGGCGAAGACCAGCGTGCCGAGGCCGATTGCGAGAACGGGACGACCACTCATCGGGCGCGCGCTCCAAACAGGCCCTGCGGACGCACGAGCAGCACCGTCAGGAAGATTGCGTAGGTGACCGCGATGGTGAGGCCCGGATCGACGAAGGTGGCGACGAAGGATTCGGCGAGCCCGAGGATAAGCCCGGCCACCAGCGCGCCGACGACATTGCCCACGCCGCCCATGATGACGACGATGAGCGCTTTCATGGTGAAGACCACGCCGATATTGGCGTTGAAGGTGAGGAACATGGAAACCAGAACGCCGCCTGTTGCGGCAATCGCGCCGCCGAGCGCGAACGCGGCGGCGGCGGCCCGGCGCACGTCGATGGCGACAAGCCCGGCCGCGACCGGATCGACGGCGACGGCCCGCATGGCCGTGCCGCTTCTGGTATGCATGAGGAAGGCCCAGGCCGCGAGCGCGACGGCAAGGGCGACCGCCAGCACGATCAGCCGGTTGGCGGCGATCGTCGTGCCGAACAGCTCGACCGGCGTATTATAATAAGAGTAGCTTGCATAATCGCCGCCGAAGAGCGCGAGCATGATGCCCTGCACGATGAACAACATGCCGAAGGTGGCGAGGATGCTGTCCACCTCCAGCGCGCCGCGCGAGGGCGCGCGCCGCACCAGCGGCGTCAGCAGCAGGCGATAGATCGCCCAGGAGAGCGCGAAGCCGGCGGGCGCAATGACCACCAGCGCCGCCAGCGGCGAAATGCCGGCCGACGCGAACAGCACGAGCGCGGCAAAGCAGGCGGCAATGACGAACTCGCCATAGGCGAGGTTCATGATCCGGGAAACACCATATTGCAGCGTCAGGCCCATGGCGACGAGCGCATAGGTGCCGCCCATGGTCAGCCCGGAAAGAATGGCGTTGGTGAACATTTTCCATGGTTCCGGGGCGATGCCGGCGCGGCGGACGATGGTCTGTTCCGCCGCGCCTGCCCCCCGCCTTACTGCGCGGGCCAGGCCGGCTTGGGGAACATGAGCTTGCCCACGCCCGGATGGTCGGCCGGCTCGAGGCCGACGAACTCGCCATCCTGCCACTGGCCCACGGTGAAGATGTTCGGCACCTGCCGGTTTTCATTGTCGAACGAAATCTGGCCGAGCACCGTGTCGAACGTGCCGGTGCGCAGCACCTCATTGACCTTTTCCCTGTCGAGCGTGCCGGCCTTTTCGATCGCCTGCTGCAGCGCCTGCAGCCCGGCATAGGTCATGAAGCTCGCCCACCGGTCGGGCTCCTTGCCGACGATTTCCCTGTGCCTGGCGATATAGGCCTTAACCTTGTCGTCGTTGGGATCGATACCGCCGAGGCTGACCACCCCTTCGGCGGCCGCGCCGAACTTGTCTTTATATAAGGGGAAGGCGGTGGCCACACCGGTATAGAAGAGCTTGGGATTGAAGTTCAGCACGCGCGCCTGGTCGGTCAGGCCGAGCGTGTCCGGCGGATAGGAGAAAGCGATGAAGACATCAGGGTTCGCCGCCTTCACCTCGTTGACGATCGGAGCGAGGTCCTGCGTGCCGAGCGGATAGGTCTTGTCGTAGACGAGCTTGAAATCGTGCTCCTGCAACGCGGCGCGGCCGGCCTTGGCAAGCTCGATGCCGAAACCGTCGGCGATGGAGGCCATCGCGACAGTGTCGCCGATCTTGCCTTCCTCGCGCAGCTTGACCAGAAGGTCGACAAGACCTTCCGCATAGGAGCCGCCCGTGCCCAGCAGCCAGTAGGAATTCGGCCAGCGGGCGGCAAGCTTGGGCGCCATGTCGGTGACCGACGTGCCGGCGATCTGCGGATAACCGTATTTGTCGAAGATCGGGCCGACGGCCAGATTGTTGGCCGTGCCCCACGGGGTGAGGATGAAATCGACCTTGTCCTGCGTGGCGAGCCGCTCCACCGAGCGCACCGCCTCTTCCGAGCTGGAGCGGTCGTCATACTCGACCACCTCGATCTTCATCTGTCTGTCGCCGACCTTCAGGCCGCCGGCATCGTTGATCTCCTTCACCCACAGCTCATAATTGGGGATGGTGGTCGTGGTCGCACCGCCGGCATTGGGGCCGGTCTTGGAAACGGCATAGCCGATGCGGACCGTGTCCTGCGCATGGGCCGCCGACAGCGAAAAGGCCGCGAGCGACGCCGCGCAGACCATCGAGCCCAGATGCTTTCGTAACATATGCTTCATTCTTTCCCTCCCTGGCTTCGCCGCGGCATGATGCGACGGTGCCCGCGCGCGACGGGGCGCACGCAAGCGTGACTGCGAATTCTCCGGTAGTCCTCCACCCTGGAAGCGTGCAGGCCGCGCCTGCCGTCCGGCTGCTCCTCGCCGCCCGCGCAGAATGTTCCGCGCGCTTCCACAATTGAACGCTATCGTTCGCCCCTACAGGAGTAAAGTTGATCGAATTGACGCTTTCGGATATTTTCTTGCCGATTTCGGGTATTCGGACGCTTCTCCCATGTTTCAGACGCCGCCGCTGCCTCTGCTGGCCCAAGCGGACCGCATAACGCCAACCGTGGCTCCCGCCGAATGGCGTCTCAACGCGCCGCGCTATGGCGGGCACAGCCATGCGCTGTTGCTGACCGAGGGCAAAGGCACGGTGCAGCTATCGAAGGGGCAATTGCGCGCGGTCGCGCCCTGCCTGGCGTGGATGCCGCCGGGCGCGGCGCTGACCGTGGTGCTGGATGCCGGCAGCGCAGGCTTCATCGTCTCGTGCTCGGAAAACCTCGTCTCGATGGCGATCTCCGGTGGCCAGCCGTCCACGCTGCGGGCGACCGCCGACCGGTTGATCCTCGGCGAGATTCGCCCCGACGACGCCGGGCATGCCGCCATGCTCGCCGCAGCCGCCGAGACCATCCATCGCGAGTTGCGCGCGCCGAGGGAAAGCGGCGTCGAACTGCTTTCGTCCTGCGTGACGATCATGCTGGTCATCGCCCAGCGGCTGTCGCCGCAGCCGGCGCTGGCGCAGGCCGACGGGTGGCCCGCCCCACAGCTCCTGCAGCGCTTCATGCAGATGGTGGAGGTGCATTTTCGCGAGCAATACACGATCCGCCGCTATGCCGACGAACTCGGCGTGACAGAGCGGCGGCTCCACGACACGGTGGTCAAGGCCACCGGGCGCGGCCCGCTGTCGCTGGTTCACGCCCGGCTTCTGGAAGAAGCGCGCGCCCGGCTCGCCGAATCCTCGCTGCCGGTCGCGCAGATCGCCTACGGGCTCGGCTTCCGCGACCCGGCGCATTTCACGCGCTTCTTTGGCAAGGCGGTCGGCCGGTCGCCGCGCCGCTATCGGGCGGATTTGCGCGCGGCGAGAAAGGACCGTGAAACCTTCGCCGCCTGGCCCTGAGGCGACGTGCCGGAGCGCCGCATGGACGCCTCCGGCTCAGATGTTCAGGCCCGAACCTGCTGCAGCGCCTGATCGAGCGAGGTCTTCAGCGCCGAGACGATGTCGTCGATCTGGGCCTTGGTGACGATGAGCGGCGGGCAGAAGGCCAACGCGTCGCCCATGTTGCGGGAGATGACGCCATTGTGCTGCAGCAAGCCGTTGGTCAGCGCGCCGAGCGCGCCGGGCTGGCCCCAGGGTGCCTTGGTTGCCTTGTCAGCCACCAGTTCGATCGCCGCGATGAGGCCGATGCCGCGCACCTCGCCGACCAGCTCATGCGAGGAAAGCTCGCGCAGGCGTTTCTGCATATGGGCGCCCACCTCGCGCGCATTGCCGACGAGGTCGCGTTCCTCGATGATGCGCAGGTTCTCCAGTGCCACCGCCGCCGCCACCGGATGACCGCCGGCGGTGAAGCCGTGGCCGAAGGTGCCGATGCGATTGCTCTCGTCGGCGATCGGCTCGAACATCCTGTCGTTGACGAGGATCGCGGAGATCGGCTGGTAGGAGGAGGAAAGCTGCTTGGACATGACCATGACGTCGGGCTTCATGCCGAAGGTCTGCGTGCCGAACATCTCGCCGGTGCGGCCGAAACCGCAGATCACCTCATCGGCGATCAGCAGGATGTCGTATTTCCTCAGCACCGCCTGGATCTTCTCCCAGTAGCCGGCCGGCGGCACGACCACGCCGCCCGCACCCATCACCGGCTCGCCGATGAAGGCGGCGATGGTTTCGGGCCCCTCGGCGAGGATCAGCTTTTCCAGCTCTTCCGCCAGCCGGGTCGAGAACTGCTCCTCGCTCTCGCCGGGGCGCCCCTCGCGCCAGTAATGCGGGCTTGCCGTGTGCAGCACATTGGCGATCGGCAGGTCGAAGGAAATGTGGTTGTTGGGAAGGCCCGTCAGGCTGGCCGAGGCGATGGTGACGCCATGATAGCCGCGCTGGCGGCTGATGATCTTCTTGCGCTGCGGCTGGCCGAGCGCGTTGGAGCGATACCAGATCATCTTCATGACCGTATCGTTGGCCTCGGAGCCGGAATTGGTGAAGAACGCCTTGCTCATCGGCACCGGCGCCATCTGCACCAGCTTTTCGGCAAGGTCGATCAGCGGCGAGTGCGACTTGTGCGTGAAGCCGTGATAGTAAGGCAGCTTCGACATTTGCCTGGTGGCCGCCTCGACAAGGCGCGGCTCCGAGAAGCCGACCGCCACACTCCACAGGCCGGCCATCGCCTCGATATAGCGCTTGCCGCTGTTGTCCTCGACATAGATGCCCTCGCCCTTCTCTATGATGAGCGACCCGGTTTCCTGATGCCGGCGCGCATTGGTGTAGGCGTGGAGATTGTAGCGAATGTCACGCGCTTCGGGAGAATTGGGCTGGGTGTCCATGGTCGGTTCCTGTTTCATCCGCTTCATCGCCGCGCGAACGTTCCGCCTTCCTGAAATCAGGTTTCGACGACGCTTGCGGGGCGAAGAACTTTGCTGTTTGATGCATCATGTATTTTAGGCAATGGCGCGTCAAGCCGGCGTGCCGGGACCGGCAGGGAGCATGGACCGAAATTTCGCCCTGGAAGCACTGGAGCACGAGAACCTCGGCAACACCGTCTACGGGCGAATCGCCGACGCCCTGACGAAGGGGCGGTTCGAGCCGGATGAGAGGCTGACCATTCGCGACCTCGCGCAGTCGCTCGGCACGAGCGTGACACCGGTGCGCGACGCCATATTGCGGCTGATCCAGGACGAGGCGCTGGTGCAGAAATCCGCGCGCGACGTGCGCGTGCCGCGCATCACCGTGCGGCGCTACAGGGAAATCCGCCAGATCCGCCTGGAACTCGAAGGGCTGGCGGCGCGCGAAAGCGCACTGAAGGCCGGGCCGCAGGACATTGCGCGCCTGCGCGACCTCATCGCGCGCAACGAGGAGGCAATTGCCCGGCAGGACTGGCTGGCGGCGCTCGATCTCAACCAGACCTTCCATTTCGCGCTGGCCGAAATCGCCGGCATGCCGGTGCTGCGCGGCATCCTCTACCGGCTCTGGCTGCAGATGGGGCCGCTGATCGCCGAATCCTATCAGGCCGGCGGCCGCGTCATGATCGAGCATCACAATCCGGTGCTGGAAGCGATCGAGCGGCGCGACCCGGACGCGGCCGAACATGCCATCGCCCGGGACATCGGCGAGGCGGGCAAGATCATTCTGGAGCGCATGGAACGGCGCGAACGCGAAGAGGCGGCGGAATAGCACATGGAGAAAGTCGACTGCATCGTCGCCGGCGCCGGCGTGGTGGGACTGGCGATCGCCCGCGAGGCGGCGCGGCGCGGCTGGGAAACGCTGGTCCTCGAAGCCGCCGACGCGATCGGCACCGGCACGAGCTCGCGCAATTCGGAGGTCATCCACGCCGGCATCTATTATCCCCACGGCAGCCTCAAGGCGAGGCTGTGCGTCGAGGGCCGCAAACAGCTCTATGCCTATGCGCGCGAGCGCGGCATCGCGCACCGCCGCTGCGGCAAGCTGATCGTGGCGACGCAGGAAGGCCAACAGGCCACGCTCGCTGAAATCGCCCGCAAGGCCGGGACCTGCGGCGTCACCGACCTCGAAATGCTGAACGGTGAAAAGGCGCGGGCGCTGGAGCCCGCTCTGAAATGCACCGGCGCCCTGCTATCCCCGTCCACCGGCATCATCGACAGCCACGGGCTGATGCTCTCGTTGCTGGGCGAAGCCGAGGAAAACGGGGCCGCGCTTGCGCTCAACACATCCGTGGTTTCGGCGCGTGCGGAGCCGCAAGGCATCGTCACACGGGCCCGCGATGCAACGACCGGCGAGGAGATGGAGATCGCGGCGGCGCGCTTCTTCAATGCCGCCGGCCTCGGCGCCAACGGCCTCGCCCGATCAATCCAGGGTCTCGACCTCCGGCACGTTCCGCCGCTGCACTATGCCCGCGGCAACTATTTCTCGCTCGCGCACCGGCCGGTGTTTTCGCACCTCATCTATCCGGTTCCGGAGCCCGGCGGGCTCGGCGTGCATCTCACCCTCGACCTCGATGGCGGCATGCGCTTCGGCCCGGATGTCGAATGGATCGACACCATCGACTATCGCGTGGACCCGCGCCGGGCCGAGCATTTCTATGGCGAAATCCGCAAATACTGGCCGGACCTTGCCGATGGCGGCCTCCAGCCCGCCTATAGCGGCATCCGGCCCAAGCTGGCCGGCCCCGGCGCGGCCAATGCCGACTTCGTCGTGCAGGGACCCGAAACCCATGGCGTCGCGGGGCTGGTCAACCTGTTCGGCATCGAAAGCCCGGGGCTTACCTCAAGCCTCGCCATCGCCGGCCACGCGGTTGCGTTGACCGAGACGCAAGCGGCCTGAAGCATCTACAGCTTCAGCGGAGGCCAGCGGAAATCGGACGCCTGCCGCAGATGCTGGCGCAGCAGCGCCTCGGCCCACTCCATCTCGCCGGCCTCTATGGCGTCCAGTATCGCCATGTGCTCGCGGCAGGACTGCTCGACGCGCTCGGCGGGAAGCTCGCGGAAGGATGCCGATTCCTGCATGCGCCGCAGATTGTTCTGCTGGTGCACGGCATCGGTCAGAAAGCGGTTGCCGGACCATGCCGCCAGCGTCTCATGGAACGAGGCGTTGACACGAAACCACTCCGCGCCCTCTATCATCCTGTCGCGCGAGTCTTTCAGGATGCGCTCATGCGCGCGCCTGATCTGCCCGAGCTGCTCGGGATCGGCCCTGAATTCCGGCGTGCGCAGCGCGGCGCACTCCACGATGGCGCGGAACTCGTAGCTCTCATGGTAGGCGTCGTCGCCGACCAGCGAATCGACGAAACGCCAGCCGTGACCCGGCAGGCGCTGCGCCAGCCCCTCGGCCGCGAAACGCATCAGGAGCTTGCGCACCACGCCGCGCGAGACGTCGTAGCGCGGCATCAGCTCGGCCTCCGACACTTCCTGCGGCAGCAGGCCACGCGCCCGTTCGCGCATCATGCGCTGGTAAAGCTCCTCCAGCGGGGAGCTCGGCAGGAGATCGGCGATGTTCTCGCCAGAAATGTCGCGCGCCACGCGCAGGCCGCGCTTCTCGGTCGGCTGCAACACGCCCTTTTCCACCAGCATTTCCAATGCGGCGCTGATCGGCGACCGCGAGACGCCGAAGGTGCGCGCCAGTTCCGGCGCGGAGATGCGCGTTCCCGCCCCCATGCCGAAATCGCGTATGCGCTCCAGAATGCGGCGCGCGAGATCGATCTGGAGGGGGCTCGGCCCCTCGCCCGCTTCGTGGATGTCGTCTGCTGCCTGGCTCATGCGCTACCCCCTTTGGAACAGCACTATAAACGCAACACAACGCAGCATGAACCCGCCTGACCGCCCAAATTAATGCTTTTCATTTGAGCAAAATGCATTATCGTGTCGCCAATCGCAATCGTTAGGATGTTTCCCAGATGAATGACGTCGTTGCCTTCCCGCTTGTCGAGATTCGGGGCACGCCGGCGGAACGCGGCCGAAGCTATGGCGAGCAGGCGCGTGAACGAATCCGACTTTCGGCCGGCCATTATGAGGAGCAGTTGGGCCGTTTGGGCTTCGGCGCGACGGATGTCGCACGGCTGGCCGCCACTTTCCTGCCCCGCATCAAGGACTGGGCGCCCGATCTGGTCGAGGAGATGGAGGGCATCGCCGCCGGCGCCGGCGTCGACCTCACCTCCATCGTGCTGGTCAACGCGCGCACGGAAGTGCTTCAACTCGCCCGCCGTGAAAAAGGCGTCAGCGACGACGAACCGGACGGCTGCACCGGCGCCGTCATCATGCCCGAGGCCACGCGCGACGGCGGCGTCATCCACGGCCAGAACTGGGACTGGAAAGCCGAGTGCGCCGACACCTCCGTGGTGGTGCGCATCCTGCGCGACGACGGGCCTGACGTGCTCACTTTCACCGAGGCCGGCGGACTGGCGCGCAGCGGCTTCAACTCGGCCGGCATCGCCATCACCGCCAACTATCTGGAATCGGATCGCGATTATCGCGACATCGGCATCCCCCTGCCCTTCATCCGCCGCCGGGCACTGGAGGCGCAGCATTTTGCACTGGCGCTTCGCGTTGTCGCCATCACGCCGAAATCCGGCTCCAACAACATGATGCTGAGTACGGCCGAAGGCTATGCGGTCGATCTCGAATGCGCGCCGGACGAAGCTTTCCCGATCTATCCCCGCAACGGCATGATCGTCCACGCAAACCATTGGCAAAGCCAGGTTGCGCTCTCCAAGCTGCGCGAGACGGGGCTGGCCAGCGTGCCCGACAGCCTCTATCGCGACCACCGCGTGGAAAAGCATCTCATGGCGCGCGCCGGCGACATCACCGCCGAGGACCTGAAGCATGCGCTGTTCGACCGCTTCGCCGAGCCGTTCTGCGTGTGCCGCGCGCCGATGAAGAAAGAGGGCGGCAATTTGTCGGCCACGGTCGCGATGATCGTGTGCGAGCCGGCAAAAGGCGTGATGGAGGTCGCGCCGCTGCCGGCCGTCAACCGCAATTTCACGCGCTACGAGCTTGCCATGGACGAGGAGGCGCTGGCCCGCTTTGCCGGCGTTGCCAGGACAGGCGTGATCGTCGCCGAGGGAGGAAAAAAGTGGTCCGTTTCATCCTGACGCGCGTTGCGAGCGCCATCCCCACGCTGCTGATCGTCTCGATCACCATCTTCGTGCTGATGCGCATGATTCCGGGCGACCCGGCGACGCTGATGCTGGGCGATCTCGCCCAGCCCGGGCAGGTGGAGGCGCTGCGCAGGCAGATGGGTCTCGACCAGCCCATCGTCGTCCAGTACCTGATCTGGCTCGGCAATGTCGTCACCGGCGATTTCGGCCAGTCGATCGCCACCCATCAGGCGGTCCTGCCGCTTATCCTCGACCGTTTCTCGGTATCGGCCATCATCGTGCTTCTGGCCGTGCTGCTGGCCTCGCTCATCGCCGTGCCCGCCGGCATGTTCGCCGCATGGCGGCAGGACCGCGCGGGCGACATCGCCGTCATCGCCGCCTCCACGCTGTTCCTTTCCATCCCGAGCTTCTGGCTCGGCCTGATGCTGCTGATGGTCTTCGGCCTGTGGCTCGGTTGGCTGCCCATCGTCGGCTACGTGCCTTTCAGCAAGGATTTCACCAGCGCGCTCATCTACATCATCATGCCGGTGGTGACGCTGGTGCTGGTCGAATCGGGTTCGATTGCCCGCATGGCGCGCGCCAGCACCATCGAGGTCGCGCGGCTGGACTACATCACCCATGCCCGCGCGAAGGGGCTGTCGGAACCGGCGGTGATGTGGCGGCATGCCTTCAAGAACGCATTCGCGCCGACCTGGACGCTGATCGGCCTCATCCTCGGCAGCCTGCTTGCCAATATCGCGGTGATCGAAACCGTCTTCACCATCCCCGGCCTCGGCCGGCTGATGGTCGACGGCATCTATGCCCGCGACTATCCGGTGGTGCAGGGTTGCATGCTGTTCGTGGCCTTCATCTATGTGGTCGTCAATCTGGTGGTCGACCTCGTCTATCCGCTTCTCGATCCGAGGGTGACGGCATGATCGCGCGCGCACTGGGCCTCCCCCGTTTTCGCTTCAACGGCGCGCTGGGCGCGACCATCGTGACGCTGCTCCTGCTGATCGCGGTCTTCGGGCCGTGGTTCGCGCCCTACGATCCTCTGAAGCTCGGGCTGCAATTTCGCCTTCAGGGGCCGAGTACAGCCCACCTTCTGGGCGCCGACGAGTTCGGCCGCGACGTGCTGAGCCGGCTGATCTATGGTGCCCGCACCAGCGTCTGGATCGCCTTTTCCACCACGCTGTTCGCGGTGGTGCTCGGCGTCGTGGTCGGCATTCTCGCCGGCTTCATCCGGGGCTGGACCGACCGCCTGCTGATGATGGTCAACGACGCGCTTCTTGCCTTCCCCGGCCTGCTGCTGGCGCTCGGCTTCATGGCGGTGTTCGGCGCCAGCCGCAACGGCATCATCGTGGCGCTGGGCCTGGCCTATATGCCGATCGTGGTGCGCGTGGTGCGCGGCACGGTGATGTCGCTGCGCGAGCGCGAGTTCGTCGAGGCCTCGCGTGTCATGGGCAACAGCGAGATCGTCACCATGGCCCGCCACATCCTGCCCAATTGCGTTGCGCCGGTGACCGTCCTCGCCACCACCATGTTCGGCTGGATCATCCTTTCGGAAAGCGCGCTCAGCTTCCTCGGCCTCGGCGTTCCGCCGCCCGCGCCGAGCTGGGGCAACATGCTGTCCACCGCGCGCCCCTATATCAGCCAGGCGCCGCACCTCATCATCCTGCCGGGCCTGTGCATTTCCATCACGCTGCTCGGCGTCAACATGCTGGGCGACGCGATCCGCGACTGGCTCGACCCCAAGATGCAGGGCTGAACCCATGGTACAAGGCACAGTCTCCCCCGTCCTCTCGGTCGAGAATCTCTCAGTCGGCATCGGCCCAGACGGCAACAAGGTGGTGAAGGACCTGACCTTCTCCATTGCCGCCGGCGACATGCTGGCGCTGGTGGGCGAATCCGGCTCCGGCAAGACCATGGCCGCGCGCGCCGTGCTCGGCCTTCTGCCCCCGCCGCTCACCGTCACGCCGGAAAGCCGCATCCATTTCCAGGAAACGGATCTGACGCGGCTTCCCCCAGCCGCCATGCGCAAGATCCGCGGCGCGCGCATCGGCATGGTGTTCCAGGAGCCGATGGTCTCGCTCAATCCCTCCATGACGATCGGCGACCAGATGGCCGAGGGCCTGCTGCTGCACCGGCGGCTCGGCAAGGCCGAGATACGCGACCGCTGCACGGCCATGCTGGAGCGCATCCGCATCCAGGACCCGGCGAAGTGCCTGGCCGCCTATCCGCATGAATTTTCCGGCGGCATGCGCCAGCGCATCATGCTGGCCTCCGTCATGCTGCTGAAGCCCGACCTGCTGATCGCCGACGAACCCACCACCGCGCTCGACACACTGGTGCAGCGCGACGTGCTGGACCTGATGGTGGAGCTGACGCAGGAAAACGGCACCAGCGTGCTGCTCATCAGCCACGACCTCGGCATGGTCTCGCACTATGTCCGCAACGTCGTCGTCATGCACAAGGGCGTTGCGGTGGAACAGGGTCGCAGCACGGAGGTACTGCTCGCCCCGCAGCACGACTATACGCGCCGGCTGGTCGATGCCCTGCCCAGGCGCGCGGCCGGCGGCACACGCAGCGAGGAGAAGCGCGAGCCGCTGATCGAACTGAAGGACGTGGTGATCGACTATCCCGGCCGCGAGCGTCTTTTCGGGCGCAGCCCCGGCAAGCGTGCCGTACATGGCGTCGACCTTGCGATCGCGCGCGGCGAAACGCTGGCGCTGGTGGGGGCGTCGGGCTCGGGCAAGACGACACTCGGCCGCGCGATCGTGGGGCTGGTGGAGCCCAGCGGCGGCACGATCGCGTTTCGCGGGCGCAAGCTCATCCATGGCCGGGACGAGCAGGGCGCGAACCAGCGGCACGATATCCAGATCATCTTCCAGGACCCCTACTCCTCGCTCGATCCGCGCCAGCGCATCGAAGATGTCGTGGCCGAGCCGCTGAAGCTCGACAGATCGCTGGACCGAAGGCAGCGCATGGAGCGCGTGCGCGAGGTGTTCGACGAGGTCGGCCTGCCGGCGGAACTCGCCCGGCGCCTGCCGCACCAGCTTTCCGGCGGCCAGAGGCAGCGCGTGGCGATTGCCCGCGCCATCGTGCGGCGGCCGGCCTTCGTGGTGGCCGACGAGCCGGTTTCGGCCCTCGACATGACCGTTCAGAAGCAGATCCTTAAGCTCATTCGCGACCTGCAGGAACGCCACGGCTTTGCCTGCCTGTTCGTCTCGCACGACCTCGGCGCGGTGGAGCAGGTCGCCGACCGCGTCGCGGTGATGGAGGATGGGCGGATCGTCGAGATCGGCTCGCGCGACGATGTGTTCGACCGCCCGCAGCATGAATATACGAAAAAGCTTCTCGATGCCGCCATGCTGCTCGACCGCAGCTTTGCCGGATCGGGCGCCGAAGCGAAGGTCGCCGCACGATGAGCTGGAGCCCCAAGCCGCTGCTCGAAGGCGGGATGCGCGATCGCCTCGGCTACTACGACCGGGGACCGACGCCCTATTTCGCAAGCCGCATGGACCCGCGGCTGTCCTACTGCCTCTACGTGCCGCGCGATTATGAAGAAGATGCCGACGAGAGGCTGGACCTCGTGGTCCTCATCCACGGCACGGCGCGCTGGGCGGAGCACTATCGCGACGCCTTCGCCGACTTTGCCGAAACCCACCGGGTGATCGTGCTGGCACCGTTGTTTCCAGGCGGCATGACCGCGCCCGGCGAACTGGGCAGCTACAAGCTGCTGCGCCAGGGGGGCATCGCCTATGATCTGGTGCTGCTCGACATGGTGGCGGAGGTGGCAGAACGCTACCGGCTGCGCTCATCGCGCTTCCTGATGCATGGCTTTTCCGGCGGCGGCCATTTCACCCACCGCTTCCTTTATGTGCATCCCGAGCGGCTTCTGGGTGCCTCGATCGGCGCGCCGGGCATCGTCACCCTGCTCGACTTCAATCACGATTTCTGGGTGGGCGTACGCAACTTCGAAGCGGTGTTCGGCAAGACGCTGGACCTCGACGCGATCCGCCGCGTGGCGATCCACATGGTGATCGGCGAGGAGGATACCGAAACCTGGGAAATCAGGCTGGCGCCGGCCGATTCCTGGTGGATGGACGGCGCGGAGCTTCTTGCCGAGGCGAACCGGCTGGAGCGCATGGCGGCACTTCTCGCCAGCTTCGAGGAGCATGGCATCACGGTCGCGCAGGACGTGGTGCCCGGCGCCGGCCATGACGGGCGCGCCATGCTGGAGCCGGTGAAACGCTGGTTTGCGAAAGTACTGGCGGAAGCGCGGAAGACCGACGCCGCCGCCTGACCAAAAAGGCTTTGCCGGTTTCCTCGCCTGGACAAGCCGGCCGGTGAGCGGGCTGAGCGGCCCCATCACCGACACGATCGGCACGTGTCCTTTCCCTTTCGTCAACGTGAGCTGGGTGCGGTGCCGGCTGCCATCAGCTTTGCCACGGCCAGCGCATCGGGCTCGCCGCTTTCGAGCAGGCCGCGAATGACATTCAGCCTCTCGACCGGCGGCTTGTTTTGGCTGAGCTTGTGCGCGCCTTCCAACCGCTCGATGGCAAACCGGAAGGCACGAATATGCGGCAGCAGCGTCGCCACGCGCTCCGGATCGGCCTCTTCCAGCGACCAGGGCTCGGCGCGATGACGCTCCATGACCTCGGCCGTGCGCGAAAGCACGCGGCGCTTGCCCGGTTCATCGTCGATCGGCTCCAGCGTGCCGTGCACCTGGATGCCGACATAGTTCCAGGTCGGCAGATCGGGCTTTTCGCGATACCACCGGGGCGAGACATAGGCTTGCGGCCCGCCGAAGACGGCAAGCGCCGACATGCCGGACACGAGGTCCGACGCCTGCCCGTTGCGGCCGGCAATGTGGCCGACCAGATAGCGCTCGTCCCTCGCGTCGGTCTCGAAAATGAAGGGCGTCGCGGTCGTACGCAACCCGGATGCGCCGCATGTCACCAGATGACCGAAAGGTCGCCGCGCAAGCTCCTCCCGCAACTCGTGCTCGGCAACGGCATAGGCAGGCGGAATGTGCATCCGGGGAGATTGAAAGGCGCTCTCCATTGATTTCTTCCCATATAATGTAATTATGTCGAACTATAATGCATTTATGGAGAGGTGCAATTGAAACTCGACCCTGAAATTGCGGCCATGCTCGACACGGCACGGGCACATCCCGGTGGCGGCGTGGGCGACCTGCCGCTGGAGGAAGGACGCGCCGCCTACCGGCAGCGTTATCTGGCGCGCGGCATCGTGCCCGACAGGGAGATCGCGACCAGCGATCACGCGGTGCCCGTGGCCGGCGGCGGCATTCGCGGCAGGCTCTACCGCGCGCCGGGGAACCACCGCAATCGTCCGATCACGCTCTATTTCCATGGCGGCGGCTTCATGCTGGGCGATATCGAGGCCTATGACAACCAGTCTCGCATGCTGGCGGCTCTCTCGGGCATCGACGTCTTCCTCGTCGACTACAGGCTGGCGCCGGAACACAAGTTTCCCGTTGCGATCGGCGATGCCGCCGCGGCGCTGAAATGGGTCGCGGAACATTCGGGCGATCTCGATATCGATCCGGCGCGCATTGCGCTGGCCGGCGACAGCGCCGGCGGCAACCTCGCTATCAACACGGTCCTCCAGGCGCGCGCCGGTGGCGGGCCGGCGGTCGCCGCGCAGGTGCTGCTCTATCCGGTCACCGATTTCCGTCCCTTTGCCGGCGGTGAGAGCTATGCCTCCATCGAAGCCTTTGGCGACGGCTTCTTCCTCGACACCAGGCTGATGGAGCATTTCGCCCGCGCCTATCTGCGGGACGATGCCGATGCTTTCGACCTCTGCGCCTCGCCTCTGATGACGAAGGACCTCTCCGGCTTGCCCAAAACTGTGGTGGTGACCGCCGGCCACGACCCGCTGCGCGACATGGGCCGAGCCTTCTTCGAGGCGCTAGCCAGCGCCGGTACGTCCGCGCGCTACGAGTGCATGGAAGGCATGGTGCACAATTTCATGGGCCATGCCGGCATCTCGTCAGGCGCGCGGGCCGCGTTCGAACGCGTCGCCGCACTGCTTTCAGAGGCCATGAACTGAAAAGGGCGGGAAAATCCCGCCCTTTTCAGTTGCCGAAGCTCCCATGCCGTTCTATTGCGCCTTCGACACGCCCCAGGCGCGCGGCTTGTCGCCGGGCCAGACGTCGTAGCCCTGCACCTTGGTGCCGACGGCGTCGATCACCGGCACGTAGTAGATGCCGAGCACCGGCACATCCTCCGCCATCAGCGCGTGAATCTGCTTGAACAGCGATTTGCGTTCCTCGAAGTCGGTGGTCCTGGTCGACTTCAGGTAGAGTTCATAAGCCTTCGGATTGTCCCACTGGCGGGATGGTACTTCCTTCTTGTCGCCGATCAGGATGCCATAGAGCAGCGACGGGTCGAGGCGGGCCGAATAGCCGAAGGACTGGAGCTGGAATTTGCCGGCCTGGTAGTTGTCGAGCTGGGTCGCCCAGTCGAGCACTTCGAGTTCGGCATTGATGCCCGCCGCGGTCAGCATGGCCTGCGCCAGCACGGCACTTTCATACATGCCCTGATAGCGCGTGTTGGTCTGGATCTTGATCGTCTCGCCCTTGTAGCCTGCCTCCGCCAGCAGCGCCTTGGCCGCCTCGGGATCGTATTTCGGCCACTTCAGGAAATCGTCGTCGAAGAAGGCGCTGGCCTGCGCCACGCCGGACGGGTTGAAGGCAGCAAGGCCGTTGGAGCGCGCGGCCGCGATCTGCTCGAAGTCGATCGCATGGGCGATCGCCTGCCGCAGCTTCACATTCGACATCAGCTTGTCATCGGTCTGGATCAGCAGCGGCGTGAACGAAAGGCCGGGCTTTGACAGGACCGTGACGCCGCGGCTCCTGGCCTCGTCGATGCGGTTCGCTTCCAGTTCGGGCAGCACGTCGATCTGGCCGGCGAACAATGCGGTCTCGGCCGCCGAGGTGTCGGGAATAATCAGGAACTTCACCTCGTCGACATAGGCCGTGCGATCGCCGGCATAGCCGCTTTCCTTCTCTTTCACCGGCTTGTAGTCGGCGTAGCGCTCGAGCGTGACATACTGGCCTTTCTGCCATTCCTTCAGCTTGAACGGCCCCGAGCCGATAGCGACGTCGGCCTTCCACTTGCCGTCGGCATCCGCATTCTTGGGACTGGCGATCCAGCCGTTGCACTGGATGTTGGCGAGCTGGGCAAGGAACAGCGCGTTCGGCTCATTGATCTTGAACACCACAGTGCGCGGGTCCGGCGTCTCGACCGCCTCGACCTTCAGGCCCTGCGAGCCATCGAAGAAAGGATTGCAGAACCACTCCTCGCCGGCGGCGACGCGGCGGTCCCAGTTCCATTTCACGTCGGCGGACGTCACCGGGTCGCCATTGTGGAAGGTAGCGCCCTCGCGCAACTTGAATGTGTAGGTCTTGCCGTCGGGCGACACCTCCCAGCTCTCGGCCAGCAATGGCCCGATGGTGAGATCGTCGCGATAGGCCACCAGCGTCTCGAAGATATGGTGCAGCACCGTGTCGGTGTTGGCGTCGCGGTTGAGGCCATCGGTGCCGCGAATGTCGGAATTGATCCGCATCGTCAGCGTACCGCCCGTCTGCGGCGACTGCGCGAAGGCAGCACCTCCCATGAGCAGCGCCGCACCCAGCGCGGCCGAGAAGATCGTGGATTTCCAGCTCATTTCCATCTCCAGGGTGTTCCGTCCGCTTTCATTGTCATGCCGGCGCGCGGACAGCGCTCAGCGTTTTGGCGAAGAAGTCCTTGACCTTGCCGATCAGCAGCCGGTCGTCGTGCTCGACACCGGGCACAACGTCGAGCCGCACCGGAATGCCGTTGCGCTCGAAGCTCTGTTTCAGCGCGAGGATGCGGTCGTTGCGGTCGCGTCCGGCCAGATCGGCGCCCGGCATCCACCAGGCATCCTGCGGCGTGATGGTGATTTCCCAGGTCTCGCGATCGTCGCCGCCAATGACCATCTGCACAGCCACCCGCCGCATGGCGTCAAGATCCAGCGGCTTGCCGAAGACAGCCTCGAAATCGCGCACGCCGACCCAGAAGTCGTGATCGAAATCCAGCAACGTCACCACGCCCGGCGCGCCGATCGAGGCGGCAAGCAGGCGCTGCGGATGCAAATAGAGGAAGCGATGGGTGAAATGGCCGCCACCCGAAAAGCCGTACATCATGACCCGCGAGCCGGCGATGCGGTAGCGCCCGCGCATCTCCTCGATCATGTCGAGCAAGATGGCGTCGTAGTGCAGATCACCTGCCCGCAGCATCTTGTAGGAGGAGAGATCGCCCGGGAAGCAGATATTGGCCGGAAACAGCGGGCACAGCACGATGACGCCGTTTTCCTCGGCAAAATCCGCGAATGCATCGCGATAGGCGAGCATGCCGCGTTCGGTGCCGTGCACGATCACCGCAAGCGGATAGGTCTTTTCACCATCCTCGTCATAGTCGTGCGGCACGTAGGCGCAGTAGGGGAAACGCTGATCCATGCGCGAGGCATAAACGGTGGTATGTCCGAAATCGTAATAGGACAGTTTCCTGCCGTGTCCGCCCACCTTGCGCATTCGATCACCTCCCAGGGACGGCAGGACTATTTCATAATTTTATGTGCATGAAAAGCGTATTCTAGGGATGATATCTTATTTTGAATGCCCGAAGATCGACCAAACGATCAAGCCGTCGAAGCCGACCTCCGGCTTCGACCTGGTTCGACAGACGTCGTCGGAAGCGCAGTGACGAAGCGCCGGACCGCCGCCCCGCGCCGTCGGCGTGACCTTTAGCCGGCGATCAAGGCAAACCCTTGCCCATGCTGGACGTGCACGCCGTGCAACTCCCCGATTTTACTTTGGAATCGTTCCAAAAGATCGTCCTTGTCTCATTGCGCCAGCGGCGTTAAATCCTGACCTCGTGCGGAAGCTTTTCCGTTTTCATCCCAGTCCGAGGTAGCCATGCTGGCTCCATTTCTGATCATGTTGCGCGAAGGCCTCGAGGCCGCGCTCATTACAAGTATCGTCGCCAGCTATCTGCGCCAGACCGGGCGCTATGAATGGATGCCGGCCGTATGGATCGGCATTTTCCTTGCCGTCGCCATGTCGCTGTTCGTCGGCACGGGGCTGCTGCTCATCAGCGCGGAGTTTCCGCAGCGCGCGCAGGAACTGTTCGAGGCCGGCGTCGGCATCGTCGCCGTCTGCGTTCTCGTCTCGATGGTGTTCTGGATGCGCAAGGCGTCCGCCTCGATCAAATCCGAGCTGCATGGCTCCATCGACGCGGCGCTCTCCACCCCGGTGGGCGCCACCTGGGCGCTGATCGGCATGATCTTCATCGCCGTGGCACGCGAGGGGCTGGAATCCGTCTTCTTTCTGCTGGCCATCTTCCAGCAGAGCACCGGGCCGCAGGCGCCGCTTGGCGCGCTGGCCGGCGTGCTGGTGGCGGTGGCGCTGGGCTATGCCATCTATATGGGCGGCGTGCGCATCAACCTGCGGCGCTTCTTCCGCTGGACCGGCATCTTCATTCTGATCGTCGCTGCGGGCATCCTGTCCAGCGCGCTGCGCAACCTGCATGAGGCCGGCCTCTGGAACGGCCTGCAGGCGCGCGTCTACGATCTCAGCGACATATTGCCGGTGTCGAGCCCGATCGGGACCGTGCTGTCCGGCATCCTCAACTATCAGGATTCGCCGACCGTCGGCGAGGTCATCGTCTATGTCGTCTTCCTGGCCGTGACGCTGGTGCTGTTCCTGCGGCCAATGCCGCCGCGCCCGGCCGTGACCGTGCAGACGGCGGGAAACATGCGAGGTTAGGCCGAAAATGTCGACATCCGAAAAGAGCCCGGAAAAGGCCCCCTCCACGACCCTCATGCGGCTTGCCGCAGCCGGTGCCGGCGTGCTGATGGTCGCGGCCGCGGCGGCCTTCTACTACGCGAGCCAGATGACGCAGCCGCAGACGGCGGGCGACGTCTACCGCGTCGAGGTCGGCGCGCGCGCCTGCGAGCCCAACGCAATCACCGTTGCCGCCGGCCGCAACACGTTCGAGATACACAATACGTCCGACCGTCCCGTCGAGTGGGAGATCCTGTCGGGGGTGCTGGTGGTGGCCGAGCGCGAGAACATCGCACCGGGCTTTCACCAGACGCTGACGGCAAACCTCGCGCCCGGCAGCTACGAAATCACCTGCGGGCTGCTGTCCAATCCGCGCGGCACGCTGACGGTGACGCCTTCGGAAGCCTACGCCGCCGCGGCCGCGCGGCCGACGCTGAAGTCCTTCATCGGCCCGCTGTCGGAATACAAGGTCTACCTCGCCATGCAGGGTTCGGGGCTGGTCACGGCCACCACCGCGCTCGCCGAGGCGATCAAGGCCGGCAAGCTGGAGGAGGCGCGCAGCCTCTATCAGGCGGCGCGCACGCCTTATAGCCGCATCCAGCCGGTGACGGACCGCGTTTCCGACCTCAAGAACACGATCGATCCGGTCGCGGACTATCTGGAGAAGCGCGAGCAGGATCCCGCCTTCACCGGCTTCCACCGCATCGAATACGGCCTGTTCTCGGCGAACAGCACCGACGGGCTGGCGCCGGTCGCGGACAAACTCGTCGCCGACGCGACCGAGTTGAAGCAGCGCCTGCGCGACATGAAGCTCGGGCCGGAGGACCTTGCCAACAGCGCCTCCAACCTGGCCAGCCGGCTGGCCGAAGGGCCGGCGAGCCGGGGCGAAAGCCGCTATGCCGGCACCGACCTTGCCGAGCTCAACGACAATCTGGACGGCCTGGCCAAGATGGCCGGCCTGCTCAAGCCGGTGCTGTCGGAAGCAGCGCCGGATGTGGCCAAGGATGTCAACGACAAGCTCGGCGCCACAAGGGCCGCGCTCGACAAGCTGAAAGGACCCGACGGCTTCCCGACCTTCGACAAGGTCGACGAGGCCTCGCGCAAGGCGCTCGCCAAGTCCTTCGAGGACCTGGCGACGGCACTTTCGCGCATCAATCCCGCCGTTGGACTGGGGTAAGGACGATGAGCAGCAGCAAACTCGGCAATTGTCCATTCCATGCCAGCAGGCGCGACTTGCTGAAGGGACTGGGACTCGCGGCCGGCGGCGGCCTTGCGGCCGGATTGATCCAGAACCAGGCGGTGGCCGCGGAGCCGGCCGCACGCCATCATGTCACCGACGCGCCCGTCGGCAGCGGCAATCTCGACCAGCGCCAGCCTTATCTCGGGGTCCATCAGGCGGGCATCGTGACGCCGCGTCCGAGTTGCGGCATGATCGCGGCCTTCGACGCGCTCGCGCACAGGCCGGATGACCTCGAAAAGCTGTTGCGGCGGCTGACCGAACGGATCGCCCTTCTCACGCAGGGCGGCCGGATGCCGCAACTGGACCCGAAGCTGCCGCCGCCCGATTCCGGCATAGTCGGTCCCGAGGTGAAGCCGGACAACCTGACGATTACGGTATCGCTCGGCTCGTCCTTCTTCGACGACCGGCCGTGGCTTGCCCCGCTCAAGCCGCGCAAGCTGATGCGCATGACCAAATTCCCCAACGACGCTCTGGACAGGTCGATCTGCCACGGCGACATCACGCTGCAGCTTTGCGCCAACACGCAGGACACGACCATCCATGCCCTGCGCGACATCGTCAAGAACCTGTCGGACCAGATGGTGCTGCGCTGGAAGCAGGAAGGCAACGTTCCCGCCATCCAGCCCTCGGCGGACGGCACCGTGCAGAGCGCGCGCAACTTCCTGGGCTTCCGCGACGGCTCTGCCAATCCGGATTCGGAAGATGACACGCTGATGAAGCGGATCGTCTGGGTGGACGAAAGCAGCGGCGAGCCCCATTGGGCGACCGGCGGCACCTATCAGGTTGTGCGCATCATCCGCAACTTCGTCGAGCGCTGGGACCGCACGCCGCTGGGCGAGCAGGAGCGCATCATCGGCCGCGTCAAGGCGAGCGGCGCGCCGCTCGGCAACGGCGAGACCGAATTCGACCTGCCGGAGTATTCGCAGGACCCGGAAGGCAAGATGACGCCGCTGGACGCGCATATCCGGCTCGCCAACCCACGCACCCCCGGCAGCGAGGAAAACCTGATCCTGCGCCGGCCTTTCAACTATTCCAACGGCGTCACCAAGTCGGGCCAGCTCGACCAGGGCCTGCTCTTCATCTGCTATCAGGCCGATCTGGAAAAGGGCTTCATCACCGTGCAGCAACGGCTCGATGGCGAACCGCTTGAGGAATATCTGAAGCCGGTCGGCGGCGGCTATTTCTATACGCTGCCCGGTATCGTCGACGAAAATGACTATCTCGGCCGCCAGCTCGTGCAAGCCGTCGCCGAAAACTCTTCCATGCGCAGCAGCAATCAGGAGTAGGGAAATGCACATGAAACATCTTTTCGCGGCCAGTGCGCTCGCCGTTCTGCTCGCCGGTCCCGTCCATGCGGAAGGCGAGCCGAGCCTCGATCTCGTCCAGCCGATCGCCGACTACAAGATCTATGTTTCGGAAAGGCTGCAGACGCTGGTGGCCGACACCACCGCCTTCACCGACGCCATCAAGGCGGGCGACATCGACAAGGCCAAGGCGCTGTTTGCCCCGACCCGCATCAACTATGAGGCCGTCGAGCCGATCGCCGAGCTGTTCAGCGACCTCGACGCCTCCATCGACTCGCGCGCCGACGACTATGAGCAGGGCGAGAAGGATCCGGCCTTCCCCGGTTTCCACCGCCTTGAATACGGCCTGTGGGAGCAGAACTCGACCGAGGGCCTCGCCCCCATCGCGGACAAGCTGCTGGCCGACGTGAAGGAGCTCGACAAGCGCATCTCCGACCTGACGCTGCCGCCGGAGAAGGTGGTGGGCGGCGCCGCGGCGCTGATGGAGGAAGTCGCCGCGACCAAGATCTCGGGCGAGGAAGACCGCTACAGCCACACCGACCTGTGGGACTTCAAGGGCAATTTCGACGGCTCGCGCAAGATTTTCGATCTGGTGCGCCCGCTGATCGAGGAGAAGGAAGGCGAGTTCGTCACCAAGGTGTCGGGCAACTTCGACACGGTCGAGACCACGCTGGAGAAATACAAGTCCGGCGACGGCTATGAGACCTACGACAAGCTGAGCGAGGACGACCGCAAGGTGCTGGCCGCCGCCGTCAACACGCTGGCCGAAGACCTTTCAACCCTGCGCGGCAAGCTCGGCCTCGACTGAGCCGGCGACCCCAACCGCAAGAGAAGGCCCGGTCGCCGATGGCGACCGGGCCTTTTTCATGTGCCTGAAACTCACTGCATCGCGGAGGTTTGCACCGGGTCCGCGGCGGTATCGACATCGACCACCACCGACATGCCGGGGCGCAGATGCCCGAGCGCCGGCTGGTCCGGATCGATCTCGATGCGAACCGGGATGCGCTGGGCAACCTTGGTGAAGTTGCCCGTGGCGTTGTCGGGCTTGATGATGCTGAACTCGGAGCCAGCCGCAGGCGAGATGCGCGAGACATGGCCGGTGAGCCGTTCGCCGTTCAGCGCGTCGACGGTGAAAGTCGCGACCAGGCCCGGCTGCACCGCCGCCATCTGCGTCTCCTTGAAATTGGCCACCACCCAGACCCGGTCCGGCACGATGGCGGTGAGCTGGCTGCCGGCCGCCACATACTGCCCGACCTTGGCGCCCATCTCGCCGATGCGGCCATCCACGGGCGCTTCGATGCGCGTGTTCTGCACGTTGATCTCGGCCAGCTTCACCGCGGCCTCGGCCCCTTCCACCGCCGCCACCAGCGTGTTCCGGTTGGAGACGGTCAGGGCAAGGTCCTGCTCGGCTATGGTGATGGAGGCCTGGGCCTCGCTCACCGCGGCCTCGGCCTGATGCAGCGCGACGCGCGCGTCGTCGCCCGTCGCCTTGGATGAGATACCGCGTTCCACCAGCGGGGCGGCGCGCTTCACCGCAAGCCCGGCCTTTTCCCGGCTGGCCTCGGCGCTGGCGAGCTTTGCCCTGGCAAGATCGAGGCTGGCCTGCTTCGACTTGCGCGTAAGCTCGAAATTGGCGAGCGCGGCCTTCTGGGCCGCAAGGGTGGCCTGCGCCTGCGCAAGCTGCTGGCGATAGATGCGGTCGTCGATGCGCACCAGCAGCGTTCCCTTCTTCACCTGCGCATAATCCTGCACCGGGACCTCGGCGATGATGCCGGAGACCTGAGGGCTGAGCAGGGTGACCTGCCCGCGTACATAGGCGTTGTTGGTGCTCTCCACGGAGCTGTCGAATGGCGGCAGATGCCATGCATAAAGCACCATCAGGACGCCGAGGAAGCCCACGATCAGGGCCGGCACCGTCGCGCGGGAACGAAGAAAACTATAGACTGACATTTTCGTAACTGTTCGAAATTTCAAGCGGTTTGCGGATGCGGCGCGGCCTTATGGGTGCGCCGGAAATCGATGGCCAGATGAACCAGCAGGGCAATCATGCCGAGCACGGCGGCGCCGGCGATCATCAGATAGAGGTCGTTGTAGGCCAGCACCGTGGCCTCCTTCGTCACCTGCTGGCCGAGCAGCGCGATGCCCTCGGCATTGCGAATGGCCGGATCGGTGATCACCTTGCCATAGGCGCTGCCGAGTTGCTGCACGCGGTTGGCCACCAGCGGATCGGTCAGCGTCATGGTCTGGCTGAGCATGTTCGAATGGAACTTCTCGCGGATCGTGACGAAACTGCCCAGCACCGCCGAGCCCAGCAGGCCACCGATCGTCTGCGTGGTGATGAAGACGACCAGAAAGCTCAATATGTATTTCGGTCCACCGCGCTTCAGCGCCTGCGTGAAGCCGAACAGCATCGCCGGAGGCAGGAACATGGCGCCGGCGAAGGCGATCATGCCCTGGCTGACATAAAGCTGCTCGGGCCGCGTCAGGTTGGTGGCGCGGGCGTCCATGAAGGCGGCCGTCGCGATCATCGCCAGTGCCACCAGATGGATGGCCGGCATGCGTTCCAGCGAAATGATCCGCGAAACGAAGGCGTAACCCGCCGCCGTCGCCAGGGTCACGACCCAGAACAGGGTGACCATCTGGTCGTTGAGCAGGCCGATCGCATTGAAGAACCCGACGGCGCCGGTCGTCTGCTCGGAAAGAAGCAGCCTGAACAGCGTCAGCGCGCCGGCGAACACCAGCATGTCGATGCTCGACAGCCAGCGCAGGTCGATGATCGGATGCTCGCGATGAAGCTCGATCAGGGCCAGTATGGTGAGCGCGGCAATGCCGACGGCAGCCATGACGCCGATCCACGGAGCCTCCAGCCACCAGTAGAAGCGGCCGGTGCTGAGCACGATGGCAAGCGACCCCATGCCGAGGCCGATCAGCGGAAAGCTGATGAGATCGACCTTGTCGAACATCTTCATCCTGGGCGGATGCGTAAGCGGCAAGGTGAACACGATGGCCAGGCAGATCAGCGCCAGCCCCATTTCGAGGAAATAAAGGCCGTGCCATTGGCCGATCTCAAGCAGGTCGGGCGAGATGACGCGCGCGAACGGCGCCGCCATCTGGGCGCCGAGCATGCCGAAGCAGATGCCTATGGTGAGGCGCTTGGCCGGCGGCAGCCATTCCAGCATGTAGAAGAAGGCCAGCGTGGAAAGCGGCGCGGCCGCCACGCCGAGCGCGGCGCGCACCGCGATGGCCGAGCGCAGATCGTTGCTGAACAGATGCGCGGCCGTGACGATCACGAAGAGGATGAGGCCGAGTTCCCCGAACAGCCGAAGCCCGAACTGGGTGCGGAACTTGTAGAGCAGCATCGTGCCGGTGACGTTGGTGGCCATATAGGCGGCGATCAGCCAGTTGGATTCCGTCTGGGTCGCGCCCAGCGATCCCTGGATGCCGGTGATATTGGCCGTGACGAGATTGACGCCGAGGCCCTGGGTGACGCCCAGCAGGATCGAGGCCGACGCATAGATCGCGGCGATATGGAAGGGCTTCGGCTCGAAGGGAGGTTGCGCGGGCACCGGCGGCGGGGCGGCTGGCGAAGGTTCCTTCACCCGCTCAGGCTCGACGCCGGCTGCCTCATCGGCATCCCTGATGTTCTCAACTGCACTCATTGCCTTGTGCCGCCTTCGTTTCAGGCGGCTTCCTCGATATTGCGCGTCATCTTGCGGACGATCGTCAGCGCATTTTCGATATCGTTGTCGTTCAACCCGGCGAGGACTTCCCTGCGCAGGTCGACGGCCATCTGGTTGACCAGCTTCACCACCGCTTCACCCTCGTCGGTCATCACCACCTGCTTGGCGCGGCGGTCGTTCTCGACTTCGCGCCGTTCGATCAGGCCCTGCGCCTCCAGCCCGTCGATCAGGCGAACCAGCGTCGCGTTCTCGATCTCCAGCTCCTCGGCCAGTTCCTTCTGGTTGAGCGCCTGCCCCTCGGCGATGCGCAGGAGGGTGCGCGCCCGCGACAGCGTCAAGCCGCGCTCGCGAACACGCGCATCGAACATGGTCCGCATCTTGCGATTCATCTTCGACACGGCATCCAGTATTTCTTCTCGGGCCGGAGAAAGGTGCATAGCTAGCCGCCATATAAATAGTATACTAATTGATCGTAAGCTATCTAATATGCAGCTATCTTTATTTCAAGCGCGAAATGCGGAGTTTTGCAGGTCATGCGGATGAACGGCGGCCGCGCGCCGCCGAAAACAGCGGCGACGGCAGGAGCGGTATTTGCGGCGAACGGTCACACCGCGTTATAATTCGCTGGAGATTCGCGACGCAGCGACCTGTTGCGGATACGGTTTTCCCCGTGTCTCCCGACGGCGCGGGAACAGGATGAATTTGTGGAACCTAAACCGATCGATAACCATATTGATCGCGAAATACGCATTTAGGACAATTTCCAGTGGCACGGTCCGCCCCGCTCGCCAGTCCATCAGAAGGTCTCTCAATGCCCTTGCCGAAGCATCGCACCGTCGACGGAATTCGCAAATTCGGCCCGCTCATGGTCTCCACCCTTCGACGGGAACGGAAGTCCTTTCGCACCGAAACGGCCGTGCCGCATGGAGAAGGCCTGCTTATCGCTTCCTACAACGTCCACAAATGCGTCGGCACCGACGGCAGGTTCGATCCGAGCCGCATCCTCTCGGTCATCCGCGAGATCGATGCCGACGTGATCGCGCTGCAGGAGGCGGATGAGCGCTTCGGCGAGCGCGCGGCCCTTCTCGATCTGGAGTCCCTGAAGCGACAAAGCGGCCTGTCCGCCGTCCGCCTGCCGGTCCAGCGCAAGGGGCATGGCTGGCACGGCAATGTCGTTCTGGCGCGCGACGCCGAGGTGACGGCAACGCACCAGATCACGCTGCCCGGCGTCGAGCCGCGCGGCGCGCTGATGGTCGACCTGACCTTGCCGGCCGGGCCGCTGCGCGTCATCGCGGCGCATCTCGGCCTCCTGCGCCGCTCGCGCGCGCAGCAGGTGGAAACGCTGCTTTCGGCGGCACAGGCCAAGGACGCGCGCCCCACCCTGCTGATGGGCGATCTCAACGAATGGCGGCTGGGCCGGCGCTCATCCCTGCTCGGCCTGCATCCGGTGTTCGGCCCGCTGAATGCGACGGTGCCGAGCTTTCCTTCCCGCTTCCCGGTCTGGGCGCTCGACCGCGTGCTCGCCAATCCGCATCATCTGGTTTCCAGCGTGGAGATCCACGACACGCCGCTGGCGCGGATTGCCTCCGACCATCTGCCGATCAAGGCCAGGATAAGCCTGGGCGCCCTGCAGGAGCAGGCCGAAGCGGCCTGATCCCTGTTCTCTAAAGCGGTTCTGGTTACGCATTTCAGGGCGCAAAACCGCTTCGCACTTTTGCTGGAAATGCTCTATCGCAGGAACTTCCTGAACCGTTGCAGGGAGAAGGCGAACAGCAGCGAGCCGATCACGATGAGCGCGAGGAGCTGAGGCCACACGACATCAAGCCCCGCCCCCCGGAACAACACCGCCTGCGCCAGGATGACGAAATGCGTGTTGGGCGCGGCGAGCATGATGTTCTGGATGATCTCGGGCATGCTTTCGCGCGGCGTCATGCCGCCCGAAAGCACTTGCAGCGGCAGCAGCACCAGCATCAGCAACAGGCCGAATTGCGGCATGGAGCCGGCAAGCGTGGCCAGGAAGATGCCCATGGAGGTGGTGGCGAAGAGCTGTAGCGCGGTGCCCAGCAGGAACAGCCAGATCGAGCCCTCCACCGGCACCGCCAGCAGGCCCTGAACCACGAAGACCAGCGCCACGGCGGAGGCGATCAGCACCACCAGCCCCATCGACCAGATCTTGCTCAGCATGATCTCCAGCGGCGTCACCGGCATGACCAGAAGATGCTCGATGGTGCCGTGCTCGCGCTCGCGGATCAGCGCCGCGCCGGTGAGGATGATGGAGAGCATGGTGATCGAGGAGATCACATTGTTGATGGCGCCGAACCAGCCCTTGTTGAGCTCCGGGTTGAAGCGCGCGCGCAGCGCCAGATCGACCGGCAGCGGCTTGTTGCTGCGGTAGCGGTCGACATATTCGTTCACCTCGCCCGAGACGATCGACTGCACATAGCCACCGCCGGTGAAGGCCTGCGACATGCGCGTGGCATCGACATTGAGCTGGATGGTCGGCGCGCGCCCGGCCAGCAGATCGCGCTGGAAGTTCGGTGGGATGTCGAGCGCGAAGGTGTCGAGCCCGGCATCCATGCGGCTGTCCATCTGCGACTGGTCGATCAGGCTCGGCACCGTGAAATAGGGCGGGTAGAAGGCCGTGATGATGCGCGAGGAAAGCGGCGACTGATCCTCGTCGACGATGGCGATCGCCGCGCGGTTCAGCGTTTCGGGCATGGACCGCGAGGATGTGTAGACCGACAGCGTGAAGGCATAGACGATCAGCGCCAGCAGCATGGGGTCGCGCACGAGGCCCCACAGTTCCTTGACGCCGAGCTGGAAGACATTGGCCACGCGCATCGTCAGTCCGCCTGTTTCTTGAGAAGAGCGGCGCCCAGCGCCAGCAGCACGGGAATGGCGATGACCAGCGGCACGAACGAGCCCGCGAGATCGCCGAAATCGAGCGCTTTGGAGAAAGTGCCGCGCGAGATCGTCATGAAATAGGTGGTCGGGTAGATGGAGCCGATGAAGGCGCCCGCCCCTTGCAGCGACGACACCGGGTCGATCAATCCCGAATACTGCACCGCCGGGATCATGGTGATGAGGGCCGTGCCGAAGATCGCCGCGATCTGGCTGTTGATGAAGGTCGAGATGACCAGTCCCATGCCCGTCGTGACGATGACATAGAGCAGCGCCGCCGCCGCGAAGGTCCAGAAGCTGCCGGTGAAAGGCACGCGGAAGATGAAGACCGCGAAGGCGGTCAGCATCAGGAAATTGAGCATGCCGAGCGCCACATAGGGAATCTGCTTGCCGAGCAGGAATTCCAGCCGCGTGACCGGCGTCACGTAGAAATTGATGATCGATCCCAACTCCTTCTCGCGCACCACGCTGAGCACGGCCAGCATGGCCGGTATGATGAGCAGCAGCACCGGGATGACCGCGGGCACCATCGCCACGAGGCTCTGGACGTCCGGATTGTAGCGGTAGCGGATCTCGAACTGGAAGTTGCCGAGCGCGGCGGCGGAGCCGTAGAGCTTGCGTGCCTCCTGCGCGATCCAGGCCGCATGCATGCCTTGCACATAGCCGCGAACGGTCTCGGCGCGCGCCGGCATGGCGCCGTCGATCCACGCGCCGATCTGCACATCGTTGCCGCGCGCCACATCCCGCCCGAAACCCGGCGGAATCTCGATGGCGAGGCTGAGTTCGCCATTGCGCATGCGCCGGTCGAGATCGGCATAGTCGGTGATCGGCTCCTTCTCGGTGAAATAGCGCGAACCTGAAATCTGCTGGACATAGTCGCGGCTGATGGTCGTGTCGTCGCGGTCGAGCACGGCAAAGGTCAGGTTCTCGACATCCATGTTGATGCCATAGCCGATGACGAACATCAGGATGACGCTGCCGATGACGGCGAGCGTGGCGCGGATGGGATCGCGCTGAAGCTCCAGCGCCTCGCGCCTCGTATAGGCGAACATGCGCCGGAAATCGAGGAACCAGCTTTCCCGTTTCTTCCCCGCCGCCGGCTCGCCCATCGGCACGATCGGCTGTTCGGCGGCCTGGTCCTTCTCGCCGATGGCATCTTCCAGATAGGCGACGAACGCCTCCTCCAGCGTCGAGGCGGAGCGGTTGCGCACGATCTGCGCCGGCGTGTCGCTGACCAGCACCTTGCCGGCATGCATCAGCGAGATGCGGTCGCAGCGCTCTGCCTCGTTCATGAAATGGGTGGAGACGAAGATGGTGACATTGTCCTTGCGCGACAGGTCGGACAGCATCTGCCAGAAATTGTCGCGCGCGACCGGATCGACGCCCGAAGTCGGCTCGTCGAGGATGAGGATGTCTGGCGCATGGATCATCGCGACGGCGAGGGAAAGGCGCTGGCGAATGCCGAGCGGCAGCGCGTCCGGCAGCGTGTCCATCACGTCGGTCAGGTCGAAGCGCTGCGCCATTTCCGTGACCCGGCCGGGAATGGCGTCAGGCGCCACGCTGAACAGCCTGGCGTGCAGCTCCAGGTTCTGCCGCACGGTCAGCTCCGAATAGAGCGAAAATGCCTGCGACATGTAGCCGACACGGCGGCGGCTCTCGATATTGTCGGGATCGACCTTCTGGCCGAACAGGCGCGCGATGCCTTCCGTGGCCGGCAGCAGGCCGGTCAGCATCTTCATGGTCGTGGTCTTGCCGCAGCCGTTCGAGCCGAGGAAGCCGAATATCTCGCCGCGCTCGATCTTGAAGCTGACATTGTCGACGGCGGTGAAATCGCCGAAGCGCATGGTCAGATGCTCCGCCTCGATGGCGATCTCGCCGCTGCCTTTCGCGCGCGGCGGGATGACCACCTCGTGATAGCCGCTGCGCTTCTCCTCGGGCAGGAGCGAGATGAAGGCCGCGTCTAGCGTCGTTGTCCCGGTCTTTGCGAGAAGCTCGGCCGGCGGACCGGAAGCCAGCACCTTGCCGGCATCCATGGCCACCAGCCAGTCGAAACGCGCGGCCTCCTCCATATAGGCGGTCGCCACGACGACGCTCATGCCCTCACGGCTCGCCCTTATCCCGTCGATCAGCTCCCAGAACTGGCGCCGCGCCAGAGGATCGACGCCGGTGGTCGGTTCGTCCAGGATCAGCAGGTCGGGGTCATGGATCAGCGCACAGCACAGGCCGAGCTTCTGCTTCATGCCGCCCGAGAGCTTGCCGGCGGGGCGATCCACGAAACGCTCCAGTCCCGTGCTCTCCAGAAGCTCGGAGATGCGCCGCTCCCGCTCCTGCCGGTCGTGGCCGAAGAGCCGTCCGAAGAAGTCGACATTCTCGAAGACCGAGAGCGTCGGATAGAGGTTCTTGCCGAGGCCCTGCGGCATATAGGCGACACGCGGATAGACGGCCCTGCGGTGGCCGGAGCTGGCGATGTCGCCGCCCAGCACCTCGATGCGGCCGGACTGCACCTCGCGCGCCCCGGCGATCAGGGACAGCAGGCTGGACTTGCCGACGCCGTCCGGGCCGATCAGCCCGACCATGCAGCCGGCCGGGATGTCGAGCGTGATATCGTCCAGCGCCCGCGTCTTGCCGTAGGAAAGACCGACTGCCTGGAGCCGTGCGACCGGCGGCACCGTCGCCCGGGGAGCTTCGTCCGATCGATCCGTCATTGCGCGATCGGGCCCTGCAGGTTGGCCGGCCATTCGACATCGGGATCGAGCCGGATATAGGCAACCCCGGGCAGGCCGGTCTTCACGAGCTGGATATATTTCTTGAGCAGGTCGGGCGAAATCTGCGCCTTGATGCGGAACATCAGCTTCTGGCGCTCTTCCTCCGTCTCGACGGTCTTGGGTGTGAACTGGGCAACGTCCGACACATAGGTGGCCCTGGCCGGAATGACGTAATTGGGCAGGGCATCCAGCACGAGCCGGACCTCCGAGCCGATCGAGACCCGGCCGGCCTCCGCCGTGGGCAGGAAGAAGGTCATGTAGACGTCGCCCAGGTCGACCATGTTGAGGACGCGGCCGCCGGCCGACAGCACCTCGCCTTCCTGCGCGACGCGGTATTGCACGCGGCCCTCGCGCGGGGCGCGCAATATGCTGTCGTTGAGGTCCGCCTTGATGCTCTCGATGGCGGCCTGTGCGGCATCGACGGCGGCCTTTGCATCCACCACCAGCGCCTTGGCGGCGTTTATGGCGGCATCGCTGGCGGCGAGCTGAGCCTGCGCGGCGGCGACTGCCGCGCGCGCGCCTTCGGCATTGGCGCGGTCGTCGTCCAGCACCTGCTGCGAGACGGTGTTGCTGCGGGCAAGCAGGGTGGACCGCTCCAGCCGCTTTTGCGCGACATCGAGCTGCGCCTGCCGCTGCGCGACGACGGCGTCGGCAGCGCCGCGCTCGGCATTGCGCTGGGCCACCTGCGCCTCGGCGGTGTGCACGCCGATCTGCGCCCGCTGCAACTGCGCCTCGGCCTGCCTCATCTGCGCGTCGAGCTGGGCGGTGTCCATGCGTGCGACAACCTCGTTGGGCTGTACGAAATCGCCCTCATTGACCAGGATCTCCTTGATGCGTCCCGGTGCCTTGGTGGAGATATCGATCTCCACGGCCTCGATCCTGCCGTTGCCGCTGGCGATGCCGGCGGGCAGGCCACGATGGTTGACGGCCTGCCAGGCATAGTAGCCCGCCACCACCGCCGCCACGATGACGGCGGCGACCAGCCAGCGCTTGACGGATGTGCTCATTCAAACCTCCTCGGCGGCGCCGCCGCAAATCCGGCTTGCGAAGCCGGCTTCCTTGCTGGGCCGTGCAGCCGCCATCCGCGATGGAGGCCGCCGGCAATGAAGTTCATGCGAACCGATAAATGAAGTATCTGAAAGTCAAGTCCAGTGTGCCGAGTGCGCGGGACAAAGAATGGATATGGTTACGCACCGGCTTCATGCCGCTTTCCTTTTCGCGAAAGTTCCAGGGTAACGAGCCAGAGTCCCGGATCATCCGGCAGGCGCTCGGCGTGGAAGCCGAATTCCTTTGCCATGGCGAGCATCCTGCTTGCCTGATCCGACACGATTCCTTCGATCCGGCCGATGCCGTCGGCCTTCGCATAGTCCACGATCTGCCTGAGCAGCGCCCAGCCCAGGCCCTGCCCCTGCAGGTCGGTGCGCACCAGGAGCGCATATTCGGCATTGGCTCTGTCGGGATCGGCCGAAATCCGGCTGACCCCGGCAAGCGCGCCGCTCTCCGCTTCCAGCGCCACGAAGGCCATGTCGCGGTCGTAGTCGAGCTGGGTCAGCCGCTTCAGCATGTCGTCGGGGAAATACTTGCGCATCGACAGGAAGCGCAGGCGGATGTCGCCGGGAGAGACCTTGGCGAAAAAATCCGGATAGAGCGACATGTCGCTCGGCTTGATCGGCCGCATGACATATTCACCGCCTTCCAGCTCCAGCCGGCTTTCCCAACCCGCCGGATACGGGCGTATCGCCAGCGCCGGGTTCGGCCCCGCCTGTTCCACCGCCTGCGGATCGATCTCGATGCGCGCGTCGAGCGCCATCACGCCGCGCGCGTCCGCAATCAGCGGATTGATATCCATCGAGACGATGCAGGGAAAATCCACGATCATCTGCGACAGCCCGTTGAGCGCGGCAACGATCGCCTTCCTGTCGGCCGGCTTGCGGTCGCGGAAACCGGCAAGCAGCCGCCCGATGCGGGTGCGCTCGATCAGGTCGCCGGCCAGCACGTCGTCGAGCGGCGGCAGCGCGATCGCCGTGTCGTCCAGAACCTCCACGGCCACACCGCCGGCGCCGAACAGGATGACCGGCCCGAAGATTGGATCGCGGCTCATGCCCAGGATGAGTTCCTGCGCCGACTTGCGCACGACCATGGGCTGGACCGCATAGCCCTCGACATCCGCATGCGGCACGCGCTCGCGCACCCTCCTGCCGATGTTCTCGGCCGCTTCGGCCGCCCCCTTCGCCGTCTCGATATCCAGCACCACGCCGCCGACATCGGATTTGTGCGAGACGGCCTTGGACAGAAGCTTCACCACCACGCGCTCGCTGGACTTGAGCAGGCGTGCGGCGGCCAGCCCGGCTTCCGCCGGCGTGTGCGCGATGACGGTTTCCGGCACCGCTATGCCATAGGCGGCCACAGCCGCCTTCGCCTCCGGCTCGGTCAGCATGCGGCGTCCCTCGCGCGCCGCCTGCCGGAAGATCGACAGCGCGGCATCGCGATCGCTGGTGACATCGCCGCTGATGCTGGATGGAACCCGCATCAGCGCCCGTTGCGCGCGCGACCAGTCGCCGAGATAGGACACGGCGACGGCGGTGTCGGCCGGCGTTTCGAAGGTGGCGACGCCCGCCTGGCGCAGGATCTGCCGGCCCTCGCGGGCCTTGTGCTCGCCAAGCCAGCAGGTCAGCACCGGCTTGCCGTCGATCCTGCCTTCCAGCGCAAGCCCCGCCACCGCGGTCGCCGCATCGGTCGGTGAGGCAAGGCCGGTCGGGCAGTTCATCACCACCACGACGTCGGTGTCGGGGTCGGCCGCCACGGCGCCGACGGCGGCGCGATAGCGCTCGGCCGGCGCATCGCCGATGATGTCCACCGGATTGGCATGCGACCAGGTCGGCGGCAGCGCCGCATCCAGCCGCGCAATGGTTTCGGGCGCGAGCTCGGCCAGCTCGCCGTTGCAATCCATGAGCTTGTCGACCGCAAGCACGCCCGCGCCGCCGCCATTGGTGACGATGCCGACGCGCGCCCGTTCCAGGGGGCGGAAACGCGCGGTCGTCTCGGCCGCATCGAACAGATCGGCCAGGCCGTCGACCCGCAGGATTCCCGCGCGCTGCAGCGCCGCGTCCACGACCCGGTCGGCGCCCGAAAGCGCGCCCGTATGGGTCGCGGCCGCCTTCGCCGCCTGCTCGTGGCGACCGGCCTTCACCGCGATCACCGGCTTCAGCCGCGCGGCGGCCCGCGCCGCCGACATGAACTTGCGCGGATTGGGGATGGTCTCGAGATAAAGCAGGATGGCGCGCGTATGCGCATCCCCCGCCAGCATGTCGAGATAGTCGCCGACATCGACATCGGCCATGTCGCCGAGCGACACGATCTGCGAAAAGCCGACATCGTTGTCCGCCGCCCAGTCGATCAGCGAGGTGGCGATGGCGCCCGATTGCGACAGCAGCGCAAGCCCTCCGGGCCTGGCGGCCATGTGCGCGAAGCTGGCATTGAGATTGAGCGTCGGAATCACCAGGCCGACCGTGTTGGGCCCTATGATGCGGAAGAGATGCGGCTTTGCGGCGTCGAGCATCGCCTGGCGCAGGCCATTCTCGCGCGTGAGTCCGGCGGTGATGACCACCGCGGCGCGCGTGCCCTTCCTGCCCAGTTCGGCAATCAGGCCGGGCACGGTGCCGGGCGGCGTCGCGATGACCGCGAGATCCGGCGGCAGCGGCAGGTCGGCCACGCGCGCATAGCATCTCAGGCCGGCAACCTCGTCATATTTCGGGTTGACCGGCCAGATTTCGCCCTTGAATCCGCCCTTGACGATATTCTCCGTCACGATGCGCCCCACCGAGCCGGCGCGGACTGTCGCGCCCAGTATGGCCACGGAACGGGGGCGGACTGCATATTCCAGGTTGCGGATCGTCACGCGCGGTCTCCTTTCATGGCTCTCCCTAGAATCGCAATGATGCCTTGTGGTTGCGCTGGATCAAACCAATCTGAAATTTGTGGTCGTGGCTGCGGGCCTTTGAACGCGGCAGACGGCTTGCATTTCCGTCACCGTCCTGCGAAACCGCGATGACGATGCCTGGAGATGACGCCGGCCGGCGCCGGAGCTTCCGAAGACCGGCCGCGCAGTGCCCCCAGGCCAAGGGATTGGGGGCCAAGGGATCAGGGCCAAGGGATCAGGGCCAAGGGATCAGGGCCAAGGGATCAGGGCCAAGGGATCAGGGCCAAGGGATCAGGGCCAAGGGATCAGGGCCAGGGGATCA
>Ga0180221_1000417_pt1 | contig 39254 bp, 31 predicted proteins | sample eDN5th37CKraftMG_FD_151339 | JGI IMG/M metagenome (GOLD analysis project Ga0180221, IMG submission 151339) | Enriched Miracle-Growth compost microbial communities from Emeryville, California, USA - eDNA 5th pass 37_C Kraft MG (version 2) (version 2) ...
AGGCGCAAGGCCGCGCGCTCGCCGACCATCTCGGCCGCGCCCTGCAGCTCACCAATATCCTGCGCGATCTCGACGAGGACGCCGAGGTCGGCCGGCTCTATCTTCCCGCGGAGGCGCTCGATGCCGCCGGCATCGCGGTGCGAGAGCCTACGCCGGTGCTGGCGCATCCGGCGCTCGGCCGCGCCTGCGCGGTGCTGGTCGCGCAGGCGGAAGATCATTTCCGGGCGGCCGAGGCGATCATGCGCGCGTGTCCGCGCGCGGCGGTGCGCGCGCCGCGGCTGATGGGCGCGGTCTATCGGCTGATCCTGGCGCGGCTCAAGGCGCGCGGCTTCGCGCCGCCGCGCGCTCGCGTGCGCGTCGGCAAGCCGCGCCTCCTGTGGCTCGCGCTGAGCACCGCGATCGCCTGATGCCCCGCACCGTCCATGTCATCGGCGCCGGGCTCGCCGGCCTCTCCGCCGCAGTGCGGCTGGCCCAGGCCGGCCATGCCGTGATCGTGCACGAGGCGGCGAACCAGGCCGGCGGCCGCTGCCGCAGCTATCACGATCCCGCGCTGGACATGGTGATCGACAACGGCAATCACCTGGTGCTGTCGGGCAACCGCGCGACCATGGCCTACCTCGACGCCATCGGCGCGCGCGGCTGCCTGCACGGGCCCGCGGACGCCACGTTCACCTTCCTCGACCTCGCCACGGCGAAGCGCTGGACCATGCGGCTCAACGACGGGCGCTTCCCGTGGTGGATCGTCGACGCGAGCCGCCGGGTGCCGGACACGCGCCTGCTCGATTACCTGCAACTGCGGCGATTGCTGTGGCCGCGCCGCACCGCCATCATCGGCGAGACCATCGCCTGCAAGGGGCCGCTCTACGACAGGTTCCTCGCGCCGGTGCTGTGCGCCGCGCTCAACATCGCGCCGCCGCAAGGCGCGGCCGCGCTCGCCGCCGCGGTCCTGCGGGAGACGGTGATGCGGGGCGGGGCGGCCTGCCGGCCCCTGGTCGCGGAAGGGCTCACCGCGGCCTTCGTCGAGCCGGCGTTGAAGGCGATCGAGCGGAAAGGCGGCACGGTCCGATTCGGCCGCCGGCTGCGCGCGCTGCGGTTCGAGGGCGACGCGGCGACGGCGCTCGACTTCGGCGACGAAACGGTCGCGGCGAAGGACGAGGCGGTCGTTCTCGCCGTGCCTCCGACGGTGGCCGCCGCGCTGGTGCCCGGCCTTGCGGCGCCGACGGCGTTCTGCGGCATCGTCAACGCCCATTTCGCGGCGGAGCCGACGGCGGCGCTGCCGCCCATGCTCGGCGTGGTCAACGGCCTGATCGAATGGCTGTTCGTGTTCCCCGGCCGGCTCTCCGTCACCATCAGCGCCGCCAACCACCTCATGGACATGGAGCGCGACGATTTGGCACAACGCATCTGGCGCGAGGTGGCGCAGATCGCGGGGCTTCCGGCGGCGCTGCCGCGCTGGCAGATCGTGCGCGAGCGCCGCGCCACCTTCGCCGCCACGCCGCAGCAGGACGCGCTCCGCCCGGGCGCAAGGACCCGGTGGCGCAACCTCGTCCTCGCCGGCGACTGGACCGCGACGGGCTTGCCCGCGACCATCGAAAGTGCGATCCGCTCGGGCCATCGCGCCGCGCAGCTTGTTGCTTCGTCATGACCGATCTCGATAACGCCATCGCCCGCGCCACCGACGCCCTGCTCCAGCGCCAGCAGGCGGACGGCCACTGGGTGTTCGAACTCGAGGCCGACGCCACCATCCCGGCCGAATACATCCTGCTGCATCACCATCTCGGCAATCCGCCGCCCGCGGACCTGGAGCGCAAGATCGGCAGCTACCTGCGCCGCATCCAGGGCGAGCACGGCGGCTGGCCGCTGTTCCACGCCGGGGCGTTCGACATCAGCGCCAGCGTGAAGGCCTATTTCGCGCTCAAGATGATCGGCGACAGCCCCGACGCCCCGCACATGGCGCGCGCGCGGGAGGCGATCCGCGCCCACGGCGGCGCGGAGGGCAGCAATGTCTTCACGCGCGTGCTGCTCGCGCTTTACGGCGTGATCTCCTGGCGCGCGGTGCCGGCCATGCCGGTGGAGATCATGCTGCTGCCGAAGTGGTTTCCATTCCACCTGTCGAAAGTCTCGTACTGGGCGCGCACCGTGATCGCGCCGCTCCTGGTCCTGCGCGCGCTCAGGCCGCGCGCGCGCAACCCGCGCGGCGTGGCCATCGACGAGCTGTTCCTCCAGCCGCCGCGGTCCGTCGGGCCGGTACGCAAGGCGCCGCACCAGAAATGGTCGTGGTTCCTGTTCTTCGCCGTGGTCGACGCCATCGTGCGGCGGATCGAGCCGCTGTTCCCCAAGGCGCTGCACAAGCGCGCCATCGACGCGGTGGTGGATTTCGTCGACACGCGGCTCAACGGCGAGGACGGGCTCGGCGCGATCTTCCCGGCCATGGCCAACACGGTGATGATGTACGACGTGCTCGGCTATCCGCCGGACCACCCGAACGTGGTGCTGGCGCGTGCGTCGATCGAGAAGCTGCTCGTCGTCAAGGACGACGAGGCCTATTGCCAGCCCTGCGTCTCGCCGGTGTGGGACACGGCGCTGACTGCCCATGCGCTCCTCGAAGTCGGTGGCGCGGCGCCGGTGGACGGCGCGGTGAGGGGGCTCAACTGGCTCAAGCCGCTGCAGGTGCTCGATGTCGCGGGCGACTGGGCCGAGCAGCGGCCCGGCGTGCGGCCGGGCGGCTGGGCGTTCCAGTACGCCAACGCCTATTACCCGGACCTCGACGACACCGCCGTCGTCGCCATGGCCATGGACCGCGCCCAGGCCGTGCGGCCGGACGATTTCCGCGAGCCGATCGCGCGGGCGCGCGAATGGATCGAGGGCTTGCAGAGCAGGAACGGCGGCTGGGCCGCATTCGACGCCGACAATACCTATTTCTATCTCAACAACATCCCGTTCTCCGATCACGGCGCGCTGCTCGACCCGCCGACCTCGGACCTCACCGGGCGCTGCCTCTCCATGCTGGCGCAGCTCGGAGAGGCGCCGGACAGCAAGGCGGTGCAGGCGGCGCTCGACTTCCTGCGCAGGGAGCAGCACCCGGAGGGAAGCTGGTACGGCCGCTGGGGCATGAACTACATCTACGGCACCTGGTCGGTGCTGTGCGCGCTCAATGCGCTGGGCCTCGATCCGCAGGCGCCGGAAATCAGGCGCGCCGCCGACTGGCTGATCCGCATCCAGAACGAGGACGGCGGTTGGGGCGAGGACGGGTCAAGCTACAAGCTCGATTATCACGGCTACGAGAAGGCGCCGAGCACGGCGTCGCAGACGGCGTGGGCGCTGCTCGCGCTGATGGCGGCCGGCGAGGTCGACCATCCGGCGGTGGCGCGCGGGATCGACTATCTCAGGCGGACGCAGGGTGACGACGGTTTCTGGGCCGAGGAGCTTTACACGGCGACGGGGTTCCCGCGCGTGTTCTATCTGCGCTATCATGGCTATCCGAAATTCTTCCCGCTGTGGGCCATGGCGCGCTACCGCAATCTCAAGAGCGGCAACATGAAACGCCCGGCGTTCGGGATGTGAGCGCTACCCCGCCGCGCGCTCGCGCGCCGGCTCCTTGGAGTGCAGCCTGATCATCTGCTCCTTAACCTGCTTCTCGAACAGGTACTGGGCCGGGCGCTGCTTATCGAGCGGGATGTCCGGGGCCATCGGGCCGGCGGTGCGCACGCCGCGCAGGGCGACCCAGGCGGCCTTGACCGGGTTCGCCACCGCATCGTTGACCGCGGTCGCCTCGAAGCCCGAATGCACCATGCAGTCGGCGCATTTCTCGTAGTTGCCGGTGCCGTAGGCGTCCCAGTCGGTTTCCTCCATGAGCTCCTTGAAGGTCTTGGCGTAGCCTTCACCGAGCAGGTAACAGGGCCGCTGCCAGCCGAATACGGTGCGCGTCGGGTTGCCCCAGGGCGTGCAGTGATAGTTCTGGTTGCCGGCGAGGAAGTCGAGGAACAGGGTCGACTGGCTGAACGACCAGTTCTTGCCCTGGCGGCCGAGCCGGAAGATGTCGCGGAACAGCTCCTTGGTCCGGGTGCGGTTGAGGAAATGCTGCTGGTCCGGCGCGCGCTCGTAGGCGTAGCCAGGCGACACCGTGATGCCGTCCACGCCCATGGGGCGCAGCGTGTCGAAGAACGCGGCGACCTGCTCGGGCTTGGCGTTGTTGTAGAGCGTGCAGTTGATGTTGACGCGGAAGCCGCGCGCCTTCGCCGCCTTGATGGCCTCGACCGCGCGGTCGTAGACGCCGGGCTGGCACACCGCCTTGTCGTGCATCTCCCTGTCGCCGTCGAGATGGATCGACCACACGAAGAACGGGCTCGGCTCGTACTTGTGCAGGTTCTTCATCAGGAGCAGCGCGTTGGTGCACAGGTAGACGAACTTGCGCCGCGCGACGATGCCCTTGACGATCTGCGGCAGCTCCTTGTGCAGCAGCGGCTCGCCGCCGGCGATGGAGACCACCGGCGCGCCGCACTCGTCCACGGCCGCGAGCGCGTCGGCGAGCGGCAGGCGCTTGTTCAGGATCTCGTCCGGGTAGTCGATCTTGCCGCAGCCGGCGCAGGCCAGGTTGCAGCGGAACAGCGGCTCCAGCATCAGCACCAGGGGGTAGCGTTTGCGGCCCGCGAGGCGCTGGCGCATGATGTAGGAGCCGACGAGAACTTTCTGCAGCAGCGGTATCGACACGATCAGTCCTGTCTATCTCGTTTCCGTTGTCTCGCTCGGCTTGTCGAACGACGGCGTCCGAAAAGCCTGGGCCTTCGCCGGATCGGGCGGCCTGATGCGGCGCGAGCCGGTGATACGGTCGGCGAGCTCCGCCGGCATGCGGAACTCGACGGCCTCGACCCGGCCTTCCAGCGATTCGACCTCCACCGGGCCGAACCGGCACAGGGTCGCGATCACATCCTCTACCAGAATTTCGGGCGCGGAGGCACCCGCCGTGAGGCCGACCGTCTCCACGCCCTGGAACCATTCGCGCTTCAGCTCGCTGCCGTCCGCAATCAGGTAGGAGGGCTTCTCGACCTCTTCGCCAATCTCCCGCAACCTATTGGAATTGGAGCTGTTTTCCGCCCCGACCACGAGGATCACGTCGGCCAGCTTGCACAGCTCGCGCACCGCGATCTGGCGGTTCTGCGTCGCATAGCAGATGTCCTTCGTATCGGGGCCGATGAGGTTGGTGAAGCGGCGCTGCAGGGCGGCGATGATTCCCCTGGTGTCGTCGACGCTGAGCGTGGTCTGGGTCACATAGGCGACCGGCGTGTCGTTGGGCAGGTCGAGCTTGTCCACGTCGGATTCGGTCTGCACCAGCACCACCGGCCCGGCGATCTGGCCGCGCGTGCCCTCGACCTCGGGATGGCCGGCGTGGCCGATCAGGATCAGGGTGCGTCCCCGCGCGACATAGCGCCGTCCCTGGTTGTGAACCTTGGTGACCAGCGGGCAGGTAGCGTCGAGCACGCGCAGCCCGCGCGCTTGGGCCTCGGTCTCTACGTCCTTCGGCACCCCATGGGCGCTGAAGATGGTGTGGGCGTTGGGCGGCACGTCGGCCAGGTCCTCGACGAAGCGCGCGCCCTTGGCCTTCAGCCGCTCGACCACGTACTTGTTGTGCACGATCTCGTGGCGCACGTAGATTGGCGGGCCGTAGCGTTCAAGCGCGCGCTCGACGATCTCGATGGCGCGCACGACGCCGGCGCAAAATCCGCGAGGCTGGGCCAAGATCACCTTCATCATCGCCCTTCCTATGCGCGCCGTGGCGCCGCCACCGGGGCTTCCCGACCGAGGACCCCGAATACTTTAGCAACTATGCCCTTGGCGTCGAGTCCGGCGCGCGCATACATGGCCCCCGGAGAATCCTGGTCGACGAACGCGTCGGGCAGCACCATGGCGCGGATGCGCAGGCCGTTGTCGAGGAGGCCGCGCTCCGCGAGCGCCTGCATGACATGCGAGCCGAATCCGCCGATCGAGCCTTCCTCGATGGTGATGAGCACCTCGTGGTTGCGCGCCAGCCGGGTGACGAGGCCGATGTCGAGCGGTTTGGCGAAGCGCGCGTCGGCGACAGTGGTCGAAAGGCCGTAGGCCGCAAGCTCGTCGGCGGCCTTCAGGCACTCCTGCAAGCGCGCGCCGAACGACAGCAGCGCAACCGCCGAGCCTTCGCGCAGCACCCGGCCCTTGCCGATCTCCAAGGGCACGCCGGTCTCCGGCAGCGGCACGCCGACGCCTTCGCCGCGCGGGTAGCGGAACGCGCTCGGCCGGTCGTCGATGGCCGCCGCAGTCGCCACCATGTGGACGAGCTCGGCCTCGTCGGCGGCCGCCATCACCACCATGTTGGGTACGCAGCCGAGGAACGCCACGTCGAACGAGCCGGCATGGGTCGGGCCGTCGGCGCCGACGAGACCGGCGCGGTCGATGGCGAAGCGCACCGGCAGGCTCTGCAACGCCACGTCGTGGATCACCTGGTCGTAGGCGCGCTGAAGGAACGTCGAGTAGATCGCCGCGAACGGCTTGAAGCCCTCCGCCGCGAGGCCGGCGGCGAAGGTCACCGCGTGCTGCTCGGCGATGCCGACGTCGAAGGTGCGCGCGGGGAACGCCTTGCCGAAAATATCGATCCCGGTGCCGGAAGGCATCGCTGCGGTGATGCCGACGATGCGCTCGTCCCTGCGCGCTTCCTTCACCAGGGCGTCGCCGAACACTTTCGTATAGCTCGGCGCTTTAGCGGGAGATTTCACCTGCTCGCCGGTGACCACGTCGAACTTGACCACGCCGTGATACTTGTCCTCGGCGGCTTCCGCCGGCGGATAGCCCTTGCCCTTCTGCGTCACCACGTGGACCAGGATCGGCCCGTTCTGCGCGTCGCGCACGTTCTTGAGCACCGGCAGCAGGTGGTCGAGGTTGTGACCGTCGATGGGGCCGACGTAGAGGAAGCCTAGTTCCTCGAACAGCGTGCCGCCGGTCCAGAAGCCGCGCGCCAGCGCCTCGGCGCGCAGCGCCTGGCGCTCAATGCCCTTAGGCATGCGTTGGGCCATCTGCTTGCCGATCTCGCGCAGCGACATGTAGGTCTTGCCGGAGATCGCCCGCGCGAGATAGGCCGACATGGCGCCGACCGGCGGCGCGATCGACATGTCGTTGTCGTTGAGAATGACGATCAGCCGTGTGTCCAGCGCGCCGGCGTTGTTCATGGCCTCGTAGGCCATGCCGGCGGAGAGCGCGCCGTCCCCGATGACGCAGACGACGTTGCGCTTCTCGCCGTGCAGGTCGCGCGCCACCGCCATGCCGAGGCCGGCGGAGATCGAGGTCGAGGCGTGGGCCGCGCCGAACGGGTCGTATTCGCTTTCTGCGCGCTTGGTGAAGCCGGACAGCCCGCCGCCCTGGCGCAGGGTGCGGATGCGGTCGCGGCGGCCGGTGAGGATCTTGTGAGGGTAGGCCTGGTGCCCGACGTCCCAGATCAGCTTGTCATGGGGCGTGTTGAAGACGTAATGCAACGCCACCGTCAGTTCGACGACCCCCAGGCCGGCCCCGAGATGGCCCCCGGTATGGGACACGGCGTTGATCGTCTCTTGGCGCAGCGCATCTGCAACCTGTTGCAGGTCTGTCTCATTTAGGACGCGAAGGTCGTGCGGATAGGCGATGGCGTCGAGAATGGACTTGCCGACAAGGGATTTGGAGTTTTTTGACGTGCGGTCTTCGGCCATCGGAATTGTCAGCTCCCTACAGGGGATTACGGAAAGGCGGCCATCGGCGGTCGCGCCTGCGGCGAAACGGCCCTCGGATCAGCGGCCGGACCCGGGATCGGTCCTGGACGGCGGCGGGAGATAACGTGAAATCAATGAGTTAGGCCCTGATGTCCGTGCGGTTTGAATGGATGGCCGGCTTTTCTCTTGGCTCTGGTAACGCGCGGCCGGCTGTTTGGTTCGGTCTGAGACAAAGCACCCCCCGATGGATTTTCTGACAGCAGCGATCGTCCGGCTCATTCGCCTGTGCACGCATCATGCTTGGGCCGTGGTCGCGGTGGCGGTGGTCGTGACTGTGGCGTCGGCGGCTTATTCCGTCCGTCATTTCGCCATGAATACCGACATCAACACGCTGATTTCCTCCCACCTGCCGTGGCGGCAGCGGGAGATTTCCTTCGAGAAGCTGTTCCCGCAATTCGACGTCATCGCGGTCGTCGTCGAAGCTCCGACCCCGGAATTGACCGACCGTGCCACCGCATTGCTCGTGGAGCGGCTGTCACAACGCGGTGACCTGTTCAGATCCGTTTCGGTCCCCGGCGGCGGCGAGTTCTTTGCCCGCAACGGCCTCCTGTTTCAGCCGGAGGACGCGCTCAAGCAGCTGCTCGACCGGCTCACGGCGGCCGATTCGCTGATCCAGGTGCTCGCGGGCGATCCCAGCCTGCGCGGCCTCACGCAGGCGCTGTCGTTCGGGCTGATGGGCACCCAGAGCGGCCGCATCACGCTCGACGACATGGCGAAGCCGATGACCGCCGCGGCCGAGACCGTGGAGCACGTGCTGGCGGGCGAGTCCGCGAGCTTCTCCTGGCGCACCCTGGTCGCCGGCCAGCCGCCGGGCATCGAGGAGGTGCGCCATATCGTCGTGGCGCGGCCCAAGCTCGACTACGGCGCGCTCGAGCCCGGAGCGGTGGCGAGCGATGCGATCCGTCAGGCGGCGAAAGAGCTCGATCCCGCGCTGCGCGCCCGCGTGCGGCTCACCGGGCCGGTGCCCATGGCCGACGAGGAGTTCGCCACCATCAAGGAGAACGCGCTGCTCAACGGCATCGGCACGGTGCTGGTGGTGCTGTTCATCCTGTGGCGAGCCCTTGGATCGGGCCGCACCATCGTCGCCGTGTTCGCGAGCCTCGTGGTCGGCCTCGCGGCGACCGCGGCTGTTGGCATGATGCTGGTCGGCGCGCTCAACCTGATCTCGGTCTATTTCGCCGTTCTGTTCGTCGGCCTCGGGGTCGATTTTGGCATCCAGTTCAGCGTGCGCTACCGCGCGGAGCGCCATGATAATCCCGACCTGCAGGGCGCGCTGATCGAGACCGGACGCCGGATCGCGGCGCCGCTGACGCTCGCCGCCTGCGCCACCGCGGCGGGATTCCTCTCGTTCCTGCCGACCGACTACAAGGGCGTGTCCGAGCTCGGCCTCATCGCCGGCTTCGGCATGCTGATCGCGTTCGCGACCAGCGTGACGCTGCTGCCGGCGCTGCTGGCGCTACTGCAGCCGCCGGGCGAGCCCGAGGCGCTGGGCTATCCGGTGCTGGCGCCGATCGACCGCTTCATGGACCGCCACCGCATGGCGATCCTGGTGGGGACGCTCGGCGTCATCGTCCTGGCGTCGCCGCTGCTGTTCTGGGTCGGGTTCGATTTCAACCCGCTCAATCTGCGCAGCCCCAAGGTCGAATCGGTCGCGACCTTCCTCGACCTGCGCAACGATCCGGCCGGCAACGTCAACGCCGCCGAGGTGCTGGCGCCGTCGCTCGATGAGGCCCACAGGATCGCCGACAAGCTGCGCGGGCTCCCGGTCGTGGCGCGCGTCATCACCCTCAGCAGCTTCATTCCGCAGCAGCAGGACCAGAAGCTGCCGCTGATCCAGAAGGCGGCCCAGGCGGTCGGGCCGTCGCTCAACCCGGACGAAACCGATCCGGCGCCGGCCGACGACGAGAACGTGGCGGCGCTCACGACCGCGGCGCAGAGCCTCGACAAGGCCGCCGCTGCGGCCAAGGCCGGTGGTCCGGGCGCGACGGCCGCGCGGCGGCTCGCCGGCGACCTTTCCGCGCTCGCCAAGGCGCAGCCCGCGAAACGGACCGCGGCGGAACAGGCGTTCGTGGTTCCGCTCAAGACCGCGCTCGACGGCCTGCGGGCGCTTCTGAGCGCGCAGCGCGTCTCGCTGGAAACGCTGCCGCCCGACCTGCGGCGCGACTGGATGACGCCGGACGGACGCACCCGCGTCGAATTGACGCCGAAAGGCGATCCCAACGACACCGATGCGCTGCGCAGCTTCGCCGACGCCGTGCTGGCGGTTCAGCCCGATACCGTGCTGGGGCCGATCTCGATCCTGGAGTCGGGCAAGACCATCGTCCACGCCTTCTTCGTCGCCGGCGGCTGCGCGCTTATCTCCATCACCATCCTGTTGTGGATCGCGCTGCGGCGGTTCGGCGACGTGCTGCTCACGCTGATCCCGCTGCTGCTGGCCGGCGTGGTGACGCTCGAGCTGTGCGTGGTGTTCGGCCTGCCGCTGAACTTCGCCAACATCATCGCGCTGCCGCTGCTGCTCGGCGTCGGCGTGGCGTTCAAGATCTACTACATCATGGCCTGGCGCGAGGGGCAGACCAACCTGCTGCAATCGGTGCTCACCCGCGCCGTGATGTTCAGCGCCGCCACCACCGCCACGGCCTTCGGCAGCCTGTGGCTGTCGAGCCATCCCGGCACGTCGAGCATGGGCAAGCTGCTGGCGCTGTCGCTGGCGTGCACGCTGGCCGCCGCGGCGCTGTTCCAGCCGATCCTGATGGGCAAGCCGCGCAGCGAGGCCGAGAGCGGCAAGTAATGGCGCGTTGCTACCGCGGCGCCGATCCCTGGACCCGCGACGGGCTCCTGCGCGGCGCCGGCACGGCGCCGGTCGGGTTGGACTGCGGGAATACCGTCGGATCGAGCTCGGCGTAGGCGGTCTGCGGCAGGCGCGTCCAGGTCTGGTCGCTGCCGAACATCTGGAAGCCCAGATAGCCGCGCACGGTCAGGGTCTGCCCGTCCGGGCTCAGGTGCATCACCGCGTTATAGACGTTGCCGTTGCGCGGATCGAGGATGTGGCCGTTCTCGTAGTCGGAGCCGTGGCGCTTCATCCCGGTGATGATGGTCAGACCGAGCCACGGCGCGCCCTTCTGGTCGCCCTCGCAGCGTGAGCAGACCGGATTGGGGTCCTCGCCGGGCTCCATGTACATCTTGGCGATCTGGCCCTCGTAGACGCCGTTGCGCTCCACGATGAGGAACCAGCCCTCCGGCTTCCCGGTCTTCGGATCCAGCTTTTGCCAGAGACCGGCGGCCGTGGCTTCGGAAGGCTGTGCCGCGGCCACGGCGCTCCACGCCACGGCGGCCGATAGAACGAGACCGAACGGGACCGATTTCATCCGCATCGCGCCATCCTAACAGAAGGAGGTCGGGACGGTTGCGGCGCAATGTGGTTATTTTTTGAGAAATGTCATGCCTCCGAAAGGTGTTTGCCCGAAAATCGGGCGGTACCATCGGCGGAACCTTGCGCCGCCCGTTGGTATTACTGTCCCGGGTTGACCTCCTCTCCACCGCCGCGCGGAGCCCTCGGATGACCGAGACCGCCGTTGACGCGCTCGACCGGCAGATGATGGCGCGCTGCATCGCGCTGTCGCGCCGAGCGGTGGCGGCCGGCGAGCTTCCGTTCGCGGCGGTGATCGCGCGGGACGGCGAGATCGTGGCGGAGGCGGAGAACCGCGTGGCGCGCGATCGCGACGTGACGCGGCACGCCGAAATCATCGCGATCGCGGACGCGCAACGGCGCCTCGGCACCCGGCTGCTGCGCGACTGCACGCTCTATTCCACCGTCGAGCCGTGCCCGATGTGTGCCTTTCCGGCGCGCGAGGCGCAGGTCGGTCGCGTGGTGTTCGCGCTGCGCTCGCCGCTGATGGGCGGCCTCACGAAATGGAACGTGCTGCGCGATTCCGAACTCTCCGCGGTGCTCCCGGAGGCATTCGGCGGGATTCCGGAGATTGTCGCGGGCGTGCTGGCCGAGGAGGCGGTGAGGGCCTGGAAGGACTGGAACTGGCTCGGCTGGCAGGTGATCCGCGGCCGCGGCTGCTTCGACGAGCCGGGCGCGCCCCGGGAAACCGCGCCGGCGGTGGAGCGGTTCGCCGCGCTGCGCAACCGCAGCTTCCTGCGCAGCCTGCTGGCGCTGCATCGCTGACGAAACGTGACGCCGGGCACAGACCCGCGGCCGCCGGCAACGTTAGCGTGACGGTTCAAAAAACCGGGAGCGCGGTCGATTTCCCCAGCAATCGCCACCACTTCAACGGGCGGCGTGGCGTGCCGTGATACCGTGCCGCGCTGGAACTCCCGAGCCCCGCGGCCGTTTGTGTGCCTGGGACACCAACAAGAACCATCCGATAACGAGGCAGTCATGGTTTCGCATCCGATGCGCTTCGGCCTTGCCGCGCTCGCCCTGCTCGCCGCCCTGGCGCAGCCTGCGGCGGCGCGCGCGAGCAATTTGTCCGGGCCGGAGGTCGACCGCATCGTCCTGAATTCGCAAGGCTATATCGCCGCAACGAAGTTCGGCGCCAAGGGCGACTACCGCCGCGCGGCGCACGAGATGGACGCGCTGGTGAAGCGCTATCCGGCCTCCGCCGTGGCGCTCTATACGCGCGCGCTCGCCTATCACAACCTGGGCGACGACGATAAGGCGCTCGCCGATACCGCCAAGGCGATCAAGCTCAATCCGTCGAGCGCCAACAGCTACTTCGTGCGCGGCGCCGCCTTCCAGAGCAAGGGCGACTTCCAGCAAGCCATTGATAACTATAGCCAAGTGATCGAGCTCGTGCCCGACCACGAGAGCGCCTACCTGGCCATGGGCACGTCCTATTTCAGCATGGCGGACTATGACCGGGCGATCGCGAGCTTCGACAAGGCGATCGAGCTGAACGGCTCCGAGCCGACCTACTACCTGCTGCGCGGCATCGCCTACCAGGAGTCCGGCAAGTCGGACCGCGCCATCTCCGACATGCAGGCGACGCTCAAGCTCGACCCCAAGAACGAGCAGGCCACCGCGCTGCTCGCCTCGCTCCAGCCCAAGACCTGATCGAGACCTGAAGTCCAAAGACCTGACGGGCGGCGAATCCGGAGATTCGCCGCCCGACTCGTCTTGAATCCAGGCTGTCCGCGGCTTTCGCCGGCGGAGTCGGATCTTACGCCAGAGGCACGTTGATGACTTGCGGCTCCATGTAGCTCTGGAGCCCCATGACGCCGTGCTCGCGGCCCATGCCGGACTCCTTGAAGCCGCCGAACGGGATGTCCGCCTCCGAGGCGAGATGATGGTTGATCCATACCGTCCCGGCTTCGAGCCGGGCGGCGACCTCCTCGCCCTTGCCGATGTCCCTGGTCCACACCGAGGCGCCGAGGCCCATGCGGGTGTCGTTGGCGCGGGCCACCGCCTCGTCCAGCTCCTTGTACTTGAGCACCGGCAGGATCGGGCCGAACTGCTCCTCCTGCACCAGCCGCGAGTCGTCGCCGATGTCGGCGACGATGGTCGGCGCCAGGAAATAGCCGGGCTTGTTGAGCGTGTGGCCGCCGGCGAGGATGCGCACGCCGGGCTGGCGCTTGGTGTCCTCCAGCACGTCGAGCACCTTGTCGTACTGCATCTTGTTCTGGATCGGGCCCATCTGCACCTCGGGCTCGAAGCCGTCGCCGACCCGATAGTTCTTCGCCAGCGTCGCGAGCGTGTCGCAGACCTGGTCGTAGTGCTGCTCGGGTACGTAGACGCGCTTGATGGCCATGCAGACCTGGCCGCAGTTGGCGAAGGCGGCGCCGAAGATCTTCGGCGTCATGGCGTCGAAGTCGGCGTCATCGAGCAGGATCGCGGGATCGTTGCCGCCGAGCTCCAGCGTCACGCGCTTGAGCGTGCCGGCGGCGCTCGCCATCACGCGCTTGCCGGTCGCGACCGAGCCGGTGAAGGAGATGCGGTCGATGCCGGCGTGCTCGGTGAGCCACTGGCCGAGCGCGTTGCCGCCGGCGAGCACGTTGAACACGCCCGGCGGCAGGATGTCGCGCGACAGCTCGCCGAGCAGCAGCGTCGCCACCGGCGTATAGGGCGAGGGCTTGAGCACCATGGTATTGCCGGTGATCAGCGCCTGCGCGATCTTGTGCGAGGCAAGCCCCACCGGCACGTTCCACGGCGTGATGGCGCCGACGACGCCCATGGGGTGAAAGCGCAGCACGAAGCGGTTCTTGCCGTCGTCGCGCAGCACCTGGTCGCGGACCTTGAGGTTCGCCATGGCTTCGAGCGAATGCGCGGTGCCGGCGATCTCGCGCTGCGCGTTCGAGAGCGGCTTGCCCTGCTCGCGGGTGATGACGGCGGCGAGGTCGTCGGCGTAGTCGCGCACCCGCGCGGCGAGCTTGTGCAGATAGCGGCGGCGCTCGGGGAACGTCAGCTTGCTCCAGTCGGCGAAAGCGCGCCGCGCCGCGGCGACGGCGGCGTCGAGCTGTTCCTTGGACGCATCGGGACAGTGGGTGAACGGCGCCGCGGTCGAGGGATTGATGACCTCGAACGACTCGCGGCTCGTCTCGGCGCGGCCGTCGATGGTGTGGGTGAGCTTGCGCTCGGGGCTCGCGAGGTTCTCAAGGCTCTTCAGGCGTCGCGGCATGGCCGTTCTCCCCAGTGTGGCGTTTCGGACGTGGTTGGTGCGCGAGGGTACCGCGCGCGGTGCGCAGGGGTCCAATTAAAATGTCGCCGGAGCCCGGCAACCCAGGTGCGCGCCGCGGCGCGACGGTAGCGACATTCCCAGATGAATATAGCGGAGATTGGAATCGTTGTAGACGGCATGGCCGCCGGCGCGCCGCCGCCGGGATGCGCAGCCCTCTCTGGTTCGTGGGGATGGGTTGAGCGCAGCAAAAACCCATCTCCGAAGCCTGCCGCGCGCCGCGATGGGTCTCGCTGCGCTCGACCCATCCTACGGCCACTCCGGCTCCGGCCAATCCTCCGGCTGCGGACGCGAGGTCACAGCGCGATGGTCACCGACTTGATCTCGGTGAAGGTCTCGACGCCCTCGCGGCCGTTCTCGCGGCCCCACCCGGACTGCTTGTAGCCTCCGAACGGCACGTTGTTGTCGAGGCCGCCGCCGTTGATGCGGATCGAGCCGGCCTTGAGCTTGCGCGCCATCTTGTGGGCGGTGGAGAGGTCGCGGGTGAAGATCTGCGCCGCGAGACCGTAGGTGGTGTCGTTGGCCTCCGCCGCGATGCGGTCGAGGTCGTCGTCGCTGAACGACATGGCGCACAGCACCGGCCCGAAGATCTCCTCGCGCCGCACCGCCATGTCCGGCGTGGTGTCGGTGAGGATGGTGGGCTGCACGAAATAGCCCTCGCGGTCGAGCCGGCCGCCGCCGACCTTGACGCTGGCGCCGGCCTGCTGCCCGGCCTTGATGTAGCCGGTGACGCGTTCGAGCTGCTCCTGCGACACCACGGGACCCATGTCGGTGTCCGGCTCGGTGCCGGGGCCGACCTTGATCTTCTTGGCGTTGGCGGCGATGCCTTCCACCAATTGGTCGAACACCTTCTGGTGCGCGAACAGGCGCGAGCCCGCGGCGCAGACCTGCCCGGTGTTGAAGAAGATGCTGCGCGAGGCGCCCTCGATGGCGTTCGCCATGTCGGCGTCGGGGAACACGATCACCGGCGACTTGCCGCCGAGCTCCAGCGTGACGCGCTTGAGGTTGCCGGTCGCGCCCTTGAGGATCAGCTTGCCGACCTCGGTCGAGCCGGTGAACGACACCTTGTCCACGCCGGGATGATCGACGATGGCGGCGCCCGCGGTCTCGCCGAAGCCGGTGACGATGTTGACGACGCCCTCGGGGAAGCCGACCTCCTGGACGAGCTCGCCGAGGCGGATGGCCGACAGCGGCGTCTGCTCGGCGGGCTTGAGGATCACGGTGCAGCCCGCGGCCAGCGCCGGCGCGATCTTGCTCACCGCCATCATCAGCGGGAAGTTCCACGGCACGATCAGGCCGCAGACGCCGACCGGCTCTCGCAGCGTGAAGGCGTGGAAATTGCCGGGCAGGGAGGTGTCCAGCGTCGAGCCCGTGAGCTTGGTGGCCCAGCCGGCGTAGTAGCGCAGCTTCTCGGCGGAGCCGGCGACGTCGGCCATGCGCGCGATCTTGAGCGGCTTGCCGTTGTCGAGGGTCTCGATCAGGGCGAGCTCCTCGGCGTTGGCGTCGATGGCGTCGCCGAGCTTCCAGATCAGCTTGGCGCGCTGGGCCGGCGTCATCCTGGTCCACGGCCCGCCGTCGAACGCCTTGCGCGCAGCGGCGACGGCCGCGTCCACGTCCGCCCTGTCGCCGGCGGCGACGTGGGCGATCACCTGGCCGGTGGCGGGATCGAACACCTCGAAGGTCTCGCCGGACCTGGCGTCGACCCATTGGCCGCCGATCAGCAGCTTGCGCCTGGTGGCGAGGAAGCCCGCGGCGAGCTTCTGCCCGACCGGGCTTTGTACGGCGATGTTCATGCTGGGGTCCTCCTCATATGGCGTCGCCAGTCTAGCGTCCTGTGACGTCCGTTGCAGGTCTACGGTTCTACAAAGTCTCTAAAGTCCGTCGCGCCTGCGGCGCTCTCATTCGGCGGCGAGCGTCCGGCCCGCCTCGCCCATCCGCAGCAGCGCGGACATCAGCGCGGCGAGGCTCGCGGTGCGCAGCGGCTCGCTGGCCGTCGAACTCCCACGCCGCGGGCCGCAGCAGGCTCGACGGCAGCATGGGGTCGCGGGTCGGCGCCAGGGTCATGACGTTATATTCCGATGGATATAACGACGAGTCAATGAAGCCGGGTCTGTCTCCTCTCCCCGAAAGGGAGGGAGCAAGAGAAGGCTGTGTCCGGCGCGCCCGGACGCGCGCCTACTTCGCCGGCCGCGTCAGCTTGCCGAGGGCGCGGAATTCGCCGCCGGCGGCGGTGCGCGCCCGCGACTCGATGGTGCGGTAGAGGCCGACGATCTGCTCGCCGACCGGCGTCACATAGGCGCCGCCGCCGCTGCGGCCGCCCATCTCCGCGGTGACGGCGGGCCGGGTGAGCGACTGGTTGATCTCCTCCACCAGCAGCCAGGCGCGGCGGTAGGACATGCCGAGCGCCCGCGCCGCCCCGGAGATCGAGCCCTGGGCGCGGATCGCCTCCAGGAGCGCCACCTTGCCGGGGCCGATGCGGTCGCCGTTGGAGAGGTCGATGCGGATGGAAAGGCGCGTCCCGGCTGAGGGTTCGGCCATGGCCATGGTCCTCGCTGCAGCGCTCCAAGCACGCCCCAAGGCGCGCGCAGCGTCAAGCGGCATGTTTGGGTTTTCCCGTTGCGAACAAGCGGCTTGCCTCTCGCGCCGCCGATGCCGGAATGCGGTCGGCGGCCGGTCCGTCCTGCGCTATATTCCGGCGGACACGACGCACGGAGCTTGCGATGACGGCAGGAGGCGGCTCGACCTATCACGCGACGGACGGCGCCGCCTACGAGGTGTTCCTCGGCCGCTGGACGAGGCGGCTCGCGGAGCCGCTCATCGACTTCGCGCGGTTCCCCGACGACGGGCCGCTGATCGACGTCGGCTGCGGCACGGGGAGCCTCGCCCGCGCCATGGCGCTGCGCCGGCCGGGACGCGCCGTCATCGGCGCCGACATCGCCGCGCCCTACATCGACTACGCGCGGGCGCAGGGCGCGCCGCCGAACCTGGCGTTCGCCGTCGCCGACGCCGCCTCGCTCGACTGGCCGGCGGGGCATTTCGCCGGCGCGGCGGCGCAGCTCGTGCTCAATTTCGTGCCCGACCCGGCGAAGGCGCTGGCGTCCATGCGGCGCGTGACGCGGCCGGGCGGCGCGCTCGTGGCCTGCGTGTGGGATTTCCGCGGCGGCCTCGTCTATCAGCGGATGTTCTGGGACACCGCGGCCGGCCTCTCGCCGGACGCGGCGGCGGCGCGCGACAGGCTGTTCTCGGCGCCGCTCGCGCTGCCCGACGGGCTCGTGCGTCTGTTCGAGGGCGCGGGGCTGGCGCGGGTCGAGCGCGCCTCGATCACCGTGCGCATGGACTACGCCTCGTTCGACGACTACTGGCGGCCGCTGTGCGGCGGGCAGGGGCCGGTCGGTGCCTACCTCGACCGGCTCGCGCCGGCGCTGCGCGCGCGGATCGCGGAGGCGGTCGCGGTGTCCTACCGCTCCGGCGCGCCGGACGGGCCGCGCTCGCTCACCGCGACCGCCTGGGCGGTGCGCGGCGAGGTGCCCTAGCGGCACGGGCGCGGCGCGCGTAGCATCGGGCGGAGGGGAGAAAGAGCACCATGCACCGCATCGACATTCCGCAATCCGTCGTCGACCGCGTGATCCGCCACCGCGGGCGCGCGCATGTCTACGAGAGCTTCGATCCCAGGCGCGCGGCGCTGGTGGTGGTCGACATGCAGAACGCCTTCATGATGCCGGGCGTGGCGCACAACCTGTGCGCCGAGGCGGTCAACATCGTGCCCAACATCAACCGGCTCGCGGCGGCCATGCGCAAGGCCGGCGGCACCGTGGTCTGGGTCATCAGCACGTTCGGCGAGGCCTCGCTCGAGAACTGGCCGGTGCTGCACGAGATGGCGGGGCCGGAGCGCACCGGCCCGCGCATCGCGGCGCTGGCCGAAGGCTCCGTCGGCCACCGCCTGTGGGCGGAGCTCGACGCTAAGCCCGGCGACCCGGTGGTGGTGAAGACGAAATACAGCGCCTTCATCCAGGGCTCGTCGGACATCGAGGCGGTGCTGCGCGCGCGCGGCATCGACACCATCCTCGTCGCCGGCACGGTGACCGGCGTGTGCTGCGAATCCACCGCGCGCGACGCCATGATGTTGAACTTCCGCACCGTCATGGTGACCGACGCCAACGCCGCCATGACCGACGAGGACCACAACGCCGCGCTGATCGGCTTCTACCTCGCGTTCGGCGACATCCTCTCCACCGACCAGATCGTCGCCCGCCTGGAGAAGGCCGCCGCGCCCGCGCTCGCGGGCTGATGCCGAATCCTGTTGTGCGCGGCCCGACAGGCGCGGTACGGTCGGCGAAACGCCGCCGTCCGGGCGGGACAAAACGTCGCTTCTGGGAGGACCGCGCGGTGGCGGATAAGCCATTGCATAGCCATGATTTTATCCGTCGATGCGCGACCCGGCCCGCGGCATCCGGGCAGATTATCGTTTGTTCATGTGCCGGAAATATCCTGGAAAGATCGCCGCTGCCATGGTTGTGCGGCGCACCATCGGTCCAGGCCCGCTGACAATCCATGGCTGACATGACATCGCGTCGCATCATCGTTCCGGTCCTGTGCTGCGCCGTCGCGGCCGCGGCGGGAGCCCTCTACTGGCTGCGCTCCGGCCCCGAGCCTGCCGAGGCGGCGAAGCGCCCGCCGCAGAGCGTGCCGGTGACGGCGGCGCGCGCCGCGGTGCGCGACCTGCCGATCTATTACAGCGGGCTCGGCACCGTGCAGGCGTCGATGACGGCGGCGGTGCATTCGCAGGTGGACGGCAAGATCGAGGCCGTGCATTTCACCGAGGGCCAGCGAGTCAAGAAGGGCGACGTGCTGTTCACCATCGACCCGCGGCTCTACCAGGCCGCCTACGACCAGGCGGTGGCGCGCAAGGCCCAGGACGAGGCGCAGCTCTCCTCCGCCGAGAAGGACCTCGTGCGCTTCAAGACGCTCGCCGCCAAGGACTTCCAGACCCAGCAGGCCCTCGACACCCAGCAGGCCAAGGTCGACCAGCTCAAGGCCTCGATCGCGGGCGACGAGGCCGCCATAGAGAGCGCCAAGACCCAGCTCGACTACACCAAAATCGTCGCGCCCTACGACGGCCGCATCGGCGTGCGCATGGTCGATCCCGGCAACGTGGTCCACGCCTCCGACGCCACCGCGCTCGCCACCGTGACCCAGACCCATCCCTCCGCGGTGCTGTTCACGCTGCCGGCGCGCCTGCTCGACGCCGTCAACGACGCCATGAAGCGCGGGCCGGTGGAGGTCCTAGCCTTCGACCAGGACAACCGCCGGCAGCTCGCGACCGGTACGCTGCTCCTCGTCGACAACCAGATCGACCAGACCACCGCCACCATCCGCCTCAAGGCGATGTTCCCCAACGAGGACGACCGGCTGTGGCCGGGCGAGTTCGTCAACGCGCGGCTCTCGACCGAGACGCTGAAGCAGGCGGTGACGATCCCGTCCGAGGCGATCCAGCGCAAGCAGGACGGCATCTTCGTCTGGGTGGTGACGCCCGACGGCACCGTCGAGCCCCGCACGATCACCACCGGCCCCGCCTCCGACGGCGCGACGGTCGTGACCTCGGGCCTCTCCGGCGGCGAGCAGGTGGTGACCGGCGGTCAATACAAGCTGCGCGTCCACGCGCCGGTCACGGTCAACGCCGCGACCGCGGAGGCCGGATCGGGAGAGCCGGGTTGAACATCTCCGAACCCTTCATCCGCCGCCCGATCGCGACCACGCTGCTGATGGCGGCGATCGCCTTCGTCGGCATCTCGGCGTTCCCGTTCCTGCCGGTGGCGCCGCTGCCGCAGGTCGATTTCCCGACCATCCAGATTTCCGCGACCTGGCAGGGCGCCAGCGCCGAGACCATGGCGACCTCGGTCGCGGCGCCGCTGGAGCGCCAGTTCGCGCAGATCCCCGGCGTCACCCAGATGACGTCGCAATCGACGCTCGGCGCCTCGACCATCGTCATCCAGTTCGACCTCAACCGCAACATCGACTCCGCGGCGCAGGACGTGCAGGCCGCGATCACCACCGCGAGCCGGCAGCTGCCGCAGGCGATGTCGACGCCGCCAAGCTACAAGAAGGTCAACCCGGCGGACTCGCCGATCCTGCTCCTGTCGCTGCGCTCCGACACCATGCCCATCATCACGGTGGACGACTACGCGGACCTGTTCCTGGCGCAGCAGATCTCGCAGGTCTCCGGCGTCGCCCAGGTGACGATCTTCGGCGACAGCCCGCCCTCGATCCGCATCCAGATCGACCCGGCCAAGCTCGCCAGCACCGGCCTGACCATGGAGGACATCCGCGGCACGCTGGTGAGCGCCACCACCAACGTCGCCAAGGGCACGCTCAACACGCCCAAGACCAGCTTCACCATCGCCACCAACGACCAGATCACCGAGGCCGACAAGTTCAACGACGTCATCGTCGCCTACAGGAACGGCGCGCCGATCCGCGTGCGCGACATCGGTGAGGCGGTGTCCGGCCCGGTGGACCGCACCGTCGCCGCCTACCAGAACAACCGGCGCGGCATCCTGCTCGCGGTGTTCAAGCAGCCCGGCGCCAACGTCGTGGAGACCGTGGACCGGATCAAGGAGCAGCTCCCGCAGCTCACCGCCCGCATCCCGCCGCAGATCGAGGTGCACACGCTGCTCGACCGCACCACCACCATCCGCGCCTCGGTGGCCGACGTCGAGTTCACCCTGATGCTCACCATCGCGCTGGTGGTGATGGTGATCCTTCTGTTCCTGCGCAACGCCTGGGCCACCATCATCCCCAGCGTCACCGTGCCGCTGGCTTTGATGGGCTCGGCGGCGGTGATGTACCTGCTCGGCTTCAGCCTCGACAACCTGTCGCTGATGGCGCTCACCATCGCGGTCGGCTTCGTGGTGGACGACGCCATCGTCGTGGTCGAGAACATCTACCGCCACCTCGAGGAGGGGCTGTCGCCGTTCCAGGCCGCGCTCAAGGGCTCGCGCGAGATCGGCTTCACCGTGCTGTCGATCTCCTGCTCGCTGATCGCGGTGTTCATCCCGCTGCTGCTGATGGGCGGCATCATCGGCCGCCTGTTCCGCGAATTCGCGCTGACGGTGACGGCCTCGATCGCGGTCTCGGCGCTGGTCTCGCTCACCCTCGCGCCGATGATGTGCTCGCGCTTCCTGCACCACGCGCCGGAGACCCACGGCCGCATCTACCGCGCCATCGAGAGCGGCTTCGACGCCATGCTGGGGTTCTACCGGCGCACCCTCGACATCGTGCTGCGCCACCAGCGCATCACGCTCGGCGTGTTCTTCGCCACCATGGCGCTGACCGTGGTGCTGGCGATCCAGATTCCGAAAGGCTTCTTTCCGATCCAGGACACCGGCGTGATCTCCGCCTTCGCCGAGTCCTCGCAGGACACCACCCCCGGCCAGATGAAGAAATACCTGGAGGAGATGGGCGACATCATCAAGCGGGACCCGGACGTGGCGGGCTTCGCCACCTTCACCGGCTCGACCGCCGCCGCCAACACAGCCAACACCGGCCGCGGCTTCATCGTCCTCAAGCCGCGCGACGAGCGCACGCTCACCGCCTCGCAGGTCATCGACCGGCTGCGGCCGCAGCTCGCCAAGGTCGAGGGCGCCGCCATGTTCCTGCAGCCGAGCCAGGACATCACGGTCGGCGGCCGCATCGCGCGCGCGAGCTTCCAGTATACGCTGCAGGATTCCAACCTCGACGAATTGTCCGAGTGGTCGCAGAAGCTCGCCGACAAGATGCGCACGCTGCCGGAGATCACCGACATCGGCAGCGACCTGATGTCGAGCGCGCCGCAGTTGCGCATCACCATCAACCGGGACCAGGCGTCGCGCTTCGGCATCTCGCCGCAGCTGATCGACGACACGCTCAACGACGCCTTCGGCCAGCGCCAGATCACCCAGTATTTCACCCAGCTCAAGACCTATTTCGTGGTGCTGGAAATCCTGCCGCACCTGCAGACCGACCTGTCGACGCTGAGCCGGCTCTACGTGAAATCGCCGCTGACCGGCGGCGCGGTGCCGCTGTCGTCGCTGGTCGACGTGGACTCGCACAAGGTCGGCATGCTCTCGGTGTCGCACCAGGGCCAGTTCCCGGCGGTGACGCTGACGTTCAACCTGCGGCCCGGCGTGGCGCTCGGCCAGGCGGTCGACGCCGTGACCCAGGCGGCGCGCGACATCGGCATGCCGCAGACGATCATCGGCACCTTCCAGGGCAACGCCCAGGCGTTCCAGAGCTCGCTGTCGAGCGAGCCGATCCTGATCGCGGCGGCGCTGGTGGTGGTCTACATCATCCTCGGCATGCTCTACGAGAGCTTCATCCACCCGCTGACGATCCTCTCGACGCTGCCCTCCGCCGGCATCGGCGCGCTGCTCGCGCTGCGCGTCGGCGGCATGGACCTGTCGGTCATCGGCATCATCGGCATCATCCTGCTCATCGGCATCGTGAAGAAGAACGGCATCATGCTGGTCGATTTCGCGATCACCGCCGAGCGCGACCACCACATGGCGCCGGTCGAGGCGATCCGGCAGGCCTGCCTGCTGCGGTTCCGGCCGATCCTGATGACCACGGCGGCGGCGATGCTCGCCGGCATCCCGCTGGCGCTCGGCAACGGCACCGGCTCCGAGATGCGCCAGCCGCTGGGCTACGCCATGGTCGGCGGCCTCGCGCTGAGCCAGATGCTGACGCTTTACACCACGCCCGTCGTCTATCTCTACCTCGACCGCTTCCAGCAATGGCTCAACGGCGGCCGGCGCGGCCACGCGCAGAAGACGCCCGCCGAGGACGACGACATGTCCGCGGTCGCGGCGGAGTAGGCCGCGAGCCATTCACCGCCGGAAGTGCTGCCGCTCCGGTCCCGGGTTCCGATTGAATTCCGGGCGGGCGCAGGCGATGGTCGTCGCTGGCAGCGCGGCGGCCATGGAGTCGCGGCCGTCCCAAGACCAACGAGGAACCCGCCATGGGGGAGGCGCGCCCGTTTCTTCTCGGCTGTTGCTGCCTGGCCGCGGCCGTGGTCCTCGGCGCGGCGGCGCACGGGCAGGGCTATCCCGACCGGGCGGTGACGATCGTCGTTCCCAATCCGCCGGGCGGCGCGACCGACATCATCGCGCGGGTGGGCGCGGACGCGCTCGGCGCGCGCTTCAAGCAGCCGTTCGTGGTGGAGAACCGCGCCGGCGGCAACAACGTGGTCGGCCTGCGCACGGTCGCGCAGGCGCCGGCGGACGGCTACACGCTGCTGGCCGCGACCGAGGCCGCGCTGGTGACGCTGTCGGTGATCGAGCCGACGTTTCCCTTCAATCCGGCGACCGATTTCACGCCGCTGTCGCTGATGGCGCAGTTCCAGTTCCTGATGCTGGCGAGCGCCAGGCTGCCCGTGCATTCGGTGAGCGAGCTCGTGGCCTACGCCAGGGAGCGGCCCGGCCAGCTCAGCTACGGCTCGAACGGCGCCGGCACCACCGCCAACATCGCCATGGAGCTGCTGAAGCGGCGGGCCGGGATCGATCTCATTCACGTGCCCTACAAGTCCTCGAACCAGGTGCTCATGGACCTGATCGGCGGCCAGCTCGCCGCGCAGTTCCAGAGCTATCCCGTCGCCCGCCCGCTGCTGAAGGACCCCAACATCCGCGTCCTCGCCGTCACCGGCGCGCAGCGGCTCGACGCGCTGCCGGACGTGCCGACCATGGCCGAGGCCGGCTTCCCCGATTTCCAGTTCAGCTCGTGGGTCGGGATGCTCGGGCCGGCGCGGCTGCCGCCCGACGTCGCCGCGACGCTGAGCGCGGCGCTCGCCGACATCTCGCGCCGCCCGGAGGTGCGCGACCGGATCAGCACGCTGGCGTTCCAGCCGCAGACCGTCGACGCGCCGGCGTTCGCGGCCGTCATCCAGGACGGCCTCGTGCGCACGCGGCGGGTTTCCGTCGAGGCCGGCGTCATCGGGCCGTGAGATTCAAGACCATGAAAGGAACACGAGAATGAAGACGCTCGACCGCGCCGTCACCGACCTGGTGATCGCCAACCGCATCCTCGCCCACGAGGGCATCGTGGACGGCTACGGCCACGTCAGCTTCCGCCATCCCCAGGACCCCAACCGCTTCCTGCTGTCGCGCTCGCGCAGCCCCGAGCTGGTGACGGCCGAGGATATCATGGAGTTCACGCTGGACGGCCGGCCCGTGGGCGACGACCGCCGGCCGCCCTATCTCGAACGCTTCATCCACGGCGGCATCTACGAGGCGCGGCCGGACGTCGCCGCCGTGGTGCACAGCCACGCCGAGAGCGTGCTGCCGTTCGGCATCGCGCCGCAGCCGCTGGTGCCGGTGATCCATTCGGCCTCGGAGATCGGCGGGCCGGTGCCGGTGTGGGACATCGCCGACCGGTTCGGCGACACCAACCTGCTCGTCACCAACGTCGAGCAGGGCCGCGACCTCGCCAACACGCTCGGCCGCAGCGCCGTCGCGCTGATGCGCGGTCACGGCTTCGCCGCCGCGGGTGCGACGCTGCTCCAGGTGCTGCGCATCGCGGTCGCGCTGCCGAAGAACGCCAAGGTCTACATGGAGGCGATGCGGCTCGGGCCGGTGAAGCCGCTGTCGCCGGGCGAGATCGCCATCCGCACCCGGGAAATGGCGGTGGAGACGCCGGCCACGCTGCGCGGCTGGGAATACTGGGCGCGGCGCTGCGGCTGCGGCCACATGCTGGCGGACAATTTCGATAAGTCGAAGCCGGCGTAGCGCGCCGCCGGCGCGCCTTTTCGGAACACAACCGCGACCGTCATAACATGCCGGCACCGGCCGGCTGAGGCCGGCGCCGGCCGCGCCGTCAGAACCGCCAGACGAAGCGCCCGGACACGGAATGGTCGTCGGCGCGGTCGGAGAGCTGCCCGCTGTAGGCGATGCCGAGCGTGGCCGCGGCGGACAGCCGGCTCTCCAGCTCCAGGTCGACCAGCGCGGCGTCCCGCGCGATCGGGACGCCGGCGACCACGAACGACGACGGCGATCCGGCGAGCGCAAGCTGCGCCGTCGGGGTGATCGTCCCGAAGGCGTGCCGCCAGCCGACGGATTCCTTGACCGTCAGGCTTGCGGCCAGCGGCTGCGCGGCGCGCAGGCCGAGCGTCGAGACGGTGGCGTCGGCGCCGCCGCCGAAGCCGGTGAGCGCCGCGGCCGCGCCGGTTTCCGTGAAGCCGTCGGTGCGGACGCTGACGTGGGCGATCCGGGCGAACGGCTCGGCCGTCATGGTCCGGTAAGCGAGCGCGTAGCCGATCTCGCCGAACGCCTGCGCGGTCTGCGCGGCGTAGCCGGCGTGGGCCGCGTCGAAGAAGCCCGGAAAGGCGACGGTCCGGGCGGTGTCGATGTCGTGCCAGGTGAACGCCGAGCCGAGCCGGACGGCGAGCGGGCCGCGCTGCGTCCCGCCGTAGGCGGCGAGATGATAGAAATCGATGCCCGCGGAGGACGCGCGGTCGTTGACGCCGAGCGCGGTGTGCTGATAGCCGCCGGCGACGCCGAGCCGCCACGGGCCGGCGCCCGCGTCCGCAACCGTGGTGTCGATGCCGGCCACGAGGCCGCCGGTGGAGCGGCTGACCGCGGCGGCGTTGCCGTCGCCGTCGCTGTGTCCCCAGTTGCCGAACGCCTGCGCCCAGGCCGTGGTGACGCGGCCGGCGGGCGCCGCCGGCGGCAGCGCCTTGGCGATGGCTTGCGCCGCGGGCGACCGGCGGCCGGGCGCGTAGCCGAGCGCGGCTCCGTCGTCCTCGGCAAGGTTGAGCGTCGCGATCGGCGCGGCGAACGGCGACGCGCCGGCGGACCAATCCAGCCGCTCCAGCACGGCGTCGCGGATGAAATGGCTCTGGTCGAGCAGCGTGCCGACGACGCTGGCGTGGATTTCGCCGGAGATGAGGTCGAAGGCGCGCAGCGCATTGGGCGCGTCGAGCCCCGAGACCGCGTCGTAGAGCGCGTTGCCCGGGCTCAGGGTCTGGAGGTTGCCGGCGGCGGCGATCTGGTTGCGCGTCTGCGCGATCTGCCGGAACGGCACCGCGCTGGCGGTGATGTCGAGATACACGTCGTTGGGATCGTAGCTGAGCGTGAAATCGACGAACGGCAGGTTGTCGGTCAGCGTGCCGTAGGTGCCGGTCACGCCGCCGGCGGCGGTGAGGATCGTGTAGTGCTGGCCCACGGTATAGCCGCCCGGCGCGGCGACCACCTGCACGCCGGCGCCGTTGCTGATGGTCGCGGCGCCGGTGACGTTGACGAGATCCGAGTTGCCGGCGGGGTCGATCTCGGTCCTGTAGGTCGAGCCCGCGGCCTGGGTGTAGTTTCCCGCGACGGTCAGCGTGCCGATGGCATTGCCCGGCGCGATGACGCCGAACACCGTGGTCGGTCCGACCGTGCCGACGCCGCCGAGGGTGCCGCCGAGGTTGACGGTGACGGCGCTCTGGGAATCGTTGCCGTTCACGCTGAGGATGCCGGCGTTCACCGTGGTCGGGCCGGAGTAGGTGTTGTTTCCGGTGAGGGTGAGGGTGCCCGCGCCCTCCTTGGTCAGCCCGCCGGTGTCGAGAATCACGCCGGCGAAGGTGGTCGAATCCGCGCCGCCGGCCGTCAGCGTGGCGTTGCCGAGAAAGATGCGCGATCCCGCGGCGCCGCTGAGGTCGCCGACGGTCTGGCTGAAGCCGTTGAGGTCGAGCGTGCTGGCGGCGCAATCGATACCGCGCCGCCGGCCGGCAGCGCGCCGGCGATGCCGGTGCGCAGCGTGCCGCGCTGGATGGCCGTGCCGCCGGTGTAGCTGTTGACGCCGTTGAGCACGACGGTGCCGACGCCGGTCTGGCTGACCGAGCCGGACCCGGAAATCGCGCCCCCGAACGTGTAGGTGTTGGAGTGGGAGAACACCAGCGCGCCGTTGTTCACCACGTCGCCGACGATGGAGCCGGTGTTGGTGCCGATGGTGGGATTGCCGCCCAGTTACAGCGTGCCGGACTGGATCGTGGTGCCGCCCGTATAGGTGTTGTCGCCCGTGAGGACCTCGGTGCCGGTGCCTTTCACCACCAGCGCGCCGGCGCCGCCGATGACGCCGCCATAGGTGACCGTGCCGGAATGATCGAGGGCGACCGTGCCGTTGTCGGTGATGTCGGTGGTGACGGAGCCGGTCGCGCCGCCGTTGCCGAGCTGCAGCGTCGCGCCGGCGGACACGTTGGTCGCGCCCGTGTAGGTGTCGTCGGTGGTGAAGATCGTGGTCCCGGCCAGCGCGTTGACGGTGCCGGGGCCGCTGCCGGTGATCCACGGCGCGAACACGTAGTCGTTCGACGTGTGGTTGAAGTTGATGGCGAGCGGGCCGGGCGCCGTGGTGGCGAAGATCACCGTGTCGGCGTTCAGGGTGCCCGGCGCGACGGCGGGGCTGCCGGCCGCCGCGCCGATGTTGAGCGTGGCGCTGCTGCCGGGCGTGCCGCCCAGGGTCACGGTGGAGTTGGTCGCGGTCACGTTCACCGTGCCGCCGTCGGCGATGGTCACCACGCCGCTGCCGCTCTCGCCGATGGTGAGGCCCTGGGCGTGACCGGCCGGCAGGTTGATGGCGTCGGCGACGGTCCAGACCGAGCCCGCGCCGGTCACCGTGACCGATCCGGTGGAGCCCGCGCCGGCGGCGACCACGGTGAAGCCGCTGTCGAGCTCGGCGCCGTTGGCGATGCGCACGTCGGCGTTCGAGCCATCGGCATAGCCGACGAACATGCGGTAGGGCGTCGAGACCTTGGACCCGGCGTCGGTGACGACGAGCTGGCTGAGGTTGCCCGCGCCGCCAGCGGTGCCGACCCGGATGTCGCTGAGGACGCCGTTGGTGGCGGCATCCTGGATGGCGACCTGGCCGCCGTGCTCGACGGTGAGCGTGCTGGTGGCCCCGGCCTTGCCGATGCCGAGCGCGAGCAGGGCGAAGTTGCCGCCGATGTTCCAGGCGGAGCCCGCGCCCGTGACGTCCGCCGCGCCGCCCACGAACGCCGCGCCGGCGGGGAACGTGACGGCCGTGTTGACCACCGCCCCGTCGGAGATGGTGAGCGTGCCGTTGCCGCTGGTGCCGACGAGCAGGTTGCCGGTGGACCAGGTGGTGCCGGGGCCGGAAATGTTGGCCGCCGCCGAGGCCGTGGAGCCGATGGTGACGATCGCATCGCTGTGGGCGGTCGCGCCGTCGCTCACGTTGAACGTGGCGTTGCCCTGGCTGCCGATGGTCAGGCCCGCGGTGCTGCTGAAGGTCGTCCCGGCTCCGCTGACGTCGACGGTGCCGTTGCTGTTGGCCCTGCTGCCGATGGTGGTGAAGAGAGTCGTGAAGCCGGCGCCGTTGGTGAGGTTCAGCGTCCCGGTGCCGTAGTCTCCCACCGTGACCGTCGAGCTCGCGGTGACGCTCGACCCCGCGCCGTCGACGGACAGCGTGCCGGAGGCGCTGCTCGCGAAGAAGCCGAGGTCGATGCTGGTGGTGGCGATCTTTCCGCCGGCCTGCACCGTGACCTGGCCGTTGGCGAGCGCGTCGGCCGCGATCCACATGCCGTTGTTGGCGGTCAGCAGCGACCCCGGCCCGGTGACGAGCAGGGTGCCGCGCGAGCCGGTCGGAGGGCCCGGATTCATAGCCACGTAGACCTGCGAATCGGAGGTCACGGTGGCGCCGCCCGAGATGGTCAGGCTGCCGGTGCCCTGGTTGCCGACCGCCAGGTTGTCGACGCCAAGCGTTCCCGATGCGCCCACATGCAGGCTGCCCGATGAGCCCTGGACGGTGAGGCTGCCGGTCTGGCCCGGAAGCGTCCCGATCGACAGGCTCTTGGCGGCGGCCGCGCCGCCGCTGAGCAGCGTGGCGTTCGGCGCCGTGGTGTCGATCTGCGCCGCCGTGCCGGCGTCGGGCGGCGTGGCGTTCGGCGCGCCGCTGCTGCCCCAGTTGGCGGCGGCGAACCAGTCGTTCGAGACCGTGCCGATCCAGGCCGTCTGGGCCGCGGCCGGCACGGTGGAGAGACACGTCGTGCCGAGCAGCAGCGACAGGATTCCGATCCGCGTCCGGGCTGGCCCCCAGTCCCCCCGGCACCCTGCCGCCGCCGGACCCGCGCCCGGCGCGCAGCGATACAGCACTTCCTCCACCCACGCCCCCAAAAGATTGCAGCCGCCGGGAAAACCTGCCTGCGGCCGCGGGGGCCCGCACTATTCAAACGGATAGCATCGCCGATAGATTTCCATGGCAGACCGAGTTTCCACAGGACCATCGGCAGCGGGGGCGCGATGGACGACGACGAAGCGCAGTTCCTCAACGCGCTCTATGCCGGCGTGATGGACGACGCCGCGCTCAAGCGCGCGCTGCTGCTCGCCCAGGCCCTGTTCGACTGCCGCGCCGGCGCCCTGGTCTCGCTCGACGCCCAGGCCTCGGTCACCGACCTCACCATGGTCTCCGGCGCGTTCGACGACCACATTCTCACCTATCTCGGCCAGTTCGCCGCCATCGATCCCGCGCCCGCCATGCTCGCGAGCATTCCGGGCGGGGGCGCGGCCGCGACCGACCGGCTGTTCAGCAAGGAAGTGCGCGACAGGCATCCCTTCATCCAGGAGTTCTTCAGGCCGATCGGCCTCACCGAGACGCTGGGCGGCAACCTGTTTTCCGACCAGGCACGCTTCTCCATCATCGGGCTTCAGCGCGGCGACGACCGCGCGCCGTTCGACGACGACGACATCGCGCGGCTCGAGCGGTTGACGCCGCATCTCGCGCGGGCGCTGCAGCTGCGCCGCTCGTTCTTCCGCGTGCAGGGACAGATGCTCGCCATGCAGACGGCCATCGACCGCATGCCGACCGGCGTGGCCCTGATCGATTCCGAAGGCGGCGCCGTTTTCGCCAACGCCGCCCTGCGCCGCATCGCCCAGCGCGGCGACGGGCTGTCGCTCGACCGCACGGGAAAGCCGCTGCCCGCGAACCTCGCCGCGCGGCAGCGCTGCGACGCGCTGCTGCAGGACGTGGCGGCCGGCGGGCCCGGCGGGCTCGCGACCGCGCCGCGCGGCAGCGGAGCCCGCGACTACGTCCTGCTGGTGGCGCCCGGCGTGCCGGCGTTCGCGGAGCTCGCCTGGGACCGGCGCGGCCGCGCCGGCGCGATCATGCTGGTGCACGATCCCGACAGCAGGGCCCGGTCGCCGGCCGAACTGCTGGAGCAGGCTCTCCACCTGCCGAAAGGCGCGGCCCGGCTGCTGGCCGGGCTCGCCGCCGACGACGACCTCAAGAGCTTCGCCGAGCGCGAGGGCGTCACCATCCACACCGCGCGGTTCCACCTGCGCACCGCGCTCGCGCGCACCGGCACGCGGACCCAGGCCGAGCTGGTCCGCCTCGCCGTCCGCATCCTGCGCGATCTCGCCGCGCTGTGACGGGCGGCGCGGGGACGGGCGGCGCAGGCGCGACGCGGGTCGCGGCCTCCGCCGGCTCGCAGCGGAGCGGGGATCGGGTGTGCGAGCCGAGGGGGACCGGATGGCGCGCCGCACCGGGTGATGATGAGAACTACGTTTACGCCATAGCCCTACCGGCATCGGCGGTCGTGCCGCTGGCGATTTCCCTGCTCGGCCTATCGGAGGTCATGGTGCTGGTGGTGATCGCGTTCGGGGCGCTGTGGCCGGTACTGCTTGCTACAGTTCATGGCTTCTCCGCCGTCGAGCCGCGCCTCTACGAGGTCAGCCGGGCACTGGGCCTTTCGCGCTCGAAGGTAATCTTGAAGATTGCGTTGCCGAGTTCAATGCCGGATATCGTTGCCGGCATGAGGCTTGCGCTGACCGTATCGCTGATCCTTGCGGTTGTCGGTGAGATGCTGGCGAGCCGGGAAGGTCTCGGCAGCCAAATCCTGTTAGCCGCGAGGTCGTTTCGTTCGCCCGATTTGTTCGCCGGAGTCATCCTTCTGGGGGCGACCGGCTACCTGAGCGCCGTGTTCCTTACGATGATCGAATCGCGCGTGCTGTGCTGGCGAGCCTCGCGCTAACAGGATCGGAAAAGGCGGTCCAAGTTCGTCCAGCGTTCAGACGGAGCCTCAGCACGGCGACGTTTTGTTCATGACCGACGCGCGTCCTATGGAAGCGGGCGCGTTATGGAGCGCGAACGGCTTTAGAAGAATCGGATCTTCCGGCCGCAGCGTTTCCAACAAAGTACGCATGGGGTTGTTTTGCTGTCCAACTGCGCAGCACCCCCTTGTTCACCCCAACCTGCAAGGCAGCGGCTAGGAATAATGAGGACGGCGCATAAATTGCCCGCTGGCGCGCCACGCCATACCTGCATTAAGGTTGTCGGCGCATAGTTGCGCTGGCGGTCGCTCCGACACTTCGGCCCGTCATGGTCCGGCAGGCTGCAGGCCTAGTCTAGGTTGGAGCACGAGGAAGTCGCGATGGCGCGGGAGAGAGACGCCGTTATTCCCCTGAACGGGAGGGCATGATGGTCCGCGGGTTGGCTGTCCTGTGCGCGCTTTTCACAAATCTCTGGGTCGGTGCTGACGCAGTCGCGGGAGGGTTAAGCGATCTGGGCGGCAAGATCGTGCGGATCGTGGTGCCTGGCCCGCCAGGTGGTCCCGGCGGGGTCATAGCCCATCTACTCGCCAACAAACTTGGTATCTTCCTTAAAGAAACGACGATCGTCGAATACAAGCCGGGGGCCGGCGGCAATATCGCGATGGAGTATGTGGCGCGCAGCGCCCCGGATGGGACCACGCTCGCGTTCGGCGTGCCGGCGCTCGTCACAAATCCCTATTTCCAGAAATTTTCTCTCGATCCGAACGTGCTGGAACCCGTCATCCAGCTCAATAGCGGCGCCTTCGTGCTTCTCGTCAATCCGCGGAGCGACCTCAAGACGGTCGCCGATGTGGTTGCAAGGATACGCGCCGCTCCCGGCAAGGTCGGGTGCAACATCGGCGCGGTCGCCACCGCGTCGGTCAGTTGCTATCTGCTTCAGGCCTATGCCGGGCCGATGTTGCTGGTGTCTTACACGGGCGGTGCTCAGGCCCTTGCGGCTCTTGAGCGGAACGAGATTGCAACGGCGTTCGACTTCACCAGCTCGTCGGCAGCGGCAATCAAGGAGGGCCGGCTGCGCGCCATTGCCGTGACCACTCCCGTGCGCGGCGCCGGCGATTTCAAGGGGCTGCCGCTGATAAGTGAGACCATTCCAGGCTTCGAGATTGTAGGATGGCAGGGGATCATGGCTCCGAGGGGTACGCCCCGTGCGATTATCTTGAAGCTTAACGAAGCTTTCAATGCAGTGTTGGCCGACGATGAGGTGAAGGATTTCTTGCGCAACGCCAACCTGGACTCGGTAGGAGGCACGCCGGAAGCCTTCGCCGCTCGCATCAAGAGCGACTACGAGCTGTACGGCCGCGTTGCCAAGGAAGCGAAAATCGAGCCGCAATGACAACGCCCTGGCGGAAGCAGGCGCGCGGGCCACGATTTCCATGGTGAGCTGGTGGAGCGCCACCGCCTCCATATCGGAATATCGGGAACAATATATTTTCCGCCAATTCAATTGCCGCCGTCTGCCGTCAGCCACACAATGCTCGCCGCCGGACCGAGGGCCAGCATGCTATCTTGCGGTTCAAAGGGCGGCAGTAGAAGAAACGCCTAGGGGTATTGGGCATGGCGGAGGATATCGCCGAGCGTGTAAATCGCTTGGAGCGGCGCATCGCTCACCTGGAGGATCGGGCCGCCATCTATCAGCTCCTGGCGGCCTATGGTCCGGCTGCCGATAGCGGCAGCATCCCGGAAGCGGTCGGCTTATGGGCCGACGACGGCGTTTACGACCTTCACGCGCAGATGATGAGAGGTCATGCCGATATCGCGGATGAACTCGGCGGTCAGTGGCACCAGGGCCTTATCAAGCAAGGCAGCGCGCATATTGTCAGCATGCCCTACGTGACCATCGACGGCGACAAGGCCGTCGCGACCTGTCACTCCCGCCTCTATCGACGCGAGAACGACGGCGGCTACCGTGTTTTGAGCTGCAGCGCCAATCGTTGGGAGTTGGAGCGCATCGGGGGACGATGGCGCGTGAGGCGCCGGGTGTCGCGCCGTCTCGATGGATCGGACGAATCCCACAAGGTTCTGGCGGACGGCTTCGCCGCCGAAGCCTGACAATTCAGCAGCATTCCAACGCTCAACCGCATCCATCGCTCATGGCAACAGCGCTCATCACCGGCGCAAGCCGCGGCCTCGGCCTCGAGTTCTGCCGCCAATTGCAGGCGAGCGGCTGGACGGTTCATGCCTGCGCACGATCGCCGCGCGACCTCCCGGTCCTGCCGGGCGTCGTAAGCCACGGCCTCGATGTTGCGGATTTCGCCGCTATCGACCGTCTGTCCGGCGATCTGGCCGATGTTCCCATCGATCTGCTTGTCAACAACGCAGGCGTCGCGCCGCGGCATAATGCCGATCTCGGCGATCTCGATTACGGCCTGTGGCGCCAAGTCATGGACGTCAACACGTTGGCGCCGATCAAAATGATCGAAGCATTCGTGGATCAGGTCGCCGGCTCGGAGCGAAAGCTCGTCGTCTCCATATCCAGTGAACTGGGCTCGTTGACCCGAATCGACGAGAACGGCATCGGCCGCAGCGGCGCATGGCTTCCCTATAGGGTCTCGAAGGCGGCGCTGAACATGGCCCATCAGGCTATCAAAGACAGCCTTGCTGCGCGCGGCGTTATTTCCGTTCTTGTGCATCCCGGCTGGGTGGCGACCGCGCTTGGCGGAATGAATGCGCCGACGAGTCCGGCAGCCAGCGTGAAGACCCTTCTCGAACTTATCGAGCGCGTGACGCCCGAAGATCACGGAAAGTTTCTCGGCCATGACGGCCGGGCAATTCCCTGGTGATCGCCGGCATCTGCCGGAATCGCCGAACTATAACGATGGGAGGACGCCATGATAACGGAAGCCCGACATTCGAGCTACTTGTTCCTCGCCGCGGCCGCGACGTTGACCATGCTGCATCCGGCCGCAGCGCAGGAGAAATTAAAGATCGGCGTGATCGGCCAGCTTTCGGGGCCGTTTGCCGACGCCGGTCTTCAGACCAAACAGGGCATCGAGACCTATCTCGCGCTGCACGGTAATCGTGTCGGCGGCCGCGAGATCGAACTCCTCTATCGCGATGTGGGGGGCCCGAAGCCGGCGATGGCGAAGCAGCTCGCGGAGGAGCTTATCGTCAAGGACAAGGTCTCGATGCTCGCCGGGTTCTATCTGTCGCCCGAGGCTTCCGCCGCGGCCTCGGTCGTAACCGAGACCAGGACCCCGGCAGTGCTCATGAACGCGACCTCGGCGCCGGTGGTCGGCGAGTCGCCGTTCTTCGTCCGTCCCTCCAACAGCATCTGGCAGCTCGAGCCGCCGGCCGCGGAATGGGCGATCAAGCAAGGCAAGAAGAAAGCCTATATCGCCGTCGCGGATTACGCGCCCGGCTGGGACGTGCAAGAGGCGTTCAAGACGAGCTTCACGGCCCGGGGTGGCCAGATCGTCGGCGAGGATCGCATCCCGCTCAGGACCGTCGATTTCGCACCGTTCGCGGAGCGTATCGCGCAGGCCAAGCCGGACGTGCTGATGATGTTCGTCGGGACGGGCGCGCCCGCCGTCGGCTTCCTCAAGGCGTTGGTCGCGCAAGGCGTCGTCGGCAGGGATATCACCGTGATCGGTCAGTCGGAGATGGACGATCCCGACCTTCCGAAGTTCGACGACTCGATCGTCGGCGTGTATTCGACGATCACTTATGCGCTCGGTCTGCCCTACGAGGAAAACCGCAAGTTCAAGGACGGGGTGAAGGCGAAGTTCGGCTCGGCCGTTCCGAATTTCGTCATGGCGGAGTCTTACGACTCCATGGACGTGCTGTTTCACATGATCGAGTCGCAGCAGGGCAAGCCGTTCGACGGAGCATCCGCCGTCGCATCGGCGTTGGGCTATAGCTGGAATGGCGCGCGCGGTCCGCTGACCATCGAGCCTGACACCCGGGATGTGACGTTGAACGTCTATATTCGCCGTGTCGCAAAGGTCGACGGACACCTCGAGAACGTGGTCGTGGATACATACAAGGCCGTGAAGGATCCGTGGGCTCAGATACAGAAGCAGAAGAAATAGCCGACGAGCGCCGGACGGGCGGGAGGAACAAGCATGAGACTGGCGGGCAAGACGGCCATCGTCACCGGCGCGGGCACAGGCATCGGCCTTGCGGTCGCCCAACGCTTCGCCGCCGAGGGCGCCAATGTGGCGATCGCCGATGTCAAAGGCGCTCGGGAGGGGGCGGACAAGGTCAAGGCTCGGGGCGGCGTCGCTGTCGGCATCGAGACCGACGTCTCGTCGGAGGACAGCGTGTCCGGCATGGTGCGGCAGGTGCTGGAGCAGTTCGGCGCCATCGATATTCTGGTCAACAATGCCGCTATTTCGGCGGGTCTTCGCCTGGGTCCGTTTGAGAAGCAGGACGTCAGCGAGTGGCGGCGCATCCTGGATGTGAACGTGATCGGCACATTCAATTGCTGCCGGGCCGTCTCGAGCCACATGCGCAGCCGCAAGAGCGGCAGGATCATCAACTTGACGTCGGGAATGGCGTTCAAGGGCACGCCGTTCCTTATGCATTACGTCGCCAGCAAGGGGGCGATCATCTCGATGACGCGCGCTCTGGCGAACGAGCTCGGTTCCGACAACATTCTGGTCAACGCAGTTGCTCCGGGCTACGTGCTGAGCGAGGGAAACCTTCAGCAGAAGGAGTTCTTCGAGGCCGTGCGGGCGCCGTCGATTGCGGGCAGGGCCATCAAGCGCGACGAAATGCCCGAAGACGTCGTCGGTCCGATCCTGTTTCTTGCAAGCGACGATTCCGGATTCGTCTCCGGGCAAATTCTCGCCGTGGACGGCGGATCGGTTTATCACTGAGGGCAGCTTTCGAAGCTTCGGGCGCGCGTCGACATGGATAAGGCCGTCTCATTCCTCAGCTTCGTGATCCTGTACGGCGTTTCATACGGTCTCGTGCTGTTCCTGATCTCCATTGGCCTGGTATTGACCATGGGCCTGATGCGCGTCGTCAACCTCGCGCACGGCTCATTCGCTGCTATCGGCGGCTACCTTTGCGCCTTCCTCATGAACCGATACGCCTTTCCCTACGGCGTGGCGGTGGTGGCGTCGGTCCTTGCCGTCGCCGCGCTGAGCGTGCCGATCGAGCGCGTATTCTATGCCAGGCTCTACGGCGCTTCCGAGCTCGACCAGGTGCTCATGACCGTCGGGCTGATGCTGGCGACGGCCGCAACCATCACGCTCGTCTTCGGGCCCGATGTCTATCCCTCCAGCCTGCCAGGCGTATTGGCCCGGAATATCGATCTGGGCTTTCGCACGTTTCAGGCCTATCGGCTTTTTGTCATTGTGCTCGGCGTCGCGTTGCTTGTCGCGCTCTGGTACGTTTTCGACCGCACCAGCTTCGGCGCGCTGGTGCGTGCGGCGGTCGACAACCCGAGCATGGCGGAGTCGACCGGGATCAATGTGAAGCTGTTGTTCTCGGCGACCTTCGCGCTTGGCAGCGGCCTTGCGGCCATGGGCGGCGCCATCGGCTTCGCCATGCTGCCGCTGGAGCCGCTCTACCCTTTCAAATATCTCACCCTTGTTCTGGTCGTCGTCGTGCTGGCGGGCATCGGCAACATCAAGTCGTCGGCCGGCGTTGCGGTCGCGGTCGGCGTGGTGGACACGACAGGGCGCTATCTTGCGCCGACTTATGGTGCGTTCCTGATCTACGGGTTCCTGATCCTCGTATTGCTCCTGCGGCGGCTAGGGGCTCCCGGCCGGGGCATCGCATGACCTATCGCATTCTCCGGCGCGGCGTTCATCCTGCGGAGGCCGGCTATTGGCTTGCGCTGCTCGCCATATTCCTTGTGTTTCCCACCCATCTCTCGCTCGCCACGACAGCGCTGATCTTCGCGCTCTTCGCGCTCTCCTACGATTTGATCCTGGGCTTCGCCGGCATCGTCTCGCTGGGGCACGCTGTCTTTTACGGGGTGGGAGCCTATTCGGCCGGCCTGCTGGCTCTCGGCGGGGTCCGCGAGCCTATTTCCGGCGCGCTGCTGGCCGGACTGACGGCGGCGGCGCTCGGCGCATGCATCGCCCCGCTCGTCCTGTTGTTCGACGGGCTGGCACTGATGATGATGACGCTCGCGATCGGCGTCATTTTCTACGAGGCAGCCAATAAGCTGACCTGGCTGACCGGCGGCGACGACGGCCTGCACGGCATTGTCATCGATCCGCTGTTCGGTGTCTTTCGATGGTCGGTGTATGGCTATACCAGCTATCTCTACGTGCTGGGCTGGCTGTTCGTGCTTTTTGTCCTCGTCAGGACGATCGTCGGCTCGCCTTTCGGAGCGGCGCTTCAGGGCATTCGCGAGAACACGACGCGGATGTACCTCGTCGGAGCGCCGGTCAGGCTTCATCTGTTTCGCGTCTACGTGATGAGTGCCTTCGTCGCCGGGATCGCGGGCGCATTATCTGCGCAGACGACGCAGTTTGTCGGTCTCGAAGTCATCAGCCTCGACCAGTCAATTGATGCCATGGTCATGCTGGTGCTCGGCGGCGCCGGCCGCCTGTACGGCGGGCTGATCGGCGCGCCCGTCTATATCGTGGTGCGTGACTGGGCCTCTGCGTGGAATCCGTATTACTGGATGTTCGTCATCAGCGCTCTTCTGATTGCAGTGGTGCGCTTCGGCCGGCGCGGCATTCTCGGCGCCGCCGACGGGCTCGCAGATGCCGCACGACGATATATCGCGCGGGGCGTGCCGTGACGGCTACCCTTGTCGTGCGGGACCTGTGCAAGCGGTTCGGCGCCCTGACCGTCTCCGACCATGTCAGCCTGACGCTGCCGGCCGGCGCGCGTCATGCGCTGATAGGGCCAAACGGGGCAGGGAAGACGACCTTCCTGGGCCTGCTGTCGGGCACCCTCTCCGCCGATTCGGGGACCGTGGTTTTTCGCGGGCAGGACATCACCCGCGAGGCTCCATCCCGCCGGGTGAAACGCGGGCTGGTGCGCACATTTCAGATCTCGAAGCTGTTCGCCAATCTGACCGTATTCGAGAATTTCTATCTGCCTTGCAACGAGCTGGCGGGGACCAGCGCAAACATGTTGCGGCCGGCGCGGCGCAACGGCGCGGTGATCGACAAGGCCGATGCCATGATGGCCGACCTCGGCCTTCTCGATGTCCGCGACCGGCTTGCAGCCGAGCTTTCATACGGTCAGCAGCGTCTGGTCGAGCTTGGCATCGCGCTGTGCCTGGAGCCCAAGGTGCTGCTGCTCGACGAGCCGGCGGCCGGCATCCCCTCAGGCGAGACGGGCATCATCCTCGCCGCCATCGAAAGATTGCCGCCGGAGATCGCGGTGCTGCTGATCGAGCACGACATGCAGATCGTCCGGCGGTTTGCGTCCGGCGTCACGGTGCTGGTCAGCGGCTCGGTTCTCATGTCGGGCACGCCCGACGAGGTGATGGAATCGCAGGAGGTGCGCCGCGTTTATCTCGGCAGGACGGGGCGCCGGCGACTTGCAGGGGCCAGGGATGCTTGAGCTCCGCGGCGTTTCGGCCGGCTGGGGACCGACCACGATCGTCGAGGATATCGATCTCGACGTGGCGTCTGCGGAAGTCGTGGCGCTGGTCGGCCGCAACGGCGTCGGCAAGACGACGCTGCTAGAAGCCATCGCCGGCCGGGCACGCCGCCGTCGTGGGACCATCAGCCTGGGCGGCCGGGACCTGTCGCGGCTCGGGGTTTTTCAGCGCGCCCAGTGTGGGCTGAGGCACGTGCCGCAGAGCCGCGAAGTGTTTCCGAGCCTGACGG
>Ga0180221_1000419_pt1 | contig 39182 bp, 33 predicted proteins | sample eDN5th37CKraftMG_FD_151339 | JGI IMG/M metagenome (GOLD analysis project Ga0180221, IMG submission 151339) | Enriched Miracle-Growth compost microbial communities from Emeryville, California, USA - eDNA 5th pass 37_C Kraft MG (version 2) (version 2) ...
CCTCGCCCATCGGCGCGCCGACCGAGGTGTTCGGCAACCTGCAAAACAAGGGCAGCATCACGGTGAATGGCGCCGGCGTTACCGGCCTGCTGATCGATCCGGCCATCATCCACGGCAACCTGGTCAACGAAGGTACCCTGCAGGTAGCCGGCGGTGTCCTCGAGGGCGATGGTATCCGCGGCCTCAAGTTCGCTGGTCAGTCGGTGTTGCAGGGCGACCTGGTCAACGCCGCCAGCGGCAAGATCCTCGCCGATGGCGAAGAGGCCACGGGCATTCAGCTCAAGGGCGGCACCATCGGCGGCAAGCTGATCAACAACGGCCTGATCCAAGTCAGCGGCGCCGGCTCGACGGGTGTTCTCGCCACCTATGATGATGACATGGGCGGTCCGGATCGGGTGGACCTCGGCGGGATCGAGAACCACGGCAGCATCCTGGCCAGCGGCGATGATGCAACCGCGTTGCGTCTCGACGGCGTGAGCTTTGCCAATGCGCCGGTCCAGGTACTCAACACCGGCACGATCCAGGCTGACGATGCCGCCATCGAGGTCGGCGCCTTCGATATCGACGGCGCGAGTGCCAGCAATACCCTGGTCATCCAGAACAACGGCAACCTGATTGCCAAGGACGAAGCCATCGATGCCTCCCAGGCCAGTGGCGGTGTGCACCTGGTGTGGAATGCCGGCAGCATCACCGGCAACCTGGTCGACCTGTCCAACATCGAAGTGAATGGCGACGTGACCTTCAGCGGCACCGACGCCAGCACCGATGGTGCGAACATTCGCCTGAAGGATGCCGGTTGGCTGGATGTCGGCAGCGATGTCGGCAATACGCCGGCGCACCTGGAGTTCGCTCAGCCGCACACCACCCTTCAGGGCAACCTGGATGTGGCGGGCAACTCCTCGCTGGGGCTCAACCTGAGTTCCGCCACGGATCCGAACAAGGCCGTGGTCGCTGTCTCCGGGACGGCGGAATTCGCCAAGAGCTCGCAGATCCAACTGGCGGCCCAGGGCAACGACTTCAAGGCCCAGGGCACGACCTACACCTTGGTCAAGGCGGGCACCCTGCAGGATGACGGCGTGAGCGTGACCAGCCGCTCGGCGCTGCTGAACGTCGACACCGTCAGCAGCGGCGACAACCAGATCGTGGCCAAGGTCAGCACCAAGGGCCAGGACCAAGTCGGCGAGGTGATCGGCCAGATCGGTGGCTCGGCCAACGCGCAACGTGCGGGTGCAGCCTTCAGCCAGGTGGCGACTGGGCTGGCGCAGAGCAACCCCAACGACCCGGTGTTTCAGGCCTACGTGAATGCCTCGCAGGATCCGGCAGCGCTGAAGAAGCTGACGGAGCAGCTCGCCCCCGAGGTGAACGGTGGTGCGACCCAGGCGGCCACCAGTGGGCAGACGCTGGTGAGCAACGTCACCGGCAATCGCACCAGCAGCCTGCGCGGTGCGTCCTCGGGCGATGTGCTACAGAACACCGGTATCTGGGCCCAGGCGTTGTACAGCGATGCCAACCAGGATCTGCGTGACGGCGTGGCCGGCTTCAACGCCTACAGCCGTGGCATCGCCATCGGCGCCGATGGCAAGCTCACCGATCAGTTGACCCTGGGCGTGGCCTACAGCTTCCTGCACACCAGCGTGAACAGCGACACCGGCAATACCACCGATGTCGATGGCAATGCGCTGACCCTGTACAGCGGCTTCGAACAGGGCAACTACTTCGTCGACGCCAACCTGAGCTATGGGCTCAACGACAACGAGAGCAAGCGTCGCATCGCCGGCACCACGGCCAAGGGTGACTACGACAGCCAAGTCCTGGGGGCCAATGTGGTGGGTGGCTACACCTATCACCTGAACGACCAGGTCCTGGTCGAGCCACGTCTGGCTGCTCGCTATGCGCGTGTCGATATCGATGGCTACCACGAGAAAGGCTCGTCAGCGGCGCTCAAGGTGGATAGCCAACGCTACGAAGTGGCGGAGCTCGGTGCTGGTGTGCGGGTAGCGGGTGACTTCCCGATCGGTAACGGCAACCTGCAGCCGCAGGCCAAGCTGATGGCCTACCATGACTTCGCCGCGGACGAAGCCCAGAGCACCTCGACCTTTGTGCTGGGTGGCACGCCCTTCGTGAGCCAGGGCGCCATGGCCGTGCGCAACAGCTACGAAGCGGGTATCGGTGCAGACTACCATCTGGGCGCGGTCACCGTTGGTGTCAGCTACGACTACACCGGCAAGACCGACTTCAACGCCGACACCTTCACCGCCAAGGTCCGTTACGACTTCTGATGAGCAACCTCCTTTCCGGCCCACACATGTGGGCCGGTTTTCTTCGAGTCCTGATGGCACTGCTGATCGGCACCCTCCTCGCCAGCTGCCAGTCGCCACGCGAGGCACTGCAGCAGTTGGCGGATGCGCATAGGCGGCAATTGGAGGTACTGCCAGAACAACCATTCCCGCTGGTCATGCTTCCACCGCAGAGCGCCACGAAAGCCACTCGTTTACGCGTCTACCTGGAAGGCGATGGCCATGCCTGGGCCACGGCGACACAGCCCAGCCTGGATCCGAGTCCGCACAATCTGCTGGTGGCGCGGCTAGCGGTGGACGATCCGACGCCGAATGCCTACCTGGCGCGGCCTTGCCAGTTCGTGATGGCGCCGTCCTGCGAACCTGACCTCTGGACCGATCGGCGCTTTTCGCAGGAGGTGATTACCAGTCTCAGTCAGGCCCTGGATCAGTTGAAGCAGCAGTATGGCAATCGGGAGTTCGAGCTGGTGGGGTATTCAGGTGGCGCAGCACTGGCACTGCTGCTGGCGGCCCAGCGGGAGGACGTCACTCAGGTCCAGACCCTGGCTGGTAATCTCAGCCCACGGCTTTGGGCAGAAATGAAAGGGCTCTCGCACCTCAGCGGTTCTCTGGATCCGTTGGACTATCGCTATCGCCTGGCAGCGATACCACAGCGACATTTGGTGGGAGACGCGGATGACGTGGTCCCTGCATCGCTAACCAAGGCCTACCTGGAACAGCTAAGCCCATACGCCTGCAGTCAGGTAGCACTCTCGTCTGCGACAGATCATCAGCAAGACTGGGAGAAAGTTTGGAGAGAATGGAGAAATCGGCCACTCAAATGCACATGCATCTTTTACTAGACGCGTACGCTACCGAAGGTGGCCTCTCCCCGGGCCCTGCTCAAGGAGAACAACGCAGTGGAAGGCGCGCTGTGGACGATGTTCTCCTCCACAGGAATCCTGCCCACGACGCTCTCGACCGGCAGTACCCGCTCATCACGGGGGGAGCAGCCGAAATACTCCCGATAGCATTTGGAAAAGTGCGGGGTGGAGACGAACCCGCAAATGGATGCGACCTCGATGATCGATACGCCGGTCTGCTTCAACAGTTGGCGAGCCCGAGTCAGCCGCAGCTTCAGGTAGTAGCGCGACGGCGAGCAGTGCAGGTACTTCTGGAACAGGCGCTCCAGTTGGCGCCTGGAAACGTCGACGTAGGCCGCCAGTTGGTCCAGGTCGATCGGCTCCTCGATGTTCGCTTCCATCAGCGCGACTATCTCCATGAGTTTTGGCTGGTACATGCCCATGTGCTTGAGCGGTACGCGCTGGCAGTCCTGCTCGTTACGGATGCGGTCGCAGATGAACATCTCCGAGATCGCCGCGCACAACTCGCGGCCATGCTCCTGGCCGATCAGGTGGAGCATCATGTCCATCGGCGCCGTGCCGCCGGACGAGGTGAACCGGTTTCGGTCGATGGAAAACAGCAGCGGACGAATGCTCACCCGCGGGAAGGCTTCCTGCATCGCGGCCTGGATTTCCCAGTGGACGCTGCACCCGAAACCGTCCAGCAGGCCAGCCATGGCCAGCACCCAACTGCCGGTGCATACGGCGCCGAGCTGGCAGCGCTGGCGTGCCTGAACCTGAAGCCAGTGCAGGTGCTCACGAGTAACTCGGTGCTGGATGTCCACACCACCGCAAACGATGACCGCATCGAACTCGGGCGCGTCATGGATGCCCGCGTCGGGGGTGATCATCAAGCCGTCGCTGGCGCTGACCGCATGCCCGTCCTGGCTCAGGGTGACCCAGCGATAAAGCTCCTTGCCGGAGAGTTGGTTCGCCATGCGGAGGGGTTCCACGGCCGATGCCAGCGAAATCAGGGTGAAATCGTCCAGCAACAGGAAGCCAATGGTGCGCAGGGCGCGCGCAGGGGACGAAGCCCTTGGAAGGTGCGACATGACGATACTCCGAGCAGATCACGGACCGCCCCGCGGAGCGGCATTCTTGTCTTGTTTTCTGGCTGGCTTCACCAAGCCACGCCCGGTTCGAACATCGGCAGGTTCGAACGCAGCAGCAGATCAACTCTGGAGACGAGCGGAATATGCATGACATCTTCTGCACGCCCCCTCCCACGCTGTTGTCTTTTCTCGCCCCGAAATCGACTAAAAGCGACGCTCCTCCGCTAAACGGGACACTTCGCGCCCGGGTATACGACGAATGGCAACCAGCCTGCGATGCCGAGCCATCGACCGTGGCGGAGGCCGGTAGCCACGGCAGGCCTGCAACGCCCCGGCCAGGCCCTGAATGACGTGGATCGCCAGACAGGCAAAGCGATCTACCATGACGCGCGTACCCCATCGTCCCGCCGTGTCCGCGCAGCCAGGAAAACCACGATGCACCCCAGGCCCGCCAACGCGCCATAGGCGCTGGCAACCTGCAGCAGGCTGAACGATCCGGACATTCGTCCGGCCACTAGCGTCGGCACCGCTGCGCCGCTGTAGGAAGTGGCGTAGATCACCGACAGGACACTGGCCCGCTCCTCTAGGGAAATACCAGCCACCAGAGACTGGATACTGCCACTCAGCGCCAGCCCCTGGGCGATTCCGGCGATCACGCTGGCCACGAGAAACGCCGGCAACAGGCCATGCTGGAGCGACAGCAGCACGCCGAACACCGCCACGGCGAATACCAGCATGCCTATTCGCTGAGCATCGCGCGGAAGCATTCGTCCACCCAAAGAGGCCCCCAGGATGCTTGGCGCCATGATCGAGGCGAATACCAGGGCAGCCGCTAATGCGCTCGACGAGTGCAACTGTTCGCGAGCCATGGCCGGGCCGAAGGCCTGGTAGAAACCGCCCAATGCCCAGGTACAGACGAATACGCAGGCGGCCACCGGATAGGCCTTGCGTGCCGTGGACGGCAAACTGAACTCCGGGCGCATGGCGGCGATCACGCCCGGTTTGCGCGCCACTGTCTCGCGCCCCCACGCAACCAGAATCCCGCACACCAGCAGCACTACCAGCATGACCAGGAACGGCAGGATGCGAGGCTCTGCCGAGTATTGCACCAGCGCGCCGGAGCTGAGGCCGCCGAGAGTCAGGCCGGTCATCGGGCCGCAGCTGATAATCGCCGGGGCGAGCCAGGAGGGCATCGCGGGTGCGCTATCGACGAGCCAGGAAGCCAGCACCGTCGAGGCCAGGCCGCACGACAGCCCCTGGAGCAGTCGCCCGGCCAGCAGGGGTGCCGGGGCGTGGACGAAAAGCAGGCAGAGGCATGCCAGCGCAGCCAGGATGAGGGCCAGCAGTGCAATCGGGCGCCGCCCCAGATGATCGGACAGTCGTCCGAAGACCAGCAGAGCCGTGACGGCTCCGGCGAAATAGACGACAGAGCTCAGCGCCAGGTCGCCGTAGCTCAGGCCATCGACCGCCCGGTACATGCCGTACAGCGGTATCGGCGTCGCGGAGGCGGCATAGGTCGCCATCAGCGAAAGGCTGGCTCCGGCGAACGTGAGGTTGTGGGCGGAAAGCTTCAAGTGGACGGCGCTCCCTGGATGGCGGTGCCCGCGAAGGCCCACGGGCTCGGTACTGCCCCGCCCGGAGCGGGCCGGACGGGGGTTCGGCTTCTCTATTGCGCCACGGCCTGCTCCGGCCCGGACAGGGAGGCCATGTCGATCACGAAGCGATAATGGACGTCCGAGCGCTCCAGACGCTCGAACGCCGCATTGATATCCTGCATGCGGATCATTTCGCACTCCGGAAGGATGTTCTTCTGCGCGCAGAACTCGAGCAGTTCCTGGGTTTCGCGGATCCCGCCAATCACCGACCCCGCCACGCGCCGGCGTCCGAGGATGAACGGTAGGGTCGTCCAGGCATCCATGGGCCCCACCTGGCCAACGATGGCGAGGGTGCCGTCGATGTCGAGCAAGGGCACGTAGGGCATCGGGTCGTGGCACACCGGAACGGTGTCGATGAGCAGGTCGAAGCTGGCTTGGGCATGGACCATCGCTTGCGCATCGGTGGAAACCAGCAGTTGCGTCGCACCCAGCTTGAGGGCGTCGGCCCGTTTGTTCGCGTTTCGGCTCAGTACCGTCACCTCGGCGCCCATGGCGACGGCCAGCTTGACCGCCATGTGGCCGAGCCCGCCCAGGCCGATGACGCCAACTCGGCTGCCGGGGCCGACGTTCCAGGCACGCAGCGGCGAATAGGTGGTGATGCCGGCGCAAAGCAAAGGCGCGACGCGAGACGGGTCCAGCCCCTCGGGCACCCGCAGCACGAATTCTTCGCGAACGACCAGATGCTTCGAGTAGCCGCCGAACAGCACCTCGCCGGTGATGCGGTCCTTGCTGTTGTAGGTTTCGGTCAGGCCTTCACGGCAGAACTGCTCCTCCCCCTTGCGACACTGGTCGCAGGTCTGGCAGGAGTCCACCATGCAGCCGACGGCGACCGGATCGCCAACCGCAAGCCGGGTGACGGCGCTGCCGACAGCGGTCACCCGGCCGACGATCTCATGGCCCGGCACGACGGGGTAGCGGGTCCAGCCCCAGTCGTTGCGTGCATGGTGCAGATCGGAATGGCAGACACCGCAGAAGAGAATCTCCATGGCGACGTCGTTGGGGCGCAACTCGCGCCGATTGAATGCATGCGGCACGAGCGGAGCGCCGGCGGACGGCGCGGCATAGCCTATGGTCTTCATGGAATCTTCCGGATTTGTCTGTTCGTGGACGAGCGCAGCCTTCGCCTGGCTGGCCAGGCGATGGAACACACTTGTTGGATGGAGGTGGTCAGCGCGGTACCCGGCCCTCGACCGGGTACCCCGGATCGGTGTAGCCGGGGGTGGAACAGTGTCCGGGCGGAACGAGGCTATCGACCAGCTTTTCGTCCTCGGCGGTGATCTGCACGTTCAGCGCTTCCATGTAGCCCTCCCAGTGAGCCTCGGTCCGAGGACCTGCGATGGTCGAGCTGACCCGACTGTTGTTCAGCACCCAGGCCAGGGCGAAGGCGATGGGCGTCATGCCCCGTGCGGCGGCATGCTCGGCCAGGGTCCTGGCGATCACCAGCGACTCGTTGCGCCATTCCGTCTGCTGGATGCGCTTGTCGCCGCGCCCTGCGCGGCTATCGGCGGGCGGTGCCGCACCGGGCGCATATTTGCCGGTGAGCACCCCTCGCGCCAGTGGGCTGTAGGACACCACGCCAAGGCCGTAATGATCGGCTGCGGGCAACTGCTCGACCTCGGCGGTGCGGTCGACGATGTTGTAGAGGGGTTCGCTCGCGACGGGACGGTCGATGCCCAACTGGTCGGCGAGCCGGGCGACTTCGGCGATACGCCAGGCGCTGAAGTTAGACACGCCGAAATAGCGAACCTTGCCCTCGCGGATGAGATCGCCCACGGCGCGCACTCCCTCCTCCAGACCGATGCCCGGCAAGGCACGGTGGAAGTAGAGAACGTCGATGTAATCGGTTCCCAGCCGCTTGAGGCTGGCCTCCACCGACTGGTAGATCCACTTACGGGACTGCCCTTGCTGGTTGGGCCCAGGCAGCGTGGGGAAGCCGAACTTGGTGGCGACGACCCAATCGTCACGGTGAGTAGCGATGGCGCGACCGACGATCTCCTCCGAGCGCCCGGCATGGTACACATCCGCGGTGTCGATGAAGTTGATGCCCTGCTCGCCGGCCTTGTCGATGATCCGGCGCGCAGTCGGCTCGTCAGTCTCACCACCGAACATCATGGCGCCGAGGCACAGCGGGGAGACTTTCAGGGCGCTACGGCCCAGATAGCGGTATTGCATGGAAGCTTCTCCTGGGGCGCCATGGAGAGCACGCCCGAAATGCGGTGGGTGAAGGGATCAACGAACGGTATAGCCACCGTCCACGACCAATGCATGACCGATCACGAAAGTACTGCCGGGGCCGCAGAGCCAGAGCACGGCGGAGGCAATTTCCTCCGCCCGGCCAAGGCGCCCGATGGGCTGCTCCTTCATCAGCGCCGCCATCGCTTCGGGCTGGGTACGGAGCATGTCGGTCACCATCGGGGTTTCGATGATGCCGGGGCAGACCGCATTGACACGGATGCCGCGCGCGGCGTATTCGAGGCCGGCGCTTTTGGTCAGGCCGAGCACGCCATGCTTGGATGCGTGGTACACGCCGCGCCCAGCAATGCCGACCAGGCCGCCCAGGGAAGAACAGTTGACGATGGCGCCGCTGCCCTGCTCGCGCATCCGCCGCAACTCATGCTTCATGCAGTTCCACACGCCACGCAGGTTGATGCCGTTGACCCGCTCGAACTCCTCGCCACTGGCATCGGCCGTCTCGGCGATGGGGCTCTGTACACCGGCGTTGTTGAACGCCGCGTCGAGGCGACCGAAGGTCTGGACCGCAGCCTCGACCATCGCCTCGACCTGTCCCTCATCGGCGACATCGCAGCGCACCGCCAGGACCCGGTGGCCCTCGGCTCGCAACGCCTTGGCGGCCTCACGCGCGGCATCCTCATTGACGTCGGCCAGCACCACAGCCGCGCCGGCTTCGGCGAAGGCGCGCGCCGTGGCCAACCCCATACCCGAGGCGGCGCCGGTGACCAGGGCCACCTTGCCTTTGAAATCTTCACTCATGGCAATCCTCACAACTGACGGCATTGGAACCTGCCGAAATGCTAAGGATTGGTTGGCCTATCGATAAAGGTGGGTAGTTTGCATGCACCTATCGATCTGGCGCATGAATGGCTGTCACCCGCGATAGCGCAGCGCGTCGACGATCAACGTCAGGGCGCGAGATGACTGGCGTCGGCTGGGATAGAAAATATGCAGCCCCGGGAACGTCGGGAACCAGTCCTCCAGTACGTAGCGAAGGTTACCGGCGTCAACGTGGGGCTGCGCCAGCTCCTGCGGAACATAGGCCAGGCCATAACCGGCCAGCGCCGCCTCCAGGATCTGGTAGATGCCGTTGAAGGCGACCTGGCCGTCCACCCGCACCTGCAACTCCCGCTTGCCCTTCTGCAGTTCCCAGGCATACATCCCGCCACGTGTCGGCAACCGCAGATTGATGCAGGTGTGCCCGATCAGGTCCTGCGGCACGCGCGGAGGCTCCCTGTTCGCCAGGTAAGCGGGTGCCCCGACGATGGTCATTCGCATGTCCGGGGCGATCCGGACGGCAATCATATCTTTCGCCACCTGGCTGCCCAGGCGCACACCGATGTCGAACCTGTCGCTGACGATGTCGCTGAGCCCGTAGTCGATGGCGAACTCGACCTTGATGTCCGGATAGTCATGCAGCACGCCGGACAACCTTGGCCAGAGGATGGTGTTGATCGCCTGGTCGGTCGCCGTGATGCGAATGGTGCCGGATGGCTTGTCACGGAGTTCGCCGACCGCAGTCAGTTCCGCCTCGATCTGCTCGAAATGCGGGGCAACGCTTTCCAGCAATTGCTCGCCGGCATCGGTCAAGGAGACGCTGCGTGTGGTGCGGGTGAGCAGGCGCAGGCCAAGCCGGGTTTCCAGTCCGCGGATGACATGGCTCAGCGCCGACTGCGAGATTCCCAGTTGGGACGCTGCGCGAGTAAAACTGCGCTCGCGGGCGACGACAATGAATGCCTGCAAGTCCGCATACCTTTCACGAGCCATCCGGCTTCACTCCCAACGCAATGGACGAGGTGATTCCTCTTCACAGGCTGAATTATGTCCGATTCATTCATGAATGCCGCGCATAGGAACATGCAATTTCCAAGACTGAATCGACCCGTCGCCCGCATGGTAGAAAAGAAAGACAAACGCAGTCCCGGCCTCGCAACGTTATTCCTGAAGGCGAAGGCCACTGCCCCCGCCTCTCATCATCGACGGAGCCCCTGCAATGACTCGTCTCGCCCCGTTCTTCCTTCCGCTCGCGCTTCTGGCGAACGTCTGTGCCCATGCGGACGAAGCAGCGCCATCGCACATAGCGCTCACCCCCAACGGCTCGCAAGCCTCCCTGCAAGGTGCCCAGGAAACGTTCAGCGGCGCGGTACGGATCGATCCATTGTTCGCCCCGAAGGAACCTTCGCGCGCTTCCGGCGGGCTGGTGACCTTCGAGCCTGGAGCCCGCTCGGCCTGGCACACCCATCCGCTGGGCCAGACACTGGTAGTCACCGCCGGCAAGGGCTGGGTGCAGGAATGGAACGGTGAGAGGCACGAGATGAACCCTGGCGATGTCGTCTGGATCCCTCCGGGCGTCAAGCACTGGCATGGCGCCACCGCCACCACGGGCGTTTCGCACATTGCCGTTCAGGAGGCGTTGAATGGCAGGAACGTCGAATGGCTGGAAAAGGTCAGCGATGAGCAGTACGCGCGCTGACGCCGGACCGGAGCCCCCATGAACCACTCCTCGACCTTCCTGATCGCCTCCCTCCTGGCGTTGAGCCCGACACTAGGCTTGGCCAATCCCTATCCGGCGGAGAATGCCCCCATGACCCAACGACTCGAACAAGTGCGAGCCGTCTCGCCCGCACTGGAACAGTTCACCCTCGGCCCGGTGCTGGGCGAACTCTGGAAACGCCCGCAACTTTCCCCGCGCGACCGCAGCATCGTCACGTTGTCGGCGCTCATCGCGCGCAACCAGCCCGGCGAGTTGCCGTATTACCTCGACCTGGCCCTGGACTCGGGCGTCAAGCCCGGCGAAATCTCCGAGCTCATCACCCACCTGGCGTTCTATTCCGGCTGGGGCAATGCCATGGCGGCGGTCCCGGCCGTCCATTCCGTCTTCGCCCGGCGCGGCATCGGGGCGGGCCAGCTTCCCGGCGCGTCGGTCGATCTGATGCCGCTGGACGAGGCGGCCGAGAAGACGCGGGCCACCATGGTCGCGGCGAACTTCGGTGACGTCGCCCCGGGTGTCGTGCAGAACACCACCGACCTGCTGTTCCGCAATCTCTGGCTGCGCCCGGGCCTGGCGCCACGCGACCGCAGTCTGGTCACCGTCAGCGCACTCGTCGCCTCCGGCCAGGCGGCGCAGATCCCCTACCACCTCAACCGAGCCATGGACAACGGCCTGACCCGCGACGAGGCCTCCGAGGTCCTCAACCAGTTGGCGTTCTATGCCAGCTGGCCCAATGTCTTCACCGCCATGCCAGTGTTCAAGGACGTGTTCGGAAAACGCCAGGGCTGAAAGGGCGAAGCCGCTCCCCGGGGAACGGCTTCAGCCGCCGTGGCGCAGGGCATCGATGAGCAGCGACATCGCCTTGGAGGGTTGCCGGCGGCTCGGGTAGTACAGGTGATACCCGCTCCAGTAGGGGCACCAGTCCTCCAGGAGCCTCACCAGACGCCCGTCGGCCAGCGCATCGGCGGCAATGTCCTCCGGGACGTAGGCCAGGCCCAGACCGCCGAGGGCGCCATCCAGCACCTCATAGATGCCATTGAGCACCAGTTGGCCATCGACCCGGACCTTCAGCTCACGGCCATCCTTCTCGAACTCCCATGCCCAGAGCCCGCCATAGGTGGGCAGGCGCAGGTTGATGCAGGTGTGTTCGCTCAGATCCTGAGGCGTGACAGGCCCCGCTCTTCCGGCCAGATACTCCGGCGTCGCGACCACCGCGAAACGTACGTCCGGCCCGATGCGCACCGCGATCATGTCCTGGGCCAGTTGCTCGCCGAATCGCACGCCTGCGTCGAAGCGCTGCTCGGCGATGTCGGCCAGGCGGTAATCGGATACGAGCTCGACCTTGATGTCCGGATACTGCCGCAGGAAGGGCCCCAGGCGCGGCCAGATCACGCTGCGAATGGCATAGTCGGAGGCGGTCACGCGGACGGCCCCCTTCGGCTTGTCGCGCAGCTCGGTCAATGCCAATAGCTGCGCGTCGATCTCCTCGAACTGCGGCGCGATGCTGTCGAACAGCCGCTGTCCGGCCTCCGTCGGCGACACATTGCGCGTGGTGCGCGTCAGCAGGCGTACGCCGAGCTTTTCCTCGAGCGCCTTGACGTTATGGCTCAACGCTGACTGCGAAAGCCCCAACTGCGCCGCCGCGCGGGTGAAACTGCCTTCGCGCACCACCGCGATGAAGCCGAGCAGGCTGCCAAAATTATCCCGGGCCATGCAGGTATCTCCTGGTCGTCGAACCGCTGCGCAAACGCGGCGTGCATTCATGCATGCCGCGGCATCCCTTGGCAAATCGCTTTCATGAATGCGGTACATGACTGCATGCGGATTATCCCTCTTTTTCCATGGCGATCCTCGTACTTAAATGTTTTCCGACCTCCCCTCGACGGTCGGCCGAACGAGCCAAGGCTACGCTGGCGGCCGCCTGTCACCATCTGCGATAGATCCAGGAGTGACCATGGAGCAGAACATCCGCGGTAAAGTTGTCGTGATTACCGGAGCCTGCAGCGGCCTCGGTGAGGCCACCGCTCGACTGCTGTCCCGGCAGGGCGCCAGGCTGGTGCTCGGTGCCCGTCGCGAAGAACGCCTGCTGGCACTCGCCCACGAGTTGGGCCTGGGCGATGAGGCCGTCGTCCGTACCGACGTGGTCCGGCGCGAGGAGGTCCAGCATCTGGTGGACCATGCCGTGAAGATGCATGGCCGCATCGACGTCATGCTGAACAACGCGGGGCTGATGCCCAGCTCGCTGCTCGAACGCCTGCATGTCGACGAATGGGACAGCATGATCGATGTGAACATCAAGGGCGTGCTCTACGGCATCGCCGCCGCGCTGCCGCACATGATCCGGCAGAAGAGCGGGCACATCATCAACGTCTCGTCGGTGGCCGGCCATAAGGTCGGCCCCGGAGGCACCGTCTACGCCGCCACCAAGCATGCGGTTCGCGCCATCTCCGAAGGGCTGCGGCAGGAAGTGAAGCCATACAACATCCGTACGACCATCATTTCCCCCGGCGCGGTCGCCACCGAACTGACCAATACCATCACCGATCCAGACGTCGCCAAGGGGATGAGCAAGGTCTACGAAAAAGCCATTCCAGCCGACTCCTTCGCGCGCACCGTCGCCTTCGCGATGAGCCAGCCGGACGAGGTCGACATCAACGAAATCCTCTTCCGCCCCACGAGCCAGGACTACTGATCCCGCCAGCTGGAACCAGGGCCCTGGCACAAGGTCCTGGTTCCCGTCATCCAAAGGTTCCGACATGAAGATACGCATTCGCCTGGCCCAGGCCAGCTATACGGCGACGCTGTGCGACAGTCCGGCGGCCAGGGACTTCGCCACGCTGTTGCCGCTCGACCTCGTGCTGGAGGACTATGCCGCCACGGAAAAGGTCAGCGACCTGCCCCGCAGGCTGACGACTGCAGGCGAGCCGAAGACATACGAGCCCTCCGCCGGCGACATCACCTACTACGCGCCCTGGGGCAATCTTGCCCTATTCCATCGTTCCTTCTCTCGCTCCGCCGGCCTGGTCCTGCTCGGCCGCTTCGATGCCGGCTTCGACGTGCTGCGTAGAAGTGGCTCACTGAAGGCGAGAATCGAGGCGCTGGAGGATGCGGAGGAATGAGAACGCCGGATTGGTTGGCCGACGCGTTGCGAATGAAGGCCTGAGCAACAGCAACTTTTGCCCAAAGCGGACGCTGACGAAAAGTATCATCCGATCAGGGGCTATTCCGGAGCGAACAAGGGCGTGCCCATGCAAAACCTTCTTGAATCCCGTTTCTTTCCGGCGCTCCGCAGGCTTGTAGATGCGGAGGAGCGCCGGGTATCATTTCGCGGTCCGTAAAACGACCTCATGAAGGAATACTCTTGTCCCGCTCCAACTGGCTGCCTACGCCGCCATAGCGCTACGCCCCCTCGCAAGACCTTAACCGCCTCCTAGCTGCGGTTGCATTCTGCCGCACCCATTTTTGGGCTGTGGCGATCTCACCACTCAACTGAAGTCAGACGCACTCGCATTGCTCAGCGTTCAGCGCTGCGTGCGATGTCGTGCCTGCCATGGGTAAATCATGCTTGAGAAAATCAAAGCCGCTTGGCTTTCCAACATTCGTGCGGATGTGCTCGCCGGCCTCGTGGTCGCACTGGCCCTCATTCCAGAGGCCATCGCTTTCTCCATCATCGCCGGAGTCGACCCCAAGGTCGGTCTTTACGCTTCCTTCTGCATCTGCACGGTGATCGCATTCGTGGGTGGCCGTCCGGCGATGATTTCCGCGGCCACTGGCGCCATGGCCCTATTGATGGTCAATCTGGTGAAGGAGCATGGCCTCCAGTATCTCCTGGCTGCCACCCTTGTCTGTGGCGCTCTTCAGATCCTTGCGGGCTATCTGCGCCTGGGTGAACTGATGCGTTTCGTTTCTCGCTCGGTGGTCACCGGTTTCGTCAACGCTCTGGCTATCTTGATCTTCTTGGCCCAATTGCCAGAGCTGACGAACGTGACCTGGCCCGTCTACGCCATGACGGCAGGCGGTCTGGCGATTATCTATCTGTTTCCCAGGGTGCCACTGATTGGGAAGCTGCTCCCTTCCCCGCTGGTTTGCATCCTGATGCTGACTGCCATCTCGGTGTACTTGGGATTGAGCATTCATACGGTCGGCAACATGGGTTCGCTTCCCGATAGCCTGCCGGTCTTCATGTGGCCGGACGTGCCGCTGAATTTCGACACCTTGCTGATTGTCCTTCCCTATTCAGCGGCCATGGCAGTGGTGGGGCTGCTGGAGTCCATGATGACAGCGACCATCGTTGACGATCTTACCGATACTGGAAGCGACAAGAGCCGGGAGTGCAAGGGCCAGGGTGTCGCAAACATTGCCACAGGCTTGATCGGTGGCATGGCCGGCTGCGCGATGATCGGCCAGTCGATGATCAACGTGAAGTCCGGCGGCAGAACCCGCTTGTCGACACTCAGCGCCGGCGTATTGTTGCTGATCATGATGATCTTTCTGGGGGATTGGCTGGCACGCATCCCCATGGCGGCGCTTGTCGCTGTAATGATCATGGTTTCGATCAGTACGTTCAGCTGGAGCTCGATCCGCAATTTGAAAGAGTATCCGCTCTCGACCAACATCGTGATGGTGGTCACCGTCGGCGTGGTCGTCACGACACACAACCTGGCTTTTGGCGTGGTCGCCGGCACCTTGCTGGCGGCCATGTTTTTCGCCAACAAGATTGCCCACTACCTCGACGTCAGCTCGAAGCGTGATCCTGAACACCGCCATCGCACCTACTACGTCACCGGCCAGGTTTTCTTCGGTTCGGCCGAGCGCTTCATTAACGCCTTCGATCCAGGTGAGGAACTGGATACCCTGACGATAGATCTGCGAGAGGCGCATTTCTGGGATATCACAGCCGTTGCGGCGCTGGATAAGGTAGTCCTCAAACTGCGTCGCGCTGGAGTCCAGGTGGATGTCATCGGCATGAACCAAGCAACTGCAACGCTGGTTGATCGGTTTGGGGTTCACGACAAGCCTGACGGGATTGACTCATTGATGGGGCACTAGCAATGAGCCCTCACCGCCGATGTACCTGTTCGGCTGCGGTGGGCTTACGAGAGCCCGCAGTTGGCCGGCGCACTCAAGGTCAGGACGCCTTGAAGCGGACGCTTGCCCAGCAACTTCGAAAATTACGAACACTCTGCAGCACGCGGCAGAAAGTCAGACACGGCGGTTTCCACGCAACTGGAGTCCGCCGTCGAGTACAAATGAAGTCTTGAACGCTCTTTCCTCTCCAATGCCAGCCCCATAGGCGGACCAGGCGAAGATGGCCATAATCGGCGCTTCCCTCCGATCCAGGCCCCGTCGATGTCCGAGCACCCCAGCCCAGCCAACGCAGAACCAGCCTCCCCTGCCCGCCCCCGGCGCTTCCGCCGGCCCCGCTGGCTGGAATGGCGACAGCGCCTGGCGTTCTGGGTCGGCGCGCTGCTGGTGGGCCTGGTGGCGCTGGCCTTCGCCTGGCTGGCGGACCAGTCCTTCGCCCTGTTCAAGCGCATGCTCGGCGTCGCCCCCTGGCTGCCGCTGCTGGTCACCCCCGCGGGTTTCGCCCTGCTGGCCTGGGTCACCCAGCGCTGGTTCGTCGAGGCCAAGGGCAGCGGCATTCCCCAGGTGATCGCCGCGCTGGAGTCGCCTTCGCGGCGTTTCCGCGCCCAGGTGCTGGCGCTGCCGGTGGCCGCCGTGCGCATGCTCTTCACCCTGGGCGCGCTGCTGGTGGGCGGCTCGGTGGGCCGCGAAGGGCCCACGGTGCACGTCGGCGCCGCGGTCATCTACGCCTTCGGCCGGCGCCTGGGGCTGCACGGCCGGCGCACCATCGCCGGGCTGATCCTCGCCGGTGGCGCGGCCGGCATCGCCGCGGCCTTCAACACGCCGCTGGCCGGCATCGTGTTCGCCATCGAGGAGCTCAGCCGAACCTTCGAGCAGCGCTTCAGCGGCCTGGTGCTGACCGCGGTGCTGATCGGCGGTGCCGTCACCCTCGGGCTGATGGGCCACTACTCCTACTTCGGCGAGATCGGCGGCAGCCTGCCGGCGGGCTGGGGCTGGAGCGAGGTGCCGGCCTGCGCGCTGCTCGGCGGCCTGCTGGGCGGGCTCTACGTCAAGCTGGTGCTGCCCACCCGGGCCGGCTGGCTGGGCCGCATGTGCCGCCTGCGCGAGCGCTTCCCGGTGCGCTTCGCCGGCGCCTGCGGGCTGCTGCTGGCGCTGCTGGGGCTGGCCTCGGGCAACCACGTGTTCGGCACCGGCTACGAGGAGACCCGCGCCCTGCTGGAGGGCCAGCCGATGACCGAGCAGAGCTTCCTGCTGTGGAAGTTCCTGGCCAACGTGGTGTCCTACCTCGCCGGCATCCCCGGCGGCCTGTTCTCGCCCTCGCTGAGCATAGGCGCGGCCTTCGCCCCGCTGCTGGCCCAGTTGCCCGACGTCAACCCGCAGACCTGCGCGCTGCTGGGCATGGGCGCCTACCTCGCCGGGGTGACGCGCTCGCCGCTGACCGCCTCGGTGATCGTCCTGGAACTCTCCCACAGCCCCGACCTGCTCATCCCCATGCTGGCGGCCACGGTCATGGCCGCCACCGTCTCCGGCTGGATCGCACCGGTCTCGCTGTACCACGCCCTGGCGCGGCAGATCCTCGACAAGCTGGCACCAAATAAACCCTGAGCTAAAAGCAGTCGCGCGCTCTTAGACTTTCGGCTAAAAACCTGGGCAAGCCGGGCGCAAGCGTTCTACGGTTAGTCATTCAGGCACAAGAACAAGAACCTGGAGACCCAGCCATGATCCGACGCACCCGCCTGGCGCTGGCCGGCGCCGCCTTCCTCGCCGTCTGCGCCACCGCCCAGGCCGCCCCTGTCTTCATCAACATCCTCACCGGCGGCACCAGCGGTGTGTACTACCCCGTGGGCGTCGGCCTGTCGCAGATCTACAGCCACGGCATCGAGGGCAGCAAAACCTCGGTGCAGGCCACCAAGGCCTCGGTGGAGAACCTCAACCTGCTGCAGGCCGGCCGCGGCGAACTGGCCTTCGCCCTTGGCGACTCGGTGGCCGACGCCTGGAAGGGCGAGGCCGACGCCGGCTTCAAGACGCCGCTGAAGAAGCTGCGGGCCATCGCCGGCACCTACCCCAACTACATCCAGATCGTCGCCAGCAAGGAGTCGGGGATCACCTCCCTGGCCGACCTCAAGGGCAAGCGCATCTCCGTCGGCGCGCCCAAGTCCGGCACAGAGCTGAACGCCCGTGCGATCTTCAAGGCCGCCGGGCTGAGCTACGAGGACATGGGCAAGGTCGAGTACCTGCCCTTCGCCGAGTCGGTGGAGCTGATCAAGAACCGCCAGCTCGACGCCACCCTGCAGTCCTCGGGCCTGGGCCAGGCATCGATCCGCGACCTGGCCTCGACCATGCCGGTCAGCTTCGTGGCGATCCCCGCCGAGGTGGTGGCGAAGATCGGCAACAACGCCTACCTGCCGGCGACCATCCCGGCCAAGACCTACGACGGCCAGGACGCCGACGTGCCCACCGCCGCCATCGTCAATATCCTGGTAACCCATGAAGGGGTGAGTGACGAGTTGGCCTACCAGATGACCAAGCAGTTGTTCGATAACCTGCCGCGCCTGGTCACCGCCCATGCGGCGGCCAAGGACATCAGCCTGGACAAGGCGGCGAAGAACCTGCCGATTCCGCTGCACCCCGGCGCCGAGCGCTTCTACAAGGAAAAAGGTCTGCTTCCCTGAGCCATGGGCCGGCCCCACGCCGGGGCCGGCCACCGCAGGAGACCCCGAATGAGCGATACCGCCCACGGCCTGCATGCCGACACCGAGCGCTGGCCCGCCAGCCTATTCGCCGTCGCCCTGGCCTTTTCGATCTTCCAGGTCGCCACCGCGGCCTTTCCGCTGATCTCCACCCAGGTCCTGCGCGCGGTGCACGTGGGCTTCCTGCTGCTGGTGGTCTACCTGTGCTACCCGGCGCGCGGCCATGGCCGTCCCTGGCAGCCGCTAGCCTGGCTGCTGGGCCTGGGGGGCATGGCCACGGCGGCCTACCAGTGGTTCTTCGAGGCCGACCTGATCCAGCGCTCCGGCGAGCTGACCCACGGCGACATGCTCATCGGCCTGGTGCTGATCGTGCTGGTGTTCGAGGCCGCCCGGCGCGTCATGGGTATCGCCCTGCCGATCATCTGCGCCCTGTTCCTCGTCTACGGCCTGCTCGGCCAGTACCTGCCGGGGGAGCTGGCGCACCGCGGCTACGGTTTCGACCAGATCGTCAACCAGCTGTCCTTCGGCACCGAGGGCCTGTACGGCACGCCCACCTACGTCTCGGCCACCTACATCTACCTGTTCATCCTGTTCGGCGCCTTCCTCGAACAGGCCGGGATGATCCGCCTGTTCACCGACTTCGCCATGGGACTGTTCGGCCACCGCAGCGGCGGACCGGCCAAGGTCTCGGTGTTCTCTTCGGCGCTGATGGGCACCATCACCGGCTCCGGGGTGGCTAATGTGGTCACCACCGGGCAGTTCACCATTCCGCTGATGAAACGCTTCGGTTACTCGCCGGCCTTCGCTGGCGGCGTCGAAGCCACCTCCAGCATGGGCAGCCAGATCATGCCCCCGGTGATGGGGGCGGTGGCCTTCATCATGGCCGAGACCATCAACGTGCCCTACGCAGAGGTGGCCAAGGCGGCGCTGATCCCGGCCCTGCTGTATTTCGGCTCGGTGTACTGGATGGTCCACCTGGAGGCCCGGCGCAGCCATTTGCACGGCCTGCCGCCGGAGCAATGCCCAAGCGCCTGGGGCGCGCTGCGCCAGCGCTGGTTCCTGCTGATCCCGCTACTGGTGCTGATCGCCCTGCTGTTTTCCGGGCGTACCCCGCTGTACTCGGGCATGGTCGGCCTAGCGCTGACCGCCATTGTCATCCTCGGCTCGGCGATCATCCTGCGCGCCGGCAACACCTGGCTGCGCATCGCCTTCTGGGTGGCGCTAGGGGTGCTCTGCTCGGGGTTCTTCCGCCTGGGTATCGGCATCGTCTTCCTGGTCATCGCCGCCCTGGCACTGGCCTGCTTCTTCATCCGCGGCGGCCACGCCACCCTGCGGGCCTGCGTCATGGCCCTGGCCGAAGGCGCCCGCCATGCGGTGCCGGTGGGCATCGCCTGCACCCTGGTCGGGGTGATCATCGGCGTCATCTCGCTGACCGGGGTAGCCACCACCTTCGCCGGCTACATCCTCGACCTGGGTCGCGACAACCTGTTTCTCTCACTGGTGCTGACCATGCTCACCTGCCTGGTGCTGGGCATGGGCATCCCGACCATCCCCAACTACATCATCACCAGTTCCATCGCGGCCCCGGCCCTGCTGGAGCTGGGCGTGCCGCTGATCGTCTCGCACATGTTCGTGTTCTATTTCGGCATCCTCGCCGACCTCACCCCGCCGGTGGCCCTGGCCTGCTTCGCCGCCGCCCCCATCGCCCAGGAGAAGGGGCTGAAGATCAGCTTCTGGGCGGTGCGCATCGCCCTGGCCGGCTTCGTCGTGCCCTTCATGGCGGTCTACGACCCGGCGCTGATGATGCAGGGCGACAGTTGGGCGGCCACGCTCTACATGCTGGTCAAGGCGATCTTCGCGGTGGTGCTCTGGGGCATGGCCTCCATCGGCCACCTCAGTGCACCCATGCCATGGTGGGAGCGCGGCCTGGCGTTCGCCGCCGGCCTGTTGCTGATCCTCGCCCTGCCGATCAGCGACGAAGCCGGCTTCGCCCTGGGCGCGGCGGTGCTCGGCTGGCACCTGTGGCGCCATCGCGGCGCGGCCGGGCAGCCGGCATGACCGGCCTGTGCCTGGGGCTGGCCGGGGTGGTCTGGGCCAGCCTGCCGCTGCAGCACTTCACCCTGGCCTGGCAGCACAGCATCGAGAAGATTCGCTGGGAAGAGGACTACCAGGTGACGCCCGCCGGCCTGGTGCTGGGCGAGGCACGCGTACGCGGCAACGGCGCCGGCATGGAAATTCCGGACGGTGCGGTCCTGCGCGACGGCGCCTGGCACTACCGGCGCCACCTTCCACCGTTGCAACCGCTGCACGCCGGGCGCACGCCCGAGGCCGGCGACTACCAGCTGTGCACCGAACACGGCTGCCAGGCGCTGTCGCACTGGCTGGGGCCACCGACGACGGCGACCCCCGCCGTGGATTTCTGGGCCTGCGAGACGACCACCGAAACGTCCCGGCCCCTCTAGCGCAGCGAATCGCGCTCGCTCAGCCGACGACGTGCAGGTAGTGCAGGTGCCTTTCATACTGATCGAGAATGTCGCTGATCACGTCATCGCGGCTCCAGCCCATGATGTCGTAGTCCTGGCCACCCTCGCGCAGATGCACCTCGGCACGGAAGTACTTGCGCGCATCGCTGCTCTCCTCGGTGTCACGCATGACGAAACTGGGCGTGGTGAACGCGCGCGGTCGCACTTCGTAGAGGAAGCGGCCTTCGCCGACATGGTCCAGCTCCAGGCTCACGCGGCCGTCTTCGCGCTCGCTCACCGTTACCTCGTAGCCCTGCTTGCGCAATTCGGCGGCGACCTCCTCGCATGCCGGCCTCGCCACCTCGGCGATGAAGCGCGTCACGTGGGCACGCCGCGGCAACATGGCGATGTTGCGCAGGCGCCGCTGCCAGCCGCCATGGGCATGGGGCGCCTGGCGCGGCGACGGCAGTGCCTGGTTGCGCAGGCCGCGGCGGGTGGCGTCCAGGTGCAACGCACGGAACAATCCCCAGATCGAAGCCAGGAGGATGATGGAGAACGGCAGTGCGCTGGCGATGGTCGCGGTCTGCAGTGCCTTCAGTCCGTTGGCCAGCAGCAGCGCGATCGCCACCACGCCGATGCTCACCGACCAGAAGATGCGCTGCCACAGCGGCGAGTGGTCATGCCCGGACGAGGCCAGCATGTCCACCACCAGAGCACCGGAATCGGCGGAGGTGACGAAGAACACCACCACCATCAGTACCGCGACCATGGACACCACGCTCGACAGCGGGAAATGCTCGAGGAAGGCGAACAGCGCCAGCGAGCTGTCCTGGTCGACTATCGCCGCCAGGTCCTGCACGCCATCGGTGAGGATCATGTGGATCGCCGAGTCACCGAAAACCGTCATCCACAGCAGGGTGAAACCGGCCGGTACGAACAGCACGCCACAGACGAACTCGCGAATCGTCCGGCCACGCGAGATGCGCGCGATGAACAGACCCACGAAAGGCGACCAGGACAACCACCAGCCCCAGTACAGCAGGGTCCAACCACCGATCCAGTCCGTGGGCTGGTAGGCGTAGAGATTGAACGTCTTGTAGACGATGTCGGACAGGTAGGCGCCGGTATTCTGTACGTAGGTCTGCAGCAGGAAGACCGTGGGGCCCAGCAACAGCACGAAGAGCAGCAGCACCGCCGCCAACCCCAGGTTGAGCTCCGAAAGAATGCGGATGCCCTTATCCAGGCCGCTGGCCACCGAAAGCGTGGCCAGGCCGCAGGTAATGGCGATCAGGACGATCTGCACGGTGGGGTTCACCGGCAAACCGAACAGATGGTGGAAACCACTGTTGATCTGCAACACGCCATAGCCCAGCGAAGTGGCGACGCCGAATACGGTGCCGAGGATGGCGAAAATGTCCACGGCATGGCCGATGGGCCCATGGATGCGCTCGCCGATCAGCGGATAGAGCGCCGAGCGCAGCGTGAGCGGCAAGCCCTTGCGGAAGCTGAAGTAGGCCAGGATCAGCCCGACCATCGCATAGATCGCCCAGGCGTGCAGGCCCCAGTGGAAGAAGGTGATCTTCATCGCTTCGCGCGCGGCGGCTACCGTGCCCGGCTCACCCACCGGCGGCGTGGTGAAATGCATGACCGGCTCGGCGACGCCGAAGAACATCAGGCCAATGCCCATGCCGGCGGAAAACAGCATGGCGAACCAACTGCTGCTGCGGTACTCCGGCTCGCTGTGGTCGGGGCCGAGCTTGATATCGCCATAGCGACTGACCGCCAGGAACACGACGCTGATCAGGATCAGCGCCACCGCGAGGATGTAGAACCAGCTGGCATTGGTGATGATCCATTGCTGCACGTCGTTGAACAACGCTTGTGCCTGCTCCTGGAAAACGGAGGCATAGAGCACCAGTACCAGGATAAGCACTGCACTGCTGTAGAACACCGGTGGATTCAGGGTACTCCTCGGCTTGGATGGGGCATTCATTGCGGGTTTTCTCCTTTGAATCTGTGTGCCGAAGCACAGCGGAAAACCTATCAAGGGTAACAAGCATGGCCTGCTATCCCTACCGCAAATGGGAAATGGGCGCTTTTTTCGCCGAGCGATTCCTGACACTTCAGCCAGCGTGATGACGCTTACGCAACGGTGCGTACGCGAAGCGCTGGTACTTCACTCACCGCGAAAAGGTCCTGTAGACTTGCGCTCCGGGTGTCTGCTGCAAGGGTGGCGAGACAGGTCAATGCGCAGGTCGGGCCGCCGCGCGGAGAGCTTGTGCGCATGCAACAGAATCCCCTGCCCCGTGCCCAGCGAATGGCCGAACGCGCCTTCGCCAATCTTGAACGTTTCCTGCATATCGAAGCCGTCAGTGGCGCCGTCCTGCTGGTCGCCGCCGTCATCGCCCTGCTGTGGGCGAACTCCCCGGCCGCTCATAGCTACGACGCCCTATGGCACGCTCCGCTGTCCATCGGAATCGGCTCCTTCACGTTCTCGCGTTCGCTCCACTTCTGGATAAACGATGGGTTGATGACCGTGTTCTTCCTGGTCGTCGGCATGGAAATCCGCCGGGAAATCCATGAGGGTGCCCTGGCCAACCTGCGCCAGGCGGCATTACCCATGATAGCGGCTGTTGGTGGTGTCCTGGCGCCGGCAGCGATCTACCTGGCGATAAACCACACCCCCGCCGCGCACTCGGGCTGGGCCATACCGACGGCCACCGACATCGCCTTCGCGGTGGGCGTGCTGGCGTTGCTGGGCAAATCCATCCCCGCCAACGTCAGGGTGTTCCTGCTGGCGCTGGCCGTCATCGACGACATCATCGCGGTCCTGATCATCGCCGTCTTCTACTCAGGAGGCCTCGACTACAGTGGCTTCGCCATCGCGGCAGTGGGCATCCTGCTCGTGCTCGGCCTGCAGAAGATCGGCGTCGGAACCGCCTACGCCTATGTGCTTCCGGGTGCGGTGACCTGGGCCGGCCTGCTCATGACCGGGGCGCATCCCAGCCTGGCCGGCGTGGTGCTCGGCCTGATGACACCGGTGTACAGCATGCCGATGCGGGAGCGCCCCCTGGAGCGTGTTTCGCGCATCACCGGCGAACTGATCGGCCGGGCCCAATCACCGGAACGGGACGCAAGCGACCTGATGCCGCCCCTGAAGAGCCTGCGCCATGCTCAACGCGAACTGGTCCCGCCCGTAGTACGCGTTCAGCAGGCCCTGCATCCCTGGGTCGCCTACGGCATCATGCCCCTGTTCGCCCTTGCCAACGCTGGGGTCAGCCTCCAGGGTATCGACCTGGCTGCCGAGGCGCCGCATTGGGTCCTGCTGGGCGTGGCCGCCGCGCTCATCGTCGGGAAACCACTCGGCATCATCAGCATCACCTGGTTGATGGTGCGCCTGGGCTGGTGTGCATTGCCGAGCGGGGTCACCTGGCGAGGCGTCATCCTGATCGGGCTGCTCGCGGGTATCGGCTTCACCATGTCGATCTTCATCGCCATGCTCGGCTTCTCCGAGCCCAGCCTGCTCGGCCCCGCGAAGCTCGGCGTACTGATCGGCTCCACCTTCGCCGCGGCGCTGGGGCTGGCCTGGGGGGCTTTCGTCATGCGTCAGGACAAGGGAAGGGAGCCTGCGCGCGCGAAGTGAACGATCCGATCCAGGATCCGCCTCAGGGTCATCCGGCGCCATTCAGCACATGCATAGGCCTTGACCACCCAACTCGCTCGGCAGCAACGTCATCCCCACCCCTTCCGGAGCGACGCCATGCCCAGCCTGAATCCAAGCCGCGAACAACTTGCCCGGTTCACCGAGGAAATGCCGGCAGGCAAGCCGATACTGATGCTCAATCTGCTGCGTTACCGGACCGAAGCCGACTATCCGCCGGATGCGGGAGCGCCCCCCTGCACCGGCCGCGAGGCCTATGCCCGCTATGCCCGCGTCGCCGGGGCGAAAGTCGCCGCAGTCGGCGGCTCGGTTCGGCTGCTGGCAGACGCCCATGTGGCGCTCATCGCTCCGGAAGACGAGCGATGGGACGAAATTCTGCTGGTGCGCTACCCCTCGAGGGAAGCGTTCCTGAGCATGCTGGCCGATAGCGAATATCGTGCGGCAACGGTGCATCGCACAGCCGCCCTGGCCGACTCGCGACTCATCGCCAGCACCGAACGCGAGGCCTGAGCCCCCAAGGCACCGATTGCATCCGCTACCGGTGCCCGAGACTTCAGGCTGCCATCCGCTCGCAAGCCTCGGCGCAGAATCGGCAAGCCGCCGCGCACTGGCGGCAATGCTCATGCTCGTGCTTGCCGCACTCCTCGCCACATGCCCTGCAAATCCATGCACAGAGCCGGCAGGCGTCTTTGGCCAACGAGCTGTTTCTGGCCATGAGCAATGCGGCGAGACGGCAAGTATCGGCACAATCGCGATCCAGCTCGATGCATCGAGCCATCGACCGCACATTTTCTTCGCCCAGGCATGCACTGGCACATCGCTCACAAGCGACGGCGCAGTCTGTGCACGCCTGCAAACAGGCCTCGTAGTCTTGAGTCTGCATGGGTTGATCCTCGCTTCGTTATCGTGGTTGAAGGAATCGCCAAACGACCGCGCTTGATCGTTCTGCACAAGGTGACAACCCGGTCGACCGACGACTGACAAAGGGGTTCAGGATTTCGGCCGACCGCCCGAGTGACCATGCGTAACGACAGGGCCTGCCAGCCGGCGCTCGGCCCAACGCACAACGACCGTCAGCCTCGCGGGCCGAACGCCCGAAGCAGGCCAGTCCGGATGACGTGGTACATTGCCCCCCTTTCAGCGCCCCAGGTCGACAGATAGCCCAGTGAAACGCCCGGACAGCGTCGCCCAATGAACATTCCACCCAGCCTCAGCCACCCCTGGCGCCTGCGCCTGGTCATCCTGCTCTTCGGCCTTCTTTCGGCCGTGCTCTGCTGGCGCCTGCTCGAACTGCAATTGCATCAGCGCGAGTTCCTGCAGGCCCATGGCGATGCGCGTAGCCTGCGTTATCTGAAGATTCCCGCCCATCGCGGCGAGATCACCGACCGCCGGGGAGAGCCCCTGGCGGTGAGCACGCCGATGCTCACCCTCTGGGCCAACGGCAGGGAACTGGCCGCGGCCCCCGAGCGCTGGGCGGAACTCGCCAATGCCCTGGGCCAAACGCCTGCGGCCTTCGCGGCGCGCCTGCAGGCCAACAGCGAACGCGAGTTCTTCTACCTGGAGCGGGGCCTGCCGCCGGTGGTCGGGCAGGCCATCCTGGCGCGCAAGGTGCCGGGCGTCTATGCGCGGGAAGAGTATCGGCGCTTCTACCCGGCCAGCGATACGACGTCCCAGGTGGTCGGCTTCACCGATATCGACGGCCACGGCCAGGAGGGCGTGGAATATGCCTTCGACAGTTGGCTGTCCGGGGTGCCCGGCCGACGCCTGGTGCTCAAGGACCTGTACGGGCGCGTGGTGAAGAACCTGCAGGTCGTGCGCAACGCCAAGCCCGGCAAGGACCTGGCGTTGTCGCTGGACCTGCGCCTGCAATACCTCGCCAACCGCGAACTGAGGCGGGCGCTGGACCAGTTCGGCGCCAAGGCCGGCAGCCTGGTGATGATCGACGTGCGTACCGGTGAGTTGCTGGCGATGGCCAACCAGCCCAGCTTCAACCCGAACAACCGCCAGGGCCTGGACCCCGCGGCCATCCGCAACCGCGCGCTGACCGACGTGTTCGAGCCAGGCTCCACCGTCAAGCCCATTTCCATGTGCGCCGCCCTGGAAAGCGGCCGCTGGCGGCCGTCCGACCAGGTCGAAGTGTGGCCCGGCAGCCTACGCATCGGCCACTACACCATTCGCGACGTGACCCGCAGCGAGGGCCGCATACTCGACCTCACCGGCATCCTTATCAACTCCAGCAACGTCGGCATGAGCAAGGTGGCGTTCGACATCGGCGGCCAAGCCATCCACGACGTGATGCAACGGATGGGCCTGGGCCAGTACACCGGTCTGGGCTTCCCCGGCGAGCGCGTCGGCAACCTGCCAGCCTATCCGCGCTGGCGGCCAGCGGAGACGGCCACGCTGTCGTACGGTTACGGCCTGTCGATAACCGCCGTACAGCTGGCCCACGCCTATGCCACCCTGGCCAATGGCGGGCGCATGATGCCCCTGTCGCTGGTGCGCCGCGAGCGCGCGCCGCGCCCCGAGCAGGTCATTCCGGAAAAGGTCGCGCACACCGTGACGGCCATGCTCGAACAGGTGGTCGAATCGCCCCGCGGCATCCATCGCGCCCGGGTGCCCGGCTATCACGTGGCCGGCAAGAGCGGCACAGCGCGCAAGGCCGCCACCGGTGCGCGCGGCTACCGGGAAAACGCCTACCGCTCGATGTTCGTCGGCTTCGGCCCGATCAGCGCTCCGCGCATCGCCATCTCGGTGGTGATCGACGAGCCCAGCCGCGACGGCTACTTCGGCGGTAAGGTCGCCGCGCCGGTGTTCAGTCGCGTGATGAGCGGCGCCCTGCGCATCCTGGAAGTCCCACCCGACAATCTGCCGGAGCCGCCCTTGCGCGAGGCGGCAACGGCCAGCCAGACACTGGCGTCGGGCTGAGGTGCCCTCGAAACGCCTTTCGCCATTTTCCTGAACTTCTCCCGACCCGGCTCGACCAAGACTATTCAAACCGAGTCGAACGGGAGGATTTCCATGGAGCAACTCGACACCTGGCTCGATCTGGCCTTTCTCGGTCATCTGCTGCTAGTGGCGGCCACGACCGTGATCGGCTATGGGCTGTTTCGTTTCCTGCTGGGCGCCACAAGGAAGCGCCTGGAGGGTAGGACCAGCCACTGGGCACGCTACGCATCGGTCATCGCGAACAGGACCCGCAACACCCTGGTGTTCGTCTTCGCGCTGATGCTGGCCCTCAAGTTGGTCACCCTTCCCGTCAACTGGGAGATGGCGCTGGCCCATGGATGGTTCGTCGTCCTGGCCCTGCAGGTGGCACTGTGGCTCGATGCCTGCGCCCGCCTGTGGACCCGCGACCTCGCCCTCTCGCGATTCGGTGGCATCCAGAACCCGGTGATGGCGACAATCATCTCGGTGGTAGTGCTGATCGTCGTCTGGGCTGTAATGCTGCTTTCCATCCTGGCCAACCTGGGCGTCGACATCACCGCCCTGATCGCCAGCCTGGGCGTAGGTGGCATCGCTGTAGCACTCGCAGTGCAGACCATCTTGAGCGACGTGTTCGCATCACTCTCGATTGGCTTCGACAAGCCGTTCGAGATCGATGACTTCGTGGTGTTCGGTGACGTGGCGGGCACCATCGAGCACATAGGCTTGAAGACCACCCGCATCCGCAGCCTCAGTGGCGAGCAGATCGTCTGCTCCAACACCGAACTGCTCAAGCAGACGCTGCATAACTACAAACGAATGAATACGAGGCGGATCGTGTTCCAGTTCGGAATCAGCTACCGGACCCCAGCCGACAAGGCAAAGGCGGTGACGGGACTCGTAAAGGAAATCATCGACGCCCAGACAGAGGCGAAGTTCGACCGCGCCCATCTAGCCGCCTTAGAAGAAAGCCGGCTGCTGTTCGAGGTCGTCTACATCATGCAGACCGCCGACTACAACCGCTATATGGACGTCCAGCAGGCGATCAACCTGCGGCTACTTTCGGGGCTCGATGAGCTAGGCGTCGAATTCGCCTTCCCTGTACGGGAATTGCGCATTCCGGAGCAAACAGGCAAGGCAGTTCAATAGAGCTTTCCTGTCGCGGCCCTGAAAAAAGAAACCCGGCCGAAGCCGGGTCCTTAAAGGGAAAATCCATCATTGTGGATGCCCAGCAGGAGATGGGGTTCAGACTGGTCAGCCGCAATGATGGCAGCCCGATAATGTCAAACTGACACAATCAGTACAAGCTGATCCGACCTAGCTTCATTTACCCAATCAACCGGCGCGATCGCCCCAAGCGGAAGCACCTGGCCCCTACAGGCCTCACTCGCAACGACTGACCATCTTCGATCAGGTAGTGGCAGGCGTCGATGACGTTCTGCTTACCTGTACCGTCGCGATGCTTGAACATCCCTACCCCACACCGCTCCTTGTACCGTGCCTTGTCATGGTTGCAGCTGTGGAAGTACCCCCAGCCATCCGTGATCCTCTCCCACAGCTTGCCAATCGCTTTAGCCTTGACGATGTCCATGAATACCTTCCGGCCATCGAAGAAGAAGGCTGCATGGATGTGGTAGCCCATGTCCTCCCCTTGCTCCACAGCGCAGATGTAGCCCGTCTCGTGTTGGAAGACTGGATCGTATTCCCGAGCCCGGATCAGCCTGTCCAGGTCCTCGAAAACGTCCTCTACCTTCAAGCGAGCACGTGCTGCCTCCCGATAGTACAGATCCACCCTCACCACTACGGTACGAGAGCGGCTATCCATCACCCGCTCTACGTATTCAGTGACGGCTTGCCGATTGCGTTTCTCCCGGCATACACGGTCATGCTTCCCACGCTTGAACCACTTGGTCTGCACGTGCTCCCGGATCCTCTCCACGAGCCAGTTGTAGGTCTGGGCCTCTGACAGGAGCCCTCCCTCGCTCTCGTCCATGCACGTCATCCCGAACATCCCGAATTCAATGCCGATGTCGTAGCACGCCTCCTTGAACGCGCTCAGGTGTTCACTCAAGGCGTACGTCTCGTCATGCACCAGGTGGTACATCTGCCGAATGTGATCGAAGTACCGAGAGAGCCTGGTTCTCTTGATGAGCTCATCCCCCTGTGCGTCGTAGCTGATCCTGAATGCAGGACCATCGTGACGGATCACTGCATTCACGAGTCGTTCGATCTGGATAGCGATGTCGGATTGGGAGAGGTGTTTTGCTGTTTGATTGATCATGGTGTGTACCTGGTTGGTTTAGGACATACCAAGTACGGAGTGGGTATTTTAAAACTGGAAAGAGGGTCAGCTGGGCATATTGGATACAGTATTTTGATTGGACAATCTTTGTGAGAGGCAAGCTGAAACACCACCCAATCGATAATGATAAGTATCTTGGCGTCGGTCGAGAGTTAGTCGATGGTTTGGCAGGGCCGAGGGGGCTAGTCCGTATACGGCTGATGTGCAGGTGTATATCAATAAACCCCATTACCCAAAATCCATAAACCCCAGTATCACCAGGCTGTTCGACAAACAATATTCAGCCTGGCCGAGACCCATTCCAACATTATGCACTGGGCGTTATCTGAGAAGTAAGACAAAGCTAAGGGCGTAATCTTCGTGGCGAAGGAGACGGTTTAAGGGGCGATTGTTGCCATGAACAATGTTCGTCGAACGTTTCCGCGAGCAGCTCTTGAACGGCCTCCATTCCCTGCAGCCTGCAATCAGAGGCACCGCGTCATGTCGGTGCGACCTGAGAGAGTAGCCACCGCTTGGCGCGATGTTTCGTCTGTTCCAGGTCGTTGGCCGCCTGGCCGCCGTGATAGGCGATCGAGGTCGGGGGCAGTGATCGCCAGCGGGCCAACGTCGCTCCACGGGACATGCCTCCGCTCAGACAGCGGGCCCCTTCGTGTGCGTTCCGCCTGGGCGACGCAGCCTTCCAGGAGGGGGCACTGGGAGGGGCTTTTTCATGATTTACGATAGAGAAATTCTTTAACCACATGCTATTTTCGCTAGCTCTAGCAAAATTAGCAGCTAAAAATGAAAAACGAAGATGATTTTGCATCGATATCCCCCGCAGTCGAGCCCCTGAATTTTCAGGAGGGTTGGCCCTGCTTCCGCGAGCACAGCCTGTTCGAGGCCGCGGTGACCGAGGCGTCTCGGGAACTGCAGGTGTCCCGGGAAATGGCCATGATGTGTGCCTTCGGCGCCATGGCCACGGCCTGCCAGGGGTATGTCGATGTCCTGATGCCCACCGGCCATAAGGTCCCCACCTCGCTGATGCTGCTGACCATCGCGGACTCGGGTGAGCGCAAGACCACCACGCAGAACTATTTCTTCGGGACCATCAATGCACTGAATGATGTGGCGCACCGGCAAAACGAGGCCGACATGGCGGAACACCGGGTCGTTCACCGCCTGTGGTATACGGACATGCGGCACCTGGAGCGCGAGTACGTCACCTTCCGCCGCCAAGACGACAAGGCAAAGGCAAAGAAGGCCCGCAAGGCTTATGAGGCGCATGTCCGGGCCGAACCCCGTCCTCCCCGCTCGGGCAAGTTCCTCTATGAAGACACCACGCCCCAGGCGCTGGTCCTGATGTTGTACGAGAACATGCCCAATGCCTGCATGCTGACCAGCGAAGCCAACAGTATTTTCAGTGGCAAGGCGCTGGGCGAACTCGACAAGCTCAATACGCTGTGGGATGGCAGCAGCGTGATCGTCGACCGAATCTCCCGGGAAGGCTTCACGCTCCAGAATGCTCGTCTCACGCTGGCACTGATGGCCCAACCCAGTGTGATCTCCCGCTTCATGGGGCGGCGCGGCGAGGAGGCCCGTGGTACCGGCTTTCTGGCCCGTTTCCTGGTCGCCAAGCCCCGCCCGATGGCGGGCTCCCGCGAGCCCCGTGCCCTGTCTGAACTACCGCGCCGGCAGGCCTTCAATGCCCGTCTGCGTGAACGTTTGGAGACCGGCGTCCCCGAGGCGCGTCACGTCCTGCGCTTTTCGGAATCGGCCGCAGCGCTCTGGTACGAACACAGCCAGTACCTCGAAGCGCAAATGCGGGAAAACGGCCTGTACCATTACGCCAAGGACCATGCGTCCAAGTTGCTGGAAAACGTCAGCCGTTTAGCCGCCATCCTGCATGCCTTCGAGTACGGCATCGACAGCGACAGGGAGATTGACGCCTTCACCCTCACGTTCTGCTGGACATTTGCCCGGATCTGTTCCCAGCACTTCACCGAGTATTTGGCAAACGAACCGCAACTGGTGGCGGATGCGAACCTGTTAGCGCACTTCTTGTTGCGCATTGCCGTTAATGAGTATCGAAATAGTGAGGAGGCTCAAGATAAAAAGAAAACCAAGCAGAAAGAGGCCTTGCGCGACAACAGACCGCTGCCTTATGAACCACTGCCTAATCATCTTCGCCATGGCATAGGGACAGACTTCACCCTTACCACGATAAAACAACGTGGCCCCACGTGTTTCCGAGGGCGGGCCAATGCCGAACGACTGGAGGCCACTATCGAGTTGCTGACCAAGCTGGGGCATGTCAAAAAAGAAGGCAGCTTCTATCGATTCGGCGAAGCGCTTCTGCTGAGATCAGGTGAACCTCAATTGAAGAACGGCGAGGTCGTCACGATCAAGGAACTGCCCCTGTTCAGAGAGCAGGAATATTGGATACCGGAACGACGCCACGGTCTGGCCAGTTCCCCCTACTACGCTATTCGAATTGATTAGGCGCGCACTAGAGTGCGTCTAATCTTGACTGAGCAGCGTCGCAAAGAGGCCATCAAGATAGTCGATGTAATTATTGCGTGCGGCATTCCATTCCAAACAATTTCAGTCCTATATCACTGCCCTGACATAACCACCCTGGAGGTTCCTTCATGTCATTGCAGTGTCCTCGTTGTCACTCCCCCAAGATTGCATCCCTGCATTCCGCGCTGAAGATCGGTGCCGTCATCGGCACCGTCGGCGGTGCGGCCCGCGGCGCATCCGTTGCACTGGCGGGCAGCCAAGCCGGCGCGGCGGTCGGCGCCCTGGCCGGTCCACTGGGTATGACGCTCGGCTCCTTGTCCGGCGCCCTGCTCGGCGGCCTGGCCGGTGGCGTCGGCGGCTGCGCACTGGGCGCCCAGCTCGGTGATCAGTTGGATCGCCACGTGCTCGCCAACAACCTCTGCCTGATCTGCGGACACCGCTTCAACCTGCCGACCTGATCGGTTTCGTTCTTTCCGTTCTTCTCGCTCTTCTCGTTTTCCTCACGTTCACTTCATGTCTTTTGCCGGTGCTGCGCGGTGCGCAGCGCTGTAGGCCGGCTATTGCTCACAGGAAACCCATCATGGCTCATCTCATCGAACGCATGGCTTACGTCGGCGACGCACCCTGGCACGGCCTGGGTAGCCGCCTGTCCCCGCACCAACCGCTGGAGGTCTGGCAACGTGAGGCCGGCATGGACTGGCAAATCCTCGAAAGCCCGGTCCACTTCAAAGCGAACGTGGTCGGTCACCTGGGTAGCCTCCATGCCTTCCCCGAACAGAAGGTGCTTTATCGCTCCGACACCCACGCGCCGTTGTCGGTAGTCTCGCAGCGTTACCAGGTGGTACAGCCGCGCGACGTGCTGGACTTCTATCGCGAACTTACCCAGGTCTCCGGCTATGAACTGGAAACCGCCGGCGTGCTCAAGGGCGGTCGCAAGCTCTGGGCGCTGGCGCGTACTGGACAAGGTACGGCGATCAAGGGTAACGACCAGGTCAACGGCTATCTGCTGTTGGCCACCTCCTGCGACGGCACCCTGGCCACCACGGCCACACCGACCACGGTGCGGGTGGTGTGCAACAACACCCTGAGCATCGCCCTCGATGGCGCAACGCGCGCGATCAAGGTGCCGCACAACACCCGCTTCGATCCGCAGCAGGCGAAGCAGCAACTGGGCATCGCCGTCTCGCAATGGGACGACTTCATGTACCGCCTGCGCACCCTGGCCGAACGCAAGGTGACCTCCAAGGAGGTGTTGAGCTTTCTCACCACGGTGCTGGGGGATCACTCGCCCAGCGCCCAGCAGACCAATGGCGTGCCGAACATTCGCGCCATGCAAAAGGTGGAAAACCTGTACCAGGGGCACGGTCGTGGCAGCAGCCTTGAATCGGCCAACGGCACCGCCTGGGGTCTGCTCAATGCCGTCACCGAATACGTTGACCATGCGCGCCGCGCTCGCAGCAACGAGTACCGCATGGACTCGGCCTGGTTCGGCCAGGGCGCCGTCATCAAACAACGTGCGCTGGATGCAGCCTTGACGCTGGTGGCCTGACTCACTCGACTGCTTTCAATTTTCCACGCCTTATACGCCCGACGGGTTCTGCCGTTCGGGCGTTTTTTATGCCCGGAGGAACATCCAATGGCTCATGCCCATGTCACACCCCCCACTCGGAGCCGGCCACGCCCCGCCTTGCGCCTGGTCAGCACCAAAGACCTGTCCCGCGAGGACTGGCTGGCGGTACGCAAGCACGGTATTGGCAGTTCGGACGCCGCTGCCGCGGTCGGCCTCAACCCCTACAAGTCGCAGTTGGAGCTGTGGCTGGAGAAGACCGGTCGTGATGCCGGGCTGCCCAAGAGCGATCCCACGGATGAGGAAAGTCCCACCTACTGGGGCAACATCCTCGAGCCCATCGTCGCCACCCACTACCGCCGCCGTACCGGCAACCGGGTACGCCGGGTCAATGCCGTGTTGCAGCACCCTGATTCGAAGCTGAACTGGATGCTGGCCAATATCGACCGCGAGGTCATCGGTGCCAGCGACGTGCAGATTCTCGAATGCAAGAGTGCGGGCATCAACGGCGCGCCTTCCTGGAAGGACGGCGTGCCGGTGTACGTGCAGTTGCAGGTAATGCACCAGTTGGCGGTCACTGGCAAGCAGTCGGCCGACGTGGCAGTACTGCTCGGCGGCCAACATCTGGAGATCCATCGTATCGCGCGCGACGACGCGCTCATCGCTCAACTGATCGAGCTGGAGCGTGACTTCTGGGGCTACGTGCAGCGGGATACGCCGCCACCGGCGGATGGTTCCGACTCGGCGGCGCAAGCTCTACGTTGCCTGTACCCGGAAGACCATGGCCACACCCTGGACTTCACCCAGGAGCCGCTGCTGTCGGCGGCCTTCGATGAGCTGCAGGTCGTACGTGCCAACCTGGAGCTGCAGAGCCAGCGCGAGGCTGAACTGAAGCAACAACTGCAGCAGGCCATGGGCGATGCCAGTCGAGCGCTGTTCGCCAACGGCGCGGTGTCCTGGCGCAAGGCCAAGGACAGCGTGGTGCTCGATGTCCCGCAGCTGCTCAAGGAAAAACCCTACCTGCTGGCGCGCTACCCCACCACCAAGGTCGGCAGCCGGCGCTTCCTGATTACCTGATTCCTTTCCCCCATTGATCACCCCGGCGTCTCCCCTGCGCCGGGGTGATCTTTTTATTCACTCACTGGAGAACCACCATGCTCAAAGGCTTGGCCATTACCCCGCCGGTGCTCGGGCGGATTTCCATCGGCAAGGTCGTCGAGAAGAACGGCAAGCGTTTGCCGGAGAAAGACGATCAATTCACGATTACCTCGCAGATCCAGTGCTGGGATGACTGGCTACCCCACCCCCTGGACGAGACACTGCGTAACGCCCAGGACGGCAAGCTTCGCAGCATTCCGATCCGCTTGCTGTTCAACGCGCCGGAGCTGAACTTCCGTGCCGAGTACTGCCTGTTCGATCCGCAGTCCGGGCGGCCGCAGTGTGTCGGCAACGGCGAGACCTGCAAGCGTCGTGGCCAGGACGGCATCGTCGCGCATCCGTGCCCTTCGCCGGAGGGTTGTCCGCTGGCCAACGGTGGCGCCTGCAAGCCCTACGGTCGCCTCAACGTCGCCATCGGCGATGAGGATCCGTTGGGCAGCTTCGTCTTCCGCACCTCCAGCTTCAACAGCATTCGTACCCTGGCGGCACGGCTGCAGTACCTGCAGGCGATTTCCGGTAACCGCCTGGCCTGCCTGCCGCTGGAGCTGTGTCTGCGCGGCAAGTCCACCTCACAGAGCCATGGCCTACCGATTTTCTATGTCGACATCACCCTGCGCAGTGGGCTGTCGATGGAAGACGCCTTGCGGCAAGCCCGGGAGCTCGACGAGGCGCGCCAGGCGGCGGGGTTTGATCAGGCCGCGCTGGATAGCGCCGCACGGGTGTGCCTGGCCAATGGCGCTTTCGAAGACCGTGACGACGAAAGTGGTCCCCTTGCCGACGGGGTAACTCCGGAGCCGGCTGCTGAGCCGCCGAAGGCGGTCTCGGCCGTAGAGCCTCCCAGCGAGCCGAGTTCCGCCCTGAGCGCCCTATTGCACGCTCGCGCCATCAAGCCCCGGGCCGTCTCTGTCACACCGCCGACGAAGAGGGCCACGCCATGAACCTGGTGCGCTTCCTGGGCTTGCTGTTCGTATTCGTCGGCGTGTTGGCCAGTTGTGCCGTGATGGTCGCACTGCTGGTGCTCATGCTGCGTTTCTGGCCGCTGGCACTGGCCATCGTGCTGGCATTGGTCCTGTTCCACCGACTGCTTCAGCGGCTCGGTCTGCGGATTTCCTTCTAGCCCCGCAACGGCATCAGCAGGCGCCGTCCAGGCGCCTGTTCGCCGAGCGCTCACCCCAACCATTTCCCACCTGATACAGGAGCACTCACCATGATCACACGGTGCCTGATCTGTAACTCTTCCGTGGTGCTGTCCAAGGACGCCGCCAAGGCGCTGGCCCGACTGATGGGCACGCTGGACGGTTTTCTGCGTGGCATCCAGCAATCGCCGGCCCGGCAGCCACCGATAACCTCGGACCTGCATTGCGAAAGTCCGCTGGAGCGCGCGTTCAACCTGATGCTCGATGGCATCTGCGGCGCCGCGGCGAACTGGGACAGCACCGGCGATTTCATTCGCGACGTGCGTCGCTTCCAGTTCATGGAGTACGACTGCCTCTGCCTGCGTTGTGGCGCGAAGTACAACGAACAGCCCATCCCTCGCTGCTAGCACGACGCCACGTCCACCATAGATCCACCCGCCACCGGACTACCCGGCCGCCGTGCCGCGATCCCTTGATGACACCCACGCTACGGCGCTTTTCATCCACCTGCCGAGGTTCGTCCAGGAGGATGAATCTCGGCCCATTTCAGGAGAACACCCCATGGGCTGGCTCTTCTCATCCCCTACCCGCTCCGAACTCATCCAGGCATTGATCCGCCCCACAGACACGGCCCAGGCCCGTGTGCGGGTGATTGCGCACACCTTGCGCGGCAACGTGCTGTGGTCCGTCAGTGAAGTGACGGCGAAGGCTGCTGGGGTTCACCCGAGTCTCGCCCCCGGCGAGTCGCTGCGTTACATCCGCTGCGACCTGTTGCAGCGCAGTGGTGGCTCATGGGGCTACAAGGCCATGGACGAGTCCATGGCGCCCTACTATTACACCTGCCCGCTGCGCTACCTCGAGATGACCCCAACGCTCTCCGCCCCCTGGCGTGAGAAGGTCCAGGCGTATCACGCGCGTCGCCATCACTCGGCCGCATTACCACATCAGGCACTGGCCTGAGCCCGCGCCCAAGCCCTTTTCACCGCAAGCACCGCCTGCTCCCTCCGCGGATCAGGCGGCGCGTCATACCCGTATCCAACGCTCACCCATGGAGTCCCGATGAACACCAAGTTCAAAGCCGGCGAATCCGTCGGCACGTACATTGCCGAAGCCCCCCTGACCGAGACCGACATCTTGGCGATGGCCCAACACCTGGCCCGCCGGCGCTTCAGAAAAGGACAACCCCTGCAGCATCCCAAGGCGGTGTTCAGCTATCTGCAGATTCTCTTGCAGGCCTACGAACATGAAGTCTTCGCGTTGCTGCTACTGGATAGCAAACACCGGATCATCCGCTTCCAGGAGCTCTTTCGCGGCACGCTCGATACCACCAGTGTCTATGCCCGCGAGGTGGTGAAGCTCGCGCTGTCGTACAACGCTGCGGCCGTGGTTCTGGTGCACAACCATCCGTCCGGTGATCCACAGCCTAGCCAGGCGGACTACACGCTGACGACCAAACTCAAGCAGGCGCTAGAGCTCGTTGGCATGCGCACCCTGGATCACATCATCGTCGGGGGCGAGGGCTGTGTATCGCTGGCGGAGCAAGGGTATCTCTGATTGTCAGCAGGCTGGCGCGGGTGAATGCACAGAGCGCAATGAAGCAAACTCGACAGGAGGCCAGAATGAAAAAACCAACCCCCTACGGACAACCTGATGGTTGTCCGTAGGGGGTTGGTTTATTTTTTTGTTCGTCGCGGAATTTAGGGGAAAGCGATCAAGCGCATGGCTTATGGTTACAAGGATTTAGCCTACTTCTTGATCAAAGCCGCTTTCTCCGGAAAAGCGCAATCCCCCAAAAGCCGCCCCAAGGGGTGGCTTTTTTGTACCACAGGCTTGCCTTACAGCGCGGCGACCAGCGCCGGGGCCGGCAGGCCCTGGAAGTCGATCGACATCATCAGGCTCAGCACGCTGATGGCGATGATGGAGAACGCGAACAGCTTGCGTGCCCACAGGCGATCGTCTTCGGCGCGGAAGCCCGAGACGGCGATGAACAGCCACCAGGCGCTGACCGCCAGGGCAACCACCAGGTAACCGTAGCCGGCGAAGCCGGTGACGGTCAGCAGCAGGGTGGCGGCGCCGAAGGCCAGCACATAGTAGAGGATCTGCCGCTTGGTCGCCTCGATGCCGCGCGCCACTGGCCACACCGGGATGCCCGCCGCCTTGTAGTCGTTCAGGCGGAAGATGGCGATGGCGTAGGAGTGCGGCATCTGCCACAGGCAGAAGATCAGCAGCAGCACCGCGGCGCCCATGTCGAAATGACCGGCGGCGGCGCAGTAGCCCACCACCGGCGGCATGGCCCCGGAGAGGCTGCCCACCAGCGTGCCGTAGATCGACGTGCGCTTGAGCCAGAGGCTGTAGAAGCCGACGTAGACGACGAAGCCGAACGCCGCCATCAGGGTCGCCTGCACGTTGGTCTTCCACCCCAGCAGGCCGAAGCCCGCCAGGCCGAGCACCACGCCGTGGGCCAGGGCGGCCTTCAGCGAGATCTGCCCGGTCACGGTCACGCGGCCGCGGGTACGCTCCATGTGGCGGTCGATGTCACGGTCGATGCAGTTGTTCAGCACGCAACCACTGGCCACCACCAGCGACAGCCCGATCACCGTCGCCAGCAGCAGCATCGGGTCGACACTGCCGCGCGCGGCGAGGAAGAAGCCCCCCGCCACGGCGATCAGGTTGCCGAAGATGATGCCTGGCTTGGTCACCAGGAGATAACGCTTCAGCTTCACGTCGTCAGCCTCAGTTCACCATCGGCATCATCAGGGTGTCGGCGCTGAAGATGATCCACAGCGACAGGCCCACCACCAGCAGGATGACGATCACCGTGAAGATGAACGCCATCACGTTCCAGCGGCCTTCCGAGGACATGTTCATGTGCAGGAAGCACACCAGGTGCACCACCACCTGCACCAGGCCGAGGATGACCATGGCGAGGATGGTCGCGTGGCGGGTGAAACCGCCGTCCATGACCATGTAGAACGGAATCGCGGTGAGGATGATCGACAGCACGAAACCGATTGCGTAGGAACCCAGGCTGCCGTGGCCGGCGCCGTGGTTGTCGTGTGCAGCGGCGCTCATTACACGGCCCCCATCAGGTA
>Ga0180221_1000422_pt1 | contig 39033 bp, 31 predicted proteins | sample eDN5th37CKraftMG_FD_151339 | JGI IMG/M metagenome (GOLD analysis project Ga0180221, IMG submission 151339) | Enriched Miracle-Growth compost microbial communities from Emeryville, California, USA - eDNA 5th pass 37_C Kraft MG (version 2) (version 2) ...
ACCACCTTGTCGCCGAACGCCTTGTCGACATGCTTCAGTTCGGCTACGAGCTTGCCCGAGCGCTGCCCTTCGGCCAGCGCCAGGCTGACATTGCCCATGCGCTCGCGGCGCTCGGCGCGCTCGACGCGCAGGCGCTCGAGCCGCCGGACCCGGCCTTCGTTGCGGGTGCGGCGCGCCTCGATGCCTTTGCGGATCCAGACTTCTTCCTGGGCCAGCAGTTTGTCGAAGCGTTCCTGTTCGAGGCGCTCGGATTCCAGCCACTGGGCCTTGCGCTCTTGCCATTGCGAGAAATTGCCGGGGAAGCTGAGCAACCGGCCGCGGTCGAGTTCGACGATGCGGGTGGCCACCGCGTCGAGGAAACGGCGGTCGTGGGTGATGATGACCGCGGCGCCTTTCCAGTTGCGCAACAACTCTTCGAGCCAGGCAATGCCGTCGAAGTCCAGGTGGTTGGTGGGCTCGTCCAGCAGCAGCAGGTCGGGTTCGTCGACCAGCGCGCGCGCCAGCGCCACGCGCTTGCGGGTGCCGCCGGACAGGCCCGCGAGCGGCGCGTCGGCCGGCAGGCCGAGGCGCTCGAGCGCGGCCCGGACGCGCGCCGGGCGCTGCCAGTCTTCGTGGTCGTCGCCGATGGCGTGCACGACATCGAATACGGTGGCCCCGTCGTCCAGGACCGGCTCCTGTTCGACGGTGGCCACGCGCAGGCCGGAGGCGCGCGCGACCTCGCCGTCGTCCGGTTGGGCGCGGCCATCGAGCAGGCGCAACAGCGACGACTTGCCGGCGCCGTTGCGGCCGATCAGGCCGATGCGCTCGCCGGCCTGGATGGTGAAGTCGGCGTGGTCGAGCAGCGCGTGGTGGCCGTAGGCCAGTTGGACGCCGGTGAGGGTAATGAGGGTTGCCAAAGCCATGAGAAAAAGTTGCCGGATGCGGAGCAGCCCGTATTGTCGCAGGAAGCGTGCCGGCCGCCGGCTGTACTAAAAGATGCGGAGCAGCCCGTATTGTCGCAGGAAGCGTGCCGGCCGCCGGCTGTACTAAAATGGGCGGGCAAGACAGGTCGGGCAATCGCGGCGGGTGCGAATCCGTCGAGGAAGGTCCGGACTCCACAGGGCAGGATAGCGGCTAACGGCCGTCCGGCCGCGCCGCGGGGCTTGTCCCGTCGGCGCGGGCGAGGAACAGGGCCACAGAGACGAGTCTGCGGGGCGGGCGCGCCAGGCGCGCACCGGCACGGCCATCTCCGTGCCGCGCCGTCCGTCATGGGCGGCGGCATCGCAGGGTGAAACGCGGCAACCTCTATCCGGAGCAACACCAAATAGGCATGCGTGGACCCACGGGTCCGAAGGGCGGCTCGTCCAAGCATGCGGGTAGGTGGCTACAGCGGTCCAGCAATGGCCCGCGCAGAGGAATGATTGCCCGCCGGGGCGACCCGGCGTACAGAATCCGGCCTATAGACCTGTCTTGCCGCTGAATCCGGGCCGCCAGGCCGGTCTCGCTCGCGCGGGGCCGAACGTAAAACAATGAAAGCACGCCCGATCCAGGCCATTGCTGAAGAAGGACTTTTAATTGTTACTGCAACCCCCTGATTTATCAGGGGGTTTTTGTTTTGGGAAATCTCGAAAGTCTCCTAAGTCCTTGTTGTGATTGAAAAAATTGCAACCACGCGCTTGACCGGGTTTGTCCATTACCGTAGAGTGGGAAAAAGTAGGAATTTGTGCAATTAAGTGGGGTTACTGTGGTGTTCCAGGGAAGCAGCGCGCTGACGCTCGATGCCAAGGGACGGATCTCGATTCCGACCCGGTATCGTGACGCGCTCGTCGCGCAGGCCGAAGGCCGGCTGACCCTGACCCGCCACCCTGACGGCTGTCTGCTGGTGTACCCGCGGCAAGAATGGGAAAAGAAGCGCGAGCAGATCGCCGCGTTCCCGATGTCCGCGCGCGCGCTCCAGCGGCTGCTGCTGGGCAACGCCCAGGACGTCGAGCTCGACGGCTCTGGTCGCGTGCTGATCGCGCCCGAACTGCGCAACGCTTCCGGTATGACGCGCGATGTGATGCTGCTCGGTATGGGCGCGCACTTCGAGCTCTGGGATGCCGCTTCCCTGGCCCGCCGCGAGGCGGAAGACCTGGCTCAGGGGATGCCGGACGTGTTGAACCAGTTTTCGTTCTGAAACCGCGTATGGAATTCGAACATCGGCCCGTGTTGCTGGAGCCGACGGTGGATGCGTTGCTGCTGGCCGGTTTCGGCGGCAAGGGCGCGGCACGGTCGGGCCGGCAGGACGACGCGCAGGCCGGCGAACGGGCGCAGCGCGGGGTGTTCGTCGATGGCACATTCGGGCGCGGCGGGCACAGCCGGGAACTGCTGCGCCGCCTGGGCGGGCAGGCCAGGCTGGTGGTGTTCGACAAGGATCCCCAGGCGATCGCCGTGGCCACGGAACTGGCCGCGGATGATCCCCGGGTGACGGTGGTACATGGCGGCTTCGGCGCCATGCAGGAAGCATTGGCGGCGCGCGGCATCGGGGCCGTCGATGGGGTGATGCTGGATCTGGGCGTTTCGTCGCCCCAGTTGGATGATGCCGGGCGGGGGTTTTCGTTCATGCGCGAAGGCCCGCTCGACATGCGGATGGATACGACCCGCGGCCCCACGGTAGCGGATTGGCTGGCGCAAGCCAGCGTGGATGAAATGCGGGAGGTCATAGCGGATTATGGCGAAGAACGGTTTGCTTTTCAGGTTGCAAAGGCGATTGCTGCTCGCCGCGCAACACGGCCGCTGCGCACCACGCTCGAGCTTGCCGAGTGCGTCGCCAGCGCCGTCCGCACGCGCGAAAAGGGGCAGCATCCGGCCACACGCACCTTTCAAGCTTTACGGATTTACATCAATCGGGAACTCGAAGAGCTCGCGCGCGCCCTCGCGGCAGCTCTAGAGCTGCTCGCCCCGGGGGGGAGGTTGGCGGTGATCAGCTTTCATTCGCTTGAGGACCGCATGGTCAAGCAGTGCATTGCGGCGGCGGCCAGGCCGGCGGCCGCCCATGCGCGCCTGCCCCTGCGCGAAAGCGAAATGCCGCAACCCCTGGTGCGCTCGCTGGGCCGGGTGCTGGCCGACGAGGCGGAAATCGCCGGCAATGCGCGCGCCCGTTCGGCGGTGCTGCGCGTGGCCGAGCGCACTGCCACGCCGTTCGGCGCCGAGGGCGCCGCGGCCTTCGTGCCGGATGTCCACATGCCCGGCGAGGGCGGTACCGGCCGGCGCGCCGCCAAGCGGAGGCCGCACTGATGGGACGCACCAGCCTGCTCCTGGCGGTCTTGCTGATGCTGTCGGCCATCTCGCTGGTCACCAGCCGCTATCACTCTCGCCAGTTGTTCATCGAACTGGACCGTAGCAACGCCCAGGCCCGCTCGCTGGATACCGACTGGCGCCGGCTGCAGCTCGAGCGCGCCGAGCTGGCGCGCAATGCCCGTATCGACCGCGCGGCGCGGGAGGATCTGAAAATGATCCCCATCGTGCCCGACCGCACTCTCTATTTGAACCAGCCGCCCATTCCCGGCGCCGGAGGCACGCAATGAAGCGCGTGCCGTTTTTCGACAATCCCGTGCTGCGCGGGCAGTTGCCGACCTGGCGCGCCCGCCTGGTGCTGATCATGTTGCTGGGCAGCTTCGTGGTGCTGGCCGGCCGCGCCCTGTACCTGCAGGGGCTGTCCACCGAGTTCCTGCAGCAGCAGGGCGAGCGGCGCTATGAGCGCACGCTGACGCTGGCGGCCACGCGCGGCAAGATCCTCGACCGCAATGGCGTGGTGCTGGCTTCCAGCGTGCCGGCGCGCGCCATCTGGGCCATCCCCGAGGACGTCAAGCCGGCCACGGCGGCGCAATTGGCCGAGCTGGCCAAGCTGCTCGACACCTCGGTGGCCGACCTGCGCGGCCGCCTGGCCGATGAAGACCGCAATTTCGTCTACCTGAAGCGCCAGGTGCCGATGGAGCTGGCCGACCAGATCAAGCAGCTGGACGTGCCGGGTATTCACCAGCAGCCGGAAACGCGCCGCTACTATCCGGACGGCGAGGTCACCGCCCACCTGGTCGGATTCACCAATGTCGAGGACAAGGGCCAGGAAGGCATCGAGCTGGCGTTCGACGACCTGCTGTCGGGCCGTCCGGGCAGCCGCCGGGTCATCAAGGACCGCCTGGGCCGCGTGATCGAGGATGTGCAGGCGGTGACGCTGCCCGTCAATGGCCGCGACCTGCACCTGTCGATCGACGCGCGCCTGCAATACCTGGTGTACCGCGAACTGAACGACGCCATGGAGCGGCACCAGGCGGCCGCCGCCAGCGCCATCATCATGGACGTGCGCACCGGCGAGATCCTGGCCATGACCAGCTTGCCGACCTTCGATCCGAACCGTCGCGAGACCTTCCACGCGCCGAACCTGCGCAACCGGGCCATCACCGACACCTTCGAGCCGGGTTCGATCATGAAGCCGTTCACGGCGGCGCTGGCGCTGGACCTGGGCCGCATCAACGTCAACACGCAATTCGAGACTGGCAACGGCAGTTTCCGCTACCAGGGCAATACCATCCACGACGTCAGCCGCAATGGCACGATCAACGTGGCTGGCGTGCTGCGCCGTTCCAGCAATATCGGCATGACGCTGATCTCGGAAAAACTCGAGTCGCGCGAAATGTGGGAGCGCTTCACGGAGCTGGGCCTGGGCCGCGCGCCGGAACTCGGCTTTCCCGGCGCGGCGCCCGGCCGGCTGCGGCCGTGGGACCGCTGGCGCCTGATCGAAAAAGCGACCATGGCGTATGGCTATGGCCTGTCCGTGTCGCTGCTGCAGATGGCGCGCGCCTATACGGTGTTTGCCCGCGACGGCGCCATGGTGTCCCCTACGCTGGTCAAGCGCGACAGCGATCCCACCAGCGTCAAGGTATATAGCCCGCAGACCGCGCGGATGGTGCGCGCCATGCTGGAGGCCGCCGCCGGCCCCGACGGCGCCAAGGCGGCGCAGGTGCAGGGCTACCGGGTGGCCGGCAAGAGCGGCACCGCGCGCAAGATCATCGATGGCAAGTACAGCAAGCGCTACCGCAGTTCGTTCGTCGGTTTCGCGCCGGTGTCGGACCCGCGCATCGTGGTGGCGGTGTCCATCGACGATCCCAAGGCGGGCGGCTATTACGGCGGCGCGATCGCGGCGCCCGTGTTTTCGACCATCGTCGGCGGCAGCCTGCGCATGATGAGCGTGCAGCCCGACGCGCCGTTCGAATCGACCATCGTGGCGGGCGTGCAGGAGCAATCGCGATGAGCGCGCACCCCGCACTTTCCCTGGCGGCCGTCGATGCGCTGGCCTGGCTGCGCGCGCGCGTGCCGGCCGGCGCCGACCTGCGGCTGGATTCGCGCGAGGTGGCGGCGGGCGATGTGTTCGTCGCCTGCGAAGGCGGCGCCGCGGACGGGCGCCACTATATAAGCCAGGCATTCGCGCGCGGCGCCGCGGCCGTGCTGTGCGAGGCGCCGGCGCCGGCCGACGCCGCGGGCGATTCCCGGGTGCGCGAGGTCGCCGGCCTGCGCGGCCTGCTGGGGGAACTGGCCGACGACTGGTACGGGCATCCCTCGGCCGCCCTGAGCGTGGTGGCCGTCACCGGCACCAACGGCAAGACTTCCTGCGTCCAGTGGGTGGCGCAGGCGCTGAACCGCGCCGACAAGCCGTGCGGCAGCATCGGCACGCTGGGCGCGCTGTTGCCCGACGGCCGTTCGCTGGGCGGCGACCTGACCACTCCCGATGTGCTGACCGTGCACCGCCTGCTGGCGTACATGCTGGCCGAGGGCGCCCAGGCCGTGGCGCTGGAGGCTTCCTCCATCGGCCTGGAACAGGGGCGGCTGGACGGCGTGCGCATTGCCGTGGCCGGCTTCACCAACCTGACGCGCGACCATCTGGACTACCACGGCTCCATGGAACGCTATGAGCAGGCCAAGGCGCTGCTGTTCCAGTGGCCCGGCCTGGAGGCGGCCGTGGTCAACGCCGACGATGCCGCCGGCGAGCGCCTGCTGCGCGCCCTGCCGCGCGAGCTGGCGGTCGGCTATACGCAGCAGGACAGCCCGGCCGCGTTCCAGGCCCGCGACCTGCAGGCGACCGCCCACGGGCAAGTCTTCACGCTGGCCACGCCCGACGGCGAGGCGCAGATCGTCACCTCGCTGCTGGGCCGCCACAACGTCTCGAACCTGTTGTTGGTCGCGGGCGTGCTGTACAAGCTGGGGTGGCCCCTGGGGCAGATCGCCCGCGCGCTGGCATCGACCGCGCCGGTCGACGGCCGCCTGCAGATGGTGGCGCCGCTGCCGACGCGCACGCTCAGCGCGGGCGGACGCGGGCCGCTGGTGGTGGTGGATTACTCGCATACGCCGGATTCCCTGGCGCGCGCCCTGGTGGCGTTGCGGCCGGTGGCCGACGCGCGCGGCGGCAGGCTGGCATGCCTGTTCGGCTGCGGCGGCGAGCGCGATCCCGGCAAGCGGCCCGAGATGGGCCGCATCGCGGCGGAGCTGGCCGACAAGGTCACGGTGTCCAGCGACAACCCGCGCGGTGAGGATCCGGCCGCGATCATTGCGCAGATCCTGCCGGGCATCCCGCGCGGCACCCGCTACGTCGTCGAGCCGGACCGCGCCCGCGCGATCATGCAGACCGTCTGGGCGGCCGATCCGGACGACGTGGTGCTGCTGGCCGGCAAGGGCCACGAAACCTATCAGGAGATCCGCGGCGTCAAGCTGCCGTTCGACGACCGCGAATGGGCCCGGCTGGCCTTGCTGCTGCCGCACGCCGGCGGCCTGTCGACCGACACGCGGCGGATCGGCGCCAACGAGATCTTCCTGGCGCTGGCCGGCGAGCAGTTCGACGGCCATCATTATCTGGCGCAGGCCGAGGCCGCCGGCGCCTGCGCCGCCGTGGTCGCGCATCCGGTGGACGGCGTGTCGCCGCCCCAGCTGGTGCTGGGCGATACCCGCCAGGCCTTGATGCGCATCGGCGCGGCATGGCGCGCGCGCTTCGCGCTGCCGGTCATCGCCGTGGCGGGCAGCAACGGCAAGACCACTACCAAGGAAATGGTCTCCGCCATCCTGGCCGACTGGCAAGGCGAGGCGGGGCGGCTGGCCACGGCCGGCAATTTCAACAACGATATCGGCGTGCCGCTGACGCTGCTGCGGCTGCGCGCGCAGCACCGCGCCGCCGTGTTCGAACTGGGCATGAACCATCCCGGCGAGATCGCGCTGCTGGCCGCCGCGGCCGCCGCGTCGGTCGCGCTGATCACCAATGCGCAGCGCGAACATCAGGAATTCATGCATTCCGTCGAGGCGGTGGCCCAGGAGAACGGCGCCTGCATCGAAGCCTTGCCGGACGACGGCGTGGCCGTGTTCCCCGGCGACGATCCGCATTGCGGCGTCTGGGAAGCCCAGGCCGGCGCCCGGCGCGTGCTGCGCTTCGGCTTGCAGCCGGGCCTGGATGTCTATGCCGAACATGTCCAGGCCACGCCGCAGGAGACGCGCTGCCGGGTGGTGACGCCGGCCGGCTGCGCCGACCTGGTGCTGCCGGTGCCCGGCGTGCACAACCTGCGCAACGCCCTGGCCGCGATCGCCGCCACCCTGGCTGCCGGCGCGCCGCTGGACAGCGCGGTGCGCGCGCTGGCGGCTTTCAGCGCGGTGGCGGGGCGGATGCAGCGCAAGGCGCTGGCCGACGGCACGATCCTGATCGACGACACCTACAACGCCAACCCGGATTCGGTGCGCGCGGCGGTCGATGTGCTGGCGCAGCTGCCGGCGCCGCGCGCCCTGGTGCTGGGCGACATGGGCGAAGTCGGCGACAACGGGCCGGCGATGCACCGTGAAGTGGGCGAGTACGCGCGCCAGCACGGCATCGACGTCTTGTACACCCTGGGCGAGGCCAGCCGCGACAGCGCGGCGGCGTTCGGCCAGAAGGCGCTGGCCTGCGGGTCGGTCGACGAAATCGTGGCGGCGCTGCGCAACGCGCGGCCGGCCAGCATATTGGTGAAGGGTTCGCGCTTTATGCGCATGGAGCGGGTAGTGACGGCGCTTTCGACCAACAATAACAACACCATGGCCGGGCGCCAGGGAGATCCGCATGCTGCTTGAAATCGCCCGCTGGCTGTCCGACGATGTGCGCGCGATCGGCGTGCTGGAATACATCACCATGCGCGCCGTGCTGGCCTGCGCGACGGCCCTGCTGATCGGCCTGGTGGCGGGACCGCGCGTGATCCGCAAACTTACCGAGATGAAGATCGGCCAGGCGGTGCGCGCCTATGGCCCGGAATCGCACCTGGTCAAGACCGGTACGCCGACCATGGGCGGCGCGCTGATCCTGATCGCCATCGCGATCAGCACGCTGTTGTGGGCCGACTGGACCAACCGCTTCGTGTGGGTGGTGCTGATGGTCACCTTCGGCTTCGGCTGGATCGGCTGGATGGACGACTACCGCAAGGTGGTCTATCGCGATCCCGAAGGCATGCCGGCGCGCCAGAAATTCTTCTGGCAGGCCACGATCGGCCTGGTGGCGGCGGTATACCTGGCGTTCGCCGTGTCGGCGCCGGCCAATACCGAACTGTGGCCGCTGTTCAAGGCCTGGGTCAGCAGCGGCTTCGCCATGCCGCTGCCCACCCGCGCCGACCTGATCGTGCCGTTCTTCAAGTCGGTCAGCTACCCCCTCGGCGTGCTGGGCTTCGTGGCGCTGACCTGGGCGGTCATCGTCGGCACCAGCAACGCGGTCAACCTGACCGACGGGCTGGACGGCCTGGCCATCATGCCCACCGTCATGGTCGGCAGCGCGCTGGGCATCTTCGCCTATGTGGTGGGCCGGGTCGACTATTCCAAGTACCTGCTGTTTCCCTACATTCCCGGCGCGGCCGAACTGATGGTGCTGTGCGCGGCCATCGCCGGCGCGGGCCTGGCGTTCCTGTGGTTCAACGCTTATCCCGCCCAGGTGTTCATGGGCGACGTGGGCGCCCTGGCGCTGGGCGGCGCGCTGGGCACGATCGCCGTGATCGTGCGGCAAGAAATCGTCCTGTTCATCATGGGCGGCGTGTTCGTGGTCGAGACGCTGTCGGTGATGATGCAGGTGACCTGGTTCAAGTACACCAAGCGCAAGTACGGGCAGGGGCGGCGGATCTTCCGCATGGCGCCGCTGCACCACCATTTCGAGGTGGGCGGCTGGAAGGAAACCCAGGTCGTCGTGCGTTTCTGGATCATCAGCATGATGCTGGTGCTGGTAGGTCTTTCCACATTGAAGTTGCGATGAACAGTCCCGAAACCTCCCGTGCCGATGCGCCGCTCGTCCTGATCCTCGGATTGGGCGAGACGGGTGTCGCCGCCGCGCGCTGGAGCGCCCGCCAGGGCGCCAGCCTGCGGGTGGCCGACACGCGCGCGGAGCCGGGCGGGCTGCAGGCGCTGCGTGACGCGCTGCCGGATGCGCAGGTGGACTATCGCCTGGGCTGCGGCGATGCGTTCGATCCGGCCCTGCTCGACGGCGTGTCGCAACTGGTGCTCAGCCCCGGCCTGGCGCCGGGACAGGCGCCGGCCCGCGACCTGCTCGACCTGGCCGCCGCGCGCGGCATCGAAGTCGTGGGCGAAATCGAATTGTTCGCGCGGGCGCTGGCGGACCTGGCCGAGACGCGCGACTATCGGCCGCGCGTGCTGGCCATCACCGGCACCAACGGCAAGACCACCGTCACGGCGTTGACGCGCCAGCTGGTGCTGGCGGGCGGGCTGAGCGCGCGCGCGGCCGGCAATATCGGCCCGGCGGCGCTGACGGCCCTGATCGACGCGCTCGATGCCGACGACCTGCCGCAGATCTGGGTGCTGGAGCTGTCCAGCTTCCAGCTCGAGACCACGCATACGCTGGCGCCCGATGCCGCCACGGTGCTCAATGTGACCCAGGACCACCTGGATTGGCACGGCGACATGCAGGCCTATGCGAATGCCAAGGCGCGCCTGCTGAAGCTGGCGCGGGTGGCGATCGTCAATCGCGATGACGCGCGCGTGGCCGGCATGGTCGAGTCGCTCGATGGCATGGACGTGCGCAGCTTCGGCCGCGACATGCCGGCGCTGGTGGGCGACATGGGCCTGGAGCTGGGCCAGGGCGTCGCCTGGCTGGTGGCCTGCGAGCCCAACGATTTCGACGAGCCCGCGCCGCCGGTGCGGCGCAAGAAGGGCGCGCCGCCGCCGCGGCGCGCCGCCGGCCGCATCAGCCGGCTGATGCCGCTGGACGCCATGCGCATCCGCGGCCAGCATAACGGCCTGAACGCGCTGGCCGCGCTGCAGCTGGCGCGCGTGCTCGACATCGGCTGGGGGCCGATGTTGCGCGCGCTGCGCGACTACGCAGGCGAGCCACATCGCGCCGCATTCGTGCGCAGCGTGGGCGGGGTCGACTACATCAACGACAGCAAGGGCACCAATGTCGGCGCCACCGTGGCCGCCCTGGAAGGGCTGGGCCAGTCGGTCGTGCTGATTGCCGGCGGCCTGGGCAAGGGGCAGGATTTCTCGCCGCTGGCGCCCGTGGTGGCCCAGCATGCGCGCGCCGTGGTCCTGATCGGCACCGACGGCCCGCAAATCGGCCGTGTGCTGGCCGATACCGGCGTGCCCTGCGTGGCGGCCGAGGACATGCGCGCGGCGGTGCGGCGCGCGGCCGAGCTGGCGCAGCCTGGTGACGCCGTCCTGTTGTCGCCGGCCTGCGCCAGCATGGACATGTTCCGCAACTATCCGCATCGCGGCGCGGTGTTCGTGGAAGAGGTCGAAGACCTGGCCCGCGACCGGGGAGAGGTGTGATGAGCCTGTTCGCCGAACTGACCGCCAGCGTCAATGCCGTCCGGCCCGGGCGCACCCGCATGCGCAATTACGATGCGCCGCTGGTGCTGGCCGCCACGACCCTGCTGCTGCTGGGGCTGCTGATGGTGTATTCGGCCTCGATCGCCCTGGCCGACGGGCCGCGCTATGCGTCCTACGGTCGCTACTACTTCGTGATCCGGCATGGGTTGTTCCTGGCGGCCGGGCTGGTGGCGGGCGCCGTGGTGTTGTCCATTCCGATCCGGGTGTGGCAGCGCCTGGCGATGCCGTGCTTCATGGCGTCGCTGGCATTGCTGGTGCTGGTCCTGATTCCGGGCGTCGGCCGCGAAGTCAACGGCGCGCACCGCTGGATTCCGCTCGGGCCGCTCAATTTCCAGCCGTCCGAGCTGATGAAGCTGGGCGCGCTGCTGTATGCCGCCGACTATACGGTGCGCAAGCAGGAGCACATGCAGGCGTTTTCGCGCGGCTTCCTGCCCATGGCCTGCGCGCTGGGCGGCGTGGGCATGCTGCTGCTGCTGGAGCCCGACCTGGGCGCCTTCATCGTCATCGTGGCGATCGCAGTCGGCATCCTGTTCCTGGGCGGCATCAACGGCAAGTACTTCAGCAGCCTGCTGGCGGTGCTGGTGGGCACTTTCCTGGCGCTGATCTGGCTGTCGCCGTGGCGGCGCGCGCGCCTGTTCGCCTACCTGGACCCGTGGAACGACGCTAACGCCTACGGCAGCGCCTACCAGTTGTCGCATTCGCTCATCGCGCTGGGGCGCGGCGAGTGGCTGGGCGTGGGGCTGGGCGCCAGCGTCGAAAAACTGCACTACCTGCCCGAGGCGCATACCGACTTCCTGATGGCGGTGGTGGGCGAGGAACTGGGCTTCGTCGGCGTGCTGCTGGTGATCGTGCTGTTCGGGGTTGTCATCTACCGCGGCTTCGACATCGGCCGCCAGGCCATTGCCATGGAACGCACTTTCGCCGGGCTGGCCGCGCACGGCGTGGCGATCTGGATCGGCGTGCAGGCGTTCATCAACATGGGTGTGTGCCTGGGCCTGTTGCCGACCAAGGGCCTGACCTTGCCGCTGATGAGCTACGGCGGCTCGGGCATCGTGATGAACCTGTGCGGGCTGGCGATCCTGCTGCGGGTCGACATCGAGAACCGCATCATGATGCGCGGGGGGCGGACATGACCGCGCGCACCGTGCTCATCATGGCTGGCGGCACCGGCGGGCACATCATGCCCGGGCTGGCGGTGGCCGACGTGCTGCGCGAGCGCGGCTGGCGGGTGTTCTGGCTGGGCAATCCCGACAAGATGGAGGGCCGCCTGGTGCCGCCGCGCGGCATCGAGCTGGTGCCGCTGCATTTCCAGGGCGTGCGCGGCCGGGGCGCCGCCGCCATGCTGAAGCTGCCGTTCCTGTTGCTGCGGGCGGCCGGGCAGGCATGGCGCCGCCTGTCGCAGGTGCGTCCCGACGTGGTGCTGGGCATGGGCGGCTACGTGGCCTTCCCGGGCGGCCTGGTGGCCGCGCTGCGCGGCCTGCCGCTGGTGGTGCACGAGCAGAACGCGGTGGCCGGCACGGCCAACCGCTGGCTGGCCCGGCTGGCGCGTCGCGTGCTGAGCGGCTTTCCCGGTGTGTTGCCGCGCGGCGAGGCCCTGGGCAATCCCGTGCGCGCCGACCTGTGCGCCTTGCCCGAGCCGGCCGTGCGCTATGGCGCGCGCAGCGGGCCGCTGCGCATCCTGGTGGTGGGCGGCAGCCAGGGCGCGCAGGCGCTCAACGCGGCGCTGCCGCGCGCGCTGGCCCTGGTTGAGCCGCAGGCCCGTCCGCAGGTCGTCCACCAGGCCGGCGCCCAGCATGTCCAGGCGCTGCGCGATGCTTACGCCCAGGCCGGCGTGCAGGCGGACTGCCGCGATTTCATCGAAGACATGGCGGGCGCCATGGCCGGCGCCGATGTGCTGGTGTGCCGCGCCGGCGCCATGACCGTGGCCGAAGTGGCGGCCGCCGGCGTGGCGGCGCTGTTCGTGCCGTTCCCGCATGCCATCGACGACCACCAGACCGCCAACGCGCGTTTCCTCAGCGAGGACCAGGCCGCCTGGCTGCGGCCGCAGGCCGACCTGACACCCGAGTGGCTGGCGGCATGGCTGCGCCAGCTCACCCGTCCGGAACTCCAGGCCGTGGCCGAGCGGGCGCGCCAGCATGCGCGCCCGCTCGCCGCGGCCCATATCGCCGATGTCTGCGAACAGGCAGCGAGGCGCTCATCATGAAACACAGAATCCAGCACATCCATTTTGTCGGCATCGGCGGCTCGGGCATGAGCGGCATCGCCGAAGTGTTGCTCAACCTGGGCTACACCGTCAGCGGCTCCGACCTGCACGAATCGGCCGTGACCCAGCGCCTGGCCGCCCTGGGCGCGCGCATCGCGCAAGGCCATACCGCCGGCAACGTGGCCGGCGCGGGCGCTATCGTGACGTCCACCGCCGTCGCCGGCGACAACCCCGAAGTGATCGCCGCCCGCGCGGCCGGCATTCCCGTGGTGCCGCGCGCCATCATGCTGGCCGAGCTGATGCGCCTGAAGCGCGGCATCGCGGTGGCCGGCACGCACGGCAAGACCACCACCACCAGCCTGGTGGCCAGCCTGCTGGCCGCCGGCGACCTGGACCCCACCTTCGTGATCGGCGGCCGCCTGAACTCGGCCGGCGCCAATGCGCGGCTGGGGCAGGGCGAGTACATCGTGGTCGAGGCCGATGAATCGGACGCTTCGTTCCTGAATCTGCTGCCAGTCATGGCGATCGTCACCAATATCGACGCCGACCACATGGACACCTATGGCCATGACGTGGCGCGGCTCAAGAGCGCGTTCATCGAGTTCACCCAGCGCCTGCCGTTCTACGGCAGCGCGGTGCTGTGCGCCGACGACGCCAATGTGCGCGAGATCATGCCGTTCGTGTCGCGGCCCATCACCACCTACGGACTCAGCCCGGATGCGCAGGTGCGCGCCGAGGACGTGCAGGCCGACGGCACCCGCATGCGGTTCACGGTGCGCCGCCGCGATCGCGCCACCGAACTGGCGCCGCTGGCGGTGGAGCTGAACCTGCCCGGATTGCACAACGTGCGCAATGCGCTGGCCGCCGTGGCGGTGGCCACCGAACTGGGTGTGCCGGACGCCGCCATCGGCCAGGCGCTGGCTTCGTTCAAGGGCGTAGGCCGGCGTTTCACCCAGGTGGGCGAGTTCGCCGCGCCGGCCGGCGGCACGTTCACGCTCATCGACGACTACGGGCATCATCCCGCCGAAATGGCCGCCACCCTGGCGGCGGCGCGCGGCGCCTGGCCCGACCGTCGCATCGTGCTGGCGTTCCAGCCGCACCGCTACACCCGCACGCGCGATTGCTTCGAGGATTTCGTGCGAGTGCTCGGCAACGCGGATGCGGTGTTGCTGACGGAAGTCTATTCGGCCGGCGAGCCGCCGCTGGTGGCGGCCGACGGCCGTGCGCTGGCCCGGGCGCTGCGGGTGGCCGGCCGGATCGAGCCGGTCTTCGTCGAGGACGTGGCCGAGCTGCCGCAGGCCATCCTGGATTTCGTGCGCGACGGCGACGTGGTGGTGGTCATGGGGGCCGGGTCGATCAGCAAGGTGCCCGCCCAGGTAGGAGAACTGGCATGAATCAGCCCGTGAAAACGCCCGTCGACGTGCAAGCGCTGGGCAAGGTGGGTGTCCTGTACGGCGGCCGTTCCGCCGAGCGCGAAGTGTCGCTGATGTCCGGCAAGGGCGTGCACCAGGCGTTGCAGTCGGCCGGCGTCGATGCGCATCTGTTCGATACCGGCGAGCATTCGCTGGGCGAGCTGGCCGCCGCGGGCTTCGATCGCGTGTTCATCGCCCTGCATGGCCGCTACGGCGAAGACGGCACCTTGCAGGGTGCGCTGGAGCTGCTGGAGCTGCCCTATACCGGCAGCGGCCCCATGGCTTCCAGCCTGGCCATGGACAAGACCATGACCAAGCGCGTCTGGCTGCAGCATGGGCTGCCCACCCCGGCCTTCGAACTGCTGGACGACTCCTCGGAACTGCGCACCGTGCCGGACCGGCTGGGCCTGCCGCTGATCCTCAAGCCGCCGCACGAAGGGTCGACCGTGGGCATCACCAAGGTGGTGGGCTACTCGGACATGAAGGAAGGCTATGCCCAGGCGGCGCGTTTCGACGCCGCGGTGCTGGCAGAGCAGTTCATCGCCGGGCGCGAACTGACCGTCGCCGTGCTGGGCACCGGCCGTTCGGCGCGCGCCCTGCCGGTCATCGAGATCGTGGCGCCCGGCGGCAACTATGACTACGAGCACAAGTACTTCTCCGACGAGACCCAATACTTCTGCCCGGCCGACCTGCCTGCCGAGGTGGCGGAACAGGTGGCCGACCTGGCGGTGCGCGCCTATCGGGCGCTGGACTGCGCCGGGTGGGGCCGCATCGATTTCATGCTGGACCGCGGCAACCAGCCGTGGCTGCTGGAAGCCAACACGTCGCCGGGCATGACCGGCCATTCGCTGGTGCCGATGGCGGCCAAGGCGGTCGGCATGAGCTACGCCGAACTGTGTGTATCCATTTTGTCCGAGGCCGCGTGCAAGGTGCGCAGCCCGGCCCGCAACCCCTGACCGGAACGATCCGTGTGGAACGACGCCCGAACCACCAACCTGATCGCCAACACGCTGGCCGTGCTGGCGGTGGTGGCCATCCTCGTCGCAGGCGTGGTGTGGGTCGCGCATCGTCCGTACTTCACGCTATCGGCCATCGAGCTGGAGGCCGCGCCCGATACGGAGCTGCGCTATGTCTCGCCGGAGGCGGTGCGGGCGGTGATCGCGCGACGCTTCCAGGGCAATTTCTTCACGGTGGACCTGGACCATGCGCGCGAGGTGTTCGAGTCCGTGCCGTGGGTGCGGCGCGCCTCCATCCGCCGCATCTGGCCCGACACGTTGCGCGTGCGCATCGAGGAGCAGCAGCCGCTGGCCTTGTGGAACGAGAACCAGATGATCAATACCTGGGGCGAGGCGTTCACGGCCAACACCGGCGAACTGGACGACGACACCGTGCTGCCGCAGTTCTCGGGCCCGCAAGGCTCGGAGGGGCTGGTGGTGCAGCGCTACGCGGAACTGGCGCGCTGGTTCGCGCCGCTGGACCTGCACGTGCGCGAACTGGACTTGAGTCCGCGCTATGCCTGGAAGGCCACGCTGTCCAACGGCATGGTGTTGGACCTGGGGCGCGACCCGGGCGCCGATGCGCCGGATCCGCACGGCTTGCCGGGGGCGCTGCCGTTCGCCGCGCGCATCCAGCGCTTCGTCCAAGCCTGGCCGGCGGTGGCCAGCCGCCTGGAAGGCCGCACGGTGGCGCAGGCGGACTTGCGCTACCCGAACGGGTTCGCCCTGGCGCTGGTGCCGCTGGAAGGGCAGTCCAAACCGAAATCTCCATCCACATCTTCGAAGAAGCGTTAACGCCATGACCCGTGACATCAAGGACCTCATCGTCGCCCTGGATATCGGCACCAGCAAGGTGGTGGCCGTGGTCGCCGAAATCCTGCCGGAAGGACGCTTCGAAGTGCTTGGCCTGGGCCAGCACGAGTCGCGCGGCATGCGCAAGGGCGTCGTGGTCAACATCGAGACCACCGTCAATTCGATCCAGCGCGCGCTGGAGGAAGCCGAGTTGATGGCCGACTGCAAGATCCGCGACGTATACACCGGCATCGCCGGCAGCCACATCCGCAGCTTCAATTCGAGCGGCATGGTGGCGGTCAAGGACAAGGAGGTCACCGCGACCGACGTGGCGCGCGTGATCGAGACGGCCAAGGCGGTCAACATCCCGACCGACCAGCAGGTGCTGCACGTGCTGACCCAGGAGTTCATCGTCGACGGCCAGGAAGATATCCGCGAGCCGATCGGCATGAGCGGCCTGCGCCTGGAGGTGCGGGTGCACATCGTCACCGGCGCGGTGAGCGCCGCGCAGAACATCGTCAAGTGCGTGCGGCGCTGCGGGCTGGAAGTGCAGGACCTGATCCTGCAGCCGCTGGCCTCCAGCCTGTCGTGCCTGACCGCCGACGAGAAGGAATTGGGCGTGGTGCTGGTCGATATCGGCGGCGGCACCACTGACGTGGCCATTTTCACCGGCGGCGCGATCCGCCATACCGCCGTGCTGCCGATCGCCGGCGACCAGATCACCAACGACATCGCGGCCATGCTGCGCACGCCCACGCCCGATGCCGAGGAAATCAAGCTGCGCTACGGCGTGGCCAAGCAGGTGCTGGCGCGCCCCGACGAGACGGTCGAGGTTCCTGGCCTGGGCGACCGCGGGCCGCGCCAGGTCAAGCGCCAGGCGCTCGGGGCGGTGATCGAGCCGCGCGTGGAAGAACTGTTCTCGCTGGTGCAGCAGGTGGTGCGCGATTCGGGTTACGAGGATCTGCTGGCGTCCGGCGTGGTGCTCACGGGCGGTTCGGCGCAGCTGCCCGGCATGATCGAACTGGCCGAGGACGTATTCCTGAAACCCGTGCGCGTGGCGGTGCCCGAATACGAAGGCAGCCTGTCGGACGTGATGCGCAATCCGCGCTTCTCGACCGTCATGGGCCTGCTGCAGGAGGCGCGCATGCAGCGCGTGCGCGGCCGCAAGGTCGCGGCGCAGACCGGCAACTTCAAGAGCCTGCTGGCGCGCATGAAGGAGTGGTTCATGAACTGACCTTGGGGACAGACTGGGGCCTGTTCCTGGCACGCGCCGCGCATTGCGCGCGGGGCGGGCCGAAAGGGGAGACGTTTCAAACCCGTTGCGGACCGCGAGGCCGGCTTCGGCTTTGAGGCGATTCACAAAAGATAGGTTGTTGGGGAATTTTTGTGATTTGCTTATTCAGACTTGTGAGGGAGTCATTATGATGAACTTTGAGATGCTTGAGAACAACACCAAAGGGACCGTTATCAAGGTCGTGGGTGTTGGCGGCGCCGGCGGCAATGCCGTCGCCCACATGATTCGCAGCGGTGTCAACGGCGTGGATTTCATCTGCGCCAATACCGACGCGCAGGCGCTGGCGGCCACCAACGCGCCGGTGCAGATCCGCCTGGGCCGCACCGGCCTGGGCGCCGGCGCCAAGCCCGAGCAGGGCCGCGCCTCGGCGGAAACCGCGCGCGAGGAGATCCGTTCGGCCCTGAACGGCGCGCACATGGTGTTCATCACTGCCGGCATGGGCGGCGGCACCGGCACCGGCGCGGGCCCGGTCGTGGCTGAGGTCGCCAAGGAACTGGGCATCCTGACCGTTGGCGTGGTCACCAAGCCGTTCTCTTTCGAGGGCACCAAGCGCCTGAAAATGGCCGAGGACGGCATCGCCGAGCTGGCCAAGCACGTGCATTCGCTCATCGTGGTCCTCAATGAGAACCTGTATGAACTGATGGACGAGGACGCGACGCAGGAAGACTGCTTCAAGTCCGCTGACGACATCCTGCACAATGCCTGCGCCGGGATCGCCGAGATCATCAATGTCGAAGGCAATGTCAACGTCGACTTCGAAGACGTCAAGACGATCATGGGCGAGCAGGGCCAGGCCATGATGGGCACGGCGACCGCCAGCGGCGCCGACCGCGCCCGCGTGGCGGCCGAGCAGGCCATCGCGTGCCCGCTGCTGGAAGGCGTAGACTTGAACGGCGCGCGCGGCGTGCTGGTCAACATCACCGCCAGCCGCACCCTGAAGATGCGCGAGACCCGCGAGATCATGGAAACGATCCGCAGCTACGCTTCGGAAGACGCCACCGTGATCTTCGGCACGGCCTACGACGAGTCGATGGGCGACAACCTGCGCGTGACCGTGGTCGCCACCGGCCTGGGTCGCAATGTGGCGCGTCCGCAGCTGGTGCAGAACGTGGCCGAGACCCTGCGTACCGGCACCGACAACCTGCCCATGGGCGGGATGCAGCAGGGCGACTACCGCAACCTGGACATGCCCTCGGTGATGCGCAACCCGCGCACGCAGGCGTCGGCCCAGGTGCGGGCGCTGGAAAGCTCGGGCATGGACCACTTCGACATCCCGGCCTTCCTGCGCAAGCAGGCTGACTGACGTCGCGCAACGGGCCGGGCAACCGGCCCGACTCCCTCAGCTCCGGCCCGTCTTCCCCGGGCGGGCCGGACGCGGGGCGGGGCGCGCCTTGCAATACGTAAAAGGGGACGCACTAGCCGGTAAATGTTTCAGGCGCGTGGCGCGCAACGTCCGCGGAGGTTACAATGCGCACTTATGCCGGTGATTTCATTGGTTTTTGGTGATACCGGTGCAACATACTCAGCCCATGTTCCGACAACGCAGCATTCAGAATCTCGTTCGCACGACCGGCGTCGGTGTCCATTCCGGCCGGCGGGTCGAGCTCACCCTGCGTCCGGCCGAGGCGAATACCGGTATCGTGTTCCACCGCATCGATCTGCCGCAGGTCGTGGACCTGCCCGCGCAGGCCGCGGCGGTGGGCGACACGCGCATGGCCTCCGTGCTGCAGCAGGGCGATGTGCGCGTGTCCACCGTCGAGCACCTGATGTCGGCCCTGGCCGGCCTGGGCATCGACAACCTGCATGTCGACCTGACCGCCGAAGAAGTCCCGATCATGGACGGCAGCGCCGCCACGTTCGTGTACCTGCTGCGCTCGGCCGGCATCGTCGAGCAGAACGCCCCCAAGCAATTCATCCGGGTGCTCAAGCCCGTCGAGATCCGCGAGGGCGAAGGCCGCAACCTCAAATGGGCCCGCCTGGAGCCCCATGAAGGCTTCGCGCTGGCATTCTCCATCGACTTCCGGCACCCGGCCATCGACTCCACCGCCAACTTCGCCGAGATCGACTTCGCCACGCATTCCTACGTGCGCGAGATCGCCCGCGCGCGCACCTTCGGCTTCGTCAACGAAGTGGAGGCCCTGCGCTCCATGGGCCTAGCCCGCGGCGGCAGCCTCGACAACGCCATCGTCATGGACGAGTACCGCGTGCTCAACAGCGACGGCCTGCGCTACGACGACGAGTTCGTCAAGCACAAGATCCTCGACGCCATCGGCGACCTCTACCTGCTGGGCAAGCCCCTGGTGGCGCGCTATGTGGCGTGCAAGTCCGGCCACGGGCTGAACAACCAGCTGGCCCGCGCGCTGCTGGCCCAGCGCGATGCCTGGGAACTGGTCACCTACGAATCGCAGGCCGACGCTCCCCAGGCCTTTCGCCACGAATGGAAGCTGGCCTGAGGCCGGCGCGCCCCTAGCGGGGCTTGTGGTGTGCCAGCAGCCTGGCCACCGCGTCGGCCAGCGGGCCGGGCTGCAATTTTTCCCGCAGTGTCTCGAACGCATCCAGGGCGGTGGCGCCCAGCGGTTCCGCCTCTTTGGGCGGCCGGGGTGATTTTGCCCCGGGTTTGGGCATTCCCGCTTGAACCTTGACCGCAATTTCGTTAAGGTTCCAGCCTTGGGCACCGAGTGCCTGTGCGATCCGCGGGCCAAGCTGACGGAGCTTGGCGGCATGCGCGGCACTGGGTACGGCCAGTTGCAGCCGCTGGTTTTCCAGCTTGGCTACCACGCACACGGCGCCCAGCGCCGGCGGCAGCACCGCCGCCACGGCGCGTTGTATTTGCAGGTGCGCGCGCGCCGTCGCCAACACGCCGGCGCCGCGTGCATCGTGACCCAGCCATCCCAGCGCGGTGTTTTCTCCCCGCCGGCTGGCAGAAGAACGTGAGCGGTATGAGCCAGGTCTGTTCATGCCAGTTCGATAACAGGATACGTATCTTGAAGATCGTCATTATGCACGCCCGCGACGGGCAGCCCGGGCAGGTCGCCCTGGGCGGCGCGCGCCTGGGCCTGATGGTGGCCGCCCTGTTGGCCACCGCGGCGCTGATCGGCGCCACCGTACAACGCTACCTTACTCCGGTTGTTCCGGCCCCGTATTCTGTCGACTGGCCCGCCTACGCGCAGAGCACGCAACCCGAGCGCGATGCGGCGTTCCTGCGGGAAAACGTCGGCATGCTGGCCGCCAAGGTGGGCGAATTGCAGGCCAAGCTGGTCGGCATCGACGGCCTGGGCCGGCGCGTGGCCCAGGTGGCCGGCGTGGCCTATACCGACCCGGAACTGGCCGCCGAGCTCAAAGGCCCGACCGAGGCCGCCCACGTCATGGACGACCTGTTCACCGACCGCCAGCCGCCCTCGGCCGAATCGGCCGAGGAACTGGGCCGCCGGCTCGACGAACTGCAAGCCCGGCTGACCCAGCAGACCGACAACCTGCGCATGCTGGACGTGGCCCTGACGCGCCGCTCGGCCGACCAGGCGCGCCTGCCCAGCACCCTGCCGGTGACCGACTATCCCTTCCTCAGCTCTTCCTACGGCTGGCGGCGCAACCCCGTGACGCATCGCTATGCCATGCACGAGGGGCTGGATTTCGCCGCGCCCTCGGGCACGCCCATCCTGGCGGCGGCCGGCGGCGTCGTGCTCGAGGCCAGCTACCTGGCCGGCTACGGCAACACGGTCGAGGTCGACCATGGCGATGGCCTGATCACCCGCTACGCCCATGCTTCCAAGCTGCTGGTCAAGCCCGGCGACCTGGTCGGGCGCGGCCAGGAGATCGCCCGCGTGGGCTCCACCGGGCGGTCGACCGGCCCGCACCTGCATTTCGAAGTCCGGCTGGCCGGCCAGCCGCTCGACCCCCGGCTGTTCCTGCAGTCTCCCGAGGCCCGCCCGCCCGTCGTGGCGCAGGCCCCCGACACGGCCCCGGTCCAGTCCGTCACGCGCTGAGGCGCGTTTCGCATCCTGCGGCGCGCCGGGCGGGGCCGATGCCTTCCAGGTGCGTTACACTCGATTGTTTCCCAGCGGTATTCGCCGCTCAACCAGACAATAATCCGTCACCGGCGGAGTCGGGCCCATCCGGGGCCGGGCGTCGCCGGCGCCGCCACCGACACGCATGGTTTCTCTGCTCAAAAAACTCATAGGCAGCCGCAACGACCGGCTGCTTAAGCAGTATCGCAAGCTGGTTACCCAGATCAACGCCCTCGAATCCAAGACCGCGGCGCTATCCGATTCGGAACTGGCGGCCAAGACCGACGAATTCCGCAACCGCCACGCCCAGGGCACCTCGCTGGACGACCTGCTGCCCGAGGCCTTCGCCGTCGTGCGCGAAGCCGGCAAGCGGGTCTTCGGCATGCGCCATTTCGACGTCCAGCTGCTCGGCGGAATCGCGCTGCACAACGGCAAGATCGCCGAAATGCGCACCGGCGAGGGCAAGACCCTGATGGCGACCCTGCCGGTGTACCTGAACGCCATTGCCGGCAAGGGCGTGCATGTGGTCACGGTCAACGATTACCTGGCCCGCCGCGATGCCGAATGGATGGGGCGGCTATACCGCTTCCTGGGCATGAGCACCGGCGTGGTGGTGCCCCAGCAGCCGAATGACGAGAAGATCGCCGCCTACCGGGCCGACATCACCTACGGCACCAACAACGAATTCGGCTTCGACTACCTGCGCGACAACATGGAATACCGCGTCGAGGACCGGCGCCAGCGCGGGTTGTCGTACGCGATCGTCGACGAAGTCGACTCCATCCTGATCGACGAGGCCCGCACGCCGCTGATCATTTCGGGGCAGGCCGAGGATCACACCGAACTGTACGTGCGCATGAACGCGGTGCCGCCGCTGCTGAAGCGCATGGCCTCGGAACCCAAGCCGCACGAGCCGGAGCCCGAGGGCGACTACTGGGTCGATGAAAAGAGCCAGCAGGTGTTCCTGTCCGAGACCGGGCACGAGAACGCCGAGCGCATCCTGTCGCAGCAAGGGCTGCTGCCCGAGGGCGAATCGCTCTACGACCCGCGCCACATCGCGCTGATGCACCACCTGATGGTGGCGCTGCGCGCCAATACGCTGTTCTTCCGCGACCAGCAGTATGTGGTGCAGGACGGCGAGGTCGTCATCGTCGACGAGTTCACCGGCCGCCTGATGGTCGGCCGCCGCTGGTCCGACGGCCTGCACCAGGCGGTCGAGGCCAAGGAAGGCGTGAAGATCCAGCACGAGAACCAGACGCTGGCGTCGATCACCTTCCAGAACTACTTCCGCATGTACGACAAGCTGTCGGGCATGACCGGCACGGCCGACACGGAAGCGTACGAGTTCCAGGAGATCTACGGCCTGGAAACCGTCATCATCCCGACCAACAAGCCGATGGTCCGCAAGGATCAGAACGACCAGGTCTTCAAGACGGCGCAGGAAAAGTACAACGCCATCCTGGGCGACATCCGCGACTGCCACGAGCGCGGCCAGCCGGTGCTGGTGGGTACCACCAGCATCGAGAACTCCGAGCTGCTGTCGGGCCTGCTCAAGCAGGCCAAGCTGCCCCACGAAGTGCTCAACGCCAAGCAGCACGCGCGCGAGGCCGAGATCGTCGCCGAGGCCGGCAAGCCGGGCCATATCACCATCGCCACCAACATGGCCGGCCGCGGCACCGACATCGTGCTGGGCGGCAGCGTCGACAAGCAGGTCGACCTGATCCGCGCCGACGAATCGCTGTCCGACGCCGAGAAGGAAGCGCGCATCGAGAAGGTGCGCGCCGAATGGAAGCCGGCCAACGAACAGGTCAAGGCCGCGGGCGGGCTGCGCATCATCGGCACCGAGCGCCACGAATCGCGCCGTATCGACAACCAGCTGCGCGGCCGGGCCGGCCGCCAGGGCGACCCGGGTTCGTCGCGCTTCTACCTGTCGCTGGAAGATCCGTTGATGCGCATCTTCGCGGGCGACCGCGTGCGCGGCATCATGGAACGCCTGAAGCTGCCCGAGGGCGAGCCCATCGAGGCGGGCATGGTGACGCGTTCCATCGAGACGGCCCAGCGCAAGGTCGAAGGCCGCAACTTCGATATCCGCAAGCAATTGCTGGAATACGACGACGTCGCCAACGACCAGCGCAAGGTGCTGTACGCGCAGCGCAACGAGGTGCTCGAGGCCACGTCGATCCGCGCGTCCGTCGAGGGCCTGTGCGAAGCCGCGGCCACCGAGCTGGTGCGCCAGTACATCCCGGCGGATTCGGTCGAGGAACAATGGGACGTCGCCGGCCTGGAGAAGGCCCTGGCCGCCGACTGGCAGATCCAGCTTCCGCTGGCGGACATGCTGGAAAAGGAGTCCAGCCTGACCGACGAGGACGTGCTGGCGCGCGTGATCGAGGCGGTGCGCAACGTATACGAGGGCAAGATCGCCCTGGTGGGCGACGAGGCCTGGTCGCAGTTCGAACGTTCGATCATGCTGCAGGCCATCGATACGCACTGGCGCGAGCATTTGTCCGCGCTGGATTACCTGCGCCAGGGCATTCACCTGCGCGGCTATGCGCAGAAGAACCCCAAACAGGAATACAAGCGCGAGGCGTTCGAGCTGTTCTCGGGCATGCTCGACCGCATCCGCGACGATGTGGTGCGCGTGCTGCTGACGGTACGGGTGCAGTCGGCCGAGCAGGTCGAGCAGGCCGCCGAGGCCGAGGCCAGCCAGCCGCATGTGCAGAACGTGCAGTACCACCACTCCGACTACGACGAGGCGCTGGCCGGCACCGATGCCGACGCGCAGCCCGCGCAGCAGCCGGTGCGCAACTTCGTGCCCAAGGTCGGCCGCAACGACCCGTGCCCGTGCGGCAGCGGCAAGAAGTACAAGCACTGCCACGGCAAGCTGGCCTGAGCGTCCGGCCATGTTGCACAGCGCCGACCGCACCGAGTTCGACCATGCCGTGGTCATGGTGCGGGAGCGCCTGGAGGCGCTGGCGCCGCACTTCGAGCGCCAGGGCTTCCGCCTGAGCGAAACGGCGGTGCACAACCTGGGGTCGTGCAATCGCCTGATCGTGCTCGATGGCACTTACATCGAGCTGCTGGGCTGGCCGCCGGGCGCGCCGCCGGCGCGCAAGGAAATCGCCGATTCGCCGTTCGGCCTGGAGGCGCTGGTCTTCCGCACCCACGATGCGGAAGGCACTTACCGGCGCCTGCGCGATGCGGGGTTCGCCGTGAACCCGGTGCAGGAACTGACCCGTCCGGCACGGGTCGATGGCCGCGAGATGCAGGCGCGTTTCCACACGGTGCGTTTCGCCGAGCAACCCATCCCGGGCATCCGCATGTATTTCTGCCGGCACCTGACGCCGGAGTGCGTCTGGGCGCCGGCCCTGATGGAGCACCCGAACGGCGCGCTGCGCATCCATCGCATCGAGGCGCGCGCCGCCGACCCGCGCGCCGTGGCGCAACGGCTGGCCACGGTAGCCGACGTGACGGCCGTACCGGCCGGGGCGGGTTGGGATGTGCCGTTGGGGAACCTGCGCCTGCATGTGACGCAGGATGCGGCCACGCCGGCGGCCCTGTCGTCCCTGACGCTCGAGAACCGCGACGGGTCCCACTACGCGCTGGATACGGGCGCCTAGTTTTGCGCCGCGGGGCGTTGCCCATAGACGATTGGCGGTTGCGGTTTCGAGGGGGTATTCCAGTAGGGCGTCCAGGCCGGCGCTGGGGAAGGCGGACCGGCCACGTCGCTCGGCTCGGGCGCGCCACCAGGCGCCCTCGGCCCCCTGCGGGGGCTGCCCTCCCTCCAACTGGCCGGTCCGCCTTCCCCAGCGCCGGCCTGGACTCACAGCAATAGCATGCCTCACGTTGTTGGTGTCAGACACCCCTGCGCACTGTCTTGCTTAAGGAGACGATGTGCACGGGGTGTCTGACACCGATCGGCACAAGATGCCTGGCATCGCCATGAGACATTGCGAGCCCGCGCGTGCCGGCGGGGCCTGGGCGGCCAGTTGGAGCGAGGGGAGCCCCCGCAGGGGGCCGAGGGCGCCTGGTGGCGCGCCCGAGCCGAGCGACGTGGCCGACCGGGCCCCGCCGGCACGCGCGGGCGTCTCAAGAACTCAATACCGGCCCAACAGAACTGAAGACAACCCGCCTAGCCGCCGACACTCGCGACCACATGGTTGACGCCCGTCTGCGCCTCGGCCCGCGCCACCCCGTAGATGTGCAGCGAGATGGCGATATCGTCCCCGGCGTTGCGCAGCCGGTGGATACGCTCCAGCCCCGGCGTCGCCGTGACCGCATCGCCGGGCCGGCGCAGCGCTTCTCCCACGGGCCGTGCCAGCTCACTGTCCGCGTCCCACCGGTAATGGGTCTCGCTGAGCTCGCCCTGCAATACCCGGTAGGTGCACCAGGTCTTGTGGCCATGCACCGGAGTCGCCTGCCCGGGACGCCAGACCAGGTAGAAAATGGTGAAGCTGCCATGCGGGTCGCTGTAGGCCACGTGGCGCAGATAGGTGTCCGGGCTGCCCTGGCGCAGCGCCTCCGGCAGGTGGGCCAGCATGCCGCGCAGGTCGGCATCCGCGGAAGCCAGTTCGTCCAGCAGGCCGCGCGCTGCATTTTGCTGCGCCGCACGCACCGTGGCGCATAGCGAGTCCAGGCAAGAGTAGGCAAGCGTGGCAGCAGGCATGGCGAGGCAATGGCAGAGTAGACGATACCTTCCATGCTAGGCCTTGCGCCTGGAATCATTTTGCGAAATCGGGGGCGATCGACCGGGTCGCGGGAAAAATTTTTGCCTTGGCTGTCCTGCCGGCCCGCCAGGCTTTATGACACCCGCCGCAGCCGTCATAATGCGCGCTGGCAGGGGCCCGCGCGGTGCGGCACCCAAAGGAGCTTGCATGAAGGTCGCAGTATTGGGGGCGGGCGTGGCCGGCGTCGCCGCCGCCTATTACCTGTGGCGCGACGGGCATGAAGTCGTCGTGCTGGAGCGCCAGCCCGGGCCGGCGCGCGAAACCAGCTTCGGCAATGCCGGCGGCCTGTGTCCCAGCTTCGCCGGCCCCTGGGCGGCGCCCGGCATGATCGGCAAGGTACTGAAAATGGCCTTGCAGCGCCAGGCGCCGATCCGGTTCTCGCTGTCGCCCAATCCGCGCAAGCTGGCCTGGCTGGCGCGCTGGCTGGGCAACTGCAACGCCGAACGCTTCCGCGCCAACAAACTGCGCATGCAGCGCGTCGCCCACTATAGCGATGCCTGCCTGAAAGCCTTGGCCGGCGCGGGCCTGCCGGTTGCGTTCGACTACCACCAGGACGGCACCCTGCAGGTGTTCCGCGGCGAGGCCGACCTGAAGGCCGTGCCCGCCATCACCCAGGCGCTGGACGAATACGAAGTGCCCTGGCAGCGGCTGGACGAAGCCGGCGCGCGCCGCCTGGAGCCGGCCCTGGCCGCCACGCGCGCGCCCATTGCCGGCGCCCTGTACCTGCCGCGCGACGGCTCCGGCGACAGCCACAAATTCGCCACCGGCCTGGCCGATTACCTGGCGGGCCAGGGCGTGACGTTCCGCTACGGCGCGCGCATCCGCGCGCTGGCGCGCCAGGGCGACCGTATCGCAGGCGTGCAGGTCGAGGGCGATGCCGGCCTGTGCGCCGCCGACGCCTACGTAGTGGCGCTGGGCCCGCAGGCGCCGTTCCTGCTGCGGCCGCTGGGCATCGCGCTGCCCATCTATCCCCTGAAAGGCTATTCGATCACCGCGGCCATCGCCGATCCGGCGCGCGCGCCGCGGGCGGCGATCATGGACGAATACAACAAGGTCATGATCTCGCGCCTGGGCGACCGCCTGCGCGCGGCCGGCATGGCGGAACTGAAGGGCTACGGGCTGGCGGTGGACCCGGCGCGCGTGGCCTTCCTGAAAAGCGTGGTGCGCGAGTGGTTCCCGGCCGGCGTCGACATCGACGGGGCGCAATCATGGGCCGGCCTGCGGCCCATGACGCCGGACGGCCCGGCCATCCTCGGCAAGACCCGCTACGCCAACCTGTACCTGGACTGCGGCCATGGCTCCAATGGCTGGACGCAGGCCTGTGGAACAGGCAAGATTGTGGCCGACATCGTGGCCGGCCGCCGGCCCGAAGTCGACCTGGAAGGCCTCACCGCCGACCGCTATGCCTGAACGCTGCCCTGCCGCTGCCCGAGAGAACGCCATGGACCAGACGGACCTGAAGATCCTGAGCCTGCTGCAGAAGGATGCCACGCGCCCGGTGGCCGATATCGCCGAGCAGGTCAACCTGTCGGTCACGCCGTGCTGGCGCCGCATCCAGAAAATGAAGGAAGACGGCGTCATCGAGCGTACCGCCGTGCTGCTGGACCCGAAGGCGCTGGGCCTGAACCTGACCGTGTTCGTGTCCATCAAGACCAGCCAGCACAATGCCAAATGGACGCAGAACCTGATCGGCGCGGTCATGTCGCTGCCGAACGTCGTCGAGTTCCATCGCATGGCGGGCGACATCGACTACCTGTTGAAAGTCGTGGTCGAGGACATGGCCGCCTACGACCGCTTCTACCGCCGCCTGATCGAAGCCGTGGATCTGCTCGACGTGAGCGCGAGCTTTTCCATGGAAGTGATCAAGAGCACCACCGAACTGCCGCTGGACGGCCAGGGCTAGCCCCCGCCCGTCCGGCGCCTAGAACGACCAGCGGCCGAACATGAACAGCACGTTGCCGTTGCCTTTGCCGCCGGGAATATACGTGGCGTACAGGGTCGCGTCGCGGTAGCCGGCCGAGACCAGCGGCAGCAGCCCCGGGAAGGGAATGCGGTTGAAGATGTCGGCGCGCGAAGTCAGGAACACCGTATACCCGGCCCCCAGCCGCCAGTTGTCGCCGACCCGGCCGATTTTCTGGAACGCATAGCCGGCCAGCGGCTCGATCTTGCTGTGCGAATCCAGGAACGCCATGGCGTAGAGCGCCTGCCAGTCGCCGTCCTCGTCGTACAGGCTCTTGCCCAGCCCGCCGCCCCAGGCCAGCTCGTTGAAGCTGTCGATCTTCTTCTTGCTATAGGTGGCGCGGTTGTGCCAGGAATAGCCCGTAAGATAGAGGTCGTTGCCGCCTTCGTTCCAGATCTGCCCGAGGCGCTGGCAGGCGGCCTGCGACCAGGAGGGCAGGTCCGCACATGCGGACGCGGCAAAGGCGGGTAGGCAGAGCAGGCAGAACACCGCTGCCCGGAGCTTGGCGATCATGGGGTCTCCGAAGGCGAGGGAAGCGGGCGCGGGCGCGCCCGGCGGTTGTTCCCAATGATGCCGCGTCCCGGCGCGTCGCGCGCTACGGGATGTTTCCCGATGTGGACCGGCTGTTTCAGCCTACAGCAGGAAGATCGTCGCCAGGCCCAGGAAAATGAAGAAGCCCAGCGAGTCGGTGGCGAAGGTGAGCAGCACCGACGAGCCGATGGCCGGGTCCTTGCCGAAGCGGGCCCGCACCATGGGCACCAGGACGCCGACCGACGCGCCCACCAGCATGTTGCAGATCATGGCGGCCATCATCACGATGGCGATCGACAGCGAGCCGGAGATGGTCCAGGCGAACAATGCCGCCACCACGCTGCCGCACAGGCCCACCAGCAGGGTGACCAGCATTTCCCGCTTGACCAGTTGCCACAGGTTGCGGCCGGTGATGCGGCCGACCGCCAGCGCGCGGATGATCATGGTCATGGTCTGGTTGCCCGAGTTGCCGCCGATGCCGGCCACGATGGACATCAGGAACGCCAGGATGACGATCTGGCTGACGGTGGCTTCGAAGCGCGAAGCCACGAACGAGGCGGTGGCCGCCGTGCACAGGTTGAACAGCAGCCAGGGCGCGCGGTTGCGCAGCGCCATCGCCACCGGCGCGAAGATGTCTTCTTCTTGCAGGCCGGCGCGCGAGAGTGCCTGTTCCTGCGAGTCTTCGCGCATGACGTCGACCACGTCGGCGATGGTGACGCGGCCGATCAGGCGGCCCTGGTCGTCCATGACCGGCGCGGAGACCAGGTCGTAGCGTTCGAAGGCGCCGGCGGCGTCGGCGTCGGAATCGAGCGGGTTGAGCGTGAGGAAGTCGGTGCTCATGACCGCGCGCACTTCGGTTTCCGGCTCGCTGACCAGCAGCCGCGACAGCGGCAGGATGCCCTGCAGTTTGTCCTGGCGGTCCACCACGAACACCTGGTCGGTGTGGTCCGGCAGCTCGTGCAGGCGGCGCAGGTAGCGCAGCACGACTTCGAGCGTGACGTCCTCGCGCACGCGCACCATTTCGAAGTCCATGATGGCGCCCACGCTGTCTTCGGGGTAGCCCATGGCCTCGAGCAGCTGCGCGCGCTCTTCGTCGGTGAGGCCCTTCTGCACTTCGGCCACCACATCGGGCGGCAGGTCGGGCGCCAGGTCGGCCAGCTCGTCGGCATCCATGTTGCCGGTGGCGGCGACCAGGTCCTGGCGGTCCATGGCCTCGATGAGCGATTCCCGCACCCAGTCCTCGACCTCGAGCAGCACGTCGGCGTCGTGCTCGGGGCTGACCAGCCGCCAGACGTTCTGGCGCTCGTCCTTGGGCAGCGATTCGAGGATGAAGGCGATGTCGGCCGGATGCAGCGCATCGACCAGCGCCTTGAGTTCGGCCTCGTGCTGGCGATGCACCAGGTCTTCGACCAGCGAAGCCTTGTTGTCGCCCTGTTCCTGGCGATGGACGAGGTCCTCGACCAGTTGCTGGCGGCGCAGGCGTTCCTGGACCTCGGCCAGCGCGTGCTGGGCGTCTTCCGGGTCCAACCGGCGAGGCGTCTTGGTCGCGGCGTCGGGCTGCGTCATACGGATACGGCTCAGAGGGTGGGCAGGGGGCGGCTGCGCCGGGCTTCGTCGGTGGCGACGTAGGTCAGGGTCGCCTCGGTGACCTTGACCACTTCGGCGTCGAGGCGCTGGCGCTCGGCGTAGACTTCGACCGATACGGTAACCGATGTCGTGCCGGTCTTGATGATGGACGCGTAGAAACTGAGCAGGTCGCCGACGAATACCGGCTGCTTGAACTGGAAGGCGTTGACGGCCACCGTGGCAACGCGCCCGGCGGCGCGCCGGGCGGCCGGCACCGAGCCGGCGATGTCGACCTGGGACATGATCCAGCCGCCGAAGACGTCGCCATGGATGTTGGCGTCGGCCGGCATCGGCATGACGCGCAGGACGGGCTCCCGGCCGGCGGGCAGCGTGGCGGAGGTAGGGGTGGCGGAAGGCATGGCCGGCTCCTGTGTAGAGACCGGCCGATTATGCAGGAAAACGCCGCCGCGATGCGGCTCAGGTCGCGAGCTTGACGATGCCGTAGCCGCCCAGCAGCAGCCAGGCGTAGAGGATCAGGCCCAGCGCCATGACCCGGGGCCCCGCCTTGCGGATCTGGCCGAAGCGCGTTTCGATGCCCAGCGCGGTCATGGCCATGGTCAGGGCGAACACGTCGAGCCGGCGGATGGCGGTGACGACGTCGTCGGGCAGGATCGCCAGGGAATTGACGATGGCCAGCGCCAGGAAGCCGACCGCGAACCAGGGCACCGGCAGGCGCGCCTTGGCATGGCCGGGCTCGGCGTGCGCGGCCTGGCTGCGCAGCCACAGGCCCAGCACCAGCAGGACGGGCACCAACAGGGCGACGCGGGTCATCTTGACGATGGTCGCGACTTCCGTGGTGGCGGGGTCGATGTTGCTGGCCGCGCCCACCACCTGGGCCACTTCGTGCACGGTGCCGCCGATGTAGATGCCGAGCGCCTGGGTGTCCAGCGACAGCCAGCCCGCGTGGTACAGCACCGGATACAGGAACATGGACAGCGTGCCGAACAGCACCACCGTGGCCACCGCGACCGCGCTCTTGTGGGGGGCGGCGCGCAGGGTCGGCTCGAAGGCCAGCACCGCGGCGGCGCCGCAGATGGCGCTGCCGGCCGCGGTCAGCATCGCGGTGTCGCGGTCCAGGCCCAGCAGGCGCTGGCCGAGGGCGGTGCCCAGCACCAGGGTGCCGACCACCACCGCGACCGAGACCGCCAGGCCGGGCAGGCCCACCGCGGCGATCTGCTGGATGCTGATATTCAGGCCATAGAATGCGACGGCGATGCGCAGCAGGCGCCGCGCCGTGAAATTGACGCCGACCGCCCAGTCCGCCGGCATGGTGCCGCGCAGGAAGTTGCCGTACAGCATGCCGCACACAATGCCGACCACCAGCGGCGAGAAGCCGAGCGCGCGGATGGCCGGCAAGTCGCTGAGCTGCATGACGGCGACCGTCATCAGCGCCACGAATAGCACCCCGTTGAGCTTGTCGCGCCAGGGCGTGGGCAGGGAAAGGGCGGAAGTGGAAGACATGTGTAATGCAATATCTAAATAACTAGAAGCAATATTAAATTCGCCCGTACTATTTGGGAAATTTTTAATTTTGATATTAAATATCGGAAATTACGATATCTAGCCGCGCATGACGCCAGACCAGCTACTGACCTTCGCCTATGTGGCCGATACCGGGAACATCAGCCGGGCCGCCGGCCTGCTGCATTTGTCGCAGCCGGCGGTGTCCGGGCAGTTGCGCCTGTTGCAGGACTGGTTCGGCGAGCCGCTGTACCGGCGCAGCGGCCACGGGGTGGCATTGACGGCGGCGGGCGAGCGCCTGGCCGAGCAGGCGCGCCAGCTGCGCCAGGTGTACAACCAGGCCCATGCCGCCCGGGAAGCCTGGCGCGGGCTGGAAACCGGCATCTTGCGCCTGGGCGCCAGCACCACTCCCGCCAGCTATCTCCTGCCGGCGCTGGTGGCGGATTTCCGCCGCCGCTTCCCGGCGGTCAGCCTGCATCTGTCGGACGGCAATACGCGCGACATCGTCGAGCGCCTGCCGGGCCTGGACCTGGCATTCATCGAAGGCGAAGTGCCGGCCGGGCTGCCGGCCGATACGGCGGTCCACCGCTGGCAGCAGGACGAAGTGGTGGCGATCGTGCGCGCCGATCATCCCCTGGCCGCCAAGGGGCAGGCGCGCCTGCGCGACCTGGCCGATTTGCCGCTGGTGATGCGCGAGCCCGGTTCCGGGGTGCGCCAGCTGGTCGAGCGCGCATTCGAGGCGGCCGCGCTGGCTCCCGCGGTGGGCTTGGAGCTGGCCGGGGTGGAGGGCGTCAAGCAGGCGGTGCGCGCGGGCCTGGGCGTCGGCTTCGTGTCGCGCATGTCGATGCAGCACGAAGACGGCTCGCTGGCCGTGCTGCGGCTCGCGCCGCGGCCATTGACGCGTACCCTGAGCATCCTGGTGCCGCACGCCAAGGCATCGGCGCGCGTGGCCGAACGCTTTCTGGAAGCATGCTTGGCGCTGCCGCCGGTCGAGTTGGCGCGTTAGGGGCCCGCCGATGCGGGCTTCTTTCTTTTAGGGCGGGCAGGCCCTAGTCGACCGGGCGCGCCAGCCACTGGCGCGCGAGCTCCACCCAATAGGTGCCGCCCAGCGGCAGCAGTTCGTCGTTGAAGTCGTAGCTGCCGTTGTGCAGCATGCACGGGCCCATGCCGTGGCCGGCCGCGCGGTGGGTGCCGTCGCCGTTGCCGATCCAGACGTAGCAGCCGGGCATTTCCTGCAGCATGAAGGCGAAGTCTTCGGCGCCCATGGTGGGCTGGACGTGGTCGTCGACGTTGTCGGCGCCGACGATGCCGCGCAGCACCTCGGCGCAGAAGGCCGCTTCGCGCGCGTGGTTGATGGTGGGCGGATAGTTGCGGAAGAACTCGAACTCGACTTCGCAATCGAGGGCGGCGCAGGTATGGCGGGCGATTTCCCGCATGCGGCGTTCGATCAGGTCGAGGGTTTCGAGCGTGAAGGTGCGCACCGTGCCACGCATGATGGCCTGGTTCGGCACCACGTTGTCGGCGCTGCCGGTGTGGATCTGCGTGATGCTGAGCACCGCGGCATCCAGCGGATTGCGGTTGCGCGTGATGATGGTCTGCAGCGATTGCGCCAACTGCACCGCCGTCATGACCGGGTCGATGCCCAGGTGCGGCATGCCGGCGTGCGAGCCCTTGCCCTGGATGGTGATGACGAACTCGTTGCTGGAAGCCATGATGGGGCCGGCCGTCAGCCCGAACTGGCCCACTTTCAGCCCCGGCCAGTTGTGCATGCCGAATACCGCCTCCATGGGGAAGCGGGTGAACAGGCCGTCATCGATCATGCGCCGGGCGCCGCCGCCGCCTTCCTCGGCGGGCTGGAAAATGACATAGACCGTGCCGGCGAAATCGCGGTGCTGCGCCAGGTAGCGCGCGGCCGCCAGCAGCATGGCGGTATGGCCGTCATGGCCGCAGGCGTGCATCTTGCCGGGGTGCTGGCTGGCGTGGGCGAAGGTGTTGGCCTCTTGCATGGGGAGAGCATCCATGTCGGCGCGCAGGCCCACCGCGCGCGGGCTGTCGGTCTGGCCGCGGATGATGCCGACCACCCCTGTGCCGCCCAGCCCGCGGTCCACCTCGATGCCCCATTCCTGCAGGCGCGCGGCGACCAGGTCGGCGGTGCGGAATTCCTCGAAGGCCAGTTCGGGATGGGCGTGGATGTCGCGCCGGATGCCGGCGATGTCGTCGCGCCAGGCGACGATGGGTTCGATCAGGTTCATCGGTAGTCTCGCTGGAATGGGCCGCAGGCAACAAGGGTATTATCAGACAAAATTTCCTATAACGATGCACGGAGGCCCACCATGTCGCGTCCCTGGCTCGCTCACTACCCCGAGGGCGTTCCCGCCGAAATCTCGCTCGATTCCCATGCCTCGCTGACCGGCCTGCTGGACCAGGCGTGCAGCCGTCACGCGGCGCGCGTGGCCTGCACGGCCATGGGCACCGACCTCACCTACGCCGACCTGGACCGCCAGGCGCGCGCCTTCGCCGGCTGGCTGCAGGGCCTGGGCCTGGCGCACGGCGCGCGGGTGGCCCTGATGATGCCCAACGTGCCGGCCTACCTGGTCTGCCTGCTGGGCACGCTGCGCGCCGGCCATGTGGTGGTCAACGTGAACCCGTTGTACAAGTCCGACGAGCTGCAGCGCCAGTTGCTGGACAGCGGCGCCGAGGTCATTGTCATTCTCGAGAACTTCGCCCGCACCCTGCAGGACGTGGCCGACCGGGGCGCGTTGCGGCACGTGGTGGTGACCGGGCCCGGCGACTTGCTGGGCGGCCTGAAGGCGCCGCTGGTCAACCTGGCGGCCCGCTACGTCAAGCGCATGATCCCCGACTGGCGCATCGACGGCGCCCGGCGCCTGCCCGCCGTGCTGGCGGCGGGCGCGGCCGCGCCGTTCACGCCGCCGGCGCTCAAGCTGGATGACGTGGCAGTGCTGCAATACACCGGCGGCACCACCGGCGTGCCGAAGGGCGCCATGCTGTCGCACGGCAACCTGGTGGCCAACGTGCTGCAGCTCGAGGCGGTGGCGCGGCCGGCCCTGCGCGACCTGGAGCGCAGCCAGCTCACCATCATCAGCGCCTTGCCGCTGTACCACGTGTTCGCCATGACCGTCTGCGGCCTGTTCGGCATCTACGCGGGCATGCGCAACCTGCTCATCATCAACCCGCGCGACCAGGCCGCCCTGATCGCCGCCTGGCGGCGCGCCAATGTGAACATCTTCCCGGGCGTCAACACGCTGTTCAACGCGCTGGCCAACAACGCCGAGTTCGCCAAGCTGGATTTCTCCGGCCTGCGCCTGACGCTGGGCGGCGGCATGGCGGTGCAGCGCCACGTGGCCGAACGCTGGCTGCAGATCACCGGCCACCCGCTGATCGAAGGCTACGGCCTGTCCGAGACCTCGCCCGTGGCGACTGTGAACCCGACCGACACCAAGGAATATTCCGGCTCGATCGGGCTGCCGCTGCCGTCCACCGACGTGGCCATCCTGGACGACGACGGCAACGCCGTGCCGCTGGGCGAACGCGGCGAGGTCTGCATCCGCGGCCCGCAGGTCATGCTGGGGTATTGGCAGAAACCCGAAGAGACCCAGCGCTGCATGACGGCCGACGGCTTTTTCCGCAGCGGCGACATCGGCATCATGGACGAGCGCGGCTATACGCGCATCGTCGATCGCAAGAAAGACATGATCGCGGTGTCGGGCTTCAAGGTCTACCCCAACGAGGTCGAGGCGGTCATCGCCGCCCATCCGGGCGTGCTGGAGTGCGCGGTGGTGGGCGTGCCCGACGAGCATTCGGGCGAGGCCGTGAAGGCCTTCGTGGTCAGGAAGGACCCGGCCCTGACCGAGGCGCAGGTAATCGACTGGTGCAAGGAAAAACTGACCGGCTACAAGCGCCCGCACGCGGTCGAGTTCCGCGACGAGCTGCCCAAGAGCAACGTTGGCAAGATCCTGCGCCGCGAGCTGCGGCCGGACGCCCAGTAGGCGGCCGGGCGGGCTGGAGCGTCAGGGCGCCCGCAGGTGCGGGCCGATCAGTTCGTGCAGGGCTTCGACGATGGCCGGGTTGCCGGCCACCACCCGCCCGCCCACCGGCCATGGGTCGCGCCGGTGCATGTCGTGGCAGATGCCGCCGGCCTCGCGCAGGATCAGGGTGCCCGCCGCCACGTCCCAGGGCGCCAGGCCCATTTCCCAGTAGCCGTCGTAGCGGCCGCAGGCGGTCCAGGCCAGGTCGAGGGCGGCCGCGCCCATGCGCCGCACGCCGCGCGACGTGCAGATGGCGTCCTGCAGCATGGGCATGTACTGGCTGGCGAAGGAAAAATCGCGGAACGGGAAGCCGGTGGCCAGCACCGCGTCGGCCAGCGACTGGGTGCGCGAGCACGCGATGCGGCGGCCGTTGAGCCAGGCGCCGATGCCGTGCACCGCGGTGAAGAGCTCTTCGCGGCTGGGGTCGTACACCACGCCGATGACCGGCGTATCTTCGGCGACGGGGCCGCTGGCGGCCACCCGCGTGCCGGCGTGCGCGACCAGGGCGATCGACACGGCGTAGTGCGGGATGCCGTGCAGGAAGTTGGTGGTGCCGTCGAGCGGATCGATATACCAGGTGGCGGGGCCGCGCGCCGCGCCGCCGGTTTCCTCGGCGACGATGCCGAACTCGGGGGTGCGTTCCCGCAGGGATTCGAGGATGGCGGCCTCGGCCTCGCGGTCGGCCTGCGAGACCAGGTCGTTGCGGGCCTTGTGGTCGATGACCAGGTCGGCGCGGTGATGCGCGTACGATTGCAGGATGGCGGCGCCCGTGTGGGCCGCCGAGACGGCGGCATCGATGGCGGCGCCCAGGTCGAGCGGCGGGGCCTGTGTCGGGGTCGGTTGAGTCGTCGGCATGAAACCCAGTGTAAGCCTTTGACATGACGAGCCGGCTGCTTCGACGCAAATCGCGCCGGCCGGCGTGGCTTTCAACCAACGTAATGCCTGCCGCTTGGGTATGCTGGCGGCCGCAAGCGGCTATCGTCGCAAATTCGAATGTATTCATGTCCTCTTACGTTCCCCTGACGTCTCCCGAGGCCGATCTCGACGCCGACGGGCGCCTGCGCAGCGCGCGCTATGGCGATGTCTACCATTCCGCGGCCGGCCCGCTGGGCCAGGCCGAGCATGTGTTCCTGCGCGGCAATGGGCTGCCCGGGCGCTGGCGCGGCCGCGATGCTTTCACCGTGTGCGAGACCGGCTTCGGGCTGGGGCTGAATTTCCTGGCGCTATGGCGCGCCTGGCGCGACGATGCGGCGCGCGCGCGGCGGCTGCATGTGCTGTCGATCGAGGCCCATCCGTTCGCGCGCGAGCCGTTGCGCCGCTGGCTGGCGCAACTGGCGCCGCCGGCGCTGCGCGGCTTGGCGGAACAATTGGCGAGCCAGTGGCCGGCGCGCCTGCCCGGCCTGCACCGGCTGGAGTTCGAGGGCGGCGCCGTGACCCTGACGCTGGCCTTCGGCCAGGCGGCCTGCCTGGCGCCGCTGCTGCAGGCGCGCGTCGATGCGTATTTCCTGGATGGCTTCGCGCCCGACCGCAATCCGGCCATGTGGCAGCCGGAACTGCTGCGCGAGCTGGCCCGGCTGGCCGCCTCCGACGCCACGCTGGCCACCTGGGCCAGCGCCGGCTTCGTGCGCCGCGCGCTGGCCGAGGCCGGCTTCCAGGTACGCAAAGAAGCGGGTTATGGCGGCAAGCGGCACATGACCGTGGGCGTGCGGGCGGCGCCCGCGCCAGCCGGCTCCGCCATGGCAGCCGCGCTCGCGCAGGCCCGCGCGGCTGCCATGGCGGCGGGCGATGGCGCGGTGGCGGTCGTGGGTGGCGGGCTGGCGGGCGCCGGCATTGCGCAGGCGCTGGCGTTGCGTGGCCGGCCCGTGGTGGTGATCGATTCCGCCGCGCCGGCGGGCGCGGCCCATGCCGGGCATGCGGCCGCAGCGCTGACTCCCCTGATCGCCCGCGATGACAACGCCCGCGCGCGCCTGTCGCGGGCCGGCAGCCAGCGCGCCTGGGCCCGCTGGGCCGCCTTGCCGGGCGCCGCCGCGCCGCTGCGTTGCGGCACGCTGCAGCTCGAGCGGGACGGCGGGCGCGCCGCCGCCCTGGCCGATACCCTGCAGGGGCTGCAATTCCCGGCCGAGTGGGTGCGGGCGGTGGATCGCGACGAGGCCGCGGCGCTGGCCGGCTTGCCGGTGGCGCGCGGCGGCCTGTATTTCGCCGACGGCATGCTGGTGCGGCCGGACGCGCTGATTGCGGCCTTGCTCGACTCGCCGGGCATTCGCCGCGTGACCGGCCAGGCCGCGCGGGTGCAGCGCGTGGACGGGCAATGGCAGGTGCTCGACGGCCGCGCGCAGGTGCTGGCGCAGGCGGGCAGCCTGGTGCTGGCCAATGCCTATGGCGCGCAGGCCGTGCTGCGCGACAGCGGCCTGCTGGAGCCGCTGCCGCGCCTGGCGCAAATGCATGCTCTGGCCGGAGAAGTGACGCTGCTGCCGGCCGGCAGCCTGGGCGGCGGGCCGCGCTGCATCGTCGGCGGCGAGGGCTACCTGTTGCCGGCGGTGGCCGGCCTGTGTGTGGCCGGCAGCACTTACGCGCATGGCGCCGCGGCGGCGCGGGTCAGCGCCGAGGGGCAGCAAGTCAACCTGGGCAAGGCCGCCGGCCTGCTGGGCCATGCGCCGGCCGCCTGGGCGGGCTTCGCGGCGGGCCAGCTGGCGGGCTGGGCCGGCTGGCGGGCCGTGCTGCCGGGGCGCCTGCCGGCGATCGGCCCGCTGGCGCACGCGCCTGGCCTGTGGCTGGCGACCGGATATGCCTCGCGCGGGCTGAGCTGGTCGGCGCTGGCGGGTGATGTGGTGGCCGCCTGCCTGTGCGACGAGCCCATGCCCCTGGAGACCGATCTGCTGGCCGCGATTGCCCCGCGCTAGCGGGGCGGCCGGGCGCAGAAGGCAGGGCGTTGCCGGACGATAGCCGTAGAACTGCGCCATAGCCGTCGATCCGCGCCCTGCGGCAGCTTGGAAAGTGAGTGGTTGCTTCGCTGGTTGGCATCGGCTCTGGCGGCTCCTGCGCGGCATGCCCGGCCGACTAAAAAAGGGACCGAGTTTATTTCGAGGGCCAAATCCGTCAAAATAGCGTCTTTTAATGGTTTTTTGGCTTAAGCCGGGGGAAGC